>Ga0182738_1008332_pt1 | contig 10306 bp, 5 predicted proteins | sample eDN5th30CBELigMG_FD_128876 | JGI IMG/M metagenome (GOLD analysis project Ga0182738, IMG submission 128876) | Enriched Miracle-Growth compost microbial communities from Emeryville, California, USA - eDNA 5th pass 30_C BE-Lig MG (version 2)... ... | reverse complement strand
GGTCGGCCCGAAGCATGTCCTCGATCGTATGCTCGATCACCCGCCTGGGAATCTTCTGATACCGGCCCAAGCCGGTCTCGAAGTTATCGAGTAGGACGTCGTACTCCAGCCCGTGCTGGTGCATGATCGCCGAGATGGTGAAGGCCCGCACGACGACTTGAGGGTCCGGGTCCAACATCCAGCACCAGGGCTTGTCGGCCTGGGCGATCTGCTCACGGAGGCGTTCCAAAACTTCGCCGGCCTCGTCGGACGCCCCGCCGGAGAAGAGGCTCCCGACCTGTTCGAGCCGCTCGTGGTTTTCGATGCAGAGTCGGCGGATCTCGTCGGCTCTGAGCTTTTGGAATGGGTTGAGACCCAGCGCCGCTCCCAGCACGATCTTGTAGAGGTCGCTGTCCGTGAAGCGGTGTTCGTCCGCGTCCCGCAACCGGCGGTGAGCCGTGAGGGCCTCCGCCAGGTTCTCCAGGATGAGCCGGCTGATGTTCCGGTCGGTGTTGACCAGAAGCGGCCAGCGCTCGTCGCCGGTCGTCTCGATCAGGAAGTCCCGCAGGGTGATCCCAATCTTCGCCTTCGGCTTGCAGCGGGCTTCGAGATCGGGATAGAAGAGGGGCAGCCGGGCCTTCCGCCTAGTGCGGTCCACCAGAATGATCTTGGCTGAGGGATCGTCCCGCAGGTTCTCGTACATTTCGCGCAGGGCGAGGTTGCCACTGCAAAACAGGACCGTGAAGCCGTTTTCCACGGCCCATCCATCGACCGCCCGCGCCCCGGCCCGGACCATCCGCTGGGGATCGGCGAGAATGATCAGGTTCTCCCGCCGGAGTGGATTCAGCCGGTCGATCACCCATTTTTCGATCATGGCTCGGCCCGTTCCTCACGAATCGAGTTCAGCCCTGGGAGGCCACGCGCCGTCCCAACTTAGGACGATCTTGATCTGCTGCGGTTTCACGTCCTGAGCCGAAACCAGGACAGTGAGACGAAAGATGCCGTTTGAGGTAAAGAGGGGCCCATATCGTAACGGAAAGAGGACCTCGCCCGAATGGGAACGGAGCTGGGGCTGGAAACCATCAACATCACTTCGAACCCGAGCAAGATCGACGTAGCGATTGATGCCTTGTGGGATATCGACGGTCTCGATCTCGGCGTTGTACGACCAGATCAGGGGGATGCTGTCCTTGAAGACCGTCGGCCTGAACTGACCCGCGTCGTCCTGCGATTCGACGTTGACCAGCCATGCCTGACATCTCGACGCCATGCGTGGCTTGGCGTTGGTGACCCGGATTCTAGCAAAGAAGACGAGACGCTGCTTTCGGGCTACTGTAACGGAATGGTCGTTGATCTGCTCCTGATGCTCTTCCGGGGTAAGCGTCAAGCAGTCTTCGCCGTCGCCGAACTCCACGACTAGTTTCGGCCCACGGACAAGGACTGAAATCCGCTCGGACAGTTCCTTGGCGAAGAGGCCAAGAAGCCAGCCGGCGACTAGGAGCGCATACTTCGTCCACCACGGTTCACCGTTCATTACCACGCCGGACTCATTCTTGTTGCCCCCGCGTCTTTCGCCGCCGTTGCTTCGGCTTGGTCTCCTCGCTGGCGCCACGACGGACGCAGATGCGGTAATCCTCCTCAACATCAAGTTGTTCGGCTTCGTCGAGATGGTCGAGGATTAGGCCGCCCCTTTCGTAGAGCGCCCGGCCCTGCTCGTAGAGACCGGCTCGGCGGCACTGGCGAATCCAATCGGCGAGGGTGCGGTCGCCGCCGGGTCCATCCTTGTCTCGGACGGGCGCGCCGTCGATCAGGGCGTTGGCGAACCGCTTGATCCGCCGCAGCACGCCGGTTTGACGCAGCGTCGCCTTCTGCTCTCGTTCCTCCTCGTCGGCGGGAGGACGCCAGGTGCCGGCCATCGTCTTGAAGAAGTACTCGGGAAGCCAGTCGGCCAAAAGGCGTCTCGGCTTGTCGGTGATCGGTAGATAGTGCTCGAAAAGGTCGCTGTAGTGGACGCCCTCGGCTTCGGGGTGCTTCTGGAGGTGTTTCTTGATGAATGCTTCAAGACGAGAGGCGGCGGCGTCCTCCTTGGCCTGCTCGGCCTGGTCCACCTCGTCGGCGGTCTCCTTGAGATACCAACGGCTATGGATGTGGCCGCCGAAGAGGTCGGGGTCTCGGTTCTCGAACAGGTTCTTCTTGATCGGCTCTTGGACCTCGTCGGCCATGCTTCGAAGGAGGGCGCCGAAGTCGTGGGCCTCCATCTTGCCCGAGTGGACCAGGCGGCTCACAAGTTCGTCGTAGATGCGATCCTTGGTGGTCCCCGGATGCGCCGTCAGGTAATCCCGGATGACCTGGCGAGCCACCTCGGTGAACGTGCGACCGTCGACGATCCGGGCGACGAAATGGGTCGAGGCTTCCTTCGGCTTGCGGAAGTTCAGCACCAGGTCTCGCTTCGTCGCCTTGTCGGCGGTGAGCTGGTTGTACGACTTCTGACCGGTGTCGATGAAGAGGGTCGATTCGCTTTTGTCCACCACGAAGCCGACCTCGGCCATGATGTCCTGGACCAGTGCCCAAGTACCCTCGGACGTGTCGTGATAGCAGAGGCTCAGCCAGCGCCCCGGCTTCAAGACCCGGTGGCACTCCGACATAACCCGCCGCATCCGATCGGCCCAGTCGGCCTGGGTGATCCCCCGGACGTTGTTGACAATGATCTCCTCATCGTGCCAGCGGGTATCGAAGTCGAGCCAGGCTTCCCAAACAAAGTTGAGTTCGCCGTACTGGACCTTCTCGGCGTAGGGAGGGTCCGTGAAGATGTAGTCGATTGAATTGGCCGGGATCGCAGACAGGTCGACGGAAGACTGTGTGGAGACGCACGCATCGCCGGCTTCGATTTCAGCGAGCTCCTCATAGGCGAGTGTTAGTTGAGTTTGGACTTTGTACTCGAAGCCATTCTCAACAACCAACTCTCTTGAGATTTGCGGTATATAATATGTTCCGTTGGCTATAGCCCTTTTCTGCTCCCGGTACATTCGGCTTGAACTTAATATGGTTCCGGAAAAACCGAGCATCAGGGCGTCACGGACAGTCGAATTCTCCACTGTGTCGATGGCGTCCCGGATCGTGGCGAGCGCCCAAAGATTGCGCCTGGTGAAGAGTTCAGCAACGGTTCGAAAATTGCGTCCCTGTCGCCACTCCTCACCCCAAGGCTTCGTGTCGCTCTCCTCGTTCATCATCCGGTGCTGGGGATACCAGTGGGGGATCTCCTTGGATTCGATCTCTCGGATCTTGCCCAAGTCGTCTTCCTCGAAGCAAGACCGCTTCTCGTCCGATGGGTCGTTGCGTTCCCTCACGTCCCGAGTTGGCCTGCATCCGGCCTCGCAATGGTAAACGACCTTGACGGGAACGGCCCCGAACTTCTCATCCTGAGGCCGGATCACCTCAATGAAGCCATTGGCCCGGCAACAGGAGCAGACGCTCACACTTTTGGATTTGCCGTCGGCGGTTTGCACGGTTTCGGTCTTGCAATCGTAAAGCGGAACCTTCGACAAGCAGCGGGGACACTGGAAGACCTGACTATAGACCGTGTACCCCGTGGTGGCCTTGCCGCCGCAGCGGTTGCAGCGGGTCTCGTAGAGCCAGTCGATCTCCTCACGGATGGTCCGCTTGACCTCTTCGAACGCCGAACGAAGCTCATCGGGATCAACCGCCGAGCAGTGATTCTTGGCGATGAAGGTGGCCGCCGGGCTCCGGTCGATCGCGACGGCCCGTCTCTTGTCGAGCAAGGCGGCCAGAGCCGTGCCGCCGGAACCGCAGAATGGGTCGAGCACGATGTCGCCGGGCTTCGTGTAGTGCTGGATGTACTGGCGAATGGCCGTATGCGGCTTCTTCGACCAGTAGACGTGCATGTTATAGATCGCCGTCGCCTTCGTCGTCTCGATTGGATGATTGAAGGCGGCCACGTCGTAGGCGTCGGTCTTGGGGGCGTAGGGCGTGGCGTTTTCCTCGACGAACTTTCTCAGGTTCGGGTTCGGCTTGTCGCCGGCGTAGGAGACGGTGGACGTGCTCGCGGCACCGCCCAGAGCCCCAAATCTGCGCTGTCCCGAAGCCGGCTTCTTCGTCGCCATGGTGCATCCCTTACCTGATTTCCAAGATGGTCGCCTGATTCTCGCCGTCCCCGTTCATCGCCGTTTCGAGGAAGCTCCGGAACTCGCCGACGACCTCCTCTATGTCGCCCTTCTCCAGCGTGGGCTTCGAGGGCTTGAAGTCCCGGAGCCGGATCGGCCTGACCACGATCCGCCTAAGGTACTTGTCGAGCAATCGGACCCGAGTCGGGTCGGGCGGAATGCCCTCGGCCAACAGGTCGGCCAGCGTCTCTTCGTCGGGCGCCGCCAGGATCTCGGCGATGAAGGCTTCGTGTCTTCCCTGTTCCAAGAGAGCGCTGAGGGCGGGCTGCCGGAGGAGCTTGGCCATTCCGACCAGAGCCGAGCGGATCTCGGCCTCGGCTTGCGTCATGGCGTCGTCGGCCTGGGAGACGAGGGCCTCGGCGTCATCCACGTTGAGTGGGCAGCCCTCCGGGATGGGGCGATCCCTGAGCGCCCGCTCCACGGCGTTGCGGTCGAGCTTCGATTCGAACAGCCCGTCCTTATAGCAGGTCAGCCCATCCCGCAGACCGGCCACGTCTTGGCCCTTTAAAGCCTCGATTCGGGCCAACTCGGCAATCGCCTGGAACTCCGGCGACTCCGGCAGGGCGTCGATCTCGGCGCGGATCTGCTCACACCTGCCGGTCACCACGTCGAACGCCTGGAGATATCGGGCGCGGTACGCCTGCTGGATGTCGGCCAGAGGGTCGAGCAATTCGCTTTGGAGCTTGGCTTCGGACTCCATGAGGACGTCCACGGCCTCCAACTTCCGGCCGAGGGTCTGAATCTTGCTCCGCAGGTCGGCCAAAACGCCATTCTTGGACACTTGGAGTTGGGCGTAACGGTGGGCGGCCCGGACCCTCTGGTCGTGGCGGGCGAACGCTTCGGCCCTTTCCCAGGTCGTTCTGCGAGTAGCCAGGTCGTCCAGCTCTTCCCGGCGCGCTTCGTTGTTGGCGAAGCAGCCGTAGCCAAAAGCGTTGTCGAGGGCGCTGAGCAGGTGGGCGATTCTCTCGGAATCGTCGATCTTCGTCGAGAGGAAGGTTTTCCAGGACTCCAGCGTGTCGGCGACCGGATTCTCCCTCCCAATATCGTTCATCAGGCCGTCGAGCCGCTCCGCCAGCGTCTCGACCCCCGGTAGGGCTTGCCGCCGCCAATCGAGGAGCCGGGCGACGGAGGCGTGGATCTCCTGATCCTTCTGGATCGTCGTGAACGACTCGTCGCCCAGCAGCTTGGCGGCGTAGGGCGCCAGGACCGGCCAGCCTTCCGGGGCCCTGAGTCGCTGGAGCTGGTTCAGCGAGTTGAGCAGGGCGGCGTTGAACGTCAGGTCGGCGATATTGGTGTAGTCGATCTGATCGACCGTGGCGGCCCCCTTGCTGGAGAGCAGGATGCGGAGCTTGCCCTCCCGCGCGAGGCTGAGAAGGTAGATGTCGATAATTCGCCGAGAGAGGCCATAGTCCTTCCCGTTCGGGCCTCCCGTTCCGGTGAAATTCTTGTAAACCGACGCCAGCGAGATCGTGCTGTGGCCCCGGCCCACTTGATGTTCGATCCAATCGTCCAGATCGGCGACGAAGGGGTTCCCCTCGGTGTTGAGCGTCCGAGCGCCGACCTTCTTCATGATGCCCAAGGCGTAGCCGTAGTTGTCGGCGGCGCTGGTGTACTGGTTGGGCTTGGCGTTTTTGGGGATCTCGCCGGTCTTGACGACCCCGTTGATGACCTTGATGGCCTCGCTGTCGTTGAAGGCGGCGGGGGCGTTGAACTCGATTTTCTTCGATTCGTAAACGCCGTCCAACACCTGGCCCACCAGGGGCGTCAGGATGGCCGGCAGCTCCCCCCGGCAGGTGAACGACATGTTTCCGTGGTCCGAGGCGCTGATCTGGCCCCGGCCGTAGCTGTCGTCCACAATCTTGGCGATCATGCCGATCTCATCCCTGAGTCGGTTGGAGACCCACTGGATGATCTCCTTGGCGTCCTCGGTGTCCTTGTCTTTGAAATCTGTCACCAAAACCCGGTAGGCGGCGAAGTCGAGCAGGCGGTCCTTCTCGGACGAGGTCAATGCGGCCGGGGTCCAAAACAGAATGCGGCGATCGGCCGTGGACTTGGCGAGGTCGACCACCTTGTCACCACAAGGGCGGCTGCTGATGTAGACGGCGAAGTCGTGGCCCGTCTCGGCCGTGTTGATTGAGGGGAGAGCCTGTTGTTTGCCGGCGATGTCGAGGAGGTCTCGCATGGCGATCCGCCCCTCGATGATGCGGCCGTGCCACTCGATCTTGACCTCTTGTTGCTCGGCCGGGGCGATTTCCCGGAACAGCGACTTCGAGTCACGGGCCAGATCCAGCGTCAGCAGCGAAGTTTTGACCTCCCAGCCGTCTAGGTCGAGGAGTTGGTGCCAGGCGTCTCTCTGCGAAGCCTCGCTGTCCTCCGCCTGAGAGCGAGCCTTCAGGAACAACTCCTTGGCGTCGATCCCCCCGCCTTCGGGGGTGAAGATGAAGTTCTTTCCAACTTTCCCAACCTGGCTGATTTCCTTGGCCAGTTCGTCGCAGAGAATCTCGTAGTGGTCTAGGTTGTCCTGGATATTGGCGTTCTGGCCCTTCGTGTGGTCCTTCCACTCCATCACGCAGTTCATGATCTCCTCAACGGACAGGCCGTTGGGCCGCATCTTGGCTACGTAATAGAGGAACAAGGTCTTGAGGATCTTCTCGCAGCGGGGACGATGGATCTTTAGGTGGCCCTTTGTCGCCCCACCGATCGCGCGCCGGCCCGCCTCGTAGGCTTTCCACTCGTCGTGAAACTTGGTGCGGATCGCCGAAATGCCGGCGGTCGTGCCGGATGGGTCCTCCTCGTAGCTGACCACGTCGTCAAACATCTGCCAGAGCGTAATCAACTCGTTCGACTTTGCCTTGCGCTGGGTCTTGAGCGTCTGGTGCATGAAATGCACGGCCGACCGCAGAGTGGTCAGGTTGTAACTGACGGCCCGCAGCACGTCGATGGCGGGTTGGTAGAACGGGAAGAACCGCTTGAAGGTCTCGCTCCCGAGGGCGTCGGGCCAAGTGAACCCCTTGCGGTAGTCCTCGAAGTAGGCGTCGATCGACTCCGGCTTGGTGATGGTTCGAACCCTGGCCAGCACGATGTCGTAAAAATTCGACTCGTTTTGGAGGAGCGAAACGTTGCGGAGTCGGTCCTCGGCGATGATGTTCTTGACGCCCATCTTGGATTCGAGCGCCTGCTGCGCTGAGCAAATCGTCCAGACGGGGAGGGAGTGAGTTTTCGCCAGGCGGTTGGAGAGGACGACCAACGTCTTCTCGTCCTCGACCCGCTGCTCGTCGGTGCGGTTCTTCATGAACAGCGACACTTCATCGAGGATCAGCAGCAGACCCTCGTAGCCCCTGGTGAGAAGGCTGTCGACCATGTGCTTAAGGACATCCTCAGCCTCCATTGGAATGTCCGGAGTAGTCTTCAACTCCTTCTTGTAGAAATCCCAGAGCTTCTGGCCACAGTCCCGCCGAACCGTCGCCTCTTTGCTGTTCCGCAGGTTGTCGAGGAACTCGTCGATGCCGACTTGGTCCTCCTCGTCGAAATACTTGGGGTCTTTCAGAAATTTGGCCAGCCGCTTGTGGTATGTGTCGAGTTCGGACTCGAAGCGGTCGGCCAGCACCTCGGCGGGATAAATGGAGATCGTTTGACCGGTCTCGGCGAAATACTGGTCCTGCACGGCTTCCAGGATATATTCGGTCAGCTTCCGGCCCGTGTCACTGACGCCGACGATCCCGCCGCCTTGTCCGACGAGCGTCTTCACGGCGACGAAGATGCCCTTCTTTGATTTGCCGCTCGACTTCCTGGCGATGCCGTTCTCATAGAAACTGTAGATCGAATCCCGCTTGGGCGTCTTGTTCTTAAGTTCCAACTGTTGAACTATGTCCCAAACGCTTTTATCTCCAAGTGCGAGCGCCCCGATGAATGAGAGAAGATGCGATTTGCCGGAACCGAATTCAGCCTGTATCCACCAGCCCTGTCCGACCGCTCTCGTCTTGTCCGACGGATCGTAGGGGGCGGCCAACTGCCTGAGCACCTGTTCGAGCAGAGTTCGCACCGGGTTGATGAGGAAATCCCGGACGGTTCGAGGTTCCGCTCGCCGCAGCCGCTTCGACTCGGCTTCAGTCTCCACCGTCCCACTCTGCCAGATGTGCCGCTCGACCACGTAGACATCGATGATGCCGTCCGGCACGTCGCAGAGTTGATCGAGGGTCCACCGCTTGAAGAGGCCGCTCATTCTCCCAACTCCCACAGGTGATTCTCCGGGACCAAGTTCATGGGCAAGGTCCGATGATTGTCTGGCGGAGCCTCGTGGAAGAGCGTGATTCGATCCCCAACTCGCTCGCCCGGAAGCATCAAGAGTATGTGCTTTCGCATCGTGGCTCGAATGCGCAGACAATTCAGTTCCAGGTCATAGGCGAAAGGGAGTTCCAAGTTCTTCAGGGCAAGGAAGGACGCGGAGGCGAGTCGCTCCGCAATCAGGGCGTCCATTTCTTCGGACAACCGCTTCTTCACGGTTTCCGGCAGCCCAGCCTCGTTGTGGACAAGCCACTTCAGATCCTCGTCACCGAACCGACCGAGCAGACTTCGGTTGACGTTCAAGGGAGCGCCGAGGTGTTCTCCAGCCGAGTTTCGAGCTTCTCGAAACGCATTCGTCTCATAGCGCTCCAACCGCTCATAGGTCCCGAGGACGACGTACAGATGCCGCCCGGTCGGCATGGCGAGCTTCTGACGAAGCTGGGTGTTGATTTCGTGGTCGGAGAGCTTCACGAATGCGTCCCCTGAGCGAGCCTCACGATCGAATCGATGGCCTCGACGAGATCGTACTTGGTCGTGAATTGGCGAAGGCGATCAATCTCGCTGACCTTGGCAAGCAGCCCGGCCTCTCGCAACCGATAGAGCTGCCGCACCATCCATTGCTGGTCCCAGAGCAACCATTTGTGTAGTGGACCATCGAGGAGTCTCTCAAACGAGTACATGCCGGGTTCGGGGAACTCCAAGTGAAGCATGTACCCGAATGCGGCGAGACTGCCCTCTCTCAAGGAGACGTTCAGCCGGGTGCGGGTCGCCGTGCCGACGCCAAGACGCTCATATGTGCGAACGATCGCTTGGCTCACGTCCTTCACGGACTTGGAGCCGGGGAAGCGCGATTCAACAAACTCAAGGATGCGGCCTCGTCCGATTCCCCCTTGCGCCAAGGCCGGGAAGACGACCTCTTCCGCCACGGAGGCCAAGATCAATTCCGTCCGGCAGGTGAGGTAAAAGAGAGCGTCGGCCAAGGCCGGTCCGCCCGCAGCCACAGCGGCGAACTTGGTCAGATCCTCGTGGAGGACCTTTCCGGGGAAGAACCGATTGATAATGTAGTTCGCGGCCCTGCGCCTCGTCGCTTGCGAGTTGAACCGGATCTTCTCCACGAGGTGATCCCGGAAGTCGGTGACCTCGCCAAATAGCCTCGCCGAGGGAAGGTGTTGTAACGCATGCTCAACCAGATCCTTGTCGTAGAGGCGAAGCGCCGTCTCGGAGAACCTCGGTGCCGCCGGGGCCGCGACCCGCGCCTCTTCGGCATGCCGCTCGGCCTGTCCGTCAAACAGCGACGGTTCTTTCTTCCGAGGAGCGGGGCTGGTCAATCGCCCCTCGATCCGGCTCTTCAGGCGACGGACGACTTGGGCGATGTCCCGCTTGAGTCTGGTCCGGTCAACGGCCTCTGAGTCCTCCACGGCCTCCCACAAGGTACGGACGGTGGCCACCACGGACTCGAAAGTCGGCGTTTCGTTCGCGGGTTCCGGGCCACGGTCGGGAGAAGGTCGAGCCAAAATACGTTCCGAAGTTGGACTGCTTCTTTCAAGAGGCGGCCTGGAGTCAAGCCTGCCACGCCAACATCAATGCAGGCCACGGACTGCCGTCTCGCTGTGTGGCCGTGCAGAATATCTCTCCATTAAACTTAACGCAAGCGGCAGCGGCGGCCATGCCCGTTTCGGCTTGTAGCGACCTCTTTTCCCAAAGACCTTGATCCCAATAAATCTTAGGTGGGCATGCGAGTGTTTTGCGTCAGCCGGAAATGGAGAGACGCCCCACCCGAGTTATACTACAACTCGGCAGGAGTCTCACCATGCGAAAGCCTCGGAAGAACTATACGCCTGTTGAGAAGGTGGCCATTCTTC
>Ga0182738_1008331_pt1 | contig 10306 bp, 4 predicted proteins | sample eDN5th30CBELigMG_FD_128876 | JGI IMG/M metagenome (GOLD analysis project Ga0182738, IMG submission 128876) | Enriched Miracle-Growth compost microbial communities from Emeryville, California, USA - eDNA 5th pass 30_C BE-Lig MG (version 2)... ... | reverse complement strand
CAAGCATATCTCCCTTGAAAAAATCCGTATTTGCTTCTCTGAGTATAGAAATATCCTTCTAAGACTCTGTTGACTTTTAAATAGATGTAATGGAATAACAGATGATGGACTGCAGACTCTCAACGGTACGCTGAAAATAATGACCGCTTTGAACAGAATGAACCTTCACTTTGGCAGGTAGCCTTTTTCAACTCAATAAAGCTTTTCTCACTTCTCAAAAAGCTGTAAAAATATCTCCAATACAAGCATGGAAAGCTTGAGCGAAACCCTCCAAACGCTTGGCTCCTTAAAAGACATCACCTTAAGATTTGAAAAGTTACAGCCCTCTCCTTTGAAGATTATTAATTTGCTGTTAAAGTTGTGAACAGATATCTGATTCAGGGCTCCAAGTGATCACTCAAGCGATCGGAAAGCGTGAAATCTTGAAAGACATTTATCTTGACTTCTCCTCGTAAGCATCAGGTTATATACAAGCTGAGAAGATTCCAATAGGTGTAATCAACTAACCGACATTGCATTCAAGAATATGGAGGACGATTGGAAGGAGCTCAAATCCGTTGAAAAACTCTCTCTTGTCTTTACATCGTAAGGAGTTTTCGTCAAATCCAATGTGTTACACCCATCTATAGGAACGAAAAACTCAATGATTCAACGCTTTTTGCCATCTCTCATGCCCTAAAGACGCTCATCTCCTTGAAAGAGATCTCCTTAAAGTTTGAAAAGTAAAGAATTCTCTTCACTTAAATCCCTTTAACTTCTCATAAAAGGAGCAGAGAAATCACCGGTCCAGGCCTTCAAGCCGTTATTCAATCTATTGGAAAGCTGACTCTGCTAACAAAGACCACTATGTGGTTCTCCCAGTAAACATATCTCGATAAAAACTCCCTTCTAAACCTGCTGATAGGACCTTTGGAATAACCGATACCGCATTTGAAAGCATAAGTGATGATTGGGCGACGCTCAGGTCCCTCCAAAACATTGATTTCAGATTTGATAGGTGAGCAGCTTCTTTGGAAATATTCCTTTTTGACATTCTTGTAGATGTCCTCGATTGAACGATAAATCCCTTCAGAACATTGGAAACGTTATAAAGGAGCTTGGCTCTTTACAAGCTGCTTCTCTTTCTCTTGATAAGTAAGAAATTTTGAAAACCATTTGAGCTGAACCTTTGTAATTTAGTTGTATGGGCATCACTGCTGAAAGCAAAGAGAGCCTTCTTGAAAGCTTCAAAGAATTGAACCCTGTAAAAAATATTGAGATTTATTAATTGACTCCTCTTCACATTATATCTGAATTTGTTGCTTTTTCAATCTTTAGAAAGCCTGACGATTCTTATAAAATTTATTGTTTGCCTCGTCATAAAAAAAATTTATCAGCATCAAAATCTCAAGATTTTGTCTTTGATCTTTCCTCTTTTCATTGGATCCATTGAAATTTTATGAGATAAGAAAAGTTTTATTCTCGACTTCCACGAAAATCTCAAAATCTCTCACTAAATGTAAAAACTCAATTTGTCTCCTTTCGAAAGATTTTGAGCACATAAAAAGCTGCAAAATGCCATAAAGGCGTCCCTGTACAGAGATGACTTTTCTTTCCTGTCAATTAATATTTTTATTTGGACACTTCCTTATGAAATTCTGGTTTATAACAACCTCAATAACATTTTGATTCATTCATTAGCAACTCAATAACAAATACAAAAATTAACTCATCTCATAGTTATCCCCCAAGATGACCTTCGAAACCTCAACAAACCCCAGTGATACGATCATAAAGCATTATTTTCACCCATCAAAAACCAATCTTTCCAGACAGATGATAAATAAGTCTAAATCATAAGAGAGACGTATATGAAACTTGTCATCCATCATAGGCATCAATTGAATTTGACACATATGAAAAAGGTGAACATTCACCTCCTAAAGGTGAGAGAGATAAGTACAAGGATTCTTTTAGAAGAAGAGTAAGTATCTCAATAGACTTAACAAAATCTCATTCAGATAGGACATTAATTAATAATGATAATGACCTGAAAAAACTGGCAGAGACCCTCAAGCATTCAGCAAGACAACAGAAACTCCGTCTAATTTGCAAGTAACCATTGTGAACTTTGTCTGATGATCCTATCTTTTCAAAGAAAACCCTTTCTTCCAACGTTTTCTCATCATTTATTCCTAATAGGCACAATGAGATATCTGATGCTGGGCTTCAGATACTTACTGAAATCTTAAAGATCTTACGAGGGTTAGATAGTCTCCACCTTTGCTTTAAGGGGTAAATTCAAATTCTAAAACTACATAATCAAACCGAAAAGTTGCCAGAAAATCACGAATACTGGTCTGTTTCATTTAAGCAAAGCTCTGAGAACCCTTACCTCTTTGAAAAACATTCACTTAGATTTTTATGGGTAATTGTGACAAAGAACAGATCTGAATTAAAGTTCTTCTCATGAAGCTGCAGAAAAGTGAGCAATGAGGAATTAAAGAACATTCTCAAAAGTTTACAGACTCAAACCTCCTTCAAAAGCTTCGCTTTGGTTTTGAACCGTTCTTAATTCTCACAATATTTCTCTGATTTAATCTCTCCATTTACAGGCTGAATGATGCAATCTTTCTGAGGCTTGGGAAAACACTGAAAAGACTCCGGTCTTTACAAGCTCTTGAGCTTGATTTTGGCATGTAAATTATTGAAGAAATTCAGATTTTATACTCATATCTAGACCTCAAAAATTCACCGATGTAGCATTCAAATATATTCAGAAGGATCTGAGCACGCTGACCTCATTAATAAATTTTTGTTTAAATCTGTTTATGTAAGCATTTCCAGAGGAACAAAATGATAAGCCTCCATACAGAAACGATAAAATAACCGATGAAACCTTCAAGAACATAAGCCAGGATTGGAAGGAGCTTAAATGTGTCGAAAAGATTTCTCTTTCGTTTCAAGAGTAAGTCATCCGACATTGATAAAACTTTTCTTCAAACTTCTTTGTAGCTGTCCAGAATTAAGTGACCCCTCGCTTTTTGCTCTCTGTAACGCCTTGCAAGCACCCACTTCTTTGAAAGATATCGCTTTAGATTTCTCTGAGTAAGCAGCTAGCATCTATGAAAAATGGGCTTATTGGAAAAGGTGCGATGGAATTACCGGTTTAGGGTTACGAGCAATCGTTCAAACTCTTGGGAAACTCGTCTCATTAAGGAAAATCATCCTGGATTTTTGTTCGTAAGCTGGTCTGTTTCACATCCAAGAGTTCGAATAACTGATAGATGTTCTCAAATAACTGAGACTGCATTTGAGAAGATGAGTGACTATTGGGCTTCTCTCGCTTTAGTTGAAGAGATTTCTCTCTCGTTTGGTTGGTATGCCAATTTGAAGCTTCTCAAGGCTCATTGTCATAGGTGTGATCAATTCAATGATCAGGCGCTTCAGAACATTAGCAAAGCTCTTCAGAAACTTGGTTCTTTGCAAGTTCTTGATTTTGATTGTCATGGATAAGCAATTGAAAGAATGAAATTTTTGAACTGACGCGTTGGAATTAGCTATAAGGGCGTCACTGATGAAGGTAGATACAGTTTTGTTGAAAGTCTGAAAGGATATAGTTATCTCCAACGTATCAAACTTTCATAGATTCAGTATGCTTGTATTCGTTACCTTTCATTCTTTTCTCAGTTTGAACAAATAAATGATGTGAAGACTCTCATTTACCTTTTCCATTCTCTCCTTCTCAGTTTTATTGAACAACCAAGTGCTGAGGGTTTCCTTCCTTCCCAAAAAGAAAAGTCAATTACGAAGAAAATAGTCAGCAAATTCGAAATTGGACCTTTTTATAAAGAGATGAAAATATTCTGAAGCTAAACTGCTTTGATCAGCGTTCAAGATAAAAATCAATAAATTTTTTTCGGAAAAAAGTTTCGAAGATTTCTTTTGAGGTTTCCCAGACTTTCCTATTTTTCCCTCAAAGATTTTTCAAAAGCCCTTTTTTTTCTTTGAGTTTTTTCTGTTTTTTTATTTGAAATTTTTTTTCCCAAAATAAAACAAAATGAAACAAAATTTCCAAAAAAGAACGAATTTTTTTGTTGAAATCTCTCAAAAGAAAACTTCTCAGTTAAATGTTCGATCATAGTCAATCTTAAAACTATCAGAAAAATCTCTTTATTCTTGAAAACTATTGAGGAAAATACTTGGAGAATTTGTCTGGGTCCTTGAGCAAGTAAATTCCCAATTTCATCGTAGGCCTGTCCTAATTTCGCATCAACTCAAATTTCAAATCCCGTTTTGAATGAATAAAACTGACTTTCTTTCAAAAGTATAATTTTGGAATTTCTTCATGCCATTTTTTCTATTGATCAGCTATTTTTTAATAAATTCATCCCCTGAAACATACAAAATAATCAAACATATCAAAGGGTAAAAGCAACACATACAATTTCTCTATTAACACGGCTCTTTAAAACTGAAAATCTTGTGAAAAGTTCAATCCCTTGAGGCTTTCAATAAAGCTATTTTTGCCCTCATCAGTAAGCCCGTCACAACTAAAATACAAAACAATTCAGCAGATATATTGCTTACCTTTGACAAAACATCGTGACAGATTGTAAAGAACTAAGCTTCTTCAGAGCTTTCCCGATGTTCTCAAGTGCTTTGTCATTCAATTGATCGCACCTATAACATCAAAGTTAAGAAAAATTTTCACAATAAATTGTATACGAACGGAACCAGAGACGAATGTCTTCTAAGGACTTGAGAGCCATCCAATCACTATCCATCTTTTCAAATGCAACATCGGTTAGTTTAGGGCATCTATTGAGGATGAGAGTTCAAGAGAAATTTCTGCTTACGAGGTAAAGTCCAAAACGACTTTCTCTAGAAGAACCAGGCTCCCAAGGGATTGAAGTACTGCTTGTAGTCCTGAATCTGTGAATTTCCCGCACCTTGAAGAGTGATTTGACTTCCCTTAGCCGCGAGTAACTTACTTGGTAAACTCCAAATCGACGTCTTTTAACGAACTGAACTCTTTCATGGAATCACATATGGCAAGAAGTGTGGAGTCTTTGAGATTTGCGCACCTAAAACTAAGCCTCAGATTTGGCGAACGCCTTACGATCTCAAACAAAGAGAGAGCTTTTCTACAGACCTGAGAGTCTTCCAGTCATGACTCATATCCTTGAACGCAGCGTCAGTTAGTTTCTCACACCTAATAGAAGATTTGGATCTTTATTTGGCCTTGATGTGCTTACGAAGAAAAGCCCAGAGTAATATTCTTCAAGGAGCTGAATCTCCCAATCGCCTTAATCACCATCTGCAATCCCGAGTCAGACATTTCGGTACTCCTTTCATGAGAAATTAACGATATCAAATGGAACTATTATACTCATTAAACCTTAAGGATATGTCTCTCAACGAAGTAACCGCCTCTAAGGCTTGACTCAGGCTTTCCAGTGTTGCATTGGTTATTCGATTGCAGCTTTTAATGGGTGAGAAAAGTTACACATAGAAAAGGCTACTAGTTAAAGTTAAGGTCCATTCTCTGCAATGACGCGAGAGCTTTCAGAGCTTCACTGATTTTCTGGGCGCCGCTATCTGTTATCTCGCAACTGTTAAAATGTCAATACAATCTTATCACAACGTTTCTATACTCAGAGAAGCTCAGGCTGATGTTTTCTAAAGAGAGATGTTGGCTCAATCCTATGCTTAGGGAGTGGAGAGCGACATCGGTTATTTTCGGACAACTTACACAAAGAATTAGGTCAAATACACATAACTCCTTACTCTGCAAAGTCAAGACTCAGAGATCTTAATGAGCCGAGCGTTTGGAGGGCTTGTCTGATGCCCTCCAATGCGAGGTCAGTGAATTTGCGACAGCTATCAATTATGGAAGTTTTGAGGGCCAGAATTGCTTACGAGGAAAAACTAAGGCTGATGTTTTGGAGGGAAGTGAGTGGCTGAAGAGCTTGGTTCAGGTCCATGAATGCAGTATCAGTCACTTCTGAACAGCTATCAATTCATTAATAACTTGTTTATGGGAGGTATCTACTAGAAAAACTTGAGGTCAAGCTTTTTTAATGAAGTGAAATTCTTCACAACTTGAGTTAGTGTCTGTAGAGAAGAGCCAGTGATTTTGTCGTTTCTGAGTGGAGGTTAATTGCTTGATTTTGTCAAAGTAATTATTACGAGGAAATCTTGAAAGTAAAATCTTTTAATGAGGTCAGCTTGCTCAAGCCTTTCCTAATATTCTGGACCGTGACATCAGTGGGTTGGTCAGACCTGTAAAAATGAGTCTCCTGGATTCTATTAATGATTTACGTTGTCAAGTCAAGCTCAAGAGTTTGGAGTCTTTTGAACGCTTTCAATGTTTTGCCAAGGCTCAGAGCTGTTACATCAGTGAATCTTTCAATAGATTAATGAAAACCGACGCCTCTAGAATGGGTTACCGGTCAAAACCAATGTGAAGATTCTTCAAGGCCGGCAGGGTTTTGAGGTCCTTGATCATTCTGTTGAACCCTGAAGGGGTTAATCCTTCACACCTTTTTGCAGCAGATTAAGAATTTGGCATTTCAAAAGGTTTCACCAACAGAAGTCCAAGTGAACTCTTTTCAGAAGAGGAAGTGCTTTTAAGGCTTGGCCTAAATGATATAGACCGGTATCCGTGATTTCATGACAACTTCGAACCCTCAACAATATTATTTTTGAATCTCTATTACCTGAGAAAGTCAATCTTGATGTCAGATAAGCATTTAAATGCCCGGAGACTTTCAGCAATGGCTTGAAATCCTGAATTGGTTACACGTTTCTCGCTATTCATTTATTAGAGATCCCAAGGTCTTTCACAAAGGAATTGATTTTATCATTATTGTATCTCTTGAACATCAGGAAAAAAGAGAAAAAACTGGCCCATAACGCTTAGAATTAACTTGTTACTTGCAAAATATACGGAGTTTTTGTGTTCTATCTGCAGGCTTGAGAGCTCTTGCCACCTTTTTCAAGTCCGCAACTAAAGACCTATCCTCATAAAACTTTATGATATTCACCTTATTTTACTCTTCTTCTAAAAGAATCCTCACACCCATCTCCCTCATCTTCACCAACTGTCGGTCTAACTTTTTCGGATGGGTCAGATTCAATCCCTGCCTATAAATTATATCAACATTGAACCTGATCTCAGATTATCTAAACCTGTTCAGCATCTTTTTAGAGAGATTTGTCTTTGGTAAACTTTGATTATCCATTGGATTTGTTGAGGTTTCTGAGATCATCTTGTGAAGGAAATTCCCTGAGAAAATTTATACCTTGCCTGAGTTTTTGGTTTCTTGTTGGATAATGAAGAGCAATAAAATATTTATATATTGAGATTTTGTTAAATCAGAATTGAAGAATGTAAATAATAAAGAGCTATTTCTTGCAAATAGAGAAATTTCTTAAGGAATTATATTCTCATCAGAAATTAATAAAATTTTGCACAAGGACCTTTCCTTTAAATGCCAAATAGAAATTGAGCCTCTCATCTCAAAACCTTTTGTCTTCTGGCGTCTCGCCTCCAATCTCGATCTACTCTCCAATAAACTCAGGTGGGAGCGATACATTTGCTAGGACGTTTTGATTCGGAGATTGATAAGGCTTTGATTAAATTCACAAAATCATTAGATTTCGGAATCGTCCCCATTGAAAGTGTTTTTTTACAAAAATTCTTTGAAAAAATTTCTTTCAAAATGAGACCCCCAAAAGAAAGTAATCATGTCTCTTTCATCACTCACAAAGTTCAAATGAAGAAAACATATCGCACAAAATTAGATATCTCAAAAAAAAAGTAATTGTATTTGAAAAGTTTTTTTTGAAAGAATTCTTTTGAACTTTTTTTAAATATTATAGTGAAGAAATTTTGATTCTTCTCTTGACAAACTTTCGATCAAATCCGTACAATCATGGAACTTATCAAAGAAGGCAACCGTAACAAATTCAGATATTCTCTCATCTCATGTTCCATTCAACAAAATATTCTTTAAAATCTTATATCTTGTAAACAGTTAAACTCCTGGAGACTTTCAACAAGACTGTTTCTGCCTTTTGCAGCAGTAGCCTCCCAACTCTAAAATTATTAGACAATTTGACACTCTAATTTTTTACTTTCGACATTTGTACCAATTCACCATCTTTCTTGAAAGATAAAAACTCTCCGTTTCTCTCATCTCACTTGGATCTGCTGAGGTTTAGGATCATCTTCAAAAGTAATTTTCTGGTTAAATCTTTTATTTCTTGCTGAAGGATCAATCAAATCGTATTCGGGTTATTCAAAATCAAAGCTTCTGAATGGGAAAAGTTCCATATAAACGGACAAGAAAGAAAAAAGAGGGTTAATGGTTGGCATTTCGTTCCACTTTTCTCTTCTCCAGAAGGTCTTTCGGATAAAATGTTTCTGGATAAAGTAAGATCGTTGCCGACGAGATCTTTCCTAATGAAATTTTCAAACGATCTTTTGGTATAAATGGTTTAATTTCTCTTGGAAATGTAAGGCCAAAGATATTCAAGAATATTTTTTTAGGACCAAAAGCAGATCCAAGAGTAAGTTTTCAATTGAAATATGATTTTGATCTTTGTTTGAAAAGGCCAAACATTGGTGCAAAATACTCTCTGCTCAAACTATGTGAGCTTTTTCCGTCATCATCAGGATCATTCATTAACTATACCTTAATTAAATTTTATGAATGAGTCCAATTTTCTATATGTGTAACTGAGCAGAATTTACTTCTCAGTGAATGAAGGGACATATGAATATAGTAAAGATTCAGAAGAAGGACTTTCTTTCTTTGCTCTCATCAAGTCAATTGACCATGATTTGAAAGCCATTTCTCAACAAAGACATACAGTATTTCATAAATTATTGTTCATAAAGTCAGATCATTTAATGATACCAGAAAAGAGATCCACAAAGATATTTATTTGCATTCTTCATTTCCTATTTAAAATCTTCGTTTAAAAAACCCTTATTATCCAACTTCTTTGAGTCGGAACTTTGCTTGTCTTGTCTCCTAACCCTATAAGATGCTCTCAGGAACCTCAGCAAACCCAACAAACCTTCAAAATTCAACAAATACAAATCTTTCTAAAAAGATAATGAATAGGTATCACAATATAATAAAGGCTTGGTACTGATAAGACCTAAAGATACAAGCTGAATCTGATCCATCCAAGAGTCATGAAGGCTCAGTTAACCAAGAAGAGGGGAGCAAGTACCAAGATCCTTATAGACCAAGAGTAAAGCAACGAATATAAATAATCATGTTTGATGATGAGAATAGGGCTTTAATCGGTAACCACAGTGATGACTTCCATAATCTGGCCAAAGCTCTCAGATCTTCAAATAGAATGCAAGCATTCCAACTAATTTGCTGGTAAGTAGCTTGAACTCAAGATTTTGGCCTCTGGTTTTTTCCCCATTGATGTTCAAATCATTCTATCATAATGACAAAATAAACTGCTTCTTTTCTTTCTTCAAAGACCTTCCTTCAGAGGTTTCATTAACAAATGAATAGCGAGAGACGGATAACGAGTTCAGGATTTCAGGCGATTGCGGAAAGTTTAAAGGGCCAGAAATGTTTAAATGATATCACAATCGACTTCAGGTAAATGGAAATCCAAAAATATGATTGAACCTTCTTCAAAGCTGCCAAGGTATTACGGATAGTGATCTCCATTGTTTAGGCAAAACTCTGAAAACCCTAGCTTCTTTGAAAAGAGTACACTTGGATTTTTGTCGGTAATTCTTTATAAATGTTGAATGATCTAATCTTGCTATGAAAGGTGTGTGAGGTTAACACCTTCAGGATTCAACAAGATGATCAGATACCTCAAAGCCCTTCCCTCCTTGAAGGACCTACGCATTGGTTTTGATGGGTAATTCATACCTAAGTTGCCCCTTCTCATTCATCCTGACACAGACTCACTGACGCAACTTTTTCATTTCTTGGCAAAACACTGAAAATATTCAGGACATTACAAGCCCTGGACCTTGACTTTAACGCGTAAATGATCCATCAACTCATAATTTATGCTCACCTTCCTTTACAGGTCTGACCACCTTACTGATGCTGCAGTCCAGAGTATCAAGGAAGACCTGAGCACACTGAGCTTATTAAAAGACTTCAGTTTTGAGCTTTCTATGTAACCATTTCGACAAAATAGCCAAACACTTAACCTCCAACAAGAAACGATCATATCACTGGCGCTTCTCTTCAAGCCCTCAGTCAAGTTGTGAAGAATTTCACTTCATTACAAAGCCTTAGCCTTCTCTTTCACGAGTAAGACTGTCTTG
>Ga0182738_1008330_pt1 | contig 10307 bp, 5 predicted proteins | sample eDN5th30CBELigMG_FD_128876 | JGI IMG/M metagenome (GOLD analysis project Ga0182738, IMG submission 128876) | Enriched Miracle-Growth compost microbial communities from Emeryville, California, USA - eDNA 5th pass 30_C BE-Lig MG (version 2)... ... | reverse complement strand
CCCCTCCCAAATTTTAAAAAGTAAAAAAAAAAAAAAATTTCAAAAAAAAAAAAAAAAAAAAATTTTATTAAAACCCCCCCCCCCCCCCCCCCTTTTTTGTGACGAATATTTGCAGCCCCGAGATTTTTCATGATATCTGAATAAAAAATCAAACTTTCAACCAGAATTTGATTTCATTTTTTCAAGAAAGTGTGCAGATAAAAAAGGCAGGGCTTCCCATCCCAATCTTTCTCCACTATTTCAGACAGTCGAATGTTCTCCCAAAAAAAATTCGACATTCCCCAAAAAACCTGACACAGCCTTTTTTTGAGGAAATGGTTTATGGAACCTCAATATTTTTGATTCCGATTCAATAGCTCTAAAAGGTTGAGCCATAAAACTGCGTGATCTAAACACATAAACTATTTGTAAAGAAACTTTTTAAATGATAAAAAGAATTCGAGAAGAAAAGATTTTTGTTGAAAATTCTCTTTTAAAATTTTCAAATCAAAGACAAAAAAAATTTTTGAAGAAAATTTGTCATTCTTTTTGATTTAGTTCTCAGGAAAATGATCAGATCGGACGAGTCTGTCGGAAAGATTTTTAAAAATCTGAGAAAGTCGGACAAAAGAGGCTCCTTTGGAAGCCCTGAAAAAGGATTTATTCGAAAAAAGTAAATAATTCTCAACAGTTCTTAAATTATTCAGGTTTCACGAATTTTGAAGATTTGTCACAGATCTCTTGAACATAAAATACAGAAATCGACTGAGAATAATTTTAATGGCGAAAAAATAAGGATAACAATTTTTTATTTTAAAATCTCGAATTGGCGTTCTTGTATCTTCTTGGAATTGAAGTGGGTCAAGACAATCAATGAACTTTCGAGAAAGAAAAACTGTCGAACTATGTTTGAAGAAATCGACGAAGTTTTTAAACAAACATGCTAATTTAACCCTTTAATGAAAAGTTAGTTTTAAAAACAACAAAAAACTTTTTTGGCCAAAAATGCTTATTTCTTGCATTTTCTCAATAATGAAGAAATTTTTTTCGCTGCTTCCACCGTTTTCTTTCTCGAGAAATATGAAAGAAAAAAGTTTTGTCGACAAAGGACATCAATCTTAGAAGATCTGAAATGATGTCAAGAGGCCTTGAAGATTTGGAGCTTTGGATGTTTGATTCATTTATAGGAATAGTTTTTAAATGACTATTAATTTGATTTAGATTTGCAAATCCAAAAGTGATATTAGTTAGGAGATTGTTGTTATATTTTAAGAAATGAAAAACAAATTAACAGACTTTACATTTTCGCCACCTGGTACAGCACTTAGAAATCATCTTGCTTCCCCACAAATCCATAGCAGACGCTCAACAGAAGGCATGATATCAGATAGGCATCTTTACTCTCCCGAAACAACTATCAAACTTCGCTCTTCTCCTATTCAGACACACCACCAACATCTACTACATCCAAACTATCGCCCAGAAGACCAAACACGTTCACAAAGCAGCCGTGACTATGCTCCAGTATCTCCAAATTTTGAGACTCTCCCAAAGTCTTTGACATATCGAAAAGAGAGTAATAATCAGGATGCGGACAGCCGAGGCGAAATCAACGAAGAATATGATTATTTAAATCTTCCCAGCAGTGTAAAACAATCCAGTCACGATATTCAAAGGGTCATTGAATCCAAGGGTCGAAATATTCGAGCCGAGATAGAGAATTTGCGACAACAAGAGTTGTTACTCAAAGAAAAAAACAGCTTTTACGCCAACAACAATCTGGTAAAATCAGGACTGACAGTTCCATCTGGCGATTTGCTTTCGACTGCTGGCAGAATGCTGACTTCTCCAACCAGCAATACAAGCAATAGTCGAGCATATGCGAAGGCAATGAGAGCACTTCAAGATCGTATTGTTGCCCTTGAAGATCAAAAGAGGATGCTCGAACAGCAAAAAAGAGAGGAGGAAGAAAGGAGTATGCAGCTTGAGGAGAATTTTGTTCAAATTCAAAAACATAATTTTGAAGAAGCAAAAACCGCCAAAGATATAGAAAATGTCAGGAATCAGTATCTCGAACAAATTGAAAGATTACAGCGCGAGAAAGAAGTCTTTCTCCGTGAGAAAGAGGAATCGATCAGGGAAAAGGAACAGTTGATGAATGAGAAAGAGGATTGGATTCGCGCCAAAGAAATTTTGGAAAAAAGTCTTTATGAAAAGGAAAGAGAGAAAGAGGAGGCTGAAAAGAAGAACGCGCCTCTTGCAGAAAATCTCCAAAAGCTTGAAAAGGATTTTGCTGAATATAAAAAGATGTACCATCAGCACTTGAAGTCGATTGTTTTGAAAAATGAAGGACTTGTTTTAGAGTTATCTCAGATGAAGGAGTATTATGACACTCAAATCACTGATTTTGAGAAAGAGCTCACAATTATTGAAGAAGAGAATAAGAAAAAAACCGAGGAATATGAAGCCACCATTGATGGCTTGACTAAAAGAAACAAGGAACTTGAAGAGCTCTATTTAATTAAACAAAAGGAGCTCGAAAATGCTAAAAAGCAGATTGAGGCTCAGAAACTTTCTTCGCCTAAGCTGGATGAAACTATCTCCAGAAGAATTCATTCAGTCCCAGACGAAGATAACCTGAGTAAAGGGCCAAATTATGAATCAATTCTCAAGAGTTTAACAAAACACAAAAAGCTTAGTTCAGCTGAACAAAGAAATTCTGAAAACCATGCTGGGCTGGGACTGACTCGAGGAGGTTTAGGAAGCGGAACAAGCACAGCTGAGAAAGCTGACAGATGTTCAGCAAACGAATCGAGAATCAAAATCAGTTCATTCTTAAATACTGAGAATAGTCAAAATAATAGAGTCTCGGAACTCAATGATCTTCTTGAAAACTACAAGTCTCCCGTCTCTTCTTCAAAAATGGGAAAGCCAGAAGTTGATTCTCTCATCAAGGAAAGGATGTCAGAGGAGAGAAAGCCAAGCAGCAGTAGTAATAAAGGGTTAGCAGGACTTTGGACACCTCCAACGAAACCACTCCATCCTGAATCATCCGAGAGATTAAGCAAGACTGTTTCAAATGAAGATCATCACCATTCTCATCATCGAAGGGATACTTTAGAGACAATTCAAGAAAAACAAGACGATGATATCAGAAACTACTTGAATCCCAGCGGCCCATCCAGCAGCAATAAATTGGGAGATAACGAGGTGTATATTGAATCTAGGGAAAACTTGCAAAGTTTTAAGCAAGGAGATCATCATGATGATTTTGTCAACGTTGTCTATGATAAGTTGGAAAATGTAGAAACTGCAGGTTTCCCCAAAAATCTGTCTTTTGGAAATGCTGATATGTTTTCCAGGTACGATATTAATTTTTTATTACTCCTAAAACTTCCAAAGTCGAGCAAATAGTCTAGAAAGTAGTGGGACAAAACATTCGACACATGCAAGAGATTTTCACATCGGCGGTTTTAAAGTTTTTAACCCCAAAAAACAACAACAAGATCTTGGGGCTATTCAAGCAAAGTTGCTTGAAAAAGAAAAAGATCTAGCTCAGGTGAATAAACATTATGAAGAATTGTCCAAAAAAATTCAGGTAATTTTTTTTTCAAGTCGAAAAATTTTAACTTTTTCTCCACAGGAGAGTCAAAATTCGATTGAGAGATCCAAAATGAGAAGCGAATTGATCGAATTGACGAATGTGGTTCAAAAATTAAATGAAGAAATGTCAATATTAAAAAGACAAGAAGCCTCATCACATTAACTTGTCGAGAATATTAATTAATTTTCTTTTGCTTCAATCATTTTGAACATATAAATAAATGTTTTTATTATTTTTATTATCCATAAAGTTCTTTTCAAATATTAATTATCCTTCTTTGTTATAATAATTTGAGAGACAGATTAAAAAAATGATTCAGATGGTTTGAAAAGAGAGTTAGAATGAAATCACATTCTTTCCCTCCTCGAATTGAAGAAGGAAAGATAGATAATAAAAGATCATGATTGAATGCAATTAAAAGATGAATTTAGGAATATAAACCAAATTGAAGAAGATTGAATCTTAATTAGTCCAAGTAGATGTTTAGCAAGGTATCATCGAACTGTAAGAGTCTGAAATCATCGATATTTTCCACCTCTTCTTCTTCAGTATCAAGCTCAGAGTTCTCTGAACCATCACCATTAGCTGGCTCAATATTAGCTTCAGCGTCTCCAAACAGCTGACGGCAAGTTCCTGGGAAGTACAACTTGACGTTTGAGTCTTGGCATGCGTTGCAACTGTTGATCTTCGTTTCACGGCAAAGGCTTCCGACGCATTGATTCAATGATCCACAAACTGGGGAAACCTTGTTGTTGCAACTAGCAGCAGCTCCACAGCAATAGGTACCTTGAATAAACTTTCCACTGACAAACACGAGGACTCCGGTTGTGGGACAGTTTGATGATGAGTTTCCTGGATTCGTAGGGGCGGTGGTTGATTCTTCATTTTCTGAGTCCTCAGTCTCTTCTTTTGGACCAGAACCTGCTTGTTCCTCTTCTTCAGTTTCCTGCTCAACTGGTTGTTCAACTTCAGCTTCTTCCTCTGTCTCAGGTTGTTCTGTTTCTTGATTACCTCCTTCTGGGATAATTACTTCTTCTTCTGTTCCAGAACCACCTTCTTCAAGAGACCCTTCTCCATGCTCACCTGTTTCTTCTCCATGTTCGCCAGTTTCACCTCCTGTTTGCTCATTCGTTTCACCTGCCTGTTCTTCCTGTCCGCTTTGTTCTAATTCTTCTCCATTATGTTCTGATTCCCCGTGAAGGTACTCATCAACATCGACAGAATTGTAAAAGCATTCTCCTGGTGTATAAAAGACAACATCTGACTGTCCACAAGCTGCGCAGGCGTTTATAGCCGTGTAGCTGCATAAAGAGTTTTCACATCCTTCTGGATATGCGCAGACTGGACTATAAACGGGAGTACAAAAGACTGGTCGTGCGTTCGGGTCGCAATAGGTCTGCTGATCCTGAGCAAGGGATGGGAGAACCAAGAGACCAGATAAGATGGCCAAATGTTTTGAGATGGTCTTCATTCTAACTAGTTGAAGTTATTTATATTATTGAAGGTGATTAATTTGAATAAATATTGTCGTTTAAATCCATTTAAATAGCAAAGGTCGCAAGTTATCTAACGGCGTTTGTTGACTTCTCAAGCAAAATTTTATAACTGCTAAAAAAATCCAGAAGGAAGAAAAAGAAATTTTACTGTAGGATGATGAAGGTGCAAAATTAATACTTCTGTAACAAGCAAAAAGAGTCGTTTGGGACGTTTGTTCCGCAGAAACTTAAAACACCATCACTTTTTGAAGGCAGATTTATGTCAAACTTTTCTGATTTCTCATGTGAAAATACACTATTTTTTGAAAATCCGAGGTCGCATCTTTCAAATAACAAGAAGGATATCTTCAAAGTGTTACTCGCATCCTGCTGGTGAAACTTGTAATAACTTGACGGAGATTTTAAAAATGCGTTTTGAGATTTGGCAGAAATAAAAGAAATTGAATTTTATAGCCAGAAGATTTAATCAAACCTTTCTTATTTAATTTAACTGAAAAGGTTTAACTTTGATTCACTCAATAGTCAATTCTTTGACCACAATTTAGAAAGTTCAAACAAACAAATGTGTTTTTCTATCCTTCAAGTGAGAGAGTGAAGTCTCACGGTCGGAATTAATGTGAAGTGAATTTTCAAAAAAGGAGAAGAATTTTGAAGGGGTAAAATTAATTTTGGAAAACAGTTGGTTTGCCTTCAGACGGACAAATTAAAGCTTTATCTTCTCACTTTTTATAATTAAAGCTAGTTTTGTCATTCTGCAATTTAATTATCGAAAAAGTCCTTTTTGTATTGCTTTCGTTTTTTCCTATTCCACTTTCTTTTTTCTATTTCTATTATCTGCAGTTGACTTTTTCAAAAAATTCTAATTTTGTTCTTAAACCTACGATAGAAGGACATACGGATGAGTTTTTCGATAGATAGAAGGAACTGCTTGAAAAATGACATTATCATGTGAGAAAATACTTTGATACATTATTAGGTTCTAAAGATCACCATCTCATTAAGTAATTCTGTGTTAGTCAGTCAGCAATCTCCTTAAACTTATCAAGCCTCATTCACCAGAAAAGTTAGGGACCTGAGTCAAGGCGGTAATTAAAGTGTCGAACTGTTTAGACCCCATTTGATAATCATCAGGTTTTTACAAGTCATTCCGCCCTTTCTCCAGAACAAAATTGAACTCATCTCAACTTTAATCAAAGAGTTTAATTTCAATCGAGGAAAGAAGGAAATCTCTTTTTCTATTGACATCTTGGATTTTTTTTAGGGGAGGAATTTTTTAAAGAATTCAAGTAATAATAGTAGAAGGAGATGAGATAACAATTATTATTTGTGAAGACACCTCGAAAAGAAGAGGCTAATTCATAGTGATTATTTCTTGTTTTCGCTCCTTTTAATTTTCAGCGAAATGAAAAAAATCTTTCCGCGCGTATTAAACAAAATTCGACTTTATTAGGAATTAACGTCAGGAACTTTATCTTGTGCAAACTTTTGATATTATAATCCAAAACATTTCAAAGTTAATAGATGCATTCCAAAGTTTTTGGCTGTCCAAATTGCCAGCAGAGTTATGACAAGGAAAATAGGGTCCCCAAAATCATTCCAAGCTGTGGACATACTGTGTGTTTGACTTGCCTAGATAAACACTTGCTGATGAAGCAGAATAAAGTCTTATGCCCTGTTGACAAAACATCTTCCAGCGTGCAAGGGAAGAAAGCGACTGATTTTGTGACCAACCTATCTCTCCTCCAAGCTCTTGATCATAAACCAAGGGCTTCATCAAGGGCCAAGGAGCTTTGCAGGGTCCATGAGGAACGCTTAGATCTGATTTGCTTAGTTGATCGGTGCAAAATTTGCAAATATTGCAAGGAATATGGGGAACACAAATACCATGAAGTCACTCATGTCAAAAATGTCGAAGGTGAAGCAAAAACTAAAAAGGCTTATTTGGAGGCAATGCTGAAAGATTTTGATAATGGACAGAAAAACATTGATAAGCTTTATGATGATGAGAAAAAAATGCTTGTCCAAGTGATTCACAACAAATTCGACAACTTGATAAATTTCCTCAAAACCAAGAAAAAGGAGATTGGGTCTGAAATTGGATCTTCTTTTGATATCGAGAGGGCCAAAGTGAAGGAGAGTCTAACCAGAGATGTGGGCTCAAGATGGCCAATTGAACAGCAAATTGCGAGTCTCTCGCAGAAAAGGCTCGATGAAAACTTCTTTAGCGCTCTTGAAGAGCCGCTTCCCACTCAGGCTCGACAAGATTACGAAAACTTCAAACAATATAGCCAAGATTTGCAAAGAACTTTAGCTGACTCATTGGATGCTATGAGCATGTCCATTGTCTCTCAAATCAACCATTTCCAACATTATAGCAGTAAACCGGAACAAATGGCAGCCAATCCTCCTGTTTATCAGGATGCTGAAAGAAGTCTAAATATGAGAGATTTGTATACAACACGTCCTCTAGGAAGATCAAATAATACTCTTGTAATGACTCCTCCTAATCGGAGTATATACAACAGTTCTCAGAGTCAGAGTCAGAGCCAGGGGGAGAGATTCAAGACTGGGATTTTGAACCCAGCCAAGAGTATGTATATGACTCCACCTAGAGGTCGAATGATGAGTCCATCCCGTGGTGTGATGTTCAGCCCTGAGAAAATCGCCCCAAAAGAAGGAAGAATGGGACTGGAGTTAAACAAAGACGCTCTTTCCCAAGAGAGACTGCGAGCTCTTTCCTCCTTGTGGAGACAAGTCGAGCAGGTTCATGATTTGAAAATTGATTTTCATAATGACGGGGTGACAGATGATGAACTGTTTGACTTTTTCATGAGTGACTTTTGGTCAAAATCAGATATATCAAACCTCACCATGAACTTCCAAGGCTGTCAAGTTGGAGATCAAAGTATCATAACTTTGATATTTGAGGTTTTACCAAAGCTCAATCGTCTCAGAAGCATCAATCTGAATCTCAATAACACCAAAATTTCAGATCAAACTGTCAAGACTTTCGCAGAGTATTTGTCGGTGGTGGCAAGCCATCTTGAAAGTTTCCAACTCGGGTTGTATAATACCGATGTGACAGATGACAGTGTTTCACTCTTATTCATGGCAATGGAGAGGGTCAGAGAATTTTCACTTGAGCTTGGAAACACAAAAATTACAGATGAGAGCCTCGAAATCTTTGCCAAGAAAACTCTTTTGACAATGAAGTGGCTTGAAACTTTCAAACTGTTCCTCTATGAGACAGCAGTGACGGATAGAAGCATTACTGAACTTTTCACGAATATGGAGAATGTCAGTACCTACACCCTAGAGCTCGGAGGAACCAGGATCACTGACCAAAGTATTGAAGTTTTTGCGCGAAACACTCTCAATACCATGAGAAACCTCCAAAGTCTGCAGTTGGGATTGTACAACACCGAAGTTTCTGATCAAAGTATTTCAAAACTGTTTATTGACATGAGACATATCAAAACATTTTCTTTGAATCTGGGCAATACAAAGGTGACAGACAACAGCTTGCGGGCATTTGCAAAATACACTGCGCCGTCCATGACGCAGCTCGAGAACTTCCAATTATATCTGTATAATACACAGGTCTCGGATCAAAGCATTGCTCATATCTTTAGAAATATGGATAATGTGGTCACCTTCTTGCTCGATCTCGACAATACCAAAATCACCGATCTGAGTATCGAAGCATTCGCTCACCGTGCTCTCCAAAATATGGATTGCCTCCAGAACTTCCAACTCGGCTTGTACAACACAAATGTCACTGACAAGAGTGTAGCCAAGGTCTTTACCAAAATGGAGACTGTCAAAAAGTTTATTTTGGATCTTGGCAAAACAAAAATCACTGACGCGAGTATCGACGCCTTTGCAATGAATACTCTCCCTTCCATGAGAAAACTCGAAAGATTCGAATTATACTTACGAAACACCGGGGTCACTGATCATAATAAAAGATTAGTTGCTAAAGTAAAAGAAAATCTTGGTTCGGGGGTATTTTAATAAATAAAACATTTTTGACTGTTGTTGTCCCTAAGTAAAATTATATCATTGTATAAACAAATATCATTACTTTGCTGAGTTCATAATAATCTCATATCATGTAAATATTTTTCTCAATGAATAAGAATGAAGAATGAAGAAGACAATAAAATAAGCAAACAAAGTTTTCTATCTAATTTATCCTTAACAAGGACCGACGGTGAAATATTCAGCTTGATTTATAATACAAGCTTGGCAGCTATTTGAGACAGTGGTAGCACATTTGGAGCCAGTGCAATTGGGAGCATAGGCACAGACTGGGTCGTAAATTGAGGAGCATGCTTCTACGTCGAAAACAAAAGCATCTGCATCATCGCAGGAGATTTTTTCTTTCTCACATCTTTCAAGGCTATATGATAAAACAGTTGGATCAGCACAAGCCGCACAAGCATTTCGAGCAGTTTTAGTGCAAGTCCCGTTCAAGCATTCGACAATGCAAACTGGATTATAATCCAGAGTACAATTAGTTGGTCTGTGCTCTTCACAAAAAACAATGACATAAAAGGAATCTCTGATAGGAAGACCTTCAGCCCATTCATTTCCCTCAAGATCAAGATCCTCTTCTTCTTCTAATAATAATGCCTCTTCTTCAGTCATTATTTCTCCTTCAGGCTCACTTGTTGTTGTTGGACAAGGTCCCATTGAGTAAGCTGAGACGGTGGGGTCTATGCATGCATTACAGCTATTAATATACTCCTGCGGCAAGCAGGTAAAGGAATTGCAAACACCAGGATACACTGAGCAAACAGGATCAATTGTATCAGGACAGGCTTCATATCTCTCAACAAAATCGCAAGCATATGTCTTCGAGTTTTCAATAGAGGTCACGCTGAGGGTCACAATAACAAGACTGCTTGCAAGAATAGCGAAAAAGAACGAGATCATAATTTGTTTGTTTAGAGTGTGAATAAAACTTTGCAGAATAATTAGTTTAAATATCAGTTGGTTTATTAAAAAAATAGTAAACCTGGATATATAAATGAGCGGCAATTCTCTCTATCTCGGATAGAGTTTAATTTTCCTTGGTATTTTGAAACTTCTCTTTGGGATTATAATAGGCCGTAATTGAGAGTTTAAAATCCAAAAAAAAGAAGGCATTGAATTTTTAGCCTTTAATTTGAACGAAATCCTGTTTTTTTTTTTTGTGTTCAGAAAAACTAGAAAAACTTTTTTTT
>Ga0182738_1008329_pt1 | contig 10307 bp, 8 predicted proteins | sample eDN5th30CBELigMG_FD_128876 | JGI IMG/M metagenome (GOLD analysis project Ga0182738, IMG submission 128876) | Enriched Miracle-Growth compost microbial communities from Emeryville, California, USA - eDNA 5th pass 30_C BE-Lig MG (version 2)... ... | reverse complement strand
GCTGAAGATGTAGAAGGCGAAGCTCTTGCAACATTAGTTCTTAACAAACTACGTGGAACGTTCAATGCAGTAGCTGTTAAAGCTCCTGGATTCGGTGATCGTCGTAAAGCAATGCTTGAAGATATCGCTGTATTAACTGGTGGTCAAGTAATCACTGAAGATCTTGGATTAGATCTTAAATCTGCTTCCATCGAGCAATTAGGACACGCTGCGAAAGTGGTTGTTTCTAAAGAAAACACAACAATCGTTGAAGGTGCTGGCGCAAGTGATGCAATCGCTGGACGTGTGAACCAAATCCGTGTTCAATTAGAAGAAACTACTTCTGATTTTGACCGTGAAAAATTACAAGAGCGCTTAGCTAAATTAGCTGGCGGTGTAGCTGTAATCAAAGTTGGTGCTGCTACTGAAACAGAATTGAAAGAGCGTAAACTACGTATTGAAGATGCTCTTAACGCTACTCGTGCTGCAGTAGAAGAAGGTATTGTAGCTGGTGGTGGTACTGCATTAGTAAGCATCTATAATAAAATTGCTGCTGTTCAAGCAGATGGCGATGAAGCAACTGGTGTAAATATCGTATTACGTGCGATTGAAGAGCCAGTACGTCAAATCGCTACAAACGCTGGTCTAGAAGGATCTGTTGTTGTTGAGCGTTTGAAAAATGAAGAAATCGGTATTGGATTCAATGCTGCAACAGGCGAGTGGGTAAATATGGTTGAGGCTGGTATTGTTGACCCAACTAAAGTTACTCGTTCTGCTTTACAAAACGCAGGAAGTGTAGCTGCTATGTTCTTAACTACAGAGGCTGTAGTTGCTGATAAACCTGAAGAAGGTGGCGCAGGTGCTGCAATGCCTGATATGGGCGGCATGGGTGGAATGGGCGGCATGATGTAATAAGCCGCTTCACCCCTTGATATATAAGGGTTTAATGTAAGATGAGAGTGGAATGTTAACATTTTGCTAATATTGAAGTTAAACAACAGAGGCTTCTCAAAAGTTTAAGTAAACTTTTGAGAAGCCTCTTTTTTATTTTCTAGAGTTCCTTGTAAAAAAGTATATTGTAATCTTCTATAACTAGTAGCGTGAAATAAAATATGATAAAATAGGAACGAGTGTTCTTTTTTGGAGGGAGTACAGTGAGGGAGGAGTTATTATCTAGAATTGCTAAACTCTAGAGATTAGTAAAACTTAATTACTCAAGTAATAGAATTTAAATGTGGAGATGGGAGTTTAAGATGCGTATAAAATATTTATGTGTTTCAAAAGGTAAAGTTGTTGAGATTCCTGTTAGTAAAATAAAAAATAGTAAAATGATAAAAACGGAATTATCTGGGGAAACAGTACTTATGGTAGAAATGATTTATGAAACAGAAAATAGAAAGCCGTTTAGAATCGGTAAAATACATTTTGATAAGGTTACTTTTGATCAAGATGGGATTTATGATGTTCAAACTACTTCAACAAAATACTTCCAGATTAAATTAGAATATGCTTTTTCTGACATTCATAACACGACTGATTTGAGATCACTACCAATTCCAATAGCCCCCTGCATACCAACAGAAGAGGAAATGCAAGCTATTAAAATCTATATTAATAGAAAATATCCTTTTTTACTGATAAATTCACCAAGAGTAATTGAAAATTCAATATCTAAAAGTAAAGAAATTCATAAAGAAGATATTAAAAAATTTAAAGAATCGCATAGAAATAAACCCATGGGAAAATTGGCTGAATTTTAAGGGAATAAAGATGACATTATATGAAAAGCTTTTAAAGCGGTTGCCCATTTTGCTTTCGGAATGGTCCAATTGAGGATATGCATGCCGATGTAAAAAAATATCACGGATGCAGATATTGAAAAATGGAGGCTTGAGAGAATAATTTAAAAAAGAAATAAACAAATTTAGAAATTAAACTTTTTGTAAGTTGTAAAAGGAATCTATAGTTACCAGTCTTATAAAAAGTAAAAGACCACGCCTGTCAAAACGGTGACTGGGTGGTCCTTTTTAAAATAACTCCCTATCAAAACGGTGACTGGAAGTAATACATGATTTAATTTGTATAAATTATAAACAAATATTCATTTATAGTCAAGAAGGTGATATTTTTTGAAGTACTCTATTTTTTTTGATGAGTCAAATAAATTAGATACCACAAAAAAATATTCTTATTACGGTGCATATGGAGCCGACCAAACTAAGTGTGATAGTCTAGTAGCTGATATAAGCAAGATTTTAAGAATGACTGCTAAGAAGAGTGAATTTCACTTTACTGAATATAAGAATGACAAGAATATTGCCCCATATCTATATTGTTTACAGCATTTTATAAAAACAAACTTTCAAATTAACATTTTTGTTGTGGATAATGATATTGCAATGAATTTCGCTAGGAAAGCGGATATTTCAATTACAGAATTACGTAACTTGTTTTATGTAAAAATTCCAGAACGACTTTTTTACGGTCTAACTAGGGGTCTGTCAGATGATTATACAACTGTTGAAATTATTGTTGATCATAGTCCAGAGTATGGAAAGATGAGAGTGTATTCAAAGCTCAAACAGCAAATGAATGCACACGCAATATATCGTGGAATGAAATATTATGTTAATAAGGCATGGTATAAGGATTCACATAAATCAATCCCTCTTCAAATTGTAGATTTATTTATGGGGATTGTTGTGTTTTTAATGGAGAAGTCTTACCGGAACCTTGAAGACGATAAACCAATAATTAAAAGTGATCTGATTTACCGCTTTTTAATCGAAGACAATAATATAGATTTATTTCAGAAGCAAATCAACATTTTTAAATGGGATGGACAAAAAGACATTATTCATGAGGTGGATATCGCAGAATATTTGTCTCAATTTATTGTTTTTAAAACCCAATTTGATGTTGGGGAAATGACAAAGATTTCTAACATCAAATTACCAAATGAAAGTACTAAAGATTTACGGTTGAAATTGGGATATACAAATAATCAATTAAGGATGTTACTTGGATATCTTGACCAACTAGATGGGAAAGGAAGAAACACATTTATTATGCAAAATTATAATGAAATGTTTAAATTTTAAGAGTGAAAACTTAAAACTTGCTAACATTTTGCTAATGTCTTCCCCCGAAAAAAACGGTAAATCCCCGTTGAAGATGTTACGGTAAAAAATATCAAAACGTTGATTTACCGCACTTTTTGCACTCAATGTTATCGATAGTTCAGGGCGGCCCGAAGTAATAATTGCCTCAATTCCCTGTGAATCTATAAGCTCTAAAATCTAAAGTTAATTTTAATATTGTTTTTATGGAGACTCCTAATAAGTCCAATGGACTTATTAGGAGTCTTTTTTGTTACATGGAAATACTATCTCAAGAGTTGCTTCCTTTTTAATATCTTAAGTAATCTTATATATCTCTTCATTTAAATCCCAATTATGCATGGATATTTATCTCACTCTTGACGCCCCCACCAAATACCCTATAGAATGTATGGACAAAATGACCGTTGCAACGGTCATTTTCCAGCGAAGCGAAAGTGACTGGATACGTTAATATAATATCAAGGAGGCAAGGAGATGAGTTCAAAAAGTAATTATGAACAAGATCTGTTACTGTTTCTTTCAAAGAATCAAGGATTTGTTACTTCGAAGGATCTCCTTGAGGTACTAAATGTTTCTCAAAAAACAGTCTATCGTTTAATAAATAAAATTAATAATGAGTATGAGGACGAGTACCAGGATGGCCCTTTAATCATATCTGAAAGAGGGAGAGGGTATAAACTAGATTACGAAAAATTTATTCATTCACAAAAAAAGAATTATAAAGAGAAGAAAATGCAATTTTCTCCTAAAGAGAGACGTAAACGAATTATGGAAAAACTATTGTTGGCCTCGCCCAAACCTATAAATGTTTATCAATTATTTAGTCATTATTATGTAGGTGAATCTGTTACTTTTAATGACGAACAAATAATGAGCGAAGAGCTAAAAAAATACAATTTAGTTTTAGAGCGAAAAAATAGAACATTAGCGATACTTGGGGATGAAGTTAATATTCGGAAGGCAATTAAAGATATTGTTGAAATCTTTCATATTATCGATATTGATGACTTAAAGAGAAATCCAACGCTAAATTTCAATCAGTACGATGTTTTGTTTATATTGGATCAATTAAGGAAGATTGAAGAAGATTTAAATATAACCATTCCATACCCATATAATGTAAATATTTTTTCGCATTTATATATACTTCTAAGCCGATCAAGAAAAGTTTCTGCCAAGCTATTTACTGATGAGATATCTAGTAAAGAAATGGAAAATATGCAACGAGATATTTTGTATCCGGTTGCTAAAGTAATTGTCCATAATATCGAGAAATACTTGAACAGTCCTTTGCCAGATATTGAAATTTATTTTCTTTATCAATATTTAGTTTCATCGAGAATGCAGGGGTCTCATGCTATTACTTCTACTTTTTCGTCAGAAGTGATTCAAGTAACGAAGGCATATATGGAAGGCATGAGTACTAATCTTGGAATGGATATAGATAGCCAGTCTATATTTATCGATTTAGCCAATCATATTAAACCGATGCTTAATCGATTGGAGCATAAGATTCGGGTGAAAAATAGTTTGTTAAGTCAGATTAAGGTGACGTATGAAGAAGTATTTATGGGTGTCATGAAGGTTTCTGAATTGGTTAGTGAGCAATTTAATCTACCAGCCATAAATGATGATGAAAATGGCTTTATCACCCTCTATTTTGCCAAGGCAATTGAAACTGGGCGACATCAGCACCCAATAAAAACATTAATCATGTGTACAACAGGAATTGGAACTTCAGAGCTTTTAAAAGCAAAAGTTTCAAAGAAATTTCCTGAATTGGAAATTGTGGATGTAGTAGCATCACGAAATACACAATTGTTAAAAGAGAAGTACAAAGATGCAGAATTGATTCTGAGTACTGTTCATATTAAAGAAGAAGTACCTATTCCCTATTTATTAGTGAGTGCGATGTTTACAGTTGATGACCAGAAGAGACTTCAGGGAAAGATAGAGGAAATTTACCATGGATACTAATTCAATCTATCAAGTCTATTTTAATTGTAAATGGAAAATAAAAGAAGAAGTCTACTCCTTTATTTCTAAGATTGTATCTCAAGATAGTCCGATAGCAAAAGAGGAAGTTATCCATCAATTAAATGAAAGAGACAAAATAGGAAGTACATTAATCGCAGAACATGTGGTTTTGCCACATATCGAAAGCGATCAATTAAAGAAGAGTCAAATTCTATTTATCCGTTTAGCAAATCCAATCGTGTCATGGGATAGCCAATCAAAAAACATCTGTCTAGTAATTGTGATTTTATTAAAGAAAAATGAAAGCGTTAATATAAAGAAGAGAATATCTTTATACATCAGATCTTTAGCAGATGAAGAGTATTTAAACCGCTTATTGGAAAGTCATGAAGAAGAAGATTTTATGGAAAAAATTATTGAATTTTAGGAGGAATAATCATGAAAATAGTAGGAGTTGCAGCTTGCACAGTTGGAATCGCACATACGTATATCGCACAGGAGAAATTAGAAAATGCAGGAAAGAAAGCTGGTCATGAAATTCATATTGAAACACAAGGAACGATTGGAACAGAGAATGAACTAACACAACAACAAATAGCAGAAGCAGACATCGTTATTTTAGCTACTGATGTCAAAATCGCAGGAAGAGAACGGTTTGATGGAAAGAGAATTATCCAAGTGACAACAGAAATTGCGGTTAAATCACCAAATAAACTAATAGAGAAAGCAGCAGAGGTTGTAAGTCAGAAGAATTAATGGAATAAAGGAGAGAGACTGATGGAAGTAAAAAACATTGTAGATATAAACACAATCAAAACGAATATGCGTGCTAAAAGTAAGGAAGAGGCTATTCAAGAATTAGCAGAAGTCTTGCTTGAAAACGAATATATTAAAGATATTGAAGAGTTCAAAAAGGACATCTACGCAAGGGAAGCAGTTGGACAAACTGGAATTGGAAATTATATTGCTATTCCCCATGGTAAAAGTAATTCAGTAGAAAAAATAGGGGTAGCTATCGGGATTACGCAAGAAGAAATTGCTTGGGAAACCCTTGATGGAAAGGGAGTAAAAGGAATTATTTTATTCGCTGTTGGAAACGATGATGGAGCACAAAGTCATTTGAAATTATTATCATTATTTGCTAGAAAACTAGGAAATGATGAAGTCATTGAGAAGATGCTTCAATCCAAAAACGCTGAAGATGTGAAAGAAGCTTTATGTAGCTAATAAAACATAGAGTAGTAGTTTTTTTGAAAGGTCTTTAACTAAAAGGAGGGTTAATAATGAGTGGGTTAAAAAAATTAAATCTAAAAGGCCATTTATTAACAGCAATTTCGTATTTGATTCCAATTGTTTGTGGAGCAGGTTTCTTAATTGCAATTGGTATGGCTTTTGGTGGAACTAGTCAAGGTACCTTAGTGCAAGGCGAGTTTAACATATGGGATGCCTTAGCAACAATGGGTGGAGCAGGATTGGGATTACTACCTGTCGTTATCGCAACAGGAATTTCTTATTCGATTGCTGGTAAACCAGGAATAGCTCCAGGTTTCGTTATTGGTTTAACAGCTAACGCAATTGGTGCTGGTTTCATTGGTGGTATTTTAGGAGGATTTTTATCAGGATTTCTTGCAGTAGCAATTATTAAACATTTTAAAGTTCCTAGCTGGGCTAGAGGATTAATGCCGACTCTGATTGTGCCATTCTTCACATCCATTATTGGTGGATTAGTCATGGTTTATGTTATCGGTATCCCTATTGCTGCACTTACTTCCCTTTTAACAGATGCATTAAATAGCTTAGGAACTTCTTCCTTATTAGTATTTGGTGGAATTGTAGGGCTACTGAGTGGAGTTGACTTTGGTGGACCGATTAACAAAACAGTATTTGCCTTCGTATTGACTATGCAAGCAGAAGGAATCAATAGTCCTATCACAGCACTACAATTAGTAAATACAGCAACTCCAATTGGATTTGGATTAGCTTACTTTATTGCCAAAATATTCAAGAAAAATATTTATACAAAGTCAGAAGTAGAGACGTTAAAGTCAGCAGTTCCAATGGGAGTTGTAAATATTGTTGAAGGTGTTATTCCAATTGTTATGAACGATATTGTTCGTACTGTAACAGCTGTAGCGATTGGTGGAGCAGCTGGTGGAGCAGTAACAATGGTGTTAGGAGCAGATGCAACTGTACCATTCGGTGGCGTATTTATGTTACCAACCATGTCGAACCCTTGGGCTGGTGTTGCAGCTATCTTGGTAAATGTTGTTGTAACAGGATTGGCATTGGCGTTAATTAAAAGAAATGTAAAAGAAGACGAGCAAGTAGAAGTGGAAGAAGAAGATATTGATTTAGATGATATTCAAATTCTTTAACAAAATGTAAGCGTATCATGACTTTAATGCTAGTGGCTTTGGTATAGAAAAACGGCTTTGTGGAGGTTAAGCAAATGACTAAAAAAGTAGAATTTTCACCATCTTTGATGACAATGGATTTAGATAAGTTTAAAGAACAAATCACATTCTTAAATAATCATGTTGATTCTTATCATATTGATATTATGGATGGGCACTATGTTCCCAATATTACATTATCTCCGTGGTTTATCGAAGAAGTAAGAAAGATAAGTGATTTACCTATGTCTGCTCATCTCATGGTAACAAATCCAAGTTTCTGGGTTCAGCAATTAGTTGACCTCAAGTGTGAATGGATCTGTATGCATGCAGAAGTACTGGATGGTTTGGCATTTCGTTTAATTGATCAAATACATGATGCTGGATTAAAAGCAGGAGTAGTATTAAATCCAGAAACGCCTATTGAAACCATTTTCCCGTATATAGAATTAGTAGATAAAATAACAATTATGACAGTTGATCCAGGGTTTGCTGGGCAACGTTTTATCGAAAGCACCCTAGATAAAATTGTAGCATTAAGAGAATTACGAGACGAAAAAGGATATCAATATGTTATTGAGATGGATGGATCATCTAGTCGAAAAACATTCAAAAGAATTGATGAAGCTGGTCCTGATATTTATATCGTAGGTCGTAGTGGTTTATTTGGAGTAGATGATGATATTGAAAAGTCATGGGGAATTATGTGTAAAGATTATGAGGACATGACTGGGAAAGCAATATCATAATTTTTTCAAGGGGCTGGGGTAAGTAAACCCCACCTCTTTCTTTATTTTAAAAGTCTTCTCTAAAAAATGAAGTGTAACAGAAATAAGTATATAGCTAAATTAAACAATAAGATTTTCGTGTAAAGACTAACTCTTCCAAAAAAGAAGGGAACACGAATAAAAGATAATAAAGGAGCGAAATAGATGACTACACTACAAACTATCGACCAATTAGCTATCAACACGATTAGATTATTATCGATTGATGCCATTGAAAAAGCAAACTCAGGTCACCCGGGAATTACAATGGGAGCTGCTCCAATGGCGTATACGTTATGGGCAAAAGAAATGAATATAAACCCTACCAATCCGGAATGGATTAACCGAGATCGATTTATCTTGTCAGCTGGACACGGATCAGCCTTACTATACAGTATGCTACACCTATTTGGCTATGGCTTAACGATTGATGATTTAAAAAATTTCCGCCAATGGGGAAGTAAAACACCTGGACATCCAGAATATGGACATACATTAGGAGTAGAAGCAACAACAGGACCACTTGGTCAAGGCATTGCGATGGCAGTTGGTATGGCGATGGCAGAACGTCACCTTGCTGAAACGTACAATAAAGAAAAATTCCCTATAATAAATCATTTTACATTCAGCCTTTGTGGTGATGGAGATTTAATGGAAGGAGTATCTGCTGAAGCAGCTTCTCTAGCAGGCCACTTAAAGCTAGGCCGTTTAGTTGTCCTATATGATTCTAATGATATTTCCCTAGACGGTGATCTAAATCTATCTTTTTCTGAAAGTGTAGCAGATCGATTTAAAGCATATGGATGGCAAGTCCTTCGTGTAGAAGATGGAAACGATATGGAATCCATACAAAAAGCGCTTCAAGAAGCAAAAGCAGATACAGAACACCCTACTTTAATTGAAGTTAAAACAACAATTGGCTTTGGTTCTCCTAACAAGTCTGGTTCTTCAGCGAGTCATGGTGCACCTCTAGGTAAAGAGGAAATTGATTTAACGAAAGCAGCTTATCAATGGGAAGAAAAAGAAGCATTTTTTGTACCAGGGGAAGTTCAAAATCATTTTACGAGCATCGTAGAAAAAGGAAAAGCTGCAGAACAAGCTTGGAATACACTATTTGAAGAATACAAAGCTGCCTATCCTGAGCTTGCAGCACAACTTGAGCGTGCTGTAAAAGGGGAACTTCCTAGAAAGTGGCAAGAATCACTGCCTGTTTTTGAATCAGATACAAAAATAGCAACAAGGGCTTCTTCAGGTAAAGTGTTAAATGCAGCAGCAAATGTGATTCCACAAATGATTGGTGGATCTGCTGACCTTGCAGGATCTAATAAAACACTGATTTCATCGGAAAAGAACTTTGGATTAGATGGTTATGCAGCACGTAATATTTGGTTTGGAGTTCGTGAATTTGCCATGGGTGCAGCATTAAACGGGATGGCTCTTCACGGAGGTGTGAAGGTATATGGGGCAACATTCTTTGTTTTCTCTGATTATTTGCGCCCAGCGATTCGTCTAGCAGCATTAATGAAGTTACCAGTCACTTATGTATTTACACATGATAGTATCGCTGTTGGGGAAGATGGACCAACTCATCAGCCAATCGAGCACTTAGCGGCATTACGTGCAATGCCTGGTGTTTCAGTCATTAGGCCAGCAGAGGCAAAAGAAACAGCAGCTGCATGGCGTTTAGCACTTGAAAGCCAAGATCACCCTACTGCATTAGTATTAACTCGCCAAGATCTTCCTACTCTTAAGGTGGATCAAGAACAAGTATATGAAGGGGTAAAGAAGGGTGCATATGTTGTATCACCAGCAAAAGGAGAGATAGTGGGCCTTTTACTTGCGACAGGTTCTGAAGTTTCACTTGCAGTTGAAGCACAACAAGTGTTGGAAAAGGAAGGGATATATGTTTCTGTTGTCAGTATGCCGAGCTGGGATCTTTTCGAACTACAATCAGAAGAATATAAGGAAAGTGTGATTCCTAGCCATGTAACAGCACGTGTTGCAATCGAATTGGGCTCTACATTTGGCTGGAGAGAATATGTTGGCCATGCTGGAAAAATGATTACCAT
>Ga0182738_1008327_pt1 | contig 10309 bp, 5 predicted proteins | sample eDN5th30CBELigMG_FD_128876 | JGI IMG/M metagenome (GOLD analysis project Ga0182738, IMG submission 128876) | Enriched Miracle-Growth compost microbial communities from Emeryville, California, USA - eDNA 5th pass 30_C BE-Lig MG (version 2)... ... | reverse complement strand
TGCTTTCTTGAGGAAAAAGTCAGAATTTAGAATTGAATAACACTGGCTGTTTACAATAGAGGAATTCTTCAAAACAATCAAGAGCAAAAAAGAAATTCATCGTGCATCTCTTTAAATATTCTTTTGACAAGTCAAATAAAATCTTAATGAAGCTTTGTTGCCTTATGTAATTGGGCTTCTCGTCTTCTGATGGTTTTATTAACTTCAGTGATCTGATTCAAAACATCCATAAACTCAACATCATCTGTTTGGGTGTTAATCTCTTTTTGTTTTTCTTCAACATAATTCTTATTATTCAACAAAAGATTGATTCTTTTTTCAAGCCCTTCTTTCAGAACTCTCAAAGCTTCAACTTGATCTGGAGTATACAAATCTCCTATAATCTTTTTCTCAATAACTTCACGATGAAGTTTCAAATAATCAATGAGTTTTTGTTGATAGAAGAGCTCAATGCCTTCATTTTGTAACTGTTCTTGCCCTTTAAATTTGCTTATTCCTTCCAAATTTCTCAAAACTTTATTCACCTTTTCATTCATCAAATCCAAATAATAATCTGACTTGAGCTTTTCATTCAAAATCTCTGTCTTTATTTGCTCTCTTCTTTCCTTTTGAGCTCTAATTTTCTCATGTAATTCCTTCAGTGTCGAAGCAGGTTTATTCTTGGAGCTACTTCCTGTATCCAAAGCACCATTTCCTGCTTTTAAGATTCTATTCTCTTTTTCTTCAAGATATTCTGCAAATTTATCAACAGTGTTATATTCAGCTTCTTTCTCATTATTCTTTTCTTTCTTTAACGTCAATGTAGCTCCATGCTTTATTCCAAATTTCTTGCTAATTCGTAATGAGCTGATATAATTTGTATATAAAGCTTTAAGTTCTGCCAAATCTTTATTTGGTGAAATGAGGATTTTTGTATTGAAAAAGTCTTGAATTAGTTTCATTTGAGTGTTTTCCAAAAGAACTCTATCAAGAGCTTCTTTGTCTTCCTTAGCAGATAATTCTTCAGGGAGTGAGATAATAATGTAGTTTTTGTCATCTGTTGAGGATTTTTCGGTTTTGGTTTTGATAGATGTCGCTTTTTGAAGATAGTTCAAGACATACTTCAATGATTCACTCTTATTTAGTAGTTCCTCTTCAATGTACAACTTCATAGATTGGAAAAGTATTTGTTTGTTTATTTTGAAAATTTAAAAATCAAGATATTGTTAAACCTTCAAAAAAAAACTTTTCTTTTTATTTTTTTCATAAGGTGCCAGATAAGGACATTGAAAAGACATGCCTTTTTGAGATTTTGCATAACAAATAATTTTTTTGTGGAAAGATCATAAAGAGGAGAATTAATAATATAAAACAAATACTTTTTGAAGGATGGATTTGAATGAATCCAAATTATAAACCAGGTTTATTTTTTCTGAGAATCAGAATCTCCGAGTGATCGAGGGATCAATTAGTCTAATACATTTAATTAAATTCATATGAAATTAAAACTTGATAGCCTCTTAAACATCCTTCAAGACCATAGGTTCCCAAGTTTCTCTAGTGGCAGCAGGAAATTCTAAACATTTCGCAAGAAAACTTGGTTGTACTTTATTTTTAAAAAACAATATACATTTCTATATACATATATGATTTTTACATTATTCGAAAAGCAGATGTTACATAAAAATTTATTCAATTTTCTATACTAATCTATCAATATGTCCTTTAGTGAGACAACTCCACTTCAGATCCCAAGTAATCTGGTTAAAACTATTAAAGTCAATGGCAAGGACACTCTAAATGAGAAATGTAACCTCTCCTTACCCTCTTCTTTCCAGTCCTATAATGTTCATTTCTAGACTCTTATGATCTGATTGGCACCAATGGTTATATTGAAATTGATCCTGCTGTGGTGAAATTTTCCGGATATGAGGTTGGCAAGGTCAACATTACTAAAGTGCGAATCATCAATTGTTCTTCCAAATCTCAGAGAGTTCACATATTACCTCCCAGCACTCCTTATTTCTCAATAAAATTCGACAAAAAAGGCCAATTAGCCCCCGGTATGAGTGAAGACGTCTTTATTCACTTCACTCCTAATGACTACAAGTGAGAACAAAATTTTGGACAAGCAAATCTGATCAAATTTGATAGATATTATTTCGATTGCGTCCGTGTTCACACAGCCGACGAGCAATTACAGATTCCTATTCATGCTTATCCAGTAATGAGTCGTGATATTAACCAGGAGATCTTTCCTCGTGTGATTGACTTTGGTATTTGTGCAATTGGAACAACTCATACAATGGTAAGAAAAGAAAATATTCTCCTTTTATTGAGGTTTCTTTGTAGAGATTCCCCTTGAGTTCCAAGATCCCTCTGAATTTCGAATATGAATTCATCACGAAGAAGGATGCTTCAGAAATAAAATTAATTCCTTCTAAAGGCCTTGTTCCTGGTAAAGGAAGCGTGGAAATTGAAGTTCAGTTTAATCCTAACAGTGCTTTGACCGTCGTTGCTGAATTTGAAGTACTTGCATTATAATGTATTGAGTGATAAAATGGAATAGTTGAACATCTCACAATTCGATTTTGAGCCAATAAAGGTGAAAGTGATGGGATCAGGAAAGTTGAAGGATTCAAAAAGTCAAACAAATACATTGAATGGAACCGCAACATCCAATCTTCGTAAAACCAAGATAAATAAACTTGATACTATCCGTATTTCTGCTGTGGATATGCCAAAGGGAATATCAGAAAAGGCCAGTGAGTCTTTGACCACTTTCCTTAACATGAAAGAGAATGAACGTCCCATGAAAGAAAGTACTCATCCAATTCCTGAAGAAGAAAGTGGTGGTTATAAGACATTGATCGGAACTCAAAAGAGCAGACAGACGGAGGAGATGATCAGTCCAACAAAGAAATTGGCGAGTATTCCTGAATCAACAAGAATAAGTGCTGCAGAAGGAGGAATATCAACAGAAAGACAATTTTTTGAGAAGCAGTTTTTGGAAAGATTCAATCAGATTCAAATGCTGGACAAAGAAAAGAATATCAAGTTTTTCCAATGTATTGGTGATCCTAAAATCAGCGAAGAAGGTGAAAATACCATCAAAGGCGAACGTGAAGACCATAGAGTATAATATTGAGATTGGGGGGGTTGAATAATTTTCCAAATAGAATGCCTTTTTGAACCGGTATGAGAATGATGGTGTGACAAGGTATGAAGTCCAATTAGATCAAGGCCTTCCAATTGTTGGTGAGATAGTGCCTAAATATCATCCTACTTATGATAACCTCAAAAATGATAACATCCGTAAGAGAAGACGAGTGTTGCATAAATTGATGAGCTATGTCTCAAAGAAGATCTTGAAATCAAGAAAGAAGAAGAGATTAGATAAGATTAAAAAGTTCTTGGGCGGTGCTACAACAAGAGCTGAAGTTAGACAACTTGTTGAAGAGGATTGGCAACGAGCTGAGTATTTCGGCGTTGGAAAAAGAGATTTTGTTATGTTTAATTTCCAATACAGCAGTAATAGTATACTGGATATGAGACTGCCATTACAAGTGGAGAATTCAGCCGCTAATTTATCATATAAATTCGAACTTAACCAAAGAATTGGATTTGATGACTTCACTCCTATTGATCCTCTCCCCTATTCTGACATCGAAGTCATGGGCTACACCAGTAAGTCTCTCTTTATGAAAATTTTCTCATAAAATAATTAGTTCTTGACCCACCAATGATTATTAATTATCCTCCTATTGAAGCTAATCGTAAAGACAGAAAGGGTGCTGAGGAAGAATACAGTATTTCTGGGCCAACAGGACCAGTGGAGAAGGTGTCGGATACATTAGAATTGATGGAGCCAGTGCCTATTGTCCTCAAGAAGCCACCAAATGTGGAATCATACAAGTTTGTGTGTCCTCATCCTACACTAAAAACATTTGTTCCATACTTTGATGTGACAGAAACCGACCCAGAATTTGCTTTACAACCCAAAAAGTTGCAATTCCAAGACAGTTTGGATCCAACAACAGATGGAGATTATGACGTTTTATACAGGGAATTTTTAAGTTCTGCTCCTGGTATGGACAGCACTAGAGCTGTCTCCACTATTCCTTTGGAGTTCACCAACTATTATACACACAGATTCAATCTCGTTTCAGGTAAATGGACAATTAAATGATTATTTATTAACTTAATATGGCAGATTTTGGATTTGAAGAGAATTGGGAGAAGATGTGTCCAGATTTGATCGACAAGCCATATGACGAGGATAAATTTAGTGATAGTGACAGTGACGAGCATAATTCGTTGGTGTTAGATGTTCCAGATGTGAATCAATTCTTGAGCAGTTTGGAAGCTGATGAGCCCAAAATTAAAGAAGTCCGAAATAAAAATGAAAAAGACATATATGACGAACAAGAAGCCACCCTTCAAACTGTCAATTCAAATCTTGAGTAAGAGATTATAGTTAAGAGTATTGTAAACTAATATTTTTCACTAGGAATGAGAAGAAGTTGTGGAGTGTGACATTGACGACAAAGGTGTATGAATGTGATAAGAATATTGTGAATAAAGATAAGATGCTTAATCTTCTATAAACTCGCGATTTTTTTGTTATAATTTTTTGTTTACGTTTATAAAATATACCTTTGTGAGGTGAGTGCCTTTTATCATAATTCTCTATTTTGTTAAACCCGTCCCAAAATATTAATTCTTAACATCTATTTCTTGTTTTTATCAAAAAAACAATTTTAATGATACAAACAAAACTCCTTGCTCTCAAACACTTCTTTGAGAGACCCACTTTCGACCCCGAATCTGTACTCTCGTTCGGATGTTCTCTCTTTTACCATTATTTAATAGCTTCCTTCCCAAGAAGTTGATTTCCTCTTACATTTGGCTCCTAAGAAAATCGATGATCATTATGTCCTCACCAACAACTCCTTTGAAATTCTCTGCCTTTTAATGAGAATCGACATCAAATCTAAATGTGCTTTTCCCAAGTATTTCGAGGTGTGAGCTGTCCCTTAATATATAAATAGAGTGAATGCTTATTTGTTGGAACTTGCAAGGGGAATTTTCAACCTTCGCACTGTTAACCAATCATACTACTCTAAAATCTCATCTCGTGTTGATTTCCTCGAATTTGATGTCATCAATCGTGTCAACCTTTATCTCTTAGAACTCCTCAACACTTTCAAGCATAAAGGTTCCCTCATCGCATCAATCAAGTAAAGTTTTTTGGGTGTTAAAATTCACAGTTTTTGCAAAGGAGCATCGTGATGGATTCATATGTGCCAAAATTCATGAAATTGGTGAGCGAGATGTCAAATAACGAGAAGAGTGTGGAACAAAGTTTGGATAAGAATGAAATCCTATGGCTTCGATCTTTGTTGAAACTACCAATGAGAAACCCACTTCTCAACATGTTTAAGACTGAGAATATCGTCACTACTGTCAAATCTGAACTCGAAAAAATGACCAAAGTAAGGATAGATTTTTTTCTTGGAAATATCGTTTCTAAAAACTGTTAGATTCAAGTGTCACAACAAACCCACGATGGATTTTATAAGACAGGCGTGTTGTTGCATATGTTCCCATCATTAGATGCCGATGTGAATACACTTCAATTCATGTCAAATTACACCAACACATTGATCAAGCGATATTTGAAGTTTGAAGAAGTAAACCAAAAGCTCTTGAATCCTTTCAGACTAGCCTTAGAAGTCTGTATTTCCTTCCAAGAATCATTAGAAGGATATATGCTGGAGACCCAAAAGACACTATCCTTGGGAAAATTATTGAGAAATTTCTTGACTGAACTGAATGGAATAGCTGAAGATTTCTATGTGAAGTTTATTAGTGATATTCTCAAGTCAATTGAAATTGTCTTTTGGAGAATTCCTTCAATCCAAGAAAAAGTCAAAGTGATCGACATCATGTTTAACTACTACATGAAATGCAAAAGTTTCTCCGAAAATGTTCACCAAATGATGGGAGATAGTCGCCACAATGGCGGCCTTGGCGCTTCTGTGAACATGAATGGAGATTCTGGCAATGGAAAATTCCAGTCTCCTGAAAGAAAAAAGGAAGAAACTTTACACAGAGTGAGAACTATTTCGGATTTGGTGTTGAACTCAATCTTTAAAATTTTGGACCAAGAAGATTTCGATGGCGCTCTTGTGGATTACAACAACAGTCTTGTGTATAATTTCATTGTACATGTGTTTAATTCGTTGTCCTCCGTGGGTGCTACAAGAAGTGAGTCTGTAAAATTGGACCAAGATGGACATGAAGGACAGACTGTAAAGGATCCAAGAAAGTACGAAGTGTACGGATTCAAGTTTTTGTATCATTTGGTCAAGAGATTCCAAAGCACAAGGATCAATGAATTGATTTATAATTTGATCAGTTCGAGATTCTCTTTGAAGGTGAGCTTGAACGAAATGAAGCATATCGTCAATTCTCTTGATGAAAAAGCTGCCCAAAAGATGTTGGTGAAGATGAAGTTACAGATGAGCTTGAATATAACAGATAATAAACTGTTTTACAAGTCAATGAATGAATTGGTGACATATTATGCCGAAGTGATTGAAGACCAGAGATATAAACCTCAAGAAGCCTTTGTTTATTCCTTATTCAGAAAATTGATCAATAAAACTAACGACGAAGAAAAAATGATTATCCTCTGGAACCAACTCACCGCTTTCATGATCAGATTAGCAAAAGAGGTCGTGATGCAATCAAGGCCAGAGAGTTTCATGCAGTACTTTGCAAAGAATTTGGAATACCTGAAGGAGATATTGACAACAAAGAATATTGTAAAGAAATCTTCAAGTTTATCAAGAGATCCAAAGTTCATTGAAAGACTGATTGAAATCTGGATTCACATTATGCTTCAAAAGCAAAACTTACTCAAGACTTCTGGACCAATCATTGAAGAGATCGCTTTATTAACTCCTCGTTTGATTCAAGCCTCTGGAAATAGCTTCACCAATACCTTCTTAATCAGTCCATTCTTGAACAATCAAAAGATTATCGACAAATATAGAAGAAATATGAAGCATGTTTTACGTGAAAAAATGATCGAATTACGACCAAAGATCCGTAATTTGACATTGGGAGAAATGATGTTTTTATTATCAATTGATTATATTTTGGATGTGAAAATCAGAGAAGTAGCAAGAAATCACAACAGAATCTTGGAAGTGAAGAAAGATATCCCCTTGATTGAAATCATCTTTTGTTATGTTCGTGATATCTACATCACTGAAAAAGAAAATCTCAAAGAAGTCCTCGAAGAACTCTTGATCCGGAAAGCCCGCTCCTATCTCGCGTATTTAGAAAATTTTATTTCATCATTATATTAACTTTCCCCATATAGTCAATTGCAATTGTTGAAGCAAGAAAGATTACAAATGTACTTTGTAGAAAGAGACTTTATTGCTATTCTCCAGAGCTCTTGCAGTATTAACAAGATTTACATGAGAATGTCGCAAATGTTCTTGAAGGAGTTTATCAAGGAGTTCCCTCGACTCATCTTCCAAGAGGTCATTATTTCCTCCTTGGCTGAAACCCTTGAGTTCCTTTATTCAAAAGTTCTGAAGCAATATGACTCTGTTTCTGCAAGATTGAAAGTCAGCCATTACAATCTTCGTATTGCTGTCCCTGATACCTTGGTACTTTTGAGTTGAGTCATAAATTAACTTATACAAATTATAGAAAGATTTGAATGATTTGTTGGTCTTTTTGTTGGCAATAACACATTCAATGTGTTTGAGAGGATTTATAATTGAAGGCTCAACTTTATTGAAAAGAGTGAATGACGTATTAGGATGCTCAATTCATAAGGATCTGAAGAATGCTAATCGGGTTTTCAAGTATTTGTTGTGGACTTTGAATAATCATGCTGCTTTGACTTCTGATACTCAAACTAGAGGAACCGCTTATTGGTTCTATGATAAAGCTTATTTCTTGAACAAAGCTGAGAGATTTGAAAATAGTAAGAGAGAGATTTGGAGAGATTGTTAAGTTCAAAATAGAGCATTTGGAAGAAGGGCTGAAAGTGATTTCTGTCATTCCTACTTATTCTTATGAGATACACTTTGATTCAAAGGCAACAATCAATTGTTTGAATCAAACTTTGAAAGAATTCAAATATTACACCGAAACTCAATCTGAACGTAAAAGAGATACTGTTAAAAAAATCTAATCACTTTCTAAAGTAAAATTGCTGAAGGAGAAGGGACCAACATTCCAAAAGATCTTCCATGAACTCAAGGATTCTCTTATTCATTTCTACACTTACAGTTTGATCCAACGCGACAAAAACTACAAGCAAAATCTCAATGAAATCTTGAAAGATCCAGTGCTATTGAAGATCTTTGATAAAGAAGCCAAAGATATAATCTCATCAACAACAGCAAAACCACAAAGTATCTTTGAAAAGATCAAGTTGAAGATGGATGAAACCTATGCTAATGTTATTGCCAATCTTCAACTCACTACTTCCTACATCAAAATGCACCCAGAACAAGCCTTTGATATCCTTCGAAAAGTTTACATGCTGACCCTCGCTCTTCCTGTCAGAAAAATCCTCAAATTTGTTATCAAGAAACTTACCAAAAATGTCCTGAGCTCTATCCCTTCAAAATACTCGCTTGAAGTCCTTCGAGCTTTGTTCTTCTTGTTCCAAGAAGTCATTCACAAATACAATAGCTATACCAATATCCAAGCAGTCACCAAGAAGAAGCTCTACAGCTTTGATTTATTGGAAGTGAACTCGGATTTATTCTCAAGAATCAGATTTAAGGACTTGTTTAACGCTGGACATACTTATGTAGAAATTTGTGAGAATGTGAACAAGATATTCTACACTTGTAGAGAAAGGGAGTCGCTGCAAATTCGTGAAGTGAGAAGCCTGTTCTCAATAAGACACTTCATTGAAGTTTTCAACTCAGTTCATAAGGACATAATGATATTTATGTACAATCATTTATCGATCTTTTTGGCCAACTATGTGGAGCCTTTGGAGTTGATGACTTTCTTACAAGAGAACTTTGACATTAACAAGACCAGTATTGAGTATTTGAACTGTGAGAATATCTTTGCGATAGTCGCTGTGCATCTTTCTGTGCTAAACCTGTTGAAAACTTCTCTTCAACTTTCTCCAATTAACAAGCGTTTCTTGCAGAAATTCTACTTCAGCACCATCAAATTAGCTCTTACATATTTCGCTAAAAACAACAAATATTATGTTGATGATACCTTTGAATCAGAAAACTGTATCCAAAAGATTGAAAAGAAGATGGACCTTGCTCTTAAAGCCTGCAGATATCTCAAGATTGAGACCTTTATGGAGACTTCCAACACAGTGGAGAAAGTCGATATTCCTTTGAAGTTCCCTCACGTCTTCTTGGATATGAACGTTGAAACTCCTACAAAGACTAAACTTCTGTTTAAATTCTCTGATCACCGCACTCAGTTCTACTTCACCAAGCTGAAATCAAGAGCTTTGGGATCATTGGGCTTCTCAAGAAAGATGAAAAATATCACCGCAATTTACGATCCTTCAATAGAGAAAAAATTGCTATTGCCCTCTGTGACGACATTGAGCAGATTCCAGAATTTGAGAAAGATTTTGTTATTCCTGATTGGTCATGAAATTGATGCTATAAAAGCATTTAACAAGACAGAATTGGGAGGAGTGAAATATGAATTTAGCTTTGAAGATCGTGCTTTAAATGAGACTGAAGCTAAGCAATTATTGTACTTTGCCACAGAAATTAACATGCATTTACCAATATACATGATTCGAAGACTTTTATTTGCAATTCCTGTCAGCCTTACAAGCAATCCTAACTGGATCAGAGACTTAGTTTCTAAATATTACTTGTTTAACTTCCCCTATCCCATCACCTTTGATTACTTTGTGGAAAAGAACTTGATCAACGTTGCTGCTTTGAGAAATATTTTCTACTGGGAAACTCCTCAATTTGCTTTGTTGATGAAGTACATGACTCTGGAGTATCAAGGCCATAAGAACCTCCAAATTTACTTTGCAAAGACTATCAAGAGATTGGAGAGCACTCAGTTATTGTTCTACCTGCCTCAAATTTACCAAACTCTCAACACAGAAGCCAGTTATGTGGTTGCCCAAACCCTTAAAGAGTACAGTCAAAGCTCCTATTTGTTCTCCCATCAGTTGATTTGGAAGACAAAGGTCGAATGCAAGAAAGAAAAGAACGAGGTTACCACCTCAAAGATCACTTTTATTTCTGCTCAACTTCTTTCTCAGCTCCTCAAAGGCCTTAACCGTACC
>Ga0182738_1008326_pt1 | contig 10310 bp, 9 predicted proteins | sample eDN5th30CBELigMG_FD_128876 | JGI IMG/M metagenome (GOLD analysis project Ga0182738, IMG submission 128876) | Enriched Miracle-Growth compost microbial communities from Emeryville, California, USA - eDNA 5th pass 30_C BE-Lig MG (version 2)... ... | reverse complement strand
TTAGATGATACATTATTGTGGGATCAAAAGAGTGTTAAAGAAGCGTTTGTAGCAACATGTCTTGTGGCAAAAGAGAAATATGGAGTAGATGTTGAAGAGTTTGAAGAAGCGGTTCGAAAGGAAGCAAGAGAGCTGTATGCTTCATATGAGACGTATGAATTTACACAAATGATCGGTATTAATCCTTTTGAAGGGCTATGGGGAAATTTCTTAGATGATACAGATGATTTCCGTAGAATGGCAGAGATTGTACCGACTTATCGTAAAGAAGCATGGACACGCGGGTTAAAGGCTTTAGGGATTGACGATGAGGCATTTGGAGCGGAACTCGCAGAGCGTTTTCCAGCAGAGCGCCGCAAAAAACCTTTTATTTATGATGAAACATTTACAGTGTTAGATGAGCTAAAAGGTAAATATAAATTATTATTATTAACAAATGGTTCTCCAGATTTACAAAATACAAAGTTGACGATTACGCCTGAATTAGTGCCTTATTTCGATGAAATTATCATTTCTGGGGCATTTGGCAGAGGAAAGCCCGATCAAACGATTTTTGAACATGCTTTAGAGCGAATTGGTCTAAATAAAGACGAAGTTATTATGGTCGGAGATAATTTAATGACAGATATTCTTGGGGCTTCAAGAACAGGAATTAAATCAGTTTGGATTAATCGTCATAATAAAGAACGCAATGAAGTTGTACCAGATTATGAAATTACTCATTTGGAAGAACTTTATCCGATTCTTGAAGAACTAAAGAATAAATAAAAGGAAAGGACTTCGGTATGATTGCCGAAGTCTTTTTTTAGCTGCGCTGAGAATTCACTAAAATCCGTTTTTATGTGCCATTTGTGTGACATTGTGACGAAGTAAGGATGTGGAAGATAATCTGCTTTACAAAAATTTATGTGAATTTTACTTTATTTTTAATAAACTTATTGCATTCTCGTAAACTTCAATATATAATTACTTATGTTGATTCGACAAAGTTCAACACAAACCTTCAAAATGCGGGTGTAGTTTAGTGGTAAAACCTCAGCCTTCCAAGCTGATGATGAGGGTTCGATTCCCTTCACCCGCTCCATTACATACGTTGATAACGCAGAGTTTCGTTACACAGAGAGAACGAAGCTTTGCGTTTTTTAAATTTTATAGATGTAAAAAACTGCTATATTTATAGTGGGGAAAGCGTATCGCCTTATCATTGATTTGGGAGATACGCTTTTTTATTTAATTAGTTGAAATCGAGTAATGCCCTTTTCCTCCATGAATTTGCAGAAACATATCTAGTAAAGATTTTGTTTGCTTATCGGTTTCTTCTATTGAAGTAGAAGGAGTGAAATAAATAATTTGTAAGGCTTGTTTTGTTTCTTCCGTTACTTTTGTACGCTCAGAATCTACAAATGGACTGCCGAAAGGCCCTTCTTGATCAACGGATGTAATCATATGTTCCATAGAGTTCATTCGACCGTTAAGCCCCATATATGTATCGCCATGTTCACCAATTTTAATCGTTATATCTCCTTTAAGCTTGGCACGGTCATAGATGCCAATAGGTACTTCGAATAAAAGGGAGAAGAAGTTATTTAAATCGATGGCTGAATGCACAGGTGATAAATAATTTTGTTTTTGGATGCGGCGGTACAGTGCTTCTGCAGATGGGCGATATCTTGACGGGTTTGTTCCTGTTAATTTAAATACATTTCTCCATTCCTGAATTTTGTTGAAATCCGTCCATTCTTTTTCTTGAAGATCAAAGTATAAAGATTCTTGAAATAGTTGTAATCTTCCTTTTAACATTTGAGGGGATGGTCCGACTTCGATATCGTTGTATGTAATGATTCCGACTTTAAAGTGTGGAATTCTTTCTTTAAGATTGTCAGCAATGGTTGTTTCCAAGTGTTTCACCTCCAAAAATGATTGAAAATAGTTTAACATAGATGGAAATGGTTGAACATAATACAGACTTTTACGTACGAAGGTGAATAGAGATGTATATGAAAGAATTGAAGAAAGAGTTAATTGCTTATAGTCAAGAAATTGGTATCGATAAAATCGGTTTTACGACGGCTTCGACGTTTGATTCGTTAAGGAATCGTTTATTAGAGCAGCAAACACTAGATTATCAGTCTGGATTTGAGGAGCCAAATATTGAAAAGCGAGTAAGGCCAGAGTTAATTATAGAACATCCGCAATCGATTATTTCCATTGCGTTAGCCTATCCTTCTAAAATGAAGGACGCTCCATTAAGTACAAAAGGAGAACGACGTGGTATTTTTTGTCGCGCTTCTTGGGGGACGGATTACCATGTTGTGTTGAGAGAGAAGTTACAATTACTTGAATCGTTTATTAAAGAGAAAGTACCGAATGCATTGACGAAAACAATGGTTGATACAGGGGAATTGTCCGATCGAGCAGTAGCTGAGCGTGCTGGCATTGGATGGAGTGGGAAAAATACGATGATCATTACTCCAGAGTTTGGATCGTATGTATATTTAGGTGATTTGATTACGAATGTACCGTTTGAACCCGATCAACCGATGGAAGATCAATGTGGGACGTGTAATAAATGTGTAGATGTTTGTCCAACGGGAGCACTTGTACAAGGCGGCCAGTTAAATGCAAAGCGTTGTATCGCTTTTTTAACTCAAACAAAAGGCTTCTTGCCAGACGAATTTCGTTCTAAAATTGGGAATCGTTTGTATGGATGTGATACATGTCAGACCGTTTGTCCAAAAAATAAAGGCATTGATTTTCATATTCATGCAGAAATGGAGCCGGACCCAGACATTGCAAAACCGTTGTTAAAGCCTTTATTGACGATTTCGAATAAGGAATTTAAAGAGAAGTACGGTCATGTATCTGGATCATGGCGTGGAAAAAAGCCGATTCAACGAAATGTAATTTTGGCGTTGGCACATTTTAAAGATGAAACGGCTTTGCCTGAATTAATTCAGGTAATGGAAGAAGATCCTCGCCCTGTCATTCGCGGTACAGCTGCTTGGGCAATCGGAAAGATTGGTGGAGGAGAAGCAGAAGGCATTTTACAACGTGCATTAGATAAAGAGAAAGATGAAGACGTGTTAGCGGAAATAAAGAAGGGATTAATGCTAGCGGCATATTGATAAAGTGAAATTTCGATTAGTGGGAGCTTACTGTTCGTTAAGCGTTGGATTAAGTAGAGGAAATCACTCGTATTATTCAGAGTGATTTTTTTTATACAATTAGATTGTAGACACCGTTAGTAAATCAGAAACCTTGATGTAGTTTTTGTATTTTTAATCAAGCCCTCTTTCATACATATTGAGTAGGAGTGATAAAGGAGGGCTTAAGCTTGAGGGAACAATTAAAGGAATTATTACAGACACGCATCGAACAGTATATATCGAGTGATGAGAGACGGGCGGAACAAATGGATGAGAAGCCGTTACGAAAGAATCAATTGTTAGAAAAGCGAGAGGCCGATATTGTTCGAGTTCATGCAGCAGGTAAAGTCCATTCTTTGTTTTATGACCGAAAAGATACAGTACTGGCCTATCAAGTTCATTTGCAATGTTTAATTAAACAAGGAGATACTTTTTTTATTGAAGAAGAGATAGAAGAACGTGAGGCGAGGTTTCAAAATGGTCTCATTGTGAATGATTATGAGGTAGAGCTACTTTCAGAAGATACTTTTTTGCCTGAACAAAGAGTAGAGGATACGCAAAGAATTACGTATACGTACGATCGAAGAAAAGCGGTTCAATATGCAGAGAGATGGTGGAATGAGTTTAATCCCGCTTATAATAAATTTGCGGATAATTGTACAAATTATATATCACAATGCTTACATGCGGGAAATATTCCAATGTGGGGAAGTCCAAACCGAAATAAAGGTTGGTGGATGAGCGGAAAAAGCTGGAGTTATAGTTGGACGACTGCGCATGGTTTCTATATGCTTTTGGCAAGCGGTAGAGGTATTCGAACGCAAGCAGTGACGTATGCACAAGAGTTAAATCTTGGGGACATTATATGCATTGACTTTGAAGGAGATGGCCGTTTTGATCACTCGCTCATTGTAACAGCAAAAGATATATACGGTATGCCGCTTGTGAATGCTCATACGGTAAACAGCCGCAGGCGTTATTGGACGTATGAGGATTCTACTCGTTATACTCCCAATATTGTATATAAGTTTTTTAGAATTTTAGATGGAAGGTGAAACGTTTTTTCGTCGGTTTGATTAATGTTATAATGAAGGGAGACATTCATACTAGAGGTGAACATGAATTGGCCATACATGTAGTTTTATATCAACCTGAAATCCCGGCGAATACAGGAAACATTGCAAGAAGCTGTGCGGCAACAAATACAACGTTACATTTAATTCGTCCACTTGGATTTTCAACAGATGACAAATCTTTAAAGCGTGCGGGTCTTGATTATTGGGAGCATGTAAAGATTCATTATTATGATTCTATGGATGAATTCTTTGAGAAAAATGCTGGTGGGGATTTTTACTATTTATCTAAATTTGGTGAAAAGCCTCATACGACATTTGATTATAGTGATCAAGATAAAGAAATCTTCTTTATTTTCGGTAGAGAAACAACGGGGCTTCCGAAAGATTTAATTCAGGAGAATATGGATCGTTGTTTACGCGTTCCGATGACGGATAAGGTGCGTTCGTTAAATTTATCAAATACGGCAGCTATTTTAATATATGAAGCATTAAGACAGCAAAATTATCGTGATTTAGATATTATAAGAGAAGGCTGACATCATTCATTTTTCGCTCGTAGGTGTGAAATCGGGGTTCACACACGTTTTAACTATGTTGACGGCGGGCGCTTTCTCTATAAATATTTAGAGAAAGCGCTAAGATGAGAGCTAGAAGTCAATAGCGTCAAGCGCTTTTGATATGTGTTTAGATAGCTCTAGGATGTCAGTGGTTCGCTAAGTATTTCTAAAGGAAGAAAGCGCCTTCAGAAGTACCCGCTTTATGTTTGTCGCCAATTATGGCGTCTTACAGTTTTTTATACATAATGTACAGGGGGATTAAAGATGAATCAGATTATCGAAAAAATACTAGATCACCGTTCTATTCGTTCATTTGAGGACAAGCCGGTAACAGAGGAACAAATTCGTACAATCGTAGAGTGTGCTCAAGCAGCATCCACTTCAAGCTATATTCAAGCATATTCTATTATTGGGGTATCGAATCCGGAGAAGAAAGCACAGCTGGCTGAACTTGCTGGGCCGCAAACCTATGTAGAGAAAAGTGCGCACGTGTTTGTTTTTTGTGTTGATTTACACCGTCATGATATTGTTGCCGAGATGGAAGGACGAGATTTATCCGAGTCGATTGAAAGTACAGAGCAGTTTATGGTCGGTTGCATAGATGCTGCTCTTGCTGCACAAAATGCTGCAATCGCTGCGGAATCGATGGATCTTGGTATATGTTATATTGGTGGTATTCGTAATAATTTACATGCAGTTAGTGAAATTTTAAATATTCCACATCGTGTGCTTCCGTTATTTGCGCTTATTATCGGTCATCCGAAAAATCGCTCTGAGAAGAAGCCGCGTTTACCGCTTGCTAACGTGTATCATGAAAATGGCTACCAAGCGGACCAACAAGTATTCATTGAACAGTTACAAGCATATAATGAAACAATCTCCAGTTATTATGATAGAAGAACAAAAGGAAAGCGTAAAGATACATGGACAGAGCAAATGGCTAATACGTTAGGGAAGAAAAGCCGTATGTATATGAAAGAGTACGTGGAAGGAAAAGGATTGAAAAAGCGTTAAAGAAAGTAAAAAAAGCTGAGTTGCTAAAGATAAGCAACTCAGCTTTTTTTATTAAACACTCGGTTTGTCGTTATAACCTGCAGTAAAGATAGCGGATAAAAATGTCACAATTACAGCAAGAATGATAATTGTACCTGCGCCCATTATCGCAGTCCTCCTTTAAACTGAATTGTCCAAATTTATACATGTAGTATACCTCAGTTACCAAAAAATGTGAATTATTTATTGCCATTGCTTGTATAATTTGTTAGAGAATATTTACTGATTTTATCGTAATTCAATCGTAGTTTAAACAACCTCTTTTGAAACTATGCACATGTTTGTCAAAGTTGGCGCATAGATTTAAGTATTCTCTATAAAGGGATAGGGGGAGGCTCCAGTAATGGACATTTTAAGAAAAATTGAAAAGTTTAGAGAAGATGAACAGAAGCTGAAGTGGGAAGGGACTTTTGCAGAATACTTAGAGATCCTTAAAGAAAAGCCTTGGGTTGCACAGTCTGCACATTCGCGTGTATATAACATGATTAAAGATGCTGGGATAGAAGAAGTCAATGGTGTGAAACGATATAACTTCTTTAGTGGTCAATTATTTGGTTTAGAAGATTCATTGGAGCGCTTGATTGAAGAATATTTTCATCCAGCGGCAAAGCGACTAGATGTTCGTAAGCGGATTTTGTTGTTGATGGGTCCTGTTTCAGGTGGGAAATCGACGCTTGTTTCTTTATTAAAGAGAGGGCTGGAGTCATATTCCTTAAAGGAGCAAGGTGCTATTTATGCGATTAAAGGCTGCCCAATGCATGAGGATCCTCTACATTTGATTCCACAATACTTACGTGATGATTTCTATGAAGAGTATGGTATTCGAATTGAAGGAAACTTATCTCCATTGAACTTAATGAGGCTGGAGAAAGAGTATGGAAATCGTATTGAAGATGTTATGGTTGAACGAATTTTTCTTTCGGAAGACCGTCGAGTAGGGATTGGTACATTTAGTCCGTCTGATCCTAAATCACAAGACATTGCTGATTTAACAGGAAGTATTGACTTTTCCACAATTGCAGAGTTTGGTTCAGAATCTGACCCGCGCGCCTATCGTTTTGACGGGGAGTTAAATAAAGCAAATCGTGGAATGATGGAGTTCCAGGAAATGTTGAAATGTGATGAGAAATTCCTATGGCACCTATTGTCTCTTACACAGGAAGGAAATTTTAAAGCAGGCCGCTTTGCGTTAATTTCAGCGGATGAATTAATTGTTGCCCATACGAATGAAACAGAGTATAAGTCATTTATTTCTAATAAGAAAAACGAGGCCCTTCATTCACGGATTATTGTGATGCCGATTCCGTATAACTTAAAAGTGTCGGAAGAAGAAAAAATTTATGAAAAAATGATTCGTGAGAGCGATGTTGCCAATGTTCATATTGCACCGCATACGTTAAAGATTGCAGCGATGTTTAGTATTTTAACACGTCTGAAGGATCCTAAAAAAGGCGATATTGATTTAGTGAAGAAAATGCGTCTATATGATGGGGAAAATGTAGAAGGGTTTAATTCAGCGGATATTCGTGAATTGAAAAAAGAACATCAAGATGAGGGAATGAGCGGAATCGATCCGCGTTATGTTATTAACCGCATTTCTTCGACGATTATAAGAAAGGAAAATCCATCGATTAATGCACTGGATGTATTGATGTCCTTAAAAGATGGACTTGATCAGCATCCTTCGATTACGAACGAGCTTAGGGAGCGTTATTTAAACTTTATTTCACTTGCGCGTAAGGAATATGATGCAATTGCCAAAAATGAAGTTCAAAAGGCTTTTGTTTATTCATATGAAGAGTCTGCCAAAATTCTTATGGATAATTATCTCGACAATGTTGAGGCCTACTGCAATAAAACAAGATTGCGCGATCCATTAACAGGAGAAGAGATTAATCCAGATGAAAAGCTGATGCGTTCTATTGAAGAACAAATTGGCATTTCAGAAAATGCGAAAAAAGCGTTCCGGGAAGAAATTTTAATTCGTATTTCGGCTTATGCTCGTAAAGGAAAACGATTTGATTATAGCTCGCATGACCGTCTTCGTGAAGCGATTCAGAAAAAGTTGTTCGCTGACTTAAAAGATGTTGTGAAGATTACAACGTCAACAAAAACACCGGATGAACGCCAATTGAAGAAAGTAAATGAAGTGATTGCTAGATTAATTGAAGAGCATGGCTATAACTCAACTTCTGCTAATGAGTTATTGAGATATGTAGGCAGCTTGTTAAATCGCTAACAGAAGATGTTCCCCTGCCGAATTGAGGTGGGGGACTATTTCTTATTTAAACGTATGTTAAATAAGCGTGCCTGCTTAGGAGTAAAACAGTTTCCTTACCTATGGAGTTGGAATCCAATAAGGGAGGGCCGGCATGAGTATACTAGATGAGTTAAACAAATTAGCGGAGAAACTAAATAATAGTGGAGAGCGCACTTTTGGCAATCGTGCACGTGTGTATCAGTTTGATTTAGAAGAAAGTGGTTCATTTCAATTGTTGATTAAAGACGGTAAAGTGAAAGTGCTAGAGGGGACGCCTTATCATCCTGAAATAACTCTACAACTATCAGATGAGAATCTATTCAAATTGCTAAACGACGATTCAAGTACCACAGAAGCCCTTAAGGCTGGCCGTTTAAAAGTAGATGGTAAGGTGGACTTCACCTAAAGTTGCAAAATATTAATAAACTAAACGTCACTCGGCTGTAGGGTCGAGTGATTTCTTGCTTAAAGGGCTTATATGTTTATTCATTCACGTTTAGTTAATATTTGAGCATAGGCAATCGTCTAATATTGAAAAATAGTGTAAATTTATTGATTTTATTGCATAGGATAGAGTAATACTTTTCTTTTATTACGGTGAAAGAGCAAGAGAAATCATGGGCAAAAATGAAAGATTGTATTCATATCACACTAACCTATCTTATGAGGGAATGCAAAAAAAGGTGCATAATGTTTTTGAGGGGGAAGAAGATGAAGGAAGAAAATAACCATCAATTTGCAATTTCTAAGGAAGATTGGTCCCTCCATCGAAAAGGCTATGATGATCAGCAGCGTCATCAAGAAAAGGTGCAGGAGGCAATCAAGAACAATTTACCGGATTTAATTTCTGAAGAAAGCATTATTATGTCTAATGGTCGCGATGTTGTAAAGATTCCAATCCGTTCTCTCGATGAATATAAGATCCGCTATAATTATGATAAAAATAAGCATGTAGGTCAAGGTGGCGGGGACAGCAAAGTAGGGGATGTCGTTGCACGTGATGGCTCTCCATCTGAAAGCGGCCCCGGAAAAGGAAAAGGAGCAGGAGATCAAGCCGGTGAAGATTATTACGAAGCTGAAGTATCTATGATGGAATTAGAAGAGGCTTTATTTAAACAACTAGAGCTGCCAAACCTTCAGAAAAAAGAACAGGCAGAACATACATTGGAGCATATTGAATTTAATGATATTCGTAAAACAGGCTTAATGGGGAACATTGATAAGAAGAAAACGATGATTTCTGCTTTTAAACGCAATGCGTTAAGCGGTAAACCAGGTTTTCATCCGATTTATAAAGAAGATTTTAAATTTAAAACGTGGAATGAGATTCAAAAACCAGACTCTAAAGCTGTTGTGTTAGCGATGATGGATACGTCAGGCTCCATGGGACTTTGGGAGAAGTATATGGCACGTAGTTTCTTCTTTTGGATGACCCGTTTCTTGCGGACAAAGTATGAAACAGTGGAAATTGAATTTATTGCGCATCATACGGAAGCGAAAGTAGTATCACAAGATGATTTCTTTACAAAAGGTGAAAGTGGAGGAACCATTTGCTCCTCGGTTTATCGTAAAGCTTTGGAACTCATAGAAGATAAGTATGACCCAGCTAAATATAATATTTATCCGTTTCATTTTTCCGATGGAGATAATTTGACTTCAGATAATGTTCGTTGCGTGAAGCTTGTTGAAGAGTTAATGAAGGTTTCGAATATGTTCGGATACGGGGAAGTAAATCAGTATAATCGCCATTCTACCTTAATGACTGCCTATAAAAATATTAATAATGAGAAGTTTTACTATTATATTTTAAAGCAAAAATCGGATGTTTTTCATGCAATGAAGAACTTTTTTAAGAAACAGGACAATAAAGAATATGTGTAAATGAGCATGTACACAAGTATGGATAGAAAAAAGGTCCGAATTTCTCCGGATCTTTTTTTGTTTATTCCACAATTAACGGGCAGCGAGATGCACAATATGTATATAGTAAAAGATATTTATCGTTATGGACGAGTCATGATAAAATAAAGTGTGATTGTACATAAAAATGTTTTGAAGGTATTTGGAATTTGGCATAGGGGGATATAAAATTGACGGAAGAATTTGTGTCAGAGATTAAGGTTCCACCGCTTGATGAAGCAATGGGGGAACAGGTAACGAAATATTTAGATACTTTAACAAAACCGCCGGGAAGTTTAGGAAGGTTAGAAGAATTAGT
>Ga0182738_1008325_pt1 | contig 10311 bp, 12 predicted proteins | sample eDN5th30CBELigMG_FD_128876 | JGI IMG/M metagenome (GOLD analysis project Ga0182738, IMG submission 128876) | Enriched Miracle-Growth compost microbial communities from Emeryville, California, USA - eDNA 5th pass 30_C BE-Lig MG (version 2)... ... | reverse complement strand
GAGGAAAAACGGGGCAATTGGGAAAAAATCTAGGAATAACGCTGGAAAAAAAACAAAAAGAAATTAGACTTTTTCCATTTTCACCTCGAATTCAAAATTATAAGATCTTGAGGGAATTTTTTTTCTCAATTTTTCCTGGATTTCAAAGAAATGATAAATACTTTTGTATGCTTATATTCAAACCCCAAATCATTTTTTTCCAAAAAAATTCCTGAGTGCTTATATTCATTTGAACATGTTTTCGAATCTTCTTCAAAAGGATCCTTTGAAGGAAAAAGGAAATCCATTATTCATCTTGAATACTTCTACAGAAAGCTAATTTCATCTTTGACAATTTCAGAAAAAATCTTTAAATTTTTTTTCATATGCTGATTAAATTTTTCACCAATCATCAATTTCATTTATCAAATCAACATTTTTCAAGACAAGATATATTATAGTTATCCAATTCTAAATTTTATTCTCTTTTGTTTTCTTTCATACATTATAGATTTCTGAATACATAATTCCCAAATTCTCAAATTATTTTGGGGGATTCTTTTCGAGCCATTGTTGATGAAGTTTTTGTTGCTTCTCATATTCTTTAGTGACAGCCTTTATTTTTCCTTTGGAGAGTTCTGCTCCATCTTTATCGTGAGTTGGGATACCTTGCTCGTTGAATTGAGAGTACTCAGGTTGAGTTTTAAAGTATTCGCTAGGAGGAATTCTGGACTATTTTATCGTTAATTCAATAACAATTGTCTAAAGATTACTCTAGCATCTAATTCAGCTTGTTGTCTAGCTTTTTCTTCTTCTCTCTTTTTCTTTTCTTCTTCCTTCTTGGCTTTTTCAGCAATCTTCTTTTCACGCTCTTCAATCAATTTATCCTTGTCATCGAACTTCCATAAAGCATTCTTTTAAGTTTAAGCTACAAATTTCAAGAACATTGAATTACTTCACCAGCTCCCTTATCTTCCAATCTAACACCAAGATAAGGCAAAATATCATCTCTAACCTCATCGCAAGACTTCAAAACACCAATAGGGTCCTAATTTTTCATTTAACTCAGACATTCACATTCAAAGGATTACCTTATCTTGAGCGGATTTTCTGACTTTGTCTCTGAAGGTACTGAAAGCATCAAGGTAAGGAGCAACAATGCTTTCAACATCAACAGCACCACTATCAGTTTCATTCTTAGAAAGCTTATCATCAAAGAAGAGACCAATGCACTAAATGAGAAATTAATTTCAATCTTCCCTATCAAAAAAATATACTCTAAAGATGTAGGAAACGTAGGTGGTAACAGAGACCAAAAGAGGATATCTGACATCAGACTTGCTCATGTAGACGTTAGTGGCAGAGATCAATTGTTCAAGGTGAGAGATGACAGAAGGAGTATCAAAATTGTTGCACAAAGCTTGGTGAACAGCTTCCTTCTTCTCAGCAAAGACCTTGTTAAGTTCCTATTAAAACAGTGAACTATTTTTCAAGAAAAAAATCCCATACAAATTCTTTGTCAAGCCAGATTTGAGTTTTGGTAATGGGGTTAGTTCTCAATTGAGCTCTAACGTTGAGGAAGAACTCGTTGTATTTCTTGTCCAAATCAAGAATTTGAGCCATAGAGCCCTTTCTGTTCTTGACTTCAGGGAACTTTTCAAGATATTCTTGATCAAATTCATCAGCAGAAGGAACGTAGTCCATGACTTGATCGTATTTGTGGAACAAGAAAAGCAATCTAATTTGACGAGCAGTGTATCTTGACAACATGCTCTTGATCTTGATAAAGTTCTTGAGACTCTTGGACATCTTCATACCGTCAATATTCAAATGACCAGAGTGGATAAAGTAGTTGACCCATTGGTCATTGTCATAGAAGGCTTCAGATTGAGCAATTTCGTTTTCATGATGAGGGAATCTCAAATCAATGCCACCAGAGTGGATGTCAAGAGGAGTTTCGAAAATCTCGCTGGCCATTGCTGAGCATTCAATATGCCAGCCAGGTCTTCCTTCGCCCCAAGGAGAGTTCCACTTGGGCTCCTTCTCCTTGGACTTCTTCCAAAGGGCAAAGTCTTGTGGGGCCTTCTTTTCAGATTCAGCTTCAGTGGCACCGAGAGCACCTTCACCTTCTTTCAACTATAAAAAGGTTAACTTTTAGTAGAAATTCTGTGTTTACTTTTTCAGTATTATTCACACTGCTGGGCTCGAGTTTTCCGTAGGTATGCTTGCCAGACTTTCTGTAGGTTTCAATGTCAAAGTAAACAGAACCGTTTGAGGCATAAGCGTAGCCATTGTCGATAATTTTTTGAATGAAAGCGATAATTTGGGGAACATATTCAGAAACTCTGGTAATGACATCTGGGTTGTCAGCATTGAGGCTTCTCATATCATCAAAGAAGTCTCCTTCCCACTTTCTAGCAAAAGCAGAAAATTCTTCACCAAGGTCTCTGGATCTGATAATAATCTTGTCATCAATATCGGTAATATTCATGCACAACTTTGAAGCATTAGAGAAGCTTTATCGATGCAATTTCTTACGGTAATATCATAATTAAAGTAGTTTCTCATGACTTTAAGGATCATATCTGAGGACAAATATGTTCTTATAGACATTAGTTGTTGGGTAAAATTATGCTTTAATACCTTGCATGACCCAAGTGAGAACTATCGTAAACAGTGGGACCGCACATGTACCAGTGAACACGACGTCCATCTTTGGGAATAAAGTCGACCTAGAGAGAATCGGGCGATTAGATAAATATTTCACAAAGGAGAGGAGTACGAGTTTGCCAGGACTAAGGGAGTTGTTGACCTTAAGTCCAGTGATGTAAGAGTTGTCTTTTCTCTGAGGAGCTTGCCAGGTTGAAGCGTTTTCCATATTACACACGTGAAAAAAATAAGAATTAATTGGCTTTGTATATGATATTAATTTCTTAAACCGCAAAACACCAATCATTTTAATGTTTGTCACTTTTGTTCTGTTTATCCTAAAACCTTTAATTAATTGAGGAGTGAGTGAGTGATTCCCTTCTTAAATTATTTTTTATTGAAACTTGAGTTCAATATCAATAGATTTTTCTTTCTTATCAGAATTTGCATCTATCGAATTAACTTTTGCTTTCTTTCCTTTCTGGGCATATTTGAGTGGATCTACTAAGCTGAGAATCATCAATTAGCAAACAGTCACCACTTCTGGCAGAGATTATGATTCTAATGTTAAAAAAATATTTAGGCAAAATTTTAGCTCTTACAATAAATTCCTTCTTTCTCCAAAAATCTTCTAGAATCTTAAAAAATAAATAAAAGTCGATCAGACAAAAAGTTATTTTCTTTTCTGAATTGATCAGAGAAAAGCTCATTAAAAAGTATATATTCTTCAAACCAAACAAAATAATATTTATCTCCTTGAAACAAACCTAACCCAACCTACTCTACTTTAATTCTTCATTAAATATTTGTTCTTCCAAAAACTCGGTGATCATCAACTTTGCAACTGGTTTCATAATGATAAAGTGGATGATTAATTCGGATAAAGTGTCTCAAAGTGTGTTTTATTTGAAGTAGAGATTTAATTGGTATTACAAACAAACTCTCCTTCCTTATTTATTTTTTAGTTGACAAGGTATTATTTCCTTGAAAGCTTTCCAAATTAAAATCAGTATTTCTCTCCTTCTCTTTTAAAACTTCGAGCCTAAGGTACAAATGATTTTTCAGTCTAACTTTGCTGCCTCCTCTCTCTTTCAATCCCACAAAAACTCCATTCATTGCTCAGGTCATCTCATCATCAATAATCAAATAAGCATTTGCATATATCAAAAAGCAAACTGCCAAATTTTTTAAAAAGGGATGATGATTTAAAAAAAAATAAAATTTCTGTTTGCCTCAATTTAAAAAGTGATTGTTAGTCTTTATCTATATTTTGTATTTGAGCTGACTCAACCTAAAAATACAAATTTTCTGATTCTAAATTTTGTTACCTCAAATTCTATTTTAAAAAAATGATCTCCAAAGACTTTCTTACCCCTTCTCGTATGAACATCCCTGATACAAACTCCCCTGGCTATGACCTTACACAAAAACCCGCGCTTGAAGATCAACACCCTGTCTTTCAAACTTCTCAAGGTTCTGGAAAAAGAAGATCCCAACACCCTCTTTCTGTTAATAGCTCCAAATTCTCTATTAAAACCTCTGCGCCACCCTTCTTTCAAGACTCACTTGGAAGCATCGAATCCACAGATGTTACCCATTCTTGTGTTGCCTCAGAATCTCTTGGCGGACCTTTGCGCGTTCCAGTTATTGAGCATCTTGATTTAAATGGCTTTAAGATCAAATCATGTCCTCTAAACACTCAACACAACCATAAACATTGTCCTTATTATCACAATGCAAAGGATCGAAAACGCCTTGGTTTTGCATTTTCTGCTGAATTGTGTGAGTATGCAGAAAAAGATGGAATGACATGTCCTCATGGAGAAATGTGCCCAAAGGCTCACAATAGAGTTGAACAGCTCTATAGACCAGAAAAATACAAGACTAAATTTTGCACATTTTACCCGAATAATCTTGAAAAATGTGACTATGGAACTTTCTGCTCTTTTGCTCATACTGAGAATGATATCGTCATCGAACTTATTCATAACTATGAATATGATGAAGATTTCTACATGTTTCATTTCAAGACTGTCTGGTGCCCTTTTAACTTGACGCAACATGATAAAGCGCTTTGTGTTTATGCTCATAACTGGCAAGATTATCGACGTAAGCCTAATGTCCATACTTATGATCCTACTCCTTGCTCTAATTGGAAATCAACAGATTTTATCCTCAACTATGAAGATGGCTGCTATTTCAAAGAAAAATGCAGTAAATGCCATGGTTGGAAAGAAAATGAATACCATCCTCTAAATTATAAATCTAAGCCTTGTCCTGCTGGCAAAAATTGCAATAAAGGTCGAGATTGTCCTCATTATCATACACTCCGTGAACGAAGGTATTTTTTTATAATTATGAAAATTAATCTTTAAAAATAGGGTTGTGAGTCCAAATATTGCAAATAGAGTGTTTAGATATGTCCCACGAAATCGAATTGTAACAAATACTTTCAAATTCAGAAGTGAAGACAAACAAGTTTATGTGGCCCCGCCTCAAAATATGAATATTCAACAACCCTCTACAGCAAATACCTATCCATCTCTCACTTTCTCTCAAGAAGGAGAGTCCAATGCTTTTGAGCAATTCCCTCCGCTTTCAGGCCAATTTAATCCAAACCTTCCACCAGTCGCAAAAACCATGAATGTTATTACCCAAGATCATCCTCCTCCTTCTTCTAAAGATTTTGCAGATAGTCAATACGAGTATTTTTGTTGTTGTTGAAAATTTTATGTTAAACCCTGTTTAGCCCTCGAAGTATGGAAAAGATCTATGAATTTAATAAACCAAGAACTCAATCATTTGATTTTGAGCCAGTAAATCGACCGAGGATCAATAGTAGCCATACTGCCTCCAGTATGACCAACCCAGAAAATGCTTTCCGAGCCTTGAGAAATAACAGTGGCACGAATAACCCTCCTGCTCTCGCTAAGGCCAGAAGATGGTCAACTCATGATGAAGCAGAAATGCATGGAGAAAGTGACCAACTCTTTCGGGAAATTTTCATGGCAGCAATGAAAAAGGAAAGCTCAAAAGCTGAAGAGCCTTCAAGTCCATTTGGTGGTGGTGTTATAAAACGTCCGGAAGAAAAAGAAGCAGGTATGAAAATTAAGGGATTTCATTTGCTCAATCTGACTTAGAGAGGGAACAAGATATGAAGAATAATCAGATGTTGGATCAGATCCTTGAAAATGATGATCTGTAAAAAGATCAAAGCTCAGTTCAAAATAATACCAAAATGTAAATACACTAATAAAGTGACTCTCACTCCCTCTTTACTACTATTTTAATCTCAATAATACTTATTTATACTCATGTTCCACGAGACCAATCTCAAGAATATGAGGTTAGGTAAACTAGGTACCTCGAGTACTTGAGTTTAAGAGATGCAATGCAAATCTAACAAAATTTCTAACAAATACAAGAATACCCACATCCTACTTTCCTATCTTATTTCTACTTGCTCATGATCATAAATAATGATGATGTATGAACATCTGTGTTGTTTTGCATCATATTTTAACTAAAGTACTCTTTACTATGCTGTTTATAATGCCAAGTATTAAAAAACCTTGCTTTATCTCTTATTGAAGATCTAAAACTAAGCTGAACTGAGCTTATTTTCCTTTTTCCAAAAAAAAAAATACATCCATTTATTTACACAACAAGATATACAAATTTTCAACAACAGATTTAGTCCATTTTCAATTTGAAGTTGAAATCAGATTCTTGAGGAATCTCATTTCCTTGACTATTGATATCGGAGTTACTTCCATCAATAAGTCCTAAAGCTTTGCTATTTGTATTCAAAATATCAATAATCTTTTTCTCGACATTATTAAATCTATCCTTTACCACCTGTTCCACATTCTCCAAAGCATCTATTTTTAAAATTAGATTTTTTTTTAATTCTCTCCAAAGTACTTTTCATGTCATCTTCAAGCTTGAGGTGAATATCACTTGAAGGGATGTGAATATAATCGCTGATCATCAGGTAGGAGTCCATTACAAATTTCTTTTCTTCTGCATCCATTTCTTCTACTTTCTTGTTATTTAATGGTTTCTCCTTGCCATGCTTTTTATCAACATTTGAACCAATTCTATCAAGAATAACCGCCGCAACAATTGCTCCAGCAAAAATTATCCAAAGACCACCCAATCTTGTTATTGTCAATTTTGTGATCGACAATTGAGATTGACATACTCCATCTTGTGGCGCCACATATATATTCTGATTCAACACCGATTGAAATCTTGACAAGAATTTATTAAGATTTTTCTGAAATAGTGTTTGTTACTCGAGAGATTCTTTAACTTTCATAATAGCAGAATCGACACTTTGAGCAAAGGTGGTGTCAATATCATTTCTGTAAATAAAACCATAGTTGAAAGAAGAAATTGCAGCTGAAAACAAGACTGATGAACAAGGGAATTTAGAGTTAAACTTGAGTGCTGCAGGAACATCCAACACTATTCCATCAACTTCACTATTCAAAAACATATTTTCTATCTCCTAAAACTTGTTGAGAAAAGTTCTTTCATAACAACATACCAGCATAGATTCTTGATCCCATGGTTTAACAATTAAATCTTCGACATTATACGATGCAACAATAGATTGGAAAGGAGCTAAAGTTGCAATTGTCCCTCCTGCTGAAGCTGCTCCTTGTAATGATGTAAACTTCACTAAAATTTTTCAAGTTATTCGCATCAAGGAGACTCCCTTACATTTAGGATTTTGAGCTGTCATTTTGGTGGTAAGGTCAGCTGTGTAAGTAGCTGTCAAAATCAAAGCCATAAACCAAAAACAAAGCCAAACAACTCTTGCAGGGAATTTTTGGAGTCGAACTTCTGACTGATAAAAAAGCCCTGAACAAGATTGCCAGATCATTTCTTTCAAGTTGGTTTTCCATCTTTCAGGATTCTTTCGGAATTTGAAACTTTGATCTTCCAGAATCCAGGTAACTATGCCAGTTCCAATAGTTGTAGCCAGAATTATTATCCATAACAGAGGCTCAAATGAATCAAAGAAAGACCATATTTGATATGTCTTGAGAGTTTTGGCAATTAATCTGGTGCCAGCAGTGTAGGTTGGAAGAGAAAATTCATACCCATGGAGTTGTTTATATGCTGTAATTGCAATTCCTCCAGTTCCCATTGTTAATTCTCCACTGTCAATTTTACTCAAAAGAGTCGTCGAATCCAAACAAATAATCTTGAGGCTTGGCAAATCCCATCTGTTTGTATAAGCTATAAACCTAGTTGATCATGTTATTTTGTATCTTCAAGAACAAAACGTACTTGATGAGATCGATATCATACCCATTGAGCTCGGAAGAAATACTATCAGAAATGATTTCAACTCCGGTGAATTCGTCATTAATGTTGCAATAGACCATGGGGTCATTAGGTGTTATGCCAATGGTGATGTTGTATTGCCCATAGACATGTGATAACAATATGGCAAAAAATAAGTTGTAAAAAATCGGATTAAATCTCATGGAATAATGTTGAGATTTTTATTGTTATTCTATTTTCATATATACAGATTGTAAAGTATTGTTGTTTGTCGAAATAACTGGATTGATGGCAATTTTTTTCATAATGAGCAGGAAAAATTTAGTTTCAATAGTCTGGCAAAATAGGTGATCTGTTCGAGAATGAACGAGATTTTTCGGTTGAAGGGAATTATGATTTGCGAAAGAAAGCCAGGTAGCATAATTTTTCTAGAACCTTGCCTTCAATATCTCGACCAATAGTAGTTGAAAATTTTAAAGTCTAAATTAACTTTCTATTAAAACATAACCATGTCATCGGAAACCAAACTGCAATGGCAAAAACTGTGGAGCCAATATTTAGAGGCTGATTTCCAGCAACCAAGAGATCAAGACTTATCAAACAAATTCAATTTTATTGATGAAGCTTCTCTCTTTGAATTGGATAAAAAGGATATTGTGATAAAAGAGGAAAATAAGAAAAAAGAAGTTTGGAAACCAGAATCTCTTGATGTTGAAGAAGTTTCAAAGTCCCAGGTTCTTAAAGATAATGACCCAAAGCCAGAAGAACCGCGATATCCAACTCCTGATGAATGTTGTGGAGGTGGATGTCGAATATGTGTGTATGATCTTTATGAGATAGATTTGGAAAAATATGAAAAGAAACTCAAAGAGTGGGAAGAAAGACAACAGCAAAGACAAATTCCTAACCAATCTGTCAATTAAATCTGTGGGATGAATTTTCAATGTCGATGTATGTAAATATATAAAACAAGTCTTTTGTAACAGTAATTCCAGCAATGTATGAAGGATATATTCTGTAATCATATTTTTCAACCTCTTCGATGAACGTGAGAGATGATTTATTGCAAAGAACAACTCGAAATAATTTTTATATTACAAGATACAACATCCCATTTTGAAAACTATATCATATGTATTCAAACAAAAAAAACTTAGATAGAGTCTTTATTTTCATATTCCTAACCAAGGCTTATTTTTTATCTTCAATTTCTAATCCTTTCTTCTCTCTGAAAAGATGGATCAAAAAATGTGCATGTTCAATCTAAAAATTTTTATTCTCAAGAATGATCCGCTTTTTACTGGAGGTTGATCTTTTTCTTTAGAAGGCTCTAATGTTGAGAAAATTTCATTTTTTTGCTTCAGATCAGATGCCATCCTTTTGATAATCTCGGCTATAGTTATGCTCTTTCCTATTGCCTTATCTAAACGCCAATGATTAGGCCCATTTTTAGCTATCTATTCCCGATACCTTTGCCGTGAATATATGCATTTTTACTATCTTCTGTACCCATAAAGCTGATGATATTCTGAGCATAATCAGTAACTTTGACTTTGATCAATCATTAGATAATTTCACTCCCTTATGTCTTACTTTTGCCGTTAGTGGAGATGTCGAATCTTTTCGAGTCAGGCTTTTGGTTGATAGAATCCAAAAACACCAATCTATTGCCTTGAGGAGTTAAATTTGTTTCTCTTTTGATCTTCTTCAACAGATTATCAGACACTTGAGAGGCTCCATATTTATTCAAAGCTTGGAAGTTTCTTTTATTGCTCTTCTTGTTTGCTGAAGCTCCTTGATTTGGGTTTTGGCTTTGAGCAGGTTTTTTATCCATTTTTCTTTCTGAAATAATTTAATGATTTTTTTTTGGACTGAGCAAAATAATTAAATGGATATAAATTTATCCTCAGGAAAAGTCTTTCCCCATATCTTCCGGAGTGGTTAACTCTCTTAACTCCCAAACAAATATTCAAGGATTTTCCATTTCCGATTAATCTTGTCCTCAAAGATAGAAGGAATCTCTTTCGTTGGAGAAATAATTTTATAAAGTCGATTTATTTTCTGGACTTCGAATTCTTTAAGGGTCTATAATTTCTCACTCGATGAGCACAAAACATAAATTAGGCAAACTTGCGAAACTTGAAAAAATCAATTCTGTCATGAGCAAGAAAATTACCAAGCAAGAACGACCCGACGCTCCGAAAAGGAAACAGAAAACCACTCCTTCTCCTTCAGATTATTCTTCTACAAATAAACTTCTAGATTATATGGAGAAAAAACGTGCAGAGTCACATATCCTCCCTCTGAGTGGACCAAACATCCCTCAAAACTTTATTTCCTGCAAATTTTATGCTCTTCATGGACGTTGTAAATACGGAACCAAAT
>Ga0182738_1008324_pt1 | contig 10311 bp, 6 predicted proteins | sample eDN5th30CBELigMG_FD_128876 | JGI IMG/M metagenome (GOLD analysis project Ga0182738, IMG submission 128876) | Enriched Miracle-Growth compost microbial communities from Emeryville, California, USA - eDNA 5th pass 30_C BE-Lig MG (version 2)... ... | reverse complement strand
GAGGCGGTGCGCGGCTTCATGCATCTGGTGCGCTACCGGGAGGCGCTCGCCGCGCTGATGGAGACGCCGCCGTCGCTGCCGGCCGGCTTCGCGCCGGATGTCGCGGCGGTCCGGGCGGTCGTAGCGCGCGTTCTGGCCGAGGGGCGGACCTGGCTCGATCCGGTCGAGGTCGTCCGGGTGGCGGACGCCTACGCCATCCCCTCGGTCCCCGTCGCCTTCGCCGCGACGCCGGAGGAGGCGGCGGCGCGGGCGTCCGCCTGGCTCGCCGAGGGCCACGCGATCGCCGTCAAGATCCTGTCGCACGACATCGTCCACAAGTCCGACGTCGGCGGCGTCCGGCTCGGGCTGATCGATGCCGCGGCGGTCCGCGACGGCGCCGCCGGGGTCATCGCCAGCGCGCGGGCGGCCCGGCCCGAGGCCCATATCGCCGGGGTCATCGTCCAGCCGATGATCATCAAGCCCAAGGCGCGCGAGCTCCTCGCCGGCATCGCCGACGACCGCACCTTCGGCCCGGTGATCGTCTTCGGCCATGGCGGCGTCGGGGTCGAGGTCATCGACGACAAGGCGATCGCGCTGCCGCCGCTCGACATGGTGCTGGCCCGCGACCTCGTCGCCCGGACCCGCATCGCCCGGCTGCTCCGGGCCTACCGCAACGTGCCGGCGGCGCGGATCGACGACGTCGCCCTGGTCCTGGTCCGGCTGGCCCAGCTCGCCGCCGACGTTCCCGAGCTTCGCGAGCTGGACATCAATCCGCTCCTTGCCGACGAGACCGGCGTGCTGGCGCTCGATATGCGGATCGCGGTCGCCGCCGACGTCGGCAAGGCCCACGGCAGCGGACATCCGCGCTTCGCCGTCCGGCCCTATCCCAACGAATGGGAGCGGCACGTCACGCTGCCCGACGGCCAGGCGGTGTTCCTCCGGCCGGTGCGGCCGGAGGACGAGCCCCTCTTCCGGGAGTTCTTCGGGCGGGTGACGCCGGAGGACCTTCGTCTCCGCTTCTTCGCCCCGCTCAAGGAGATGAGCCACGTCTTCATCGCCCGCCTGACCCAGCTCGACTACGCCCGGGCCATGGCCTTCATCGCCATCGACGAGGCGAGCGGCGACATGATCGGCGGCGTCCGGGTCCACGCCGACGCCAATCTCGAGCGGGCGGAATATGCGATCCTCGTCCGCTCCGACCTCAAGGGCCACGGGCTCGGCTGGGTGCTGATGTCGATCGTCCTCGAATACGCCCGGAGCGAGGGAATCCGCGTCGTGGAAGGGCAGGTGCTCCGCGAGAACGCCACGATGCTGCAGATGTGCGAGGCGCTCGGCTTCCGCGCCGAGGACGACCCCGGCGACCCCGCCGTGCGCCTGGTGCGGATCGACCTCGACGAGGTCCCGCCGCGCGCGGGATAGGCGGCGCTATCCGACCACGTTCCGGGGCGTCCCGCGCCAGAACGCGTCGATGTTGTCGACGAGCTGGTCGGCGAGCGCCTGCTGTCCGCCCCGGCTCGCCCAGGCGACATGCGGGGTCAGGATGAAGTTCGGCAGGTCGAGGAGGGCCATCAGCGGGTGGTCGGCGGCCGGCGGCTCGGCGGTGGCCACGTCGAATCCCGCCCCGGCGATCCGGCCCGAGCGCAGCGCCTCGCCGAGCGCGACCTCGTCGACCAGGCCGCCGCGCGACGCGTTGATCAGGATCGGCCGCCGGGCCATCGCGGCGAACTCGTCCGCCCCGATCAGGTTGCGCGTCTCCGCCGTGAGCGGGACGTGGAGCGTGATGACGTCGCTCCGGCGGAGCATCTCGGCGAAGGGCACGGCGGGCGCCGCGGGTGAAGGGTCGCCCTTCCGGCCGGAGACGAGAACGTCCATGCCGAGGGCGCGCGCGATGCCGGCCACGGCGCTGCCCAGCGAGCCGCGGCCGACGATGCCGATCGTCGAGCCGGCGAGGTCGCCGATCGGGTGGTCGAAGAAGCAGAACTGGCTGGCGGTCTGCCAGCGGCCGGCGCGCACCGAATCGCGGTAGGCGAGGAGGCTCCGGCGGAGCGCGAAGATGAGCGCGAAGACGTGCTCCGGCACGGTGGTGCGCGCGTAGTCGCGCACGTTGGAGACGACGATGCCGCGGGCCGACGCCGCCGCGACGTCGATCATGTCGGTGCCGGTGGCGCAGGCCGCGATCAGCCGGAGCCGCCGCGCGCCGGCGATGGCCTCGGCGCGGACGGGGACCTTGTTGGTGATCACGATGTCGGCGTCGCGGATGCGCGCCGCCACCGCCTCGGGATCGGTCCGCTCGTGGACGGTGAGCCGATGCGGGAGGGCGGGGGCGCGGAGCGTCGTCTCCGGCGACAGCGTCTCGCGGTCGAGGAAGACGATCTCGACCGGCGAGGCGGCATCATGCGGCATGGCGTCCCTCGTCGGGTTCAGTGCGGGAGCGCGACCGCGCCGGTGGTCGCGACCTCGAGCTTCCAGCCTTCGGCGAGCGTCCCGTCGAGGTCGAGATGGCCGACCAGGTAGCGGAGCCGCGCCGTGTCCGTGCTCCGCGAGGTGCAGAAGCGGTCCTGCAGGTAGAACGGCGGCTGCGCCTGGTAGTAGAGCGTCGCGCGGAGCGACGCCGGCTCCGACCCGGCCGGCAGGGACGCGAGCGGCACCGCATAGCGTACCGTGTCGCCGCCGCCGGTCGCGTAGTCGGGGTCCGCGCCGACGAAATGCGCGCCCGCCTCGTAGGCGAGATCGTCGCCCGCGCCGAGCGCCTCGGCGATCGCCACCCGCTTGGCCAGCGGCAAGGTGCCGGAGGGCAGGATGCGGTTGTCCTTCACCGAAGCGCAGATCGACAGGAAGCTCGTCGTGAGGTCGCCGGCCGGCGCCATCCCCACCCCGCAGGCGGGGGCGGAGCCGTCCGCGGGCGGCGCCGAGACCAGCTCCTGGTAGATCTGCGCCTGGTCCTCGGCGGTGATCGTCTCGAAGTGGGGCTGATGGCGTCGCTCGCCGGGATGGAGATAGCCGGAACAATCGTCCTTCCACCACAGCTCGCCGTCCAGCGGCGCCCCGTCCCGGTCGACGATCACGCCGCCGCGGTTGGTGCGGCCGGAGGCCCAGAGGACCCCGCCTCCGGCATCGAGCACCTCGAAGGAGAGGAAGGCGCGCCGGAAGCCGACCCCGGAGGGGAACTTGTGGCCGACATGGCTCGTCACCGTCACGTCGGCGGAGAGCGTCGCGGCGTCGCGTGCGACGTTGGCCACCGCGACGTCCGCGGTCGCGTCGCGGGCCTGGGCGAGGATGGCGTCCTCGGTGCGCTCGAGCGGCAGGAGGCCGATGTCGCCCGACACCGGATCGCGGGTGTGGATGCTGAGGATGTCGGGGAACTGCTTCGCCATCTTGACGAGGAACAGGTTGAGCCCGACCAGCGTGTGCTCGGCGAAGCCCTCGCGGAAGGGAAGGTCGAGGGCGTCGGGTCCGAGGGTGAAGGTGGTGGCGGGAAAGCTGGTGAACTCCTGGATGCTGGCGATCTTGCTGACCCGGAGGCTGCCGTCGGCCTCGCGCCGCGACATGTGGCAGTCCTGGCAGGTCTGGGCGCGGTTCCCCGGGCCGGAGGGCAGGGCGCCGTCGGGCGTGGTGCCGGTCCGGTAGGCGCTGAACGCCCACTCGGGATAGGTCGTCTGCTCGTAGACGTGGCCGAGCGTCTCCCCGGCATGGAGCACCGGCAGGTGCACCGTGTGGCAGCTGCCGCAGAGCTCGGCGCTCCGGATGTCCGTGTCGTGCTTCGGGGTCATGCCGATGGCGTGCTCCATGGGCACGATCTCCGGCTTCTCGAACGGGCCGGCGATCGCGTCCGCAGGACCGACGAACTGGCTCCCGGTGAACGTGCGGGCGAACCCGGTGAGGCCCGGGTTGAGCGCCGCCTGCCGCGCCTCGACGCAGGCGTTCTGCGGCTCCTCCGCCACGGCGGCCATGGCCCCGGCACCGAGCGCCGGGCGGTGGCACACCGTGCAGGTCACCCCGTCCCGGGCGAGCGCGCCGTACTTGGCATGGCCGGCGGCGGGATTGTCGGGGGGATACGGCACCGCATCCACCATCTCCCGCCGGAACGGGGGGCAGGTGCCGTCCGCCGCCTGCGAATCGATGTGGAACTGCCGCGCCCCGGCGACGCCGTGGCAGCCGAAGCAGGTATCCTGGATCAGGTCGCGGCTCTCGGGGTGGAAGGTCTCGACCTCGCTGGCCATCTGGGCGAAGAAGAACGGGTCGCGTCCGGCGAGGCCCATGGGCGAGGTGCGCCACGTCGCGAAGGGCGAGAGGTTGATGAGGCCGGGCCCGTGCGGATTGGGCGTGGTCATGTCGTACTGGAGGCCGGTGCTGCCGGCGTCATGGCAGCCGGCGCAGACGCTCGCGGTCACGAAGGTCTGCGACGCATCCGGGCCGCCGGCGGCGATCCAGTCGTAGTCGTAGGTCTGCGAGGCCATGGGCACCACCGCGTCGCGCTCGGGGATCGCGGCGACGAAGGCGCGGAGCGCCGCGGTCACGGCGTCGTCGGGGCTCGCGCGCGGCGGCTCGAGGGCGTAGGACCGCGGCGGCGCTCCGTCGTGCATGGCCGGCGGCGGCCCGCGGTCGGCGAAGTCCTGGCTGAGATAGGTGATCGGCTCGCCCGGCTCGCCGGCCATGTTCTCCGGCGAGGCGAAGATGTAGGAGACCGCCGAGGCGTGGCAGTTGATGCAATACTGCCCGAAGCCCATGCCCGGCGGCGGGTTGTCGCTGCGCGGCGGCCAGTCCGGCGTGAACGGCTCGTTCTGGAAGTAGCCGTAGAACCACCCGTCGTGCGAGCCGGCGGAATCGCGGACCATGGTCGCGGAGCCGATGTCGGGGAAGAGATGGCTCGGGTCGACGTCGTGGCATCCGCTCGTCGGGCTCGTGAACATCTCCTTGACGATCAGCGCCCCGTCCGGCGGCGGCGGCGCGTCGTCGGGCTGCACGCCCGCGGCGCGCCAGGTGCGGATCCACTCGGCGGCATCGGGTGAATACCAGACCAGCACGGGAGCATGGGTGCCGAAGTTCCGCGACGACCACTCGCCGTCGCGAAGCGTCGCGATCCGCGGCCCGGCGAGGCGGATCGACTTGTCGTGCACCCATCCGGCGGCTTCGTTGCGGTGGCAGAAATTGGCGCCGTAGGCGTTGAGGACGGTCTCGTACTCGCCGAGCGGCAGGGCCGAGGGCTTGCGCACCTTCGCCTCGAGCTCGGCGCAGAGCGCGGGGTCGGTCATCACCACCGGGTCGGCCCGGTAGGCGGCGCAGGCCGGCGGAGCCTCGGCCGCCGCGGCAGGGAGGACCTCCAGCGCCGCGACGATCATGAAGGCGAGCGGCAACGAGCCGTAGCGCATGACTTTGACTTCCCCCCAGGAACACTCTTCGGAGGAAGTCTAAGTCATGCGCCGTCCCGTGAAAACGGGGGAGTTGCAGCCGCGGCCCGCGCCGCTCACCAGGCGAGCGCCTGGCCCTCCAGCGCCGCCACCAGCTTGGCGTCCTGGCCGTAGATGTCGTTGCGGAAGTTGGGCAGGCCCTGGTCGACCCAGGCGGTGAAGTAGGTGATGTGGATGGGCAGCGGCTCGGCGAGGTTCACCACGGTCCGCTTTTGCGTCGCCACGACCTGGTCGATCCGGTTCATGTCCCAGCCGGGCACGCCGCCGACGGCGAGGACCTGGACGGCGAGGTCGAGTGGCCGCGCCAGCCGGATGCAGCCATGGCTGAAGGCGCGCTCGGCCCGGTCGAAGAGGCTCCGCGACGGGGTGTCGTGGAGATAGACGTCGAACTGGTTGGGGAACATGAACTTGACCCGCCCGAGCGCATTGTTCGGGCCGGGCCGCTGGCGGAGCTGGAAGGGGAAGTTGCCCGGCCCGTACTGGCTCCAGTTGATCGAGGTCAACGGATAGACGGTGTCGCCGCGGACCGCCTCGAAGCCGGCGGCCTGGCGCGCCGCCGGATTGGTCTTGAGCTTCGGCAGCTCCTCCTTGATGGCGATCCCGGTCGGCACGTTCCAGTACGGATTGAACTCGAGGTAGCGGATGCGGTCGCTGAACACCGGAGTCTTCGTGTAGGGCTTGCCGACGACGACGTTCATCCGCTCGGCGAGGCGGCCGTCGGCGAAGCGCTTCAGCTCGAACCCGGCGATGTTGACCATCAGGTGGTTGCGGCCGAGCGCCGGCGGCATCCAGCGCCAGCGCTCCATCGACAGGACGATGTCCCGAACGCGGGTCTCGACCGGAACGTTAAGCGCGCCGACGGTGCCCTTGCCGACGACGCCATCCACGTCGAGGCCGTGCCGCGCCTGGAAGCGCTTGACGATCGCGACCAGCGCATCGTCGTAGACCTCCTCCGCCCCGGGCGCGGCGCGGGGGTCGGCGCCGTCGGTCACCGCGAGCCGGGCGCGGAGCGCCGGCACCCGCGGGTCGGTCATCCCGGGCTTCAGCGATTCGCCGAGCGGCACGGTCGGCCAGCCGCCGGCCGCCGCCAGCGCCCGGTAGTCGGCGAGCGCCGCCCGGAGGTCGGAATATTCCGGCGCCTGCGGCTGCCAGGCGATGAAGAAGCGGTCGAGGTTGGGCGCCGCGCCGACGCGGACCAGCGCGTCGAGCTGGTCGATCGAGCGCGCCTCCTGGAAGAAGTCGGGATCGACCTTGTGGGGCAGGACCCGGCCGACCTGGAGGTCGGAGGCATATTGCAGGAACGCGGCGGAGAAGTGCAGCTCGACGATGGCCCGCCCCCGCGAGTTCGTCTCGGGGACCGCGGCCATCAGCTTGCCGAGCTGGTCGGCCGGGTAGGCGGCGGGGTCGAGCCCGTCGTCGGCGGCGCCGCGCAGCCAGGCGATGAGCTCGGCGGCGCGCGGCTCGCCCAGCCACAGGACCGGACGGGATCCGTCCCCGTAATAGGCGGCGAGCGCCTCGCTGCGCTGCCGCACGGGCAGCGGCAGGTTGGGCTCGTTGGCGAGCAGGTCGACGATCTCGGCGCGAAGCGCCACGCGGTCGGCCGGCGATAGCGGCGCCACGGCCGCCGCCGGCGCGACGCCGGCGGCGAGCCACAGGACGATGCCGGCGAGGACGAGGGCGAACGAACGGACGGGGTCTGATCGGAGGGCCAAGATCCGCGGGCTCCCTAAAGCATCGACGGCGCGTAGAGGATGCCGCCCTCGGTCCACAGCGCATTCACCCCGCGGCGGATGCCGAGCTCGGACGATTCGCCGAGGTTGCGGTCGAAGATCTGGCCGTAGTTGCCGACAGCGGCGAGCGTCGCGGCGAGCCAGTCGTCGGCGATGCCGAGCGCGGCGGCGGCCGGCCGGCCGAGGGCGACCGCCGCGGAGCGGTTGCCCTCGACCGATTCGTCGGTGATCCCCTGCTCCTCGGCGTTGATCAGCCCGTAGAGCGTCCAGCGCACCAGCCCGGTCCAGGCGGGATCGCCGTCGCGCGTCACCGGGCCGAGCGGCTCCTTGGAGATGATCTCGGGCAGGATCGCGTAGTCGTCGGGGTTGGGCAGGACGGAGCGCTCGGCGGCGAGCGCCGAGGCGTCGGCGGTGAACACGTCGCAGTCGTTCGAGGCGAAGGCCATGCGCGCCTCGGGCCGCGAGGTGAAGCGGACGAAGGAGACGTCGAGGCCGTTGGCGGCGAACCAGGCGGCGGCGTTCTCCTCGGTCGTCGTGCCGGTGACGACGCAGACCCGGGCGCCGTCGAGCTGGAGGGCGCTGGTCATGCCGTCGACGACATGGGCCATGAAGCCCTGGCCGTCGAAGAAGGCGATGCCGGCGAACTCGAGCCCGCCGAGGTCGCGCGACATGGTCCATGTCGAGTTGCGCGACAGGACGTCGATCTTCCCTGCCCTCAGCGCGTCGAAGCGGGCGGCGGCCGACAGGGGGACGTAGTCGACCGCGCCGGGATCGCCGAGCGCCGCCGCCGCCACCGCATGGCAGATGTCGACGTCGAAGCCGGACCAGTCGCCCTCGGGGCTGCGGGTCGAGAAGCCCGGCAGGCCGTCGCTGACCCCGCAGACGAGCCTGCCGCGAGCCTTGACGTCGTCGAGCGTGCCGGCCTGTGCCGCGCCGATGCCGACGATCCCGGCCATTATGCAGATCCCGAATCGTCCGAGCACGATGCTTCCTCCCCGCCGAATCACTTCCCCCCAAGGGAATCAGGCAAATGACGGCAGGACAATGTCGGGGCTCGGGGCGAGGCTTCTCCTCTCCCCGGGGAGAGGAGGCGAGCCTCCCGCGGCGCGTGCGCCGCGCCGTCAGACGGCGCCGAGATCCCCCGCATAGGCGGCGCGGAAGAGGCGCATCGCGGCGGCCGCGTCGAGCGGTACCGGGTTGCCGCCGGTGCTGGGGTCTTCGACCGCCATCACCGCCATCTCGTCGAAGCGGGCGTCGTCGACCGCGAGGTCGCCGAGCGCATGCGGCACGCCCGTGCGCGCCCTGAGGTCGAGGAGCGCCGCCTGGAAGCCGTCGAAGCCGCCCGCGAAGCCGAGCCAGGCGGCGAGCCGGTCGATCCTGGCCTCGACCGCCGGCCGGTTGAAGGCGAGCACATAGGGCATGAACACGCCGTTGGTCATGCCGTGGTGGGTGTTGTAGATCGCGCCGACCGGGTGCGACAGCGAATGCACTGCGCCGAGGCCCTTCTGGAACGCGGTGGCGCCCATCGCCGCCGCCGCCATCAAGTTGGCCCGCGCCTCGATGTCGGTGCCGTCGGCCACCGCCCGTGGCAGGTACGCGAAGACCAGCCGCATGCCTTCCACCGCGATGCCCTCGGCCATCGGGTGGTAGCCGTTGGCGCAATAGGCCTCGAGGCAGTGGGCAAGGGCGTCCATCCCGGTGCCGGCGGTGATCGCCGGCGGCATGCCGACGGTGAGCTCGGGATCGCAGATCACGACCTTCGGCATCATCCCGGGGTGAAAGATGATCTTCTTGACGTGGTCGGGATTGGTGAGCACCGCGGCGCGGCCGACCTCGGAGCCGGTGCCGGCGGTGGTCGGCACGGCGACGACCGGCGCGATCGCCCCGGCGTCGGCGCGCGTCCACCAGTCGCCGATGTCCTCGAAGTCCCAGACCGGCCGCGACTGCCCGGCCATGAACGCGACGAGCTTGCCGACGTCGAGGCCCGAGCCGCCGCCGAAGGCGACGACGCCGTCGTGGCCGCCGGCCCTGTAGGCGGCGACGCCGGCGGCAAGGTTCGCCTCGACCGGGTTGGGCTGCACGTCGGCGAAGAAGCCGGGCTCGAGGCCCGCGTCGCGGAGGATGGCGAGCGTGCGCGTCGTGATGTCGAGCCGGGCGAGGCCCGCATCGGTGACGAGGAGGGGCCGCGCGATGCCGGCGGCCCGGCAGGCCTCGGCAAGCTCGGCGATGCGCCCGGCGCCGAAGCGGATGGCGGTGGGATAGTTCCAGTTGGCACGCGGCGAGGTCGACATGGGACTCAGTCCTGGGCGGGTGGGGAAACGGGATCGACGTGGTGCGAGGCGCCGATGAGCTTCGAGCGGAAGACGAGCGGGGCGTGGATCTCGCGGAGCGGGGCGAGGCCGGCGCCGGTGCCGCGCACGATGATGTCGCCGTAGTCGAACAGGCGGCCGGGCAGCGACTGGTGGACGTCGACGCTCTCGACCTTCTCGACGCTCATCTCGATCGTGCTGCGGCGGATGAAGCCGGTCTTGTGGATGACGCGCCGGTCGGTGACCGCGATCTCCGTCGTCCAGCGCTCGAACCAGGCCCGCGCCAGCAGCCAGAGGGCGACGAGGACGATCAGGCCGGCGACGATGTCCACCCAGAGCGGCCAGCCGAAAAGCTCTCCGCCGACCGCGAAGGCGATGCCGGCGAGGATGAGGACGAGGAGGCCGGGCAGGTACCCCACCCACGACAGCCGGGCCTCGTGGATCAGCTTCTCGTTCGGCTGCAGGACCTTGGCGACGTAGCCCATGGGGTCAGATGCTGCGAAGGTGGAAGCTCTTCGGCTGGGTCAGCGCCTCGAAGCCGAACTTCGACAGCGACACGCCGCGCCCGGTATCCTTGACGCCGGTCCAGGCGAGATGGGGGTCGAGGTAGTCGCACCGGTTCATGAACACCGTGCCGGTCTCGATCCGCGCGCCGATTGCCGCGGCGCGGTCCATGTCGGTGGTCCAGAGCGAGGCGGTGAGGCCGTAGGGGCTGTCGTTCATGAGCGCGATCGCCTCCTCGGCATCGGCCACCTTCATGATCCCGACCACCGGGCCGAAGCTCTCCTCGCGCATCACCGCCATCTGGTGGTTGACGTTCACGAGCGCCTCGGGCGCGATATAGGGCGAGCCCGGCCGGTCGGCGTCGATCGTCATGTTGACGAG
>Ga0182738_1008323_pt1 | contig 10311 bp, 8 predicted proteins | sample eDN5th30CBELigMG_FD_128876 | JGI IMG/M metagenome (GOLD analysis project Ga0182738, IMG submission 128876) | Enriched Miracle-Growth compost microbial communities from Emeryville, California, USA - eDNA 5th pass 30_C BE-Lig MG (version 2)... ... | reverse complement strand
TGGGCAAGTTCGGATCGGACGGTAGCCTTTAATCGTCATTGGGGGGTGAAGTGACAATTTTGACCATTAGAAGTAGCTTTAATCAACTTTTACTTTGTAACGGATATTGCCGACCGTTACTCGCCATTTTCCGCGTTAAGAAGTATCAGTTATTGCGCTAGCGGACACCAGTGACCGCCACATTATTGATCTAAGTAAGCTAATCGGTGACGGACATCAATGACCGTTAGGATCGAACTCAACATTCAATAGCTAGCAATTGCATCAGCATTACTAGTTGCAAAAATTGCAGGGATTACATGTCCAGCAATAATAAATGACAATAAAAATCGTCCTCCCTAGAGAACCTATTGATCTCCAGGAAAGGACGACAAAACCTTTTATTGAGTTGGCTTGCTACTCCGGAGCGCTGCTTTCCTCACTCATCTACGAAGCGTTGCTAGAAGCAAGGGCTTCGTAGCAAAGCCACAACCCTCGAAGCATACCAGCAAGATCCGCTACAGCGCAGGAATAGCAAGCTCTACACAGCGCAGCGGGTCACCTTTAAGCCATGCTGCTTCCGTTTATTCCATTCTAGCAGCATGGTTTAAACCGTGACGAGTAGAGCTTGCTACTCCGGAGCGCTGCATTCGGGATTGATGTTCGGAGCATCGCCCACACTACTTCTGGCTATTCCGAAGCTTATAGCTAGCTTCGTACTCCTTAATAATCTGATTCCCGCCATTTTTTCTCCACTGCTTCACCTGATCCTTAAACTGCTCCTCCGTCGTCGCCCCTAAAATATAATTATAGGTTGCATCGGAGATCAGCTTAAATAATTCGCTGCCTCGCTCATCAAAGGTCATCGATTCTAGACCTACTGTAGGATCTGGCACAATAAATTTGTCATTATCCTCAACAAGCTGCTCCGCATAGCTCCATAGCGGATGCTGCTGGGCAATTTCCATAATATTATCATTGCTATAGGAGGCAATCATCAGAGAATATAACGCATCAATTTCCTTTGTCCGTATCGAAGCAAGCTCTTCAGATAAGATGACCTTATCATTCTCTACATAATAATGCTTGTCCTTAATGCCATAGTGCAGCAGATTGGCAACATCAGCATCCATCGTTCGGTCAAAAAAGCGCAGCACCTTCATCAATTCTTCCTCTGTAGCGATCGCTTTTTTCGAAAACAGATATACGCCGTTATAGTTAGGAATTGACCATATGCGATAACCCAATGGCCCCTCAATTCGATTCACAACAGTAAATTCTAATTGCTCATTAAATTGCTTCGCTTCCTCGTATAAACGCTGAACATCTGTCATCGCTCCAATATAGACGCCAGCCTTTCCGCGAATTAACAATTCACGCTGAACATCCTTACTTGTTACTGGAAAATCCTCATTAATTAATTTATTGTCATACAGCCTCTTCATAAAGTTCATCGTATCGAGATAGGCGTCAGTTTCAAACTCAGGAATAAATGTATTCCCTTGCTGCAGCCAATTATTTGGCGTGCCAAAATAAGAACTTAACGTTTTGAAGGCTCCATAAATTAAATCATTGCGATCGGTTAATCCAATCGTGTCCTGCTGTCCGTTCTGATCAGGATCCTCGTACGTAAATTTATACAGCACATCATACAGCTCATCGATCGTGGAAGGTGGTTGCAGACCTAACTGATCCAGCCAATCCTTACGTAAAATAATGCCCTGTCTAGAGGAATGACGTTCCGTATACAGACCATATATTCGTCCGTCTACGGCAGTTTGCTGTAAAATATCACGATCTAGATTTTTCAAATTCGGAAATTGCTCAAGATATGGCCCGATCTCCCAAAAAGCACCGGTTCGAATAGAATTTTTCACGAGCATATAATCGGTATATTTGACAAACATCACCTTCTTAAATGAGTTTGTCATCAAGGCAGTATTAACCTTGTCCGAATAAATGCCGTCTGGAATCCAGCTTATGTCTAAATCGGTATGTGTCAAATTTTCGAGTAGCGTCATACTTTCATCGCTAGGCAAATGCGGAAAATGCAGTGGGACCATAATCGATATTTCATCTCTTGAATTTACGGAGCTCTCTTGCCCATTTATTTTAGAGCAACCAAATGAAATAATCATAACCATGCTCCATAACAAAACATGTGTAACAAGTCTGTTTTTTGAATGATTGTGCATATCCATTCCCCTTTTATGATGAAAATTTGCGGATATATGAGAAGATGATTATATTTCTCTTAGATGATTATTGTATAAAATGTATGCGTTTACTAAAATGGAGAGACACAGTTTAACTATTTGGATAAGGTGTTGAGGCTGAATGCGATCTCTAAACTACTTTGCCAAGCTTACCATATTTGGTTGCTTACTAAGTACCATTCCTGTTATTTTTATCGGTATTTTTGCTTACGCAACTTCTTCAAATGAGATTCAAAAAAATGCTAACGAAGGAAAACTGCAACTAATAAGTCAAATTAATTCAAATGTAGAGCAGAAATTGACAACTGTCAACCATACGATGAATCAAGTGCTCGCCTCAACCGTAGTTAAGCGAGCGATGGGCCAGCCGTTAACTGCTACAGATTTTATGCTTTATGATGATTTGCGCAATGAAATTCGTCATATGCAGTCATTCGATACAAAGCTAGAGGATGTCCTTTTAATTAATGCGCAGCATGATTGGTTAATTAAAAACTCTGGGCTGTACACACTTGACGAATACGAATACTCAGAGCAGCTGCTAGAGCTAATGAATACGCCAGAGCAATCCTCATGGATCTTAACACCATCGTATTTATTTTACAGTGAAGAATTTTCTCGCAATACAAGTGTATGCCCTTATAATATTACACTCGTCAAGCAGCTTCCTGCTAATAGTATAGAAACCTACGGTCTTGCTCTTGCGAACATTCAAACCTGCACCTTGCAGGAATTGATTGAACAGGATGCTAGCTCCAAGGTTTTGATTTTTGACGAGCAACAGCGTCTGCTGATTCACCCGGATCAGTCATTAGTCGGCCAGCATATAAGCAAGTCAGGTGTATCAATTAACGAAGGTGACATGTCAGCACAAAGTGGTCAGTACAATGCAATCATAGATGAGGTGACTTCCTCCATCTCATATTTCCGATCACCATTAACAGGCTGGACCTATATGTCGATCTCGTCCATCGAGGCATTAACTGCTGAATCGAAAAAAATTGGACTATATACGCTATATATTTGCTTAATAATGATTCTTGTCTGCTTCTTTATCGTCTGGCTAGGCAGTAAAAAGTTCTACAGCCCGATTCGTCGCTTATTAACACAAATTAGTGGCGGTACTAGTGCTGAACCAATGATAAACAGTAGCAACCATAATGAATTTCAATTGATTAGTGAACGCGTCCATGACTTATTTCAATCGAAATCAGAGCTTGAATTTCAATTACAGCAGCATTTACATCAAGTACGCACCCTATTTTTCATGAAAGCCTATCAAGGGCAAATCAAGGCAAGTGAATTTACAGCTCATTTGCAGCAATTCGGATTTACGAAGCAGCTAGAGCAATGGCATACACTAGCGACGCTAACGATTCAGATCGACTACCATCCGGGCAGCAGTCATACGGTGCAGGATAGCGATCTATTATTGTTCGCCCTCCATAATGTCATTGAGGAGCTGCTCGAGCCCGAACAACGTCTTACACCGATTATTTTAGATCAAAGTGTAGTTGTTACTATTGGTTCTACAGAGACAAATGCGGATAAATTTAACTCGTTTCAGTTCAGTCTTACGGAAATGCTACTTAAGCAAATCAATGAAATATTAAACTTGCGCATTAGCATCGGAATCAGTTCTCCGGCACACTCATTTTATAGTATGAGCACCGCTTACCGTGAGGGCCTAGATGCGTTGAAGCATCGCATCATACTTGGTGAAGGGATTATTATTCCCTATGATCAAACGAATGAAAACCGTCATGTATTGCAGCTTAATTATCCTTATCAATTAGAAAATGAGCTGCTAGATTCCATTAAGGTTGCAGATGAACAGCAAGCAAAGCAGCTGCTATCGCAGCTATTACAAAGTATATTGCAGACAGAGCGTTCACCTCAGGAATTTCAATTTCCGTTAACTAGATTATTAAATAATTTGGTGCATATGATGCAAGAGGCGGGGATTACCCTCAATCAACTGAAGCATTCTACAGGCTCGCTGCTGGAGCAGCTTCTTAAAATTTCGCATAAGAACGAGATCGAGCGTTGGTTTTGGAAAAGTATCATTTTCCCGTTAATTGAGATTTTTCGTGATCGACAAGAGGAACAATATCATAAGCTGTCTGAGAAAATTATTGATCTTATCCAGCAATATTATGATACTGATTTGACTCTAGAGGAATGTGCAGCACGACTACACTACAATGCCAATTATTTAAGCGGTGTTTTCCGTAAAGAGACCAATGTCTCCTTCAGTGACTATTTAACGATGTATCGATTTAAAATGGCAAAGAAATGGCTCTCGGAATCAAATCTACCGATTAAAGATATTGCCGCTCGATTGAAATATAATAATTCACAAAATTTCATTCGTTCGTTCCGTAAGCAGGAAGGTATGACGCCTGGTCAATATCGCGATAAATATAAAACGATCGAGCAGCCATTAATAAATTAGTACGTCATAGCAAGCTGATAAAACAAAAAACGACAACCTTAAGTGAAGTGACCCCAAAAAGTTAGACACAGCTAATAATTGGAGGTACAGTTCATAAGCAAGGTTGTCGTTTTTATATATACATCTATTTCATTAGTTGTTCAACTGCATATCTGTTGGAGCTGGCTGCTCTTCAAAAAATAAATCGTCTAGCGAACTTAACGTTCCATCTTCTTCAACCTGATAAACAGACATTTTATCGCCATTTACAGAAAGCTCAATATAACAGCTCCAGCAATAAAATTGATGTGTGCCAATTTTACCTATATCCTTCGAATTACAATTCGGACATCTCATACACATTTCTCCCTACCCTATAAAATTGGAAGCTGCGACTGGCTCCAATTCTGATTCACTAACAGCAGGCACGATAATGACATCTTGACCAAGTAATATTTGCGACATATCCTTTGGTGCTTTCAGCCATTTTCGACCTTCCATAAGATCCGAAACAAAACCGTCTGTTAGCTCATAACCTACTATCTGTGTATCCTGAAATGGGTGAAAATATACATCTGATACACGACCAAGTTGAGATCCAGTTACCGTAACGATAGGCATGTCCTTCAAATGAACGACACCAGTACTGAAGCCGCGTTGTAAAAGCTGCCTTTTGCTCGTCATCAGCTGCGTTTCTTTTTTAATAAAAACCGCATCCTCTCCGCATGAAAGCACATTGCTCCACGGCACAGTTCGAACCTTAATAGCGAACCATTTTGTATATTCAAGTACTAGACCTTGCAATTGCCAATGCTCGTCGAACCAGGCATCCAATACGACACCTACTTGCTTGCCAGTATCCATCACGATTACAGGTAACCCGATAAGCCGCTGTAGTGAAATCATTATGCTCCCTCCCCGGCCCTGCTAATCAAAACAACCTGAGCAAGGCTAACCAAAAGTATGCTATAGAGATAGCATGTCCAATTTGGTAATGATTCCTACACCATTAAGGGAATAATCTAGGATAGCGTATCTAAAATGCTATCGAGAAGCCGATTAAGATAATCGCTTAACAATACTTGTTACGATCGGTGCAGCTTCTTCAAGCTGCTGGATGCTATTGCCCATGCCAAAGCTAAACCGTATCGCACTATTCAATCTTTCATCATCTAGTCCCATTGCCTTCAATACGTGTGAACGCTCTAACGATCCTGAAGTACATGCAGATCCACTAGCGGCTGCAATGCCCTCCATATCCAAATTCATAAGCATGCTCTCCGTATCTACACCAATAAAACTAATGTTGACGATATGCGGCAATGTATTGATTGGATGTCCGTTGACAACAATGGTGCCAGGATCTAGGTCCCGTTGTAACAGCTCTACCCATTTATTACGTAATTCACTTAAAAAAGGTTGCCATAACTTTCGTTCGTTCACACAAATGTCAAGAGCTTTGGCAAATCCAACAATACCAGCTATATTTTCTGTGCCTGCACGACGTTTTCTTTCCTGTGAGCCGCCATGCAAAATTGATTCCGACAATGTGCCATTGGCAATGTAAAGTGCGCCAACACCCTGTGGACCGTTAATTTTATGCGACGAGAAGCTCATCAATTGCACGGGTAGCGAAGATAAGTCATATTCAAAATGGCCAAGCGTTTGTACCGCATCCACATGCAGCAGCGCCCCGCATTGCATCGCTAACTCACCAATTTGCTGGATCGGCTGAATACTGCCCACTTCATTGTTGCCATGCATAATACTAATGAGACCAATGCTATCATCAAGAATTCCACTTAACTGCTCTAAGTTAATGATCCCTTGTTCGTCAACATCGATAATGTGAAGCGTAAACCCTTCATTCTGGGCTAGCCAGTTCATCGTATGTAGCACAGCATGATGTTCAATCGCAGAGGTAACTAGACCCTTTCTCCCTTTGGCAGCCTGTGCTCGTGCTGCGCCAATAATCGCTTGATTATCGCTCTCTGTGCCGCCAGAAGTAAAAATAAGCTCATTCGATCTGCATCCTAGATGTTTAGCGATGGTATCTCTTGCTCTATTCAATTGTGCCTTCGCACTTCTACCGAAATGGTGCACGCTAGACGCGTTGCTTGGTCCTAGACTCATTACCTTTACCATTTCTGCAATGACATCAGGATGGATCGGTGTTGTAGCTGCATGATCAAAATAATATGACTTCATAGAAACTGTTCACTCCACTGCTGTTAAATATAAAACATATAGCCGTCTTTAGTATCGTGCTCATTATCTTCTTTAAAATTAATCAGATGCTCTAGAGTTGTGGAATCCATCACATCGGCAATGCTATCGCGAATTCTCAGCCACAGATCACGTTTTGCTGGATCATCTTCCTCTGTAAAATCTACTGGGGAGATCGGTCCTTCCAGTACACGAATGACATCGCCTGTTGTAATATCAGATGGAGACTTTGATAGAATATATCCACCGTAAGCGCCACGAATACTCTTTACATAGCCAGCGTTACGTAACGGAGCGATTAACTGCTCCAAATACTGCTCTGATAAGCTATTTTTTTCTGCAATACTTTTTAATGAAATGGGGCCATCTCCAAATTTTGCAGCTAGCTCCATCATAATCGTCAGTCCATATCTGCCTTTAGTAGAAATTTTCATATGTTAAACTCCTTTGTATCAAATCATTGTATTCCTATTATTATTATATGGTATCATATCTATTTACGAACGTCTTCTATTTCAAACATCAAATTCATGAAAATCTTAATTTTATATGATACAATATAATTTGCTTGCAGTGAAAGGTTAAAATTTTCAGCTTTCGATAGCGTTACTTTATTGAATTTATATTTTAACGTGTAGTCGCTACGTCACCAAGCCTGAGCATTTGAACTTTTCTTTTATAGAACAAGGTGGTGTATATATGGTAAACAGTAAAGGAAAACGCGTCGTTATCGGTATGTCGGGCGGAGTTGACTCCTCAGTTGCAGCGCTGCTCTTAAAGCAGCAAGGCTATGAAGTAATCGGGATATTCATGAAAAACTGGGACGACACCGATGAATTCGGACATTGTACAGCCGAGGATGACGCTGAAGATGTTCGCCGCGTATGCGAACAAATAGATATTCCTTATTATACAGTAAATTTTGAAAAACAATATTACGACAAAGTATTCACTTATTTTCTTGATGAATATAAGCGTGGCAGAACGCCTAACCCTGACGTAATGTGTAATCGTGAAATTAAATTTGGTGATTTTCTAAAAAAAGCCGAAGAGCTTAATGCAGATTACTTAGCAACTGGGCATTATGCGCGTGTTGAACGCTCAGAAGACGGGATTACAAAGCTGCTCCGTGGCGTGGATTCTAACAAGGACCAAACCTATTTTCTTAACGCACTAAATCAACAGCAGCTTGCAAAAGCGATGTTCCCGATTGGGCATTTGCCGAAGCCTGAGGTTCGCAAAATCGCTGAAGCTGCAGGGCTTTATACGGCGAAGAAAAAGGACAGCACAGGTGTATGCTTTATCGGTGAACGTAACTTCAAACAATTTTTAAGTCAGTACTTGCCTGCAAAGCCTGGCAATATGGTCGATATTGTGACTGGTGAAGTAAAAGGTCGTCACGATGGCTTAATGTATTATACATTAGGTCAGCGTCAAGGACTAGGCATCGGCGGAAGCGGCAATGGCGAGCCATGGTTCGTTGCCGACAAGAACCTGCAGGAAAACATTCTGTACGTTGTGCAAGGAGACGTTCATCCTAGCCTATATTCTGCAAGCTTGCTTGCGACGAATATGAACTGGATATTGCCAGAGCAGAATGAGGCAAACAATGGTGAATCATTCCAGTGTACAGCTAAGTTCCGCTATCGTCAGCCAGACCAGCAAGTTACTGTAACGAAGCTGGACAACGGCGAGGCACTAATTACATTCGCACAGCAGCAAAAAGCGATTACTCCTGGACAAGCCGTCGTTTTATATGATGGTGAGGTTTGTCTTGGTGGAGGTATTATCGACAAGGTGAATAAAATTTAATAGCTCACAAATAAATACTGCATGTGGAAGGAATTTACGATAACTCGTAGATCTACCTGACACATGCTTTTTTCTGTTCACTTACGGCTAGATAATTCCAATCTATTATCATGAATGTCTTATCTGTAGCTTAACAACTCCTAACTGTTTTTTATCTTTCAATCCTTCTTTTTATCGTTACTTTATTTTTGTTTGTTCATTACTTGTTCGAACTTTTGTGTTAAAAATTTGCTTTTTCCCCTGTGAGATTTGGTATAATTCATGAAGCTGTACTTATGCTTTTGATGTAACATAATTTGCACTGAAGTATAACAATGAAGCTACAAAAGTTTTTAGGAGGATTAATCAATGAAAAAAATGATTGCTTTGTTATGTGTTCTTTTTGTATTAATGCCGGCTCAAGTATTCGCTCATTCCAAATTAACGGAGTCTAGCCCTGCTGCAGATGCGGTCGTTACCACTTCGCCAGAACAAATTTCGTTAACGTTTAATACAACGATTTCCTCAGCTGGCAGAATCACACTGCTTAACGAAAATGGTGACAAGCTAGCCCTAGACAATATTACTGTCGATGAAGATACGATTAGTGCTCAGCCTGCCGAGAAGCTGGACAATGGAAGCTATACTGTAACTTGGAATGTAATCGGTGGAGATGGTCATGCGGTTGAAGGGAAGATTGGCTTTCAGGTTGAGCTTGAAGAAGTAGTAGAGCCTACTGTAACACCGGCAACCACTGATGAACAAACAACAGATCAAGTAACCGAGGAACCAGCTCAAACAGAAGAACCAACGCCGACCGAAGCTACAAATGAGCAGCCGAAAGACGAGGAGCAAACAGTTGAAGCTCCGCAGCCAATTTGGCCATATATCGTGATCGGTATCGTTGTCATTGCAATCCTAGGACTTGCGCTACGTAAACGTAAATAATATGAGTTATATTGCTGAATTTCTATTATATATTTGCTTTGCTATATTAATGGGTAGTAGCCTGTTACAAAATATTGCTGCTCCGTACAAGCCGACTATATGTATCCCTCGGTGGGTATCGCTCACTTGCATCTTAGCTATTCCAGTGCTGTCGTATGTCCCGCTGCATACGACGGCGGTTGACTTCGCTGACTCCTTTCAGCTAGGCTATGGAGCGATGATGAAGAGCATTCTGCTTGATTTGCCTATCGGCGAAGCATGGATCTGGACAACCTTTGGTGCATTCGGATTAGCAATAATTATGGGTGTACCTGTATTCGCAAAGGACCGTCATATGCCTAAGGTGGCTTTTCTGCTTATTCTATTGCTTGCCTTCTGGCTAGGCTATGGCAGCCATATTGCTACACTTGATGCGATTAAGGGGCTTATCGTGCATACGGGGCATTTTATGTCTGTATCGCTGTGGTTAGGTATACTATTTGTCGTAAGCTGGTTTTCCCAGGATGAGCTGAACTGGCAGCCCTTTCTAAAATGGTTTTCTCCGCTCGCTATCGTCTGTGTATTAATTGCGCTGATCGCCGGTATAACGCTAATGAGCTATACCGTACCGCAATATAGTAACGCACTTATGCTGAACTATGGGCAAATGATGCTGCTTAAACACGCTGCGATCATTCCATTGTTATGGCTAGCATTCAGCAATGGCTTTCTTTATCC
>Ga0182738_1008322_pt1 | contig 10312 bp, 9 predicted proteins | sample eDN5th30CBELigMG_FD_128876 | JGI IMG/M metagenome (GOLD analysis project Ga0182738, IMG submission 128876) | Enriched Miracle-Growth compost microbial communities from Emeryville, California, USA - eDNA 5th pass 30_C BE-Lig MG (version 2)... ... | reverse complement strand
CTTCGCTTACGAGACCGCGACGACATTCGCCCAGATCCTCGACGGGACCAGCAACACGGCCGTTTACGCCGAGATCCGCCGCGGGGCCTACCCAGACTACAATTCGGCGGACGTCTACCTCGTCATGCCCCCCCTCTGGGGGCCGACGAACCCAACCCTGGATCCGGGAAGCTTGACGGCCCCGCGGGCCTGCCAATCGTCCACGCAACGCCTCAATAACGTAGGCCTGAATTACGTAAGCGGCGGGTTAGCATTCGCGTTCTACACGCATACGGCCCCCCCGAATTATCCCGGCCGGGACTGCATGCGCCACCTCCAGTTGGACCGGATTCACCTCGCCGCGCGCAGCTACCATCCCGGCAAGGTGAATGTCGCTTTCGCGGACGGGTCGGTGCGGGGCGTCTCCGGGCAGATCGCGATGCCGGTCTGGCGGGCCCTCGGCACTCGGCAGGGGGGTGAGGTCATCAGCTCCGCCCCTTGACGGGCGGATGCGCCGTCACTCGGGCCTGGGCTCCGCGCCCGCCCGGGGGGCCGCCGGCGTCGGCTCCAGGACGGGGAAGGCCAGGGCGTCGAGCTCCTGGCGGAAGGCCGAGCGGGCGAGGCCGAGGGCTTGGCCGGTCGCGGCGCCGATGCGCAGGCTCCGCTCCTTCATCTCCCCGGTCACGGCCCCCAGGCCCAGGCCCTCGGCGATGTTGAAGATCGACTGCACCTGGGGGTCCTGGGCGATCCCCGCCGCGACGCCCGGGTCGACCTCGTCCGTCCGGACGACGGCGTTGCGGGACCCGAAGTTCGTCCAGCCCCGCGGCCCGCGCACCCAGAGGGCGGACTCGACCGCCACGCGGCTCAGGTCCGGGGCCATGTTCAGGGTCGTCACGACCGCCCCCGAGCCCCCCTCGCGGGCGATCTTCTCCAGGGCCGGGGCGAGCGGATCGACCGCGCCGCCCCCGCCGGGGTCGAGCAGCTTCCCGATCTCGCCGAGGAGCATCGACGGGTCGATCTTCATCTCGGCGGCCTGGCCCTCGGAGGGGTCGGGGAGGAGGAGATCGCCGTACCGGACGAATTTCCGCCCCCGTTCCACCGCCAGCTCGGTCGCCGCGCGGCGGGCGGACCATTTCGCCTCCGGCTCGGAGGCGATCGGCAGCAGGCGGTCGAGCGAAGGGACCTCGCCGCCGTCGGGGTCGAAGCCTCGGCCTTCCAGGGCGTCCCGCAACTCGCCGGGGGCCGAGTTCTCGGGGTTCGGCAGCCGGCAGAGCCAGGCGAGGGCCAGCATCCGACGCCCCGCGTCGGTCCCGCGTTCGGCCGACCGGCAGCCGTCGCGGGGGATGCGCACGGCCAGGAGCGGGGCCTGGAGCTGCGCCGGGTCGTCCATCCGCTTCAACTCCGCGTCGATCCAGGCGACGATCCGATCCCCCGCGCCGGACGCGCGCGACCGCTCGTCGCGCCAGGCTTCCAGCCGGCGGCGACGCTCGGCGATGGCCGAGCGGCTCATGGTGCCGATGTTGCGCGACCAGCGGGCGGCGTGCTCGGGGACATGGGCCTCGGCCCACTCCCGGCCGACCAGCATGTCGAACCCGACCCTCGGGCCGGCGGCGGTCGACGTGACCAGCCCGACCACCGTCTTCCCGTCGCGCAGGACGACCCGATCGCCGACCTCCGGCGGGGCCTGGTCCGTCGATCCTCCCGGGGGGCGATCACCCTTCGGCTCCTGGGCCCCGGCCGGAGAGGCGACCGCGATGAGGCCCGCGAGCAAGACGACGCGAAGCATGAGGCACCTCGTCCGGTTCCGGAACGGCGGGGTCCGCGAAGGCTCCCTGAAGTATGATGGTCAGGTCGGGAGCCGGCCAGGATGAACCTGCAATTTCGGAACCGAAAGGGACGGCCCGTGGCCACCCGCCTCGAACCGCTGGGCGACCGCGGCTTCCTCGCCCGCTTCGACGGCGAAGGCGAGGCCCGAAGCTGGGCCCACGCGGCCCGCGCGCTCGGGGTCGCGGGCGTCGAGGTCGTCCTCGCCTACCGGTCGGCGGCCGTCCTCGCCGACCCGGACCTCTGCGACCTGGACGCGCTTGAGGCGAGGCTCCGGCGGGTCGAGCCGGGGGCCTCCCCCCAGGCCGAACCGGCGCGGCACGTCATCCCGGTCCTGTACGACGGGCCCGACCTCGACGACGCGGCGAGGCGGCTCGGGATGCCCCCGGAGGTTCTGATCGCCCGGCACGCGGCGCAGGACTTCCAGGTCTTCGCGATCGGCTTCCTCCCCGGCTTCCCGTACTGCGGCTACCTGCCGGACGGCCTCCGGGGTCTCCCGCGCCGCGACGAGCCGAGGCTGCGCGTGCCGGCCGGATCGGTGGCGATCGTCGGCCGTCAGACCGGGATCTACCCGATCGCGTCCCCCGGCGGCTGGCACCTGCTCGGCCGGACGCCGTTGCGGATCGCCGACCCCGAGACGGGCCGGTTCCCGATCCGCGCCGGCGACGCGGTCCGCTTCCGCCCCATCGACCGCGACGAGTTCGAGGCGAGGTCCGATGAGCCGTTGTGAATCCGTCGACGTGAACGCCGACCTCGGCGAAGGGTTCCCGAACGACCTGATGCTCCTGGAGCGGGTCGCGTCGGCGAGCGTCAACTGCGGCGCCCACGCGGGCGACCCGGCCTCGATCCGGCGGACGCTCGCCGCCGCCCGCGACCGGGGCGTCGTCGTCGGCGCCCATCCCGGCCATCCCGACCGCGAGGGCTTCGGCCGCCGCGAGCGCGACCTCTCCGCCGCCGAGGTCGAGCGTCTCGTCGTGGGCCAGGTGGGCGACCTGCGCCGGATCGCCGACGATCTCGGCGTCGCGATCCGATTCCTCAAGCCGCACGGGGCGCTGTACAACCAGGCCCAGCGCGGGGGCGAGGCGGCCCGGGGCGTCGTCGCGGCGGCCGTCGCCCTGGGGTTGCCGCTCCTCGGCCAGCCGGCGACGCCCCTGGAACGGTCGGCGCGGGCGGCCGGGCTGGCCTACATCCCCGAAGGCTTCCCGGACCGTCGCTACCGGACCGACGGCTCGCTGACGCCGCGTTCCGAGCCGGGGGCGGTGCTCCACGACCCGGAGGAGCTGGCCGAAAACGTCCGGGCGCTGGCCTCGGGAGGCCGCGTGCGGACGCTCTGCCTCCACGGCGACGAGCCGGACGCCGTCGCCAACGCCGACCGGCTCCTGGCCCTCCTCCGGGAGTTGGGCGTCGCCGTCCGGCCGTTCCTCGATCCCGCCTGAACTCGGGTCAGGACCGGAAGACGTCGTCCCCCGCCGGGGCCGGCTCGCGGCCGATCCGGAAGTACGAGAGGTCGATGCGCGGGGGCCGGCCGGTCACGACGTCGGCGACGAGCTCGGCGGTGGCGGGCGAGAGCTGGAGCCCCGCGCGCTTGTGGCCGGCGGCGACGACCAGGTTGCGGAAGCCGGGCGCGGGGCCGATGTACGGCCGGGTGTCCAGGCTGCCGGGCCGCAGCCCCGCCCAGGTGGCCTCGACCTCGGCCTCGCGGAGGACCGGGCAGAGGGCGTACGCGACGTCGAGGAGGCCCCGGAAGGCGTCGGCCGTGGGGAGCACGTCGAAGCCGGCGTCCTCCTCGGTCGCCCCGATCAGGACCCGGCCGTCCTCGCGCGGGACGAGATAATGCTTGCCGTGCTCGACGATCCGGCGGAGGAGCGGCCGGCCGCCGTTCAACAGCACGATCTGCCCCTTGACCGGGGGCGTCGGGGCGCGGAGGCCGAGCCCCTCCAGCAGGCCTCCCGACCAGGCGCCGGCGGCCACGACGGTCCAGTCGGCCTCGATCGTCCCGGCCGCGGTCCGGACGCCGGCCACGCGGTCGCCCCGGACGACGAACCCCTCGGCCGGCCGGTGGCCAGACACGACGCCCCCGCGACGCGCGACCGCCTCGGCCATCGCCCGGAGGTGCCAGGGGTTCCGGACCTGCGCCCGGTCGGGCAGGAAGTACACAGCCCGCAGGTCGTCCGCCAGGGCCGGCTCGATCCGGGCGAGGTCGGCCGGCGCGAGCCGTTCGGCGGCGATCCCCTCGACGCGCCAGCGCCCGGCGGTCGTCCGGAGCGCGTGCTCCTCGGCCTCGGTCCGGGCGACGTCGACGCCCCCGGTCCGGCGATAGCCGTTGTCGATGCCCGTCTCCTCGCGGAGGGCTTCCGACCACTCGGGGTAGAGCTCGGCGCTCCAGGCCCGGAGCTGGAGGGTCGGATGCGAAGGCCGACGCTCGGGGTCCCCCTGGGCGGGGAGCAGGCCCGCGCCGGCCCAGGAAGCCTCGCGGCCGGGCTCGCGACGGTCCAGCACCGCCACCGAGGCCCCCCGGCGTGCCATGGCATACGCGACCGAGAGCCCGACCACGCCCGCCCCGACGACGACCACGTCGTACCGCTCCGCCATCCCGATCCCCCGCATCAACGCCGACGCTCCCGCTTCGCCCCCGGGCGGGAGGACTTCCAGACGTCCTCGGCCAGCCGCTCCATCCCGCCGTGCTCGGACGCGAGAATCAGGTCGCGCCCGTCCCAGGCGATCCCCTCGACCTGGGTCTTCCCCTTCAGGCGGACCTCGCCCACGAGGCGGAGTCCGTCCCACGACGGCGGCGCGGGACGCTCGTAGACCCGGACCACGTCCACGCCGCAGACCGCCAGGAGCCGGCCGTCGGGCGTGAGGTCGGCGCCGGTGGCCGGCTCGACGAAGCCCGCGAGCACGCCGAGCTTCCGGTCCGGCGCGGGCCGCAGGAGGGGCGAGGGGGGCTCGATCGGCACCTCGCGGAGCTCGGCCTCGCGGCCGTCCGTCCGCTTGGTCACGAGCACGGCCCGCCCCTCCTCCACGACCAGCGCCTCGGCGTCGTAGCAGTCGCCCCCCGGCCTGAGGAAGAAGGCCCCGGTCGCGCGGAGGGGGCCGTCGGACGGGAGGGCGGGGTCGGGCTCGTCGAGGATGTAGACGACGCGGAGCCGCAGGAGCCCCTTGTTGTCGCCGATGTCGCCGACGAACAGCCGGCCGCGATCGTCGGCGGCGACGTCCTCCCAGTCGAGGTTCGGGGCGGCCACGTCGAAGGCCCGGATGAGGCTCCCGTCGCGCCGGACGGCCAGGAGCCTCGGCGGATTGCCGGAGTCGTTGTGGACCCAGAAGACGCCGGGATGCCGCCGGCTCCGGACGACGCCGGAGGCCTCGGGGACGGCCCGGGGGTCGAAGGTCCCGAGCGGCTCGGGGCGGACTCGGGGCGCGTCCGATCCGAGCAGGAGGAGGCAGGCCAGCAGGGGGAGCGTCATGGTGCGGCGACCTTTCCGGGGGGCGAGTCCCCATCCTAACAGCCCGGCGGCCCCGGCCGCCACGCCGGCCCGCGAACGCGGCGGCGACCGCTTGCGGAGCGCGGGGGGGGCGGTCAAACTGGTCCGGGCGCGCCTCGCCGATGGGGGCGGGGCGCGGCCCTTCCCTCCTCCACCGCCCTCACGCCCCGCCACCAAGCCCACATGGAAACTCCCCTGATCCGCCCCGGCGCGGTCCCGAGCCCCGAATCGACGCTCCGGCTGGTCGTCCACTTCGCCAACGCCGCCGAGGGGAACCTGGCGATCCAGACCCTGGTGACGCTCGGCGTCCCCTCGGACCGGATCGGCGTCGTCGAGCCGGAGCGGATGGAGCGGAAGCGGGGGATGGTCCTCGCGATGGGGTGCCCGGACGAGGCCACCCTCGCCCGCGCCGAGGACTTCTGCCGCAAGCTCGGCGGGGCGGTCCACCGCTGGCGGGGCTGAGCGAGGGCGCCACCAACCCGAGAAAGGCGTCGAACGACATGCACGCGACCCGTCCCGCCCCGGCCTCCCCGGCCCTCGCGCTCGCCTTTTCCCTCGCCCTGGGCCTCGGCCTCGCCGCCCCGGCCCCCGCGCCGGCCGCCGACCCCGAGCCGCTCCTGCGGTTCAACGGCAAGGACCTGACCGGCTTCTACACCTACCTGCACGACAACAAGCACGAGGACCCGAAGGGGGTCTTCAAGGTCGTCGACGGCGAGTTGCGGATCTCCGGCGAGGAGTGGGGCGGCGTCGTGACCCGGGAGGAGTACGGGGACTACCGGCTGATCGCCGAGTGGAAGTGGGGCGGCAAGACCTACGCCCCCCGCGTGGACAAGGCGCGCGACTCCGGCGTGCTGCTGCACTGCTTCGGCGACGACGACGCGATCGGCGGCCACTGGATGCAGTCGATCGAGTGCCAGATCATCGAGGGGGGCACCGGCGACTTCCTGGTGGTGTCCCGGCCGGACATCAAGGCCCTGAGCCTCAGCAGCGAGGTCGTGAAGAAGTCCGACGGCCAGTGGTACTACGAGCCCGACGGCTCCGGCGAGCTCCGCGCCTTCGACGGCGGCCGGATCAACTGGTGGGGCCGCGACCTCGCCTGGAAGGACCAGATCGGCCACCGCGGGCCCAAGGACGTCGAGAAGCCGATGGGCGAGTGGAACGTCCTGGAGGTGATCTGCGACGGCGACAAGATCACCAACCTCGTCAACGGCCAGGTCGTGAACGTCGGCGTGAAGTCGAACCTGACGAAGGGGAAGCTCACCTTCCAGTCGGAAGGGGCCGAGATCATCTTCCGGAAGATCGAGATCCTGCCCCTCCCCGCGAAGTGACCCGCCCCCTCAGCCCTCCTCGACGTGGACGAACCGGTCGATCGCCTCGCGCGTCGGCAGGGCCGACTGGGCGCCGGGGCGGGTGACGGCGAGGGCGGCGGCGGCCGTCGCCCACGCCAGGGCCTCGCCGAGCGGCCGCCCTTCGGCGAGGACGGCGGCCAGGGCCCCGTTGAACGCGTCCCCCGCGCCGACGGCGTCCACCGCCTCGACCTTGCGCGAAGGGACCTCGTAGACCTCACCGCCGGTCGTCGCCAGGCAGCCCTCCGAGCCCAGGGTGACGACCACGGTCTTCGGGCCCCGGGACCGGATGCGGCCCGCCAGCGCGAGCGGGTCGTCCCCCCGGCCCGGCCCGGCGAGCGAGCGGGCCTCGCCCCGGTTCGGGGTCGCCACGTCGGCCTCGGCCAGCAGCTCGGCGACCCGAGGGTCCCCCGGTTCCGGCGCGGGGGCGGGGTTGAGGATCACCGTCATCCCCGCCGCCCGGCCGCGGCGCATGGCCGCCAGCGCCGTCTCGTAGGGGATCTCCAGGCCGGCGACGAGGACGTCGCCCGGCCGGAAGAGGTCGCCCGGGAGCGCCTCCACGTCGTCGGGCGTCAGGTGCAGGTTGGCCCCCGAGGCGACGGCGATCATGTTCTCGCCGCCGTCGTCGACGTAGATCAGGGCCACGCCCGAGGCCGCCCCCGGGACGACCCGGACGTGCCCGACGTCGATCCCCTCGCCGCGATACCGCTCGACCGCCTGCCGCCCGAGGTCGTCGTCGCCCACGGCCGCGACGAAGACGACCTCCGCCCCCGCCCTCCGCGCCGCAACCGCCTGGTTCGCCCCCTTGCCGCCGGGCGTCGTGGCGAACGAGCCCCCCAGCACCGTCTCCCCCGGGGCGGGGAGCCTGGGGACCCGGACGGTCATGTCGGTGTTGGACGAGCCGAACAGCACGATTCGAGGCATCTTCGCGCGAGCCTTTCGCTGATATTCCGAGGGAGCCGGCGGGACGCGGCCGGGAGACGCCGGAGGTCGGGGGGCGCCGGCCTTCCCCTTCTCCCCTCGTGGGAGAAGGTGCCCCGAAGGGGCGGATGAGGGGGGCGTGATTGAGAGCCGTCGCTCGTCCGGCTCGTCCGCCTTGATGGTCCCCCTCATCCGGCCCTCCGGGCCCCCACCAGGGGGGAAGGGGAGAGATCCGGCCTTCGGGCGGCGGGGGCGATCAGTCGGCGCCGCCGTAGGCGGAGGCGACCCACTGGCCGGTCTCGTTGAGGAACGTCTCGCGGTCGGCGCCGTAGACGTCCTTGATGACGTCGTCGAGCTTGTCGCCCCCCTGGCTCATGCCCTTCAGGAAGTCGGGGAAGAGGGCGCGGTAGCGGGCCGACGTGAGGCACTCGACCAGGGCGAAGCTGACCCCGCGGAACTCCTCGGGCGAGACCTGCTCGCCGCCGCCGAGGACCTCGGAGGCGCGGGTCGGCCAGCCGAGCCGGAAGGAGTCGAGGGCGACGCGGCGGAGGTCCTGCAGGTGGGGGCTGCGGCGCTCGACCGCCCCCGACAGATAGGCGCCGAGCCCCTCGGCCAGCCATCGGGGCGACTTGTCTCGGGCGAGGACCGCCCCCTTGCCGAGGTTCTCGACCAGCAGCCCCGCGAGCGAACGCCCGGCGCCACCCGAGGCGTCGGAATCGCGACGGCCGCGGGTCTTGCGCCTCGGCGTCGCGGCGGGGGCGTCGGGCGGGGCGACGACGGCGACGTAGGGCTGGGCCGTGCGGAGGTCGGCGTCCCCTTCCTCGTCCTCGTCCACCTCGCGGTTCTTGATCGTGCGCTGGAACTCGACGTAATCCTTGCGGTCCGAGAAGACGTAGAGGCCGACCTTCTCCGGCCATTCCGTCGCCTCGGGGCCGAGCACCCTTCGGATCGCCGGCAGCTGCGCCTCCAGCGCCTTGATCGTGGTGGCGGCCCGGTCCTTGGGGAGCGTGCTGAACAGGGCGAAGTGCTCGGTCGCCTCCATCTCGGGCTTGAGGTCCGGGTTCGCCTTCTTCCAGCGGTCGATCGCGGCGGACTGGACCTTGGCGTCGCGCTCGTCGGCGCTCATGCCGGCGAGCCTGGCCTTCTCCAGCTCCTCGGCCGAGGCCGCGTAGCTCTTGATCGGGGCCTTGGGGTCGAGCCCGGCGTCGAGCTTCGCCCCGGCCTTGACCCAGGCCTCCATCGCGGCGACACCCGGCGCGCCGAGGCGGGTGTCGTTGCCGGGGGGCATCCGCGGCTCCTCCTCGCCCTTCACGCGGAGGATCAGGTGGCTCTCGTCCGGCTGGCCCTCGACCGCGACGGGCCCGCCGGCCCCCCCCTTCATGAACTTCTCGAACGAGCCCATGTCGAGCTTGCCGCGCTGGAGGCCGGGCCGGCCGGCGCTGTGGCAGTCGATGCAGCCGGCGGAGACCAGGATCGGGGCCACGTCGCGGGCGAACGACGGCTCGGCGGGGGCCGGCGCGGGGGCGGCCTTCGGGTCGTCCGCCTGGGCCGGCTCGGCCGGAGTTTCGGCCTTCGGGGCCGGCGAGGGGGCACTCCGCCGCGTCGGGACGCCCTTGCGGGCGGGGCGGGAGCGTCGCCGCGCCGGGGCGTCGGCCGCCGGCAGGTCGCCGGGCTCCTCCATCATCTCGCCCGGGACGCCGTCGGGCTCGGGGACGGGCAGGCCGTCCGGGGTCTCCTGGGCCGACGCCGACAGGAGGGGCGCGATCCCGGGGACGAGGGGGGATGGGTCCGCCAGGGCCGTCGCGAGGGCGAAGGCGAGGGGGGCGAGGACGCGGGGCCGGTTCGCGAAGGTCATCGTCTCATCTCCCCTGGAGAGCGACGGGCGGGGTGGATGCCACGGCCAATTGTGTCCCGCCCCGGACGCCTTGGCAAGGCGCGCAAGGGGGGCGAGGGCCAGGGGAGAGACGGCCTCAGCGGGCGATCGTGACCGGGATCTCGGCGGTCGCGGTCCGGCCCGAGGTCGCGTCGGACTGCGAGAGCCGGAGCCGGTAGGGCCCCGGGGCGATCGTCTCGGGGAGCGTGATCAGCGTGCCGACGTAGGCGTCGCGGCGCCGGGCCCGGCAGCGATCCTCGTCCTCGCCGGAGACCTCCCAGACCTTGCCGCCGTCGCCGTCGCGGACCAGTTCCACCCGGGTGGCGATCTTCGTGACGAACTCCTCGCCGTCCGGCCGATATTCCAGGCCCGCCAGCTCGCAGTAGACCAGGGCGTCGCGGCCCGGCTTCAGCGCGTTCGCCGCCAGCGGCTCGAACGACCCGAACCCCGTGATCTTCCGACAGAGCCGCGCCGTGGAGATCCTCAGGCCTTCGCCCTCTTCGGCGTCGGCTTCGTCCGCCCCGCCCTCGTCGGGCGACGTGGCGGGCTCCTGGACGAGCGGGAAGGCCGGCGGCTCGGGCTCGGCTTCGGAGAGCTGAGGGACGGTCTCGGGCTCGATCGTCGCGGCGTCGGCCGCCGGTCCGGGCTCGGGCTCCTCGGCAGCGGCCACCTCGGCGGACGCGGGCCGGACGGCCGGGTCGGCCTTCGGGGCGGGTTCGGGCTCGGACGGGGCCTCGCCTTCGACGGGGGCCGGCTCCTCGTGGGGGGCCTCGGCGGCCAGGGCCGGCGTCTCGACCGCGGGGGTCGGAGGGACGGCGGGGAGCTCGGCCGGGGCGGGGGCGACTGGGGCCGATTCGGACGCCGATTCGGGCTCGGGCTCGAAATCG
>Ga0182738_1008321_pt1 | contig 10313 bp, 7 predicted proteins | sample eDN5th30CBELigMG_FD_128876 | JGI IMG/M metagenome (GOLD analysis project Ga0182738, IMG submission 128876) | Enriched Miracle-Growth compost microbial communities from Emeryville, California, USA - eDNA 5th pass 30_C BE-Lig MG (version 2)... ... | reverse complement strand
TTTTTTTTTGAATACATTCTTTTTAAGATATGCATTTTCTGAATTTTTTTTCATGTTCACAAAAATACCAACAGATTATTTTAATCATAATGAAGCTTGGTGTGTCGAGGAAACCTAAATTATTCAGCTGATAATCGAAACTTCTCTTTATGAAATTTTCCCATTTCAGTCTCAATTTTCATTTCCTTGAACGCCTCAGAATTTTGACAAGCTGTCCTTGGAATTTGTTAAACATTGAGTGTAAGCGAAGACTTCCATGAATGCATTATTCTGATTCATCATCAAAGACCAAGGTTTTCAGATTTTAAAAAGGACTGAAAAATTCAGACTTTCAGCATAATTATTGACCCCATGAATTTGATGTTGAAACTTATTTTTTAATCCCGACAGCCTCTTTTGAATTTCCTCAGAGAAAAAGTGCTGTTTTTGAAAGGCAGTTTTGGAATTTTGAATAAAGTCTCGTTATTAAGAAAAGAACTTTCTCTCTGGCCCAAAAAAAAAATTCAATTGATTTTCTTATTATTCATTTGAGAAATTATGAAAGCACAAAAAATATTCTGATCATCTGACATTGAATAAAATTTTCACACACTCAGAATTCAATTCAAAGTGACAAAAATGAAACCTTTTCAAGATGGTATTAGCAATTCTTTTCCTCCTCAAAAAAGGTTCAAGATAAACCCTACGTATGAACCTTTGTCTGTATTCGTGAAATAGGCTCAGATGTTTTCAATAATAGGCCATTGATACGAACAAAGTTTAAAGAAGCGGCAAAAATGGATAAAAAGCTAACAGTATATCAATGCAAATACTTTCAAAAGGTATCAGCCTTTGGCGAGCGCACCTCCCAGATTCTTCAGCATACGAAACGATCATCAAGTCTCAAATATGTCAAAGCTTTTGAGTTTGACCCTTAGTAAGAAGATTCTCACGAAAATAGACTGATATCGCTCAATAGCTTTTGTGAATTATCATGTATCAACCATCTTGAATCAGCACTTGATAAGCTCAAAGGAAAAATAAGAAATTTGAATATTGTCATAAGAAGGTAGATTACTGAAGGGTTTGGCCTGAAAGGGTTTCTTACAGGGTTCAGAGAAAAGAAGAGATAAAGACAATAGCTCATTGTTTATGCAAATTGAATAGGATGACGAAATTGAGAATAGAGCTTCCAAGGTTTGATATTGAAATGAACAAGAAGGCTCATTGAAAATTAGTACCGAAAAATTACAAGAAAAGGATTTAATACCTCTTGGAAGAGCAGTCTCATTATGCTACATACTGAAATCCTTGGAAGTCGATGTGATATGGTATTTTCATTGAATTATCAAGCAATATTTGAATTTGTCCATAGTATGCCAAATATTGGACAGAAAGGATTCCGGAATCTGGCATATAAAATCCGTAAGCTGCAGAAACTAGAGAGTTTAACATTATTTCCATATGCTTTTTACTCTCCAGAAAACCGGTATGAAGACAAAGTTGTCAGATTTCCGAAATTAAAACTCAAATCTATCTATGTCAAAATGGCATGTAAAACAAATTGGTAAGATTTACTCTTTTAGAATCAGAAGAAAATGTGTATAGGACGTCAATGACGGATGGAGCAGCACAATTTTTGCCAGCTTACATCAACTCTTTAGCAGATTCTTTAGATCCAATCAGGTTTAGCCTCACAATTCACAAGTAGATTCTAAATGATGATTTTGAAATAACAATATCTTTCTTCAACCTCAAGACTTCCAACATCAACAGAAGCAATATTTAATTTATCACAATTATTACCAAAACTCTCGAAAGCACGATACGTATTTTTAGAGCTTGAAAAGTACAAAATTATTATTGGTTGAACTGTCAACTAATATAGTAATAAACTGGATGAAAATGAATTGATGCTATTGGCGAATGGGTTTAGAAAAGCAAAACAGATTGAGCAATTTACCTTTAAGTTTATCGAGTACTCTTATATCGGGCTTGAGTATCTTGTTGGATTTGTGAAAGTCATCACAGGAGCAAGTTCCTTGAAAAAATTCGATCTATTTTTCAGAAAGTACGATTTCTTTGAGACTTGGCAATTTAATCGTTGATAGATTGAAGTATTCAGAATGGGAATGGTCTGATTTGAGGGAAAAGCTTTCTTTGATTGAGAATATCAATTATGGTTTATCAAAAGAATCCCTTCATGTCTATATTGATGTGATTAAAAAATAAAATTTTAATTTAAATATAAATCTCAAGCCTCTTATTTTTATCCCCTTCTATTTGTATATTTTCACTGAGTCAAGTTCCCTTTTTGAGAGTAAACCTTTGGATAATTCTTTGTTTATCATCTGTCTCACAAGAAACTCTTGCTCCAAGAGGTTGAACTTGGGAAATGAAAAAAATCTATATTAAACTTCCTAGGGTCAGTAATAATCAGTAACACTTGCATTTTCAAAGCAAAGCGAAGCTCTAGCATCCCCAGAATCCGATGATTTTAATGGGAGAAATTGAGGACGAGGAGCAGGCAAGTGAGATTTTTAATAAAAATAGAAATTTTATATCTGTTGGAATTTAACTTTTGGGCTTGAATTAAACACAAAATATTTTTAGGATCGAATTTCCTCTTTCTTTCTAATGAACTTCCATTTTAATAGTAAATACTTAATTGTCAGCATATCCTCAATGTATAAAATAAAAAGCATGCGGACCACCCCCTCTCAAGAAGAATCCTCCAGCATTGTTATTCCTCAGCCTAAGCACCCAAAGCCCGTTCCATTGTAGCCTTTTGGTTGGAGTAAACTTGAGTCTTACCACTTTTTAAAGGCCTCTTTTGAGGATCAAACCCAAGGAAATCTCGAACCAGCGGCGTCGGTTGGCTGTTTACGGGTACAAATATTTCAGTAAAATCGCTGCGACTGGAGAAAAGGCTCCTGTTGTTTTAAAAGCTCTGAAAAAGTTACCAATAGTCAAATTAGTGAAGCATTTCGAATTTGATCCATAGTAAAAAAAAAATCGGGCTCAGTATGTAATTTTGATAGCTTATGTGAAGTCTCTGGCATAGCTCAACTTTCACGGGCCCTGTATAAGCTAAAAAGAAGTATTACCGATCTAAACTTGGTGATTAGAAGGTAAATGAGAAGTTCTATTTGTGCTAATCAAGATTTAGGATTGAAAAGCCCCGAGAAACAAACAAAGTCGCGACTTGCTTGTATAAAATAAGTTTTTTAAAGAAACTACGTCTTGAACTTGTCAAGTAACTTTGAAGATTATGAAATAATATTGATGAATGATTAGTACGAAAGGAGTTAATGATGAAGATCTCAAGGTAATAGCAAGAGCTTTGACCAAATGCTACGATCTGAGAGTTTTGGACTTGTATCTCGTTTATATCCCGAATATCGCACAGAATGGTGTTGCAGAATTTGTTGAAAGATTTGGCAGGATAAGAAATCTTGAAGAGATCAAATTTTGTCCTTCGATTTGGTATTCTCCCCGAAACGAGTTCAAAGACAGATTTATTCTGATGCCCAAGATGCAGAACATGAAAAATTTCATGACGAAGTCTGCAAGCCAGAATGGCTGGACTTCAATGACAGGTGATACAGGCCAATTTCTTCCAAGATATATCAGCTCTTTTGCTGACGCATTCAACCCCATAAAATTTAAATATATCCTCCACAAGTATAGTTGAGAGAGTGTATTGTGAGGTTAACAACCATCAAATAGATTGCCAGTTTCAACACCTGCAGTCATGGCTTTATCACAAATATTTCCCAAAATGACAAATACGCGGGAGGTCTTTATAGAGTTTTACAGGTGATCAAGATTGAGGTTTTGAAATTTTAACTTTATTTAGTTGCAAAATAAGTGAACTTGAGTTAATGATCTTGGCAGAAGGATTCAGAGAAGCAACTCAGATTGAGAAACTAACTTTTAAATATATCGAGTAAATTTCTTGAATGAATGGTTTTGAGAATTAAAGCAAAAAGGTACTCAACGATCGAATCAGAATGTTTGATAGAATTTGTGGGCTTTATTTCTTCATTGGAGTTTTTGCGAGAATTCGATGTCTTTTTCAGAAAGTATAAAATTATTACATTGAGAATTGCTTGTTCATTATAAATAGGTTGAAGTATTCAGATTATGAAGCAAAGACTATTTTGAAAAATTTGGAGACAATTCCAGATATTACGGCTGTTTTAACAAAAGAATCTCTGCATGTCCATAGAAATAAGGAGCATGTGAATATTGAAGAATAATTTTAGTAAATCAAAGTAATTTTGTGTATTATTTATTTAACCTTGTATATTTTTTTTGCATACAATTTGAGAATGTAAAAAAATCAAATTTCCTCGTTGTTACTGAAAAAATTTAAATATTTGTACTGTCCTGTTTTCTTGTTGTGGAGACGAATTTTCCGAGAATTCGATTGAGACGAGAAATTTAAACAAACTGTCATAATATTTCTCCTTCTTCAGAAGACTCTTAGAAATTTATCCCTTTACGACATCAACGATTACTGTTACTCTTGATGAAGGCCTTCAGGATAAATAGTCAACAAGGTTCCCCGAATGAGATAGGAAGATCATATTTCCCCAAGAAATTCCGCCAACTGTATTTGTTTAAAAAGTTCTTTGCCTTTTTTATTTTTTATAGGCCCCTTCTTCGGATAAGATATAAAGAAACACCCCTTCAACATAAAGCGATTGTCTTACGTGGATCAAAATATCTAGTGAAAGTTTCTGTTTTTGGTGAAAACAGCGTCAAGATTCTGAAGGAGCTAGAAAAATGCAAAACTTTGAAATATTTCAAAAATCTGGAATTTGATCCTTAGTAAAGAAAAGTTTTGGTGAATATTTTGAAATGTGTTGTTAGTTTCTGTGATTCATCTGGCACAGAACTCCTTTCCAGAGTCCTCAATAAATACAAAGGTCAGATTGTCAACTTGAATCTAGTGATTAGAAGGTATATATAAATATAATTCAGAGAGTTGGCAAAATATTTTTGTCTTGTGTAGGATAAAGACTGAGAGCGAAACCATGAGAATATCAGAATGTTTAGGCAAGCTGAACAGATTAAATGGACTCAGTATTGAATTTCCAAGGTCAGAAATTTGGTGAAATGGATTTGTCTCAAGATTATTCATTTATAGTACACAAGGTCTTTGTGAAAAGAACTTGGCTGATATCGCAAAAAGTCTTCCCAAGTGTTATCTTCTCAAGTCTTTGGAGGTCAAACTTGTCTGGTATTCTTTGAGTTAAGATGAAATTATTCTGACTGACTCTCCCAAGGTTGGAAAGTATACCACAGAGTGGATACATACAGATATTGAGGAGATTTGGAAAATTACTTAAATTGGAGCATATAAAATTTCATCCTTTGACTTTCTATACACCAAAGAATGAATTTAAAGATTTAGAAGTTGCAATACCAAAGATTAAGGCCAAATCCTTTGATTTCAAATCTTCAGCTAAAACTGGCTGGTATTAAGATGATGATTCCAAGTTAATTTTGATGAAGGACTTCAATGACAGGTGATACAATTCAGTTTTTACCAAGATATATTCGATCATTCAGCGAAGCTATAAATCCCATTAAATTTTCCTATACTCTTCACAAGTAATTTATATCTTTTGAGGATGATTATGGATTCAAATTTTGGTAGCTATCCTATTACGATGGAGGCAATAAAGGCTTTATCAGAGGTTATTCCAAAATTGACCAATGCTCGAGATGTATCCATTTCTCTGGAAAAGTAAAAGAAATAAAAATAAATCTCATATCTGAAATATTTAGTTGTAAATTGAGTGAAATTGAGATTTTTATGATGGCAGAAAGTATCACAAGATCTCCTCAAATTGAACAATTAGTCTTTAAAGTGATTGAGTAGAATAATTGAATTTTAAATGATTTATTCAATCCTCTAGACATGGATATTTAGATCCCGAGCTCGTGATTGAAGTCGTTGGATGCCTGTCTTCTCTTGATTTTCTCAAAAAATGCAATCTATTCTTTCGAAAGTATTCATTCAGTGTATTCTGAGAGTTTTTTTATCACTTTAGGCTGAAATACTTTAGACAAGAAGCAACTTGCTTGTCAAAAAATCTTTCAGATCTCCAAGGAATTGGGTATATCTTGACAAAAGAATCTCTTCATGTTTCTAAGATCCCTCCTCAATTGGGATACTAAATATATATTTTTCTTTTGGGAAAAAATCCCCCTTTTGTATCTTTACTGTATTGTCGAAACAATAATTTATCTACTGTACATTTAAAATCTCTGACATCATCAGAGAATTTCATTTTCTCTTTATGACTTCATAATATACGTCAGAAAGTAATAATATGAATAAACAATGCAAGTTGACTGCACTACTCAACACCGTCCTTCAAATCCCTTCAAAGCATTCAGGCCTTCCCAGCAAAACCATATCAGCCCTCATCCTATCCCTTACAAGGCTTCTACAAACTTGACATCTCAGTAACTTTCAAAGAGAGCAAACTTGTTTAACAAATGGATGATAGTTCATGCATCTTGAAAAGAATTCCAAAAGACAAATTTTTTTCTAAGCCTCAGATCTCTCCTCATGGTTTCAAATATTACCCAAAACTGTCTGCAGTTGGGGAACCAACATCCCAAACGTTGGTGAGCATTAGAAGGTCTCAAAACATCAAATTCGTTCGACATTTTGAATTTGATGCCTAGTATAGTTTTACTTGGAGTTTTTTGAATGAATTTTGTGGAGTCTATGTGAAACATCAAATATCAAAGCGCTTTTCAGAACCCTCAATAGACTGAAAGGATTGCTCAGGACCTTGAGTCTTGTTATCAGGAGGTGAAATTTTCTTTTGCTTATTCAAGGAAAATAATGAGTCTGAGGGTTGATGAAAAGAATGAGTCTGATATTCTCGCTCCCTGCATCTATAAAATGAACAGGCTCGAAAAAATTCGACTAGAGTTTCCAAGGTTAAATTTGATAACATGATTCAAAGAGTAATTTCTGGATAGTACAGAGAATGTTGATGAGAAAGGTGCAAGAGTTCTTGCAAAAGCAATGAGGAAATGCTACACAATACGTTCAACAGATATCAGATTAATTGGGTACCGGATCTTTTGATGGGGTCTCAATAAATTTTTCAAGTATGCCGAGTATAAACCAGACAGGGTTTGCAGAGTTTACGACAAGGTTTCCGAAGTTGCTCAAGATGAATGATCTAACTTTTCATCCATATGGGCTTTTTACGCCACAGAATGATTTTGTCAATAAAAGGATGACTGTGAAGCGAAATGTTCCTCTGAAAGAGTTTTATCTAAAAAATGGGAATCAAACAGGCTGGTGAATTTCTTCGAATTCATTTGCGAAATTTACACTGAATAGGACAGCAATAGCTGAAGATTCTGGGGATCTTCTTCCAATATTACTCCAATCCTTTGGCGAAGCTTTCCTTCAACTTCATACCTTCATTCTTGTCTTTTACAAGTAAGTATCCTAAAAGATTTTGCTAAAAATAAATTTCTGCAATTAGAGTTGGAATAACAACAGAATCTGTGTATACGTTATCCTCTATTCTTCCAAAGCTCAAAAGTCTCCACAAATTCACCTTGGAATTTGATTTGTAGAGTTTGAATTTGCGTTTCCATCTCAATCTTCATAGTTGTAAACTTGGAGAAATGGATCTGATGCTGCTTACTGAAGGATTGAAGAGATCTTTTCAGTTTAAACAATTCACGTTTAAACTGATTGAGTACATATGAAAGTTTTGAGAGGTATTGAATTTTGTAGGTATTCGACGATTGGTGTAAACTACTTGTTGGAATTTGTCAGAAGTGTAGCAAATCTTGAATTCCTCGAAAAATATGAGATCTTTTTCAGAAAGTCTGAAGAAACTGTTTGAAAGCAAAATGAGTAATAAACTTCAATTAGGTTGAGGCATTCTGAAGAAGAACTTCAAGAACTATCAGATCAACTTTTGGGAATAGAAAATCTACGTTTTGTAGTTACCAGAGAATCCCTTCATATTTATAAATATACAAATTCTCTTTCTCATTCTTCTGTTTAAAGAGTAAATGTGTAATATTCTTTTCATAATTTTCTGTAAATTGTTTTCTCATTGAATAAAATTGGGGATTATTATAGAATTAAAGTCGCAATCCAGCCGAGGATTCTAGAAATAAGAAGGACAATTAATTAATTTTAAAAGGAAGAAATAGTTTTTCCAAACAACCACATCAAGATCATATTCCAAAATGCACCCAGTTGTTTTCCTTGAACACTCCTCTCTTCATTCTCTTCCGAGATTCCCAAAACCTTTTTCAATTATTCATCATGAACTTTCTTACTTCCCTCCAAGCCCAAAACAAACGCAAATAAAACCTATGTAAGTTTTTCACTCCCCCGGTTTTTCAAATTTGTCATAGACCACTCATTTATCAGCCCAACCACCTCCAAGTCCTCAAAGGATATAAGCACGTCTCGAAGCTAGTATTTACAGGTGAAGAAAGCGCGTTCCGCCTTTCCAGGCTTAAAAAAGCTTCAACTCTCAAATATGCTAAAAATCTCAGATTTGACCCTTAGTATTTTGCTACCAAACTCTCTCAAGACAATGATTTTGTTCTAGTTTTTGTAAATCTTCATGCCTGAAATCACTTTCCCAAGTATTAAAGCGGCTCAAACCCTTCATTCAAGATCTTGATTTAACCATCCGCCGGTAATCCTTTCTTTTTGAAGTTGATTATTCAATTTGAAAGAGTTGATGAAAAGAATGAGACCAATTGGATAGCTCTGTGTCTCCCTCGTTTGATCAGAATGAAGAAACTCCGAATAGAATTTCCAAGGTACTATCTCTTGTGTAAAATCTCTGAAATAAGAATAGCACTGATGGAGTTGATCCAAGAGGGATGAAGACTTTGGCAGAAAGTTACAGAAAGTGTTTTTTGCTAGAATCTCTGGAGTTAGATTTGATATTGTAAAGGGGAAATGGCTCAAAAGAATTCATTTCTTTTTAGTGTTCCAGGAATTGGGCAGAGTGATTTCAAGCGGATTGCCATGACCTGTAGGAGATTGAGAAGACTTGAGAAATTTAAATTTGACGCGCTGCCTGTTTATACTCCACAGAATGAATATAAAGATGTCCCAAACAGATTAGCCAAACTGTTAACTTTGAAAGATTTTTCTTTGAGACTCGGTCCAAAAACAGGCTGGTAATTTTGGGTAGTTCAAGATAAAACAAAGCAACTTTGAATAGGACTTCGATAACAGATGGAAGCGGAAAATTTCTCTCAGCTTTTATAGAATCATTTGAAAAAAGCCTCAACCCTATAAAGTTTGCTTTAGCTATTGAAAGGTATTGAGAGACTCAGACAAGAAATAATATTTTAGGTCTTTACTAGCTACTGAGACAGTGGCCTCCCTCGTAAACGTTCTTCCTCGCTTAGAGAATCTACGCAATCTTTTTCTGGAGATTTCAAAGTTATTTTTTTAGGGAGGGTTTTATTTGATTATAAAAATAGATGTAAAATTGGTGAACTAGAGCTTATGATCCTTGCTGAAGGCTTTAAAGAGTGCACTCAATTGAAGCACTTGACCTTCAAGTTCAATGAGTAAGAGATAAGAAGGATAATTATTCATCCTCTAATATTCTAGTTACTCGTATATTTCAATTGATTGTCTTGCACAATTTGCTCATGTGATGTCTGAATTAAACTTTCTCAATAAATTTGATATTTTCTTCAGAAAGTAGACATCTAAATTGAGATTCTTATTTGATAAAATTTTCAGGCTGAGTTATCTTGAAGAAGAGAGAGTCGAGCTGATAAATGATTTGAGGAAGATTGAATCTATAAATTTCGTGCTTACAAAAGAATCATTACACGTATATCGAGGCTCAGGTTGATTAAATGTAAAATATGAGTTTCATGTAAAAAGAGTTTAAACATTCCTTGTATTAATATTCTACATATCGTTTTGATTGTCATTATTCTATCTTTCGAATTTTTCAGAGAGAAAATTTTTCTGTCCATAATAAAAATTTTAAAATTCGAAAAAATTACGAAAATCACATACCTAACAACCTTTGGCAGTCCTGTATTCAGAAAAGTTATTTATTTTGGAAGGATAACTTTTGAATTTCAAGAGAGCGGGGTGTTTGCATGGCCTTCTTATACACAGATAAAAAAGCAGCAGAACAGGAATCGAAAAACAAAGACAGAATACGAGGGACGAACAAAATTCAACATTTAGATTTTAATTCCTCTCCTTGCACTTGGTCCTGAAGCGCTAAAGGGATCTTCACTCTTCAAGGATTTAATGCCTCTCTTGGCACTTGGGAAAG
>Ga0182738_1008320_pt1 | contig 10313 bp, 7 predicted proteins | sample eDN5th30CBELigMG_FD_128876 | JGI IMG/M metagenome (GOLD analysis project Ga0182738, IMG submission 128876) | Enriched Miracle-Growth compost microbial communities from Emeryville, California, USA - eDNA 5th pass 30_C BE-Lig MG (version 2)... ... | reverse complement strand
CGATCGATTTAAAGAATTCGACTGTCAAAACCGGCGGCGGAACCTCAAATACGCTGATAGCCGATTCGTATGGCGTTTTGGCTCAGGCCATCGGTGGTGGAGGGGGAAACGGTGGTAATTCTCAGGCCAGCAGTCTGGCCATCGCCGTGCCGACGGGCGACGGCTCGGTTGCAGTTTCCAGCACAATGGCCATAGGTGGCTCGGGCGCATCCGGCGGCAATGGTGGAATTCTCGATATTTCTGTACTAAAGGGTACCGAGGTATCGACCGGCGGGATAGGCTCGCATGGCGTATTGGCGCAAACGGTCGGTGGCGGAGGGGGCTCGGGCGGTGCCTCACACGCGATGAGCACCAGTTCTTCGTTGGCCGATGACGACGCCCTAAAGTTCACGGTCAAATCAACACTGGGCGGCAATGGCGTCAATGGCGGCCACGGCGGGCAAATGACCGTGCACGTGGATGGCACTTCGTCCGTTACCACGAATGACGACTTTTCCAACGCGCTGATGGCGCAATCCATTGGTGGAGGCGGCGGCAATGCCGGCGTGGGCAGCAGTAAGTCGGGCGGCGCAGGCCAAGCCATCAACGCAACGATCGCACTGGGCAGTACGGGGGGCAAAGGCGGAAATGGCGGCCAGATAACCGCCAATCTCGATACAGGCTCCATTCTGCAAACTTACGGTTCAGGATCCCGCGGCATGGTGCTGCAATCCATTGGTGGCGGAGGCGGCGCATCGCAAGGTGGTACCGTCAAATTGTCGGGTTCCGCATCGGGAGGGGATGATGACGATGACAGTGACGGCTATAACGCTAGTGTTTCGGTGTCGCTCGGTGCCACTGGCACAACGGGGGGGGATGGCGGCAACGTCACGCTGACCGCGCAAGGGGCTATTGCAACCAAGGGCGGGGATGCCGATGGCATCCTGGTGCAGTCTATCGGCGGCGGGGGTGGGTTGGCGGGATCGGCGGGCGCCGATGCTGGTTCGGGTGCAAACAGTTCGAGTTCCGATGCAGCACTGGACGATGATGATGATTCAAACTCGTACGACCTGAAGCTGGCCGTCGGCGGCAACGGCGGCATCGCCGGTGGCGGTGGTGAAGTCGCCTTAACGGATTTCACCGGTACCATTTCTACCCAGGGTACCTACGCGGACGGCCTGGTCATACAGTCCATCGGCGGCGGCGGAGGTACTGGCGGTACCGCCACCGCTTCAGGCGTCACCGGCGCGACATCCGTCGTCCTGGCCGTCGGTGGCAATGGCGGTGCAGCTGGCAACGGTGGTGCCGTAACGATCGATTTTCAGGGCGATGGGACGACAAAGCAAGGGGCGATCTCAACGACGGGGGATGTTGCTTATGGCGTGTTGGTTCAAAGCATAGGCGGTGGCGGAGGTCAAGGCGCAGACGGCTCAGCCAATACGGCGCAGTCCAGCGATTCCGGTTCCAGTGTGACATTAGGAGCGACCGGCTCCAGCCCTAACGGGGGATGGGGAGATGCGATTAACACTGGTGACAACGCCAGTGTCCTGACGGTCTCGACGCAAGGTATGAATTCCCATGCGATCGTGCTGCAATCCATCGGCGGGGGCGGCGGTACGGCCAGCGTTGCGACACTAGGGGTAACGGACGGAAACTCGACGCCTAATTTCGACCTGATTCTGGGAGGCGGCGGGGGCAAAAGCAATAACAGCGCTACGTCTCCTGTGACGAGCAGTTGGGGCAGTCGCATCGGCATTGAGGCATGGCTTAACGCCCAGACCTCCGGTGAGCATGCCTTCGGTCTGGTGGCTCAAAGCATCGGTGGGGGCGGAGGCATCGTCGCCTCAGGCGCCGCATCGAATGTTGGCAAAATTTCTGTTGGCGGGAATGCGACGAGCCAAAGCCTGAATGGTGGCGCCATCAATATCACTATCGGAAACTACGGCAGTCAGGCCAATACCTCGACGTCCAGTGTGATTGCGACGGCGGGCAAAGGTGCGCACGGCATTGTCCTGCAGTCCATTGGCGGCGGTGGTGGCATTGCCGGTTATACGGCCAATGGCGCGCTGTCGGCAGGCTGGAATGGTACACAGAGCACGTCAACGCGGGGCGATTCCAGCCAGGCCGGCGACGTTACCCTCGACTACTCGGGCACGCTCACGACGAGTGGCGACGGCGCATTCGGGATCATCGCGCAGTCCATCGCAGATGGAGGAGGGCTGGCTGGCGATAGCGCGGGCAGCTATGCTGGCTCGGCCTACAACCATTTGGCTGCGGGCGCGGGCGGCAGTACTGCCGGTAATGTGACGATCAACCAGTCTGGCACACTTGCCGTGTCAGGCGAGAACGCTTATGCAATCTTTGCGCAAAGCGACGGCAACGTGAACAATGACAGCGCTGTGAATGTCAATATCTCCGGTAAAGTCACTGCCGCCTACAGCGACACAGACAGCGGTGGTGTCTGGATCGACGGCACCGCGAAAACCAATAAGGTCACGATTGAAAGTTCGGGTAGCTTGTTGGTGCCGAACCAACAGTACGCCATCAAGGCCACTCGAGGCGCTTCGACATATACGACCAACTATGGTCAGGTATCGGGCTCGATGAGCCTGAGCGAACCAGGCGCCGCCATGGGCACGGTCGAAAATTTTGGCAAGATGTTCAATGCGGACAACGTGCAAGGCCACGTCATCAATCACGGCGACTTGCTCGTGGGCGAGTCATCGGGCGCCGCGCGTACGCATATTACGGGCGACTTCACACAAACCGCGGATGGCACATTGCACGTCGGTGCCGATTTTGTGGCGCGAACGGCGGATGTCATACAGGTTGATGGCATGGCTCGGCTAGGTGGAACACTCCACGTCAACAGCAGTCGCTTAATGCCTTATCAATCGGTGATCTTTCTGCAATCGGACAACATTGATGTCACCGCGACACCGCAAAACGCATCATCGCTGATCGACTACATCACCCAATATTCGGGCAATCAAGCGACCGTGACCACGGGGCAGGCTCACTTCGATAGCGTGTCAGCGTCTTACGGCGCCGGACGTAATCTGCGAGAGCTCGGCACGCATCTGCAAGACATCTGGGATCGTGGTGGTAACGAGGATCTCGCTACTCTGTATGGCACCTTGGATCAGGCCTCACAAGACGCCTCCGAATTTAAAAACGCTTTGTCCAGCCTCTCGCCTGGGATCGCCGCTGCGCCCGCCGCACTAAAACAATCCGACATGGCGCGGTTCGCTGGCTCCTTGCTCAGTTGTCCGCATTATGAGGGGGCCGAGCGACGCCTCAGCGAAAGCTCATGCGTATGGGGTCAAATCGCTGCACGCACGACGAGCGTGGATGACAGCCATGGCACTTCGTCATTTGACGCCAGTGGCGTGATGTACCAAGTCGGTGTGCAAAAACAGATCGCGCCGCAATGGTTTGTCGGCCTGTCCGCTGCCTACGAAAATGGCCATATCACGGCTGACGACGGACGCCAGCGTTTAGAGGGGGACACCGGCTATCTGGGCGCTTCCTTGAAATACGAAAACGGTCCATGGACGATTGCCGGCACATTGAGTGGCAGCTACGGCAGTTACGATGCGACGCGCCATATTCAATTGCCGGGCGTCAATGTAAAAGCAGAGAGTTCGCCTGATGTGATGTCGTTCGGACAGCGCTTGCGTTTGGCCTACACACACAGCATGGGCGATGCTTACATCAGGCCCATGGTAGATGTGGATCTGATCTACACGCGCATGCCTTCGTATTCCGAACACGGGGCGGATGCGCTGAACCTGAAATACGAGAGTAGTGATAACTGGGCGGCGATCTTGACGCCGGGAGTCGAGATTGGAGGCCGTGTCGGATTGAATAATGCCTACGCGCTGCGGCCATATCTCAACGTCGGTGTGAGCCTGAGCAGCGATGATCATTGGGAAAGTCATGCGCGTTTGGACGCAGCGCCGGCCCAGAGCCGGGCGGCAACGTCTACGCTGGACGTTGGCCGTACTTTCGGGCGTGTGACGGCGGGGATGCAACTATTCCGTGGCGATCAGTTCGATATGCGTTTGCAATACGATGGCCTGTTCTCGAGCGACGTACACAGCCATGGAGGGTCGTTGAAAGCCAGTTGGCGTTTTTGATTGCCGACAGCCGCTTACCCCGAAGGCTGGCGGCTGTTTTGATTTCGCGTTTTCGCTATCGTAGATTCATTCACTGATATTGATGAACGTCAGCGAGCCTGGATCGATGTCGCTGGATTGAAGTCGGCTGTCGACATCTGCCGAGGATCCGGCAGGCAACGACTTTGCATGAGCGAGAGCGAGTTTGGCTTGCATGAGATCTGAGATGACACCTGCGATCAACGCTTCACCATCACCACCGCTGAGCATTTTGTATTTGATCAACGTTTGCATGCTACCTCCCAAGATGCGGGGTATCCGCTCTTGTACCGTAGCACAGTGCCACGACGAGGTGAGTACTATTTTGATTTTCCGTATAACTGACTCAATAACGCGCCGGCATGGCCGTACCGTGTCAGACTCATTTCCTGCATGTATTCACGCAACTGGTGTTCCGCGGAGACGGGCGTGGTCGGCGCCTGATGGGCCATCAAACGTTCTGCCGCCTGCAGAATGCGTTGTGCGCGTGCCTCAGCACTATTGGGGTCATCGATCCTATCAAGATTGGCGTTGCCGCTACGCATGGGACGGTTCTCCATTGCAACGTAAATCGATTAGGGTTAATCACTAGGAAATGTCCCTATCATACTCGGCATTTCAATCTGTAAGGTATAAATGTAAATGATTCTTGTTTATGTGGGGACGACGTTTTCATGCGACGGCGCGTAGGTGTTTGTGGACAATGGTGCGCGTGTGGGGCCGACGGACCAGAAATGCCGGGATATTATCCAACTCACGGGGATCGTTATGGTGATTAGAGAGGCTGTCGTCCAGTAATTGGGTCGTGACACCCTCATGTTGCGAGGCTGCACGGAGATGGTTGGCTAATTCCAATGCATGCCGCTCGGCCAGGCTGCGAGACGAGCTGATATTTTGGCAATATTGGGATTTGCGCGATGTGGCGCCGTCAGCTTGGCGGCTTTGAATATCCACATATCCTCGAAATAATCCACCGTCGATTTCGAGTACACGAGGACGAATGGTTTGAATGCCATCGATGTTATTCGTCTGTGCCATGAGGCTCACCTGGTGAAATAACGACAGGATCGAGTCTAGTAAAAGGCGAATTTTTCGTAAGCGTCGAGTTGAAATCAGATAATGCTCTAACGGCCGAGATGACACAGAACGTGTCTGAATCGTAAAGTTTTCTTGATACTTGACTATTGTTTAGATTGTCCTCGCACGATTTTTATTTGTTTCGCGGGGGGATTGTGTCGTTTTGCCGCGCGTTGATGCCTGCCTGTAGTACGACTTCCATTTCTTGCAAAATAGATTCAACTGCTTTAAATGCGGCATTGAGTTGTGCCAATGGCGCAATATCGGTGGCATGACTTGCAATCGGCTCCGCACCCATTATGGCGTTATCCGCGGGATGATCTGCGGCCGAAGCCCGTGCGGTGTACGGGCGTTTGCTGCTTGTGGTCGCGTCAGTCGGGGTACCCTCGGCAAATGGCAATGTGAGGGTGTTAGTGGTTCGTAAAGCGTGCGTGAGTTGATCGAATCGTTGCAAGGCGCATGTGTCGCAACCTAGAAAGCTGGCGGTGCCCTTGGCTTGGTGCGTATGTGCCAGTGCGGCGTCGCGATCGCCAGCGGAAAGCGCGAGGCGCAATGCAGCCAAATCCGTCTGTGTTTGTGCGAGAGCCTGTGTCAAGAGCTGTTGACGACTGGCGTCGTCGGGATATAGCGGCAGAATAGTATCGATGTTCAGCATGTCGAGACGTCAAGCGCTCGTCGGTTGGTCGAATTTCTCTTTCAAATACAGCGCCAGAGCCAGATCATCGGCAAGACCGAGTTTGCGCATGGCGCGGCGCTTGTGCGTGCTGACGGTTTTTTTGCTGCGCAGTAGGCGGCTGGATATCTGCGTGACAGACAGGCCCTGGGCAATCAGGCGCAGGGTCTCGATTTCAGATAGTGTCAATTGCGAATCGGGATGTTTCGGTGGTGTCATCACCAACGTGCCGTTGCGGTGCGTGATGAACCCATCAATATTCGAGCAGCACGCGGCGCGAATGACTTCGACCAGAGTGGGCAGTGGCGCAGATTTGGCTAGATAGCCTGTGGCGCCGGCCCGATAGGCGGCGAACTCGGTCTCAGCGGTCACACCTGCGGAAAAAGTGATGATGGCCATGTCCGGTTGGCGGCGGCGTAAGCGTCGAATGAAATCCACACCATCCAGTGCTTGTTTAGGCAGGTAAAAATCCACTAACGCGACATTGCAGGGGTGCTCATCCAGGTGCTGCAGCAACGTTTCCGAGGTGGTGTCGGTATGGATGATGTCGAAATCCGGCTGTGCCCGCAGATAGGCGGCGACGCCCAGCGTGATGACGGGATGGTCGTCCAGAATCGCGATGCGTACACGATGGTCGTCACCAGACAGCAGCATGTATCTCCGCTCAATATACGCGGGCGGCGAGGCCGCGTGAGCTGGCGGAGAGGTGGGTACGGACTCGGAGCGGGGCGTAGTCTTGGTAGCGGGCATAGTTCTGATGTGTGACCTGCAAAGAGAAAACGTTCCGTCATGACCTTAGCCAAACCTGTGAGCGGCCGACGTGCAGTCTTTGAGTTCCGTACATAAATAGGACATATCCACAACTGGATATGCGTGGGTATGGCATGCAGCTGGGGTGATACAATATTTGGCTATAAAAGCACGCGCTCGTCATTTTGTTTTGCGTGCCTGCCTCAGGTGGCCAGCCATGATCATTGATCCGATACGAACTACGACCGGAAACGTCTGCCCTATGTCGCGTTAGTTTTTCCGCGTCGGGTTGTCGTCAGATAGCTGGCACGCCCCGCAAGCAACCAAACAAAACGCGGCCAATAGCCGCGTTTGCCGTTTTATTCCCCAGGAAATTTTCGATGGTACAGATCACATTGCCCGATGGTTCTCAGCGTCAGTTCCCGGCTCCGGTAACGGTGGCCGAGGTCGCGCAGTCCATCGGCACCGGGCTGGCCAAGGCCGCTCTGGGCGGCCGTGTCACGCTGCCCGGCAGCGAGGCCAAGCTGGTCGACACCAGCTTTCGCATTGACCAGGATGCACAGTTGGCCATCGTCACGTCCAAGGACGCCGATGGCCTGGATTTGATCCGTCATTCCACGGCACACTTGCTGGCTTACGCGGTGAAGTCTCTGTTCCCCGATGCGCAGGTCACGATCGGTCCGGTCATCGAAAACGGGTTCTACTACGATTTTTCGTACAAGCGCCCCTTTACGCCCGAGGACTTGGCCGCCATCGAGAAAAAGATGACCGAGCTCGCTCGCAAAGACGAGATCGTGACGCGCGAAGAATGGAAACGAGACGACGCCGTCGAGTTTTTCAAAAGCATCGGCGAAGCCTACAAGGCCGAGATCATCGCCTCGATTCCGTCCAACGAGAATATAAGTCTGTATCGCGAGGGCGACTTCATCGATCTGTGCCGCGGCCCACACGTTCCATCGACGGGCAAGCTCAAGGTCTTCAAGTTGATGAAAGTCGCCGGTGCCTACTGGCGTGGCGACAGCAACAACGAAATGCTCCAGCGTATCTACGGCACGGCCTGGGCGACCAAGGACGAGCAAGACGCGTACCTGCACATGCTGGCAGAGGCCGAGCGCCGCGACCATCGCAAAATCGGCCGCGATCTGGACTTGTTCCACTTCCAAGACGAGGCGCCGGGCCTGATCTTCTGGCACCCCAAGGGCTGGGCACTGTGGCAGCAGGTCGAGCAATACATGCGCAAGGTCTATGAAAATAATGGCTACCAAGAAGTCAAGGCGCCACAGATTTTGGACCTGTCTCTATGGAAAAAGACCGGTCACTGGGACAACTATCGTGAAAACATGTTCACGACTGAGTCCGAGAATCGCGTCTATGGCCTCAAGCCCATGAACTGCCCGGGCCACGTGCAGATCTTCAATGCCGGGCTGCATTCCTATCGCGAGTTGCCGCTGCGTTACGGCGAGTTCGGCCAGTGCCATCGCAATGAGCCCTCGGGCTCGCTGCACGGCATGATGCGCGTGCGCGGTTTTACTCAGGATGATGGCCATATTTTCTGTACTGAGGACCAGTTGCAAGACGAATGCGCCGATTTCACGGCGCTCCTGCAAAAGGTCTACAGCGATTTCGGCTTTACCGAGGTGCTGTACAAGGTCGCGACGCGACCTGAAAAGCGCATCGGTACCGATGAGGTCTGGGACAAGGCCGAGACGGCGCTGATGGAAAGCCTGCGCCGCACCGGCTGCGAATTCGAGGTTTCCCCGGGCGAGGGCGCTTTTTATGGTCCCAAGATCGAATACACCTTGAAAGACGCTATCGGCCGACACTGGCAGTGCGGCACGATTCAGGTCGACTTTTCCATGCCAGTACGCCTGGGCGCGGAATACGTCGATGCCCAGGATCAACGCCGTGCGCCGGTCATGCTGCATCGGGCGATTCTCGGGTCGCTCGAGCGTTTTATCGGCATGCTGATCGAAAACCACGCTGGCGCGATGCCGCCCTGGCTGGCTCCGGTGCAGGCCGTCGTGTGTTGTATTTCCGAGCCATCCGCTGAATATGCGGCCGAAATTGCGCAAAACCTTAAAAAACAAGGCTTTAGGGTGCAGTCCGATTTGCGTGGTGAAAAAATCACCCGTAAAATCCGCGAGCACAGCCTGCAAAAGGTGCCGTACATCCTTGTCGTGGGCGACAAGGAAAAGCAGAATGGCACTGTTGCGGTGCGTGGTCTGGGCGGGCTGGATCTCGGCGTCATCACGCTGGAGGCCTTTTCCGACCGTTTGACCCAAGACGTCGCCGCCCGTCGGGACGTCGTCAACGATACCGATAGCAGTGCTGCTTAAATCTTTTAGGAGTTGTCAACATCGCCACTGAAAAAGCCAATCGCATCAACGGTGAGATCCGTGTCCCCGAGGTGCGCCTGATAGGTCTGGACGGAGAACAGCTGGGCATCGTAAAGCTCGCCGATGCGTTCCGTCTTTCCGAACAAGCTGACGTGGATTTGGTCGAGATCGCGCCCAACGCGGATCCTCCAGTCTGCCGTTTGATGGACTACGGCAAGTTCAAGTACCAGGAACAAAAGCGGCAAGCCGAAGCCCGCGCCAAACAAAAGGTCATCCAGGTCAAGGAAGTCAAATTCCGTCCCGCGACCGACGAAGGTGACTACCAGGTCAAGCTGCGCAATCTGCGCCGCTTCCTGGAAGAGGGCGACAAGGCTAAAGTCACGTTGCGGTTCCGCGGCCGTGAGATGGCTCACCAAGAGCTGGGCATGCGCGTTCTTGAGCGCGTGCGCGACGATCTGACCGAGCTGGCTCAGGTCGAGGCTATGCCCAAACTCGAAGGCCGTCAGATGGTGATGGTGCTTGCTCCTCGCAAGAAAAGCCCCACAGGCAAGGGCGACGCCGCCTGAGGACGCTTTTGTACATGACCTGTTACGCATGGCGCGACAGGTCATGTCATCAAAAAGGCCACTATGCCGCCCGGCGTGGGCGGGTCATTTACGCTACGATGGCGGTTTGGCGCGTGAGTCGTTGATTCGCGCGCGACCGGGATATCACTATGCATGTCTTATTCGTTATTGACCCCTTGCCACGCCTGAAGGCCTACAAGGACAGTTCTGTTGCCATGATGCGCGCGCTGGTCGCGCGCGGTCATACGCTCAGCGTCGCAATGCAGGGAGACCTGTTTATCGATATGGGCGTCGTGCAGGCGCGCAGTACCGCCATCGACCTGGTCGAGGGGGCAGATCTGCATGGCCACGATTGGTGGCGAGATCGCAGCCAGGCCCAGGATGTGCCACTGTCACGATTCGATGCTGTGCTGATGCGCAAAGACCCTCCATTTGATATGGAATATGTGTATTCGACGCATATGCTCGAGTATGCGCAAGCCCAAGGGGCCAAGGTCTTCAACGACGCGGCAGCGATCCGCAATCATCCCGAAAAGCTCGCGATCACTGAGTTTTCTGATCTGGCCGCCCCGACGCTGGTCACGCGCGACATGGCGCGGCTAAAAGCATTTCACGCTAAGCACCAGGACGTCATTGTCAAACCCCTGGACGGCATGGGCGGCACGGGGATTTTCCGTCTGCAAGCCATAGAGCCCAATCTGAATGCCATCCTGGAAACGCTCACCGACAATGGCGAGCGCACTATCATGGCGCAGCGCTATATTCCCGAGATCGT
>Ga0182738_1008318_pt1 | contig 10316 bp, 6 predicted proteins | sample eDN5th30CBELigMG_FD_128876 | JGI IMG/M metagenome (GOLD analysis project Ga0182738, IMG submission 128876) | Enriched Miracle-Growth compost microbial communities from Emeryville, California, USA - eDNA 5th pass 30_C BE-Lig MG (version 2)... ... | reverse complement strand
CGCAACCTTGTCATCCTGGCCGGCGGCCTTGATGGCGTCGAGCGCGCCGGTCGACTTGCAGCCTTCGGTCATCAGCTTTTCTTCGAAGACCTCGCGGGTGCCGTGCTTCTCGCCCGGAATGTAGGCGGCGATGTCCCAATCCGGCAGGTTCGGATTGACCTGGTTCCACTTGGTGTTGGGATTGGCCACCAGCTTGTCGTCGACGACGATCTGGGCGGCCATCGCGGTGTAGATGTCGGCAGGCGTCAGCGCCCAGTCGGGGCCGTTGATGTCGGTTGCGAAGACGATGCCGTCATAGCCGATCTTCACTTCCTGGACGTCCTTGACGCCGGCGTCGGCGCAGGACTTGATCTCGTCTTCCTTGATCTTGCGCGAGGAGTTGGCGATGTCGATGGTGTTCTCGCCCACGCCCTTGCAGAATTCCTTGATGCCGGCGCCCGAACCGCCGGACTCCACGACGGGAGTCTTGAAGTTGGTGTAGGTCTCGCCGAAATTCTCGGCAACGATCTTGGCATAGGGCAGCACGGTCGACGAGCCGGCGATCTGGATCTGATCGCGGGCAGCGGCGTAGCCGGCGGACGCGGCAAGCGCGATCGCAGCGGCCGATGCCGTGAGGAAATATCTGGTCATGAGCCTCGCTCCTGTCGGAATGGTCTTGCAACGCTTTTCGCGTCGGGAGAGGGCTTAGCGCCGCTTTGTAACAGTCGCATGACAGTTTCGTGTCGGCTCGGTAACGGTGCATGGCAGCCGTTCCCACGTCAGCGGACTCACGCGGAAGAATCAATCAGTTAGCCGGCGACATGGGGCCTTCCAGCACCGGGAAATTTGATTTTTCCGATGTGCGTTTCGCGACATTCATGGCATTTGCGGGCAATCATCCGAGAAAGATAAAAGCAAGGACCGCCAGGATACATCACACCGCGGCGGAAACCGCCTCGCTCCCGCCCAGCCAGCGCTCCAGCTTTTCCAGCAGCGCCTTGGGGCTGATCGGCTTCGACAGATAATCGTCCATGCCGGCTTCCAGGCAACGCTCGCGATCGCCTTTCAGCGCATGGGCGGTGACGCCGACGATCGGCACATGGCCGCCCGATGTCCCCTCCATCTCACGGATCGTGGCCGTCGCCTCCAGCCCGTTCATCTCCGGCATGGAAACATCCATCAGGATCATGCGCGGGTTCATTTCACGGAAGGCGTCCACGGCCTTCCTGCCGTTGCTGACGATCTCGAAAGTGTGCGCCGTCTCGCCCAGCATCTGCGTGAAGACGAGCTGGTTCACCTCATTGTCCTCGGCAACCAGAATATCGACGCGATGGCCCGGCGCGCGGCCTGGTCGGCGGGGACGGGCAACAGCGGCAGGCGACGCCACCTGTTCGACGGCCGGTGGCGCCTCTGCAATCGGCAACGCCGGCGCCGGCACGCCCTCCATGCGGCGGCGCTGGATGGTGGTGACGAGCGCCTCAAGCAATGTGGACGACCGCGCCGGCTTGATGAGCTGGGCATCTATGACGAGGTCGCGATAGCTGGCCTGCGCCAGCGACTGGTCGACCGAGGTGAGCATGACGATCGGCGTGGCCGCGAGCTGCGGTGTGTTGCGCACGACGCGCGCCATTTCCGCGCCGGTCATGCCCGGCATCTGGTAATCGAGCACGATGCAATCGACGCCGACACCGAGCGAGGCCGCCGCCTGCAGAACCTTCAGCCCTTCCGGGCCGCTTTGCGCCGCACAGGCATCGAAGTTCCACGATGCCATCTGCTCCAGCAGGATGGCGCGGTTCACCGCATTGTCGTCCACGATGAGGATGCGTGCGCCGGTGACATCGACGGGCGTCACCCGGCGCCCTTCCGACCGGCCCGCCGTGGGAAGCGCAAGCGTAAACCAGAAGGTCGAGCCCTTGCCTTCCATGCTTTCCACACCGATCTCGCCGCCCATCAGGTGGACCAGCCGCGAGGTGATGGCGAGGCCGAGGCCCGTGCCCTCATGCCGGCGTGTGGAGGAGGCGTCCACCTGGCTGAACTTGTCGAATATCAGGTTGAGCTTGTCTGCCGGAATGCCGATGCCAGTATCAGTGACGGCGATGCGCAGATTGGCGGAGCCGTTTGCCGTCTCGCCGGTGACATCGATCAGCACATGCCCGGCATCGGTGAATTTCACCGCATTGCCGACGAGGTTGGTGATGATCTGGCGAATACGTCCGACATCGCCGATGAACAGGTCGCGCAGGTGGGGCGCCACGCGCACGATCAGTTCGAGGTCCTTTTCCTTGGCGCGCGTGGACACCAGCGTGGCGACGTCCTCGACGGCCTCGGCAAGATTGAACGGCGCCGGATCGAGCACAAGCTGGCCGGCGTCGATCTTGGAGAAATCCAGGATGTCGTTGATGATGGTGAGCAGCGCATTGCCCGACTTCACGATGATGTCGGTGAAGGTGCGCTGCTTTGCGTCGAGATCGGACTTGGCAAGCAATTCGGCCATGCCCAGCACGCCATTCATCGGCGTGCGGATTTCGTGGCTCATATTGGCCAGGAATTCCGACTTGGCGCGATCTGCCAGCACAGCGCGCCGCTGCGCCTCCTGAAGCTCCGTCTCGCGCTGCTTGAGCTCGGTTATGTCGGTGCTGGAGCCGATCAGGTGCACGCTTCCGTCGCGCGAGACCAGCCGGCTTTTCTTGGCGATGAGATGGCGCATGGTGCCGTCGGAATGCGTCAGCGTCTCCTCGACCTCGCTGAGTTCTCCAGTGCGCAGCACGTCCATGTCACGCGCGGCAAAACCCTCGCCCTCCGCGCCGAAGAAATCGCGGTCGGTGCGGCCGAGCGCCTCTTCCTTGGAGATGCCACCGATGCCGCACCACATCTTGTTGACGAATTCGAAGGCGAGATCGGAATTCTTGACGTAGGTCGAGACCGGCAACTCGTCGAGCACATGCCGGTAAAGCTCGATCTGGCGCATGCTGTCGCGCAGCGCCTTCTCACGCTCCTTCAGCTCGGTTATGTCCACGCGCACACCGACATAGGTGCCATCGTCGGAGCGGGTGTCGAAAGCCTTCACCCAGCGCCCATCGGGGTTGAGCCGCTCGGACACCGCATGCCGGGCCGCATAGCGCTCGATATAGCGCGTCACCCATCCCTCGGGGTTCGCGTCGTAGAGCGCATCCAGCTCCGCATCCCCGGTATCGCGGAAATAGCCGGCGGCATGGGCATATTCGATCGCCTCGCGCAACGGACGGCCGGGCTTCCATCCCTCGGCCATGGCCGGCAGGCTGGTCTGGATTTTGTGGTTGGCAAGCACGAAACGGTCGTCGCGGTCATAGATGATGACGCCGGCCGGAAGCGATTCCAGCACATTGGCCAATCGCTGCCGCGCCTCCTCCGCCTCGTTCTCACGTGCCTTGATCTCGGTCACGTCGAAGAGAAAGCCGGCTACATAGTGGCGCTCGCTGTCGAGGCTGATGCGCGTCTTGCGCACGATGCGCGTGCGGGTTTTGCCCTTGTGTTCGAAATTCTGCTCGACCTCGAAAAGTTCGCCGGTTGCCAGCACCTCCCGCTCGGTCGCCTCGAACCGCTTGGCGTCGGTGGTGTTGACGAAGTCGCGGTAGGTTCTCCCCAGCATCTCCTGCGGGCGGCAACGGAACAGCGACGAAAACGCCTCGTTGACGAAGACGAAGCGCAGTGCGCTGTCCTTCACGAAGATGGGGTCCTCGATGCCGTTTATGACTGCCTCGGCAAGCCGTGTCTTTTCCAGTGTCGCGCCAAGCCGCCGCTCGCGATCCTTCATCTCGCTGACGTCGTAGTAGGAGACAAGCCGCTTGCCGCCTGAAAGCGCAGTCACCGAATAGATCAGCGCGCGCCCGTCGGCGCATTTGAATTCGCGCGAGGGAACATCGCCGTCCTGGATTTCGGCCAGCCGGTGGGCGACATAATTCTCCCACTCCCCATCGGAGACATCGTAGACGCCATCGTAGCGGCTGATCTCCAACAATGCCTGGAACGACGCGCCCACACCGACGGCCTGCGGCGACACGTTCCATATCCGGTAGAATTCCCTGTTGACGATCTCGGCCCGCAGATCGGCGTCGAGCAGAACGACGCCCATCTGCATGGCGTCCAGCACCCGTTCCAGATCGGTTTGCGCACCTGCGGCTGCCGGCGATCCCTCGACGCCTGCCATGTCCATCGCATCTCCCCCATTCCGCGATGCGGCCGACGCGGCGGCCCGTCCGCGCGGATTGTGACGGGCAATGCTTAACGTTCGGCTAACCTTAACAATTTGTCGCCAGGCGCAGCGCGCCGCCCGCATTGCCAAGGCCGGATTCGGCCTTACCTTGAAGATGACAACAGGGAGACAGTCATGCCGAACACCAGCCCGATTGCCACCGCGCCGAAAAACGGCAGCAAGGTCCGTGTCTTCTGGACCGACGCCGACGGGCAGGAAAACGAATCCATCGCGCAATACCGTTCGGCGGACATGCTGAAAGCCCTTGGCGGCGAAGGCGACGCCAACGATGTCGGCTGGTGGGCCTATGTCGATTCCAGCACCCAGAAGAAGATCCAGCCGCATTCCTGGGCGCCGCTGGCCAGCGACGAGGAAGACGAATAGGCGTCGGTCATTCCCGTTCCGCCGGCGCGGAAAACACCGGCCGGTGCGAGAACCACTCCTTCGCGACCTCGATGAACGCGCTTGCCGCTTTCGACAGGCGCTGGCGTGCGTCATAGGCGATGATGATGCGCTGCAGGGGAACCGGCTCGCGGATCGGCCTGCAGGCGAGGCCGAGCCCGTCATAGCTGCGGTCGCCGGCAGGTCGCGTATAGGACACGGCAACCCCCAAGCCGTTTGCCACCATGCTGCGCTGCATCTCGAAGGAGCGTGTCCGGGCAGCAACCGCCGGCGAGTGGCCGTGGCCGCGAAACAGATCCAGCATATGCTGCCAGCTATAGGGCTGGTCGGTGAGGATCAGCGGTTCGCGGGCAAGGTCGGCAAGGCTCACCCGGTCCTGCCCGGCCAGCGGATGGCTGGCCGCCAGCAGCACATGCGGCGCAAGCTCGCTCAGGAGCACGCGCGCCGCGTTGGCGGGCAGGCCGAGATCATAGGTCAACGCAATATCCACCGCGGCATCGCCAAGGCGTTTCTCCAGCGTTTCGAAGCGCTCTTCGCTGACGCTGATGCGCACAGCCGGATGGAATTCGCCCATGCGCCTAATGAGCGCTGGCGCGAAATGCGGGGCGAGGTCCTGGAAGCATCCCAGCACGAGCTCCCCTCCGACCCCCGCCTTGCCGCGCGCCAGTGCGGCGAGGTCGTCGAGATCGTCAAGGACGATCCTGGCCTTGAGCATGAAGGCGTGCCCGAAAGGCGTCAGTGAGATGCCCGCGCCACGCTGGCGCACGAACAGCCTCTGCCCTGTCCGCTCCTCGATCTGGCTGATCGCCACCGAAATCGAGGGCTGCGAAACGTTGAGTTCGCGTGCCGCTGCGCTGATGCTTTCATGGCGTGCCGCCGCCACCGCATAGCGAAGCTGAGCCAACGAATAAGCCATTATGAATTCCTATATATCTTATCAGTACATATTATTTTATCCGATGATCGGGTTGCGCGATAGTCGGTCAGGTCCAACGTGGAGAGCGCCATGAAACCCGCACCGTATAGCCTCAGCCCCGACATCATTTCCGACTACCAGCGCGACGGCGCCGTCTGCGTCCGCGGCGCGTTCAAGGACTGGGTCGATGTCATTGCCGAAGGCATCGAACGCAACATGCGCGACAGAAGCGCCACCGCCGTCGACATCGGGGGCGGCAAGGGCAGCTTCTTCGACGATTACTGCAACTGGGAGCGCATTCCCGAATTCGTCCGCGTGGTGCGCGAATCGCCCGCCGCCGCGATCGCCGCTTCGGTGATGCAATCGCAAACGGCGCAGTTCTTCCACGACCATGTGCTGGTCAAGGAGCCCGGCACGCAGAAGGCGACGCCATGGCATCAGGACATTCCCTACTATTTCGTCGACGGCAGCCAGACCGTCAGCTTCTGGATTCCCATCGACCCGGTGAAGGAGGCGACCCTGCGCCTCGTCGCCGGATCGCACAAATGGGACAAGCTGGTGCTGCCGGTGCGCTGGCTGGACGACGGCAACTTCTATGCCGGCGAAGGCGACTACCGCCCGGTTCCGGAGCCGGACAACGAGCCGGAGATGAAGGTGCTGGAATGGGAAATGGAGCCGGGCGACGCGGTGCTGTTCGACTTCCGCACTACCCATGGCGCGCGCGGCAACATGGCCTCCAGCCGCCGCCGCGTGCTGTCGCTGCGCTGGGTAGGCGACGACGCCCACTACGTACAGCGTCCCGGCCGCACCTCCCCGCCCTATCCGGGCCATGACATGAAGCCCGGCCAGAAACTGCGCGAAGACTGGTTCCCCGTCATCTGGGATGGCCGCGCGGCAGCCTGACAAGGTTCCCTTGCGGCATGCATTTTTCGCGCAGGACAAGCTGCCCTGCGCGATTCTTCCCCCTTGATCTTGGCCATATCATCTGCCTTGATCGGTCTCCAAGCGAACCGTGATGCCCGCATCCGCCCAAACGCGGATCGCTGGAGGCATCTGGAGGAGAAGTGAGGCGCGCCCCACGGCGTCCTCATGCTGGGGTATTGGATGCAAGCTGTATTCGACGGCCATAACGACGTTCTGCTGCGCCTTTGGCAGAACGAGAAAAAGGGTGGCGATGCCGCCGCCGAATTCACCAACGGGACGGAAAAGGGTCATATCGACCTGCCCCGCGCCAGGGCCGGCGGGCTGGCGGGTGGCTTGTGCGCCATCTACGTCCCCTCGGGCGACCTGGTCCTGCCGCAACCCGACGCGGACGGCAGCTATGTAACGCCGCTTTCCGCACCGCTGGAGCGCGCACCGTCGCTCGACATCGCGCTGGAAATGGCCGCGATCGCGCTGCGGCTGGAGCGCGCCGGAAGCTGGCGGCTGTGCCGCAGCATGGCCGACATCGACAATGCGATGGCCGACGACGAATTCGCCGCCGTGCTCCATATGGAAGGCTGCGAGGCGATAGGCGCCGATCTGGCCGCGCTGGAGGTTTTCCATGCAGCCGGCCTGCGCTCGCTCGGCCCCGTCTGGAGCCGCCACAACATTTTCGGCCACGGCGTTCCCTTCGCTTTCCCCATGAGCCCGGACACCGGCCCTGGCCTGACCGACGCGGGCCGCGAACTGGTGCGCGAGTGCAACCGCCTCGGCATCCTCATCGACCTGTCGCACATCACCGAACAGGGTTTCTGGGACGTCGCGAAGCTCTCCGACCAGCCGCTGGTGGCCAGCCATTCCAACCCGCACGCACTGGTTCCGGTGGCGCGCAACCTCACCGACCGGCAGCTTGACGCGATTCGCGACAGCAAGGGCCTTGTGGGTCTCAATTTCGCCGTCACGATGCTGCGCGCCGATGGACGCGAAAACGCCGACACGCCGCTGTCCGACATGGTGCGCCACATCGATTATCTGGTCGATAAGCTCGGTATCGACGGCGTCGCCATCGGTTCGGATTTCGACGGCGCGCTCATCCCGCGCGAGATCGGCACCGCCGGTGGGTTGCAGAACCTCGTGGCGGCGTTGCAGGGTGCCGGCTATGGCGGCGCGGAACTGGCAAAGCTTTGCCGCGAGAACTGGTTCCGCGTGCTGCGCTCTGCCTGGCATGAGGACGGTGAGGACTGAACCTGCCCGGCCGTGAGGAAACAAAATGATTGTCTTGGCCGGCAATAACGTGGTTGAACCTTAGCAATGGCTTCCGGTGCATTGGCGATTGCCATTATTATTCATCGGAATCCGAAGACAAACACTCGTCAGAAACGGGGGAATTGAAATGAAAATGGGAAAAATCAACTCGCGCTTTCGTCCGCTGCTTGCCGGCGCGGCCTTCTCGCTGCTGCTCGCTTCCGGGGGCATTGCGCCCGCTTTCGCCGCCACGCCGGCCGACACGCTGGTCCAGGCCTGGGCCATCGACGACACCATCACGCTCGACCCGGCAGAATCCTTCGAGCTGAGCCCCGCGGAATTCCTCGGCAACGGCTATGACATGCTGGTGCGTCTCGACATCGACGACACCACCAAGGTGAAGGGCGGCGTTGCCGAAAGCTGGACCATTTCCGATGATGGCCTCACCTATACGTTCAAGCTGAAGCCGGGCATCAAGTTCGCCTCCGGCAATCCGATCACCGCCGAGGACGTCGCCTGGTCGTTCGAGCGCGTGGTCAAGCTCGACAAGAGCCCGGCCTTCATTCTCACCCAGTTCGGGCTGACCGGCGACAACGTCACCGAAAAGGCCAAGGCCGCGGACGAGAACACCTTCGTCCTCACTGTCGACAAGGCCTATGCGCCGAGCTTCGTGCTCAATTGCCTCACCGCGACGGTGGGCGCCGTGCTCGACAAGAAGCTGGTGATGGAGCATGCCCAGGCCACGACGCCGAGCGACGACTACAAATACGACACCGATTTCGGCTATGCGTGGATGAAGACCAACTATGCCGGCTCGGGTCCGTTCAAGATCCGCGACTGGCGCGCCAACGAGATCGTCGTGCTGGAGCGCAACGACAACTATTATGGCGAAAAGCCGGCTCTTGCCCGCGTCATCTACCGCCACGTCAAGGAAAGCGCGACCCAGCGCCTGATGCTCGAAGCCGGTGACGTCGATGTCGCCCGCAATCTCGAACCAGGCGATCTCGAGGCCGTGGAGAAGAACGCCGACCTCACCACCACCAACGCACCGAAGGGCACCGTCTACTACATCAGCCTCAACCAGAAGAACGAGAACCTGGCCAAGCCGGAAGTCCGCGAGGCCTTCAAATATCTCGTCGATTATGACGCGATCGGCGCCACCCTCATCAAGGGCATTGGCGAAATCCACCAGACCTATCAGGTGAAAGGCGTTCTGGGCGCGCTCGACTCCAACCCTTACAAGTTCGACGTGGCCAAGGCCAAGGAACTGCTGGAGAAGGCCGGCCTGAAGGACGGCTTCTCCGTCACATTCGACGTACGCAACGGCCAGCCGGTCACCGGCATCGCCGAGTCCTTCCAGCAGACCGCCGGCCAGGCGGGCGTGAAGATCGAGATCATCCCCGGCGACGGCAAGCAGACGCTGACCAAGTATCGCGCCCGCAACCACGATATGTATATCGGCCAGTGGGGCATGGATTACTGGGACCCGAACACCAACGCCGACGCCTTCACCTCAAATCCGGACAACAGCGACGATGCGGCGGTGAAGTCGCTGGCATGGCGCAATGCCTGGGACATTCCGGAGCTGACCAAGCAGGTGCAGGCCGCACTTCTGGAGCGCGACACCGACAAGCGCGCCGACATGTACAAGAAGCTGCAGCAGGAGGCTCTGGATACCAGCCCCTTCGTCATGCTCTTCCAGCAGATCGAAGTGGCCGGCGTGCGTGGCAACGTCAAGAATTACAAGCTCGGGCCGAGCTTCGATTCGAACTTCCTCGCCCCCGTCACCAAGGAATGATCCCGAAGGATCAGTCCCTTGAGCACCACTGAAACGCAGATGCCGGCAAGGCGCGCCAGTCGGCGCGCCTATGCCACCCTGAAATCGGTCGTCAGCTTCCTGGTGATCGTCGCCACCACCTATCTCGGCCTGCTCGCCGTTACCTTCTTCATCGGCCGCGTCGTGCCGATCGATCCGGTGCTGGCGATTGTCGGCGACCGTGCGCCGGCGCATGTCGTCGAGCGCGTGCGGCAGGAGATGGGCTTCAACCTGCCCTACTACCAGCAGTTCATCCTTTATGTGAAAGGCGTGCTGCAGGGCGATTTCGGCACGTCAGTGCTGACCACCAACCCGGTCATGACCGACATTCGCCGCGTCTTCCCCGCAACCATGGAACTGGCCACCGTCGGCACCATCATCGGCGCCGCACTCGGTATTCCGCTCGGCGTTCTGGCGGCGGTCAAGCGCGGCAGCGTGGCCGACCAGGTGGTGCGTATCGTCGGCCTCATCGGCTATTCGGTGCCGATCTTCTGGCTTGGCCTGCTTGCGCTGCTGGTCTTTTATGCGCGGCTCGGCTGGACGTCCGGTCCCGGCCGCATGGATGTGGTCTTCGAATACACTTTTACGCCCATCACCGGTTTCTACCTGATCGACGCAATCATCAATCGCGATTGGGCGGCATTCCGCGATGTGTTCTCGCACATCATCCTGCCGGGCTCCCTGCTCGGTTATTTCTCCATGGCCTATATCAGCCGTATGACGCGCTCCTTCATGCTGAACGAACTGCAACAGGAATATATCGTCGCCGCGCGCGCCAAGGGCCTGTCGGAAACCCGCATCATCTG
>Ga0182738_1008317_pt1 | contig 10317 bp, 10 predicted proteins | sample eDN5th30CBELigMG_FD_128876 | JGI IMG/M metagenome (GOLD analysis project Ga0182738, IMG submission 128876) | Enriched Miracle-Growth compost microbial communities from Emeryville, California, USA - eDNA 5th pass 30_C BE-Lig MG (version 2)... ... | reverse complement strand
TCTTCCTCAATTACGAGGGTAAAAACTTGAAATTGATAGACCTTCTCAAAGAATGATTGGGTTTGACACGGAGTAAAAAAAATATGGACTCACTCATTTGACAATAAAAGAAATACTATGTGGTTTAATCTTCCATGAGCAAAATGACAAGAGATAAAAAAAAATAAAAGGACAAATTTCCTTCGGTTTATAGAGGATGAATTTTTTTAGGTTGATTTACGGTAAGATTATCTTTTACTGGACTTGGACTCTCCAAATCATTATTTAGCCCTGTGGTCTCCCTCTCCCCTCTCTTTAATTGGGAGAATAAAATTCCAAATATGTTCACAGCTCTATTGAAATTTATAAATCCTTCAACCCAATAATATTCTTCATACCTTTTCTCTTGATCAGCCTCATCAAGATCCATATCTTCTTCATTAGCTTTAACTTTTCTTGCGTAAGCTTGTAAAAACCTAAAATCCAAAAGATCTTCTTGGTTTCTTCCTTCTTTTGCACCTATTGAAGGCTGTATCAAACTAGAATCCCCAAAGTTCAAAAATTGTATCACATTTTCTGCCACTCCTTTCTTCAATAATTGGAGTCCTATTTGCAAAATAAGGTTATATTTGTCATAATATACAATACCTGAGGCGTCGCTTGATGAATTTGAATGTTGTTGTAGCTGCTTCCTCCTTCTCACTGCAACTGCATGTGTTAAGGGATCTTCAATATCATAATCCTATCAAAATGAATTTTTTGTCCTATTTATTCATAACTCTTACAGTGTCAAATTTTAATTCAGCTTCATCAAAGTCAACAGCAACGGAGCCTTCATTTTTGATTTTAAGAAACTTTTTATTCAGCATTTCCATTGGGAAATAAATATGAAACAGACTTATTCCCAAGGTGATCCAAATAAGGCTTCTTCCAGTATCAGTAAAAGCCAATTCATTTGCACTATTTTTCAGCGTATATACATAAATTATGTTCCCCACTGCAAAAGTACAAGCTGCCCATTCAAGGTACTCCACAGCAGTGTCCGTCAGATCTTTGCTTATCGATCTTGATAACACCATTCGCCTCAATATCACGTACTTTACAAAGAGTCAGGATACTTCAAGAGCTCAAAAAATACCTTATCAACCCAGAACCAGATTACGAGCCCAATGATTGTAAAGATTATTGAAAAAGGCAAAGCAGGCGCATAGAATGATGCTAACAGCATGACTTTTATTCTATTCGCGTATTTTATTGGCATATCCATGAATGAGCCTTCATACAGACTAGAGATTAGTGAGAGCCTGTTCAAAAGAAGAAATCTACGTATTGGCTTGTGATTGTGTGAGATTGTTTTTGATTCCACGCTTTTCATTTCTTTCTAAAAGATATTGCTTCAATCTTCTGTAAAAATAGGCTGGATCAAATAAAACAATCAATGGAGATAAAAAAGCGTTTGTTATAAACACCCAGTACATATTCTCCAGCAAACCTCCTTTTGAAAGTTTATTTAGCAGCTATTTCAAAACGATTTCAGATACCTTTTCCATAAAAATTGAGATTTGCCACTCGATCACCGAGAGAGTCATCTGAGTCAGCCAGGATAATCTCAGCCAGTAAATTAGTCAATGCAGTGTTCAAAAATAATGCCTATAAAAGGGGTCATTTTAGCTCAAATGATGATTTAATACAATTGTCAATTTTCTTGTGACACCTCTTAGATAATGTGTATATGTCAAATTTTTCTCATATCTATTCATTTAAGGACTATTCTTCGTGTTCCCCTTACTTTGTAAAATATTTTATAATGCTTGAGAGAAGAAAATTTGTCATCATAATGACAAGAGAGGCGATAATTGAAAGCCCTTGTACAATACTTGATTCCCTCCCATAGTGCTCCACAGCTTTTCCCTAAAAATTTCACTATCTCTCTTTTAGAATATTTACTTGTCCCCAATTGACCAGGAAAATTATGCCAAAGCTGAGAACCATGATAATGAAGATTACTGCATTCGAAAGAATCCAGGTTTTTGTATTTTTCACATTACAATATTCGAGATTTTCCCATAGAATATCCGTTGGTTCTGGAGCTCTTGTTACCTTCACTTGGTTCCCTTCAAAGTCACAAACAGCATGATTCCTTTCAGAGAAAATATATCCTACAAGAAGCTCCTTGATTGATTTCTTTGTCTTCAGGTCCTTCACAAACTCTTCAGCTTCTATATTGGAAAAATTTAAATTCAATTCAAGTCAAACAAAATACGTTGGGAGGTGCGAAATGTCACATAGACAACAGGACATCTTTCTATTTTCTCCATATTTTGAAATTCATTCACATTCTTATCCCCTTTTACTCCTCTTGCTTGCTTCATTTTTTGAGTAGATTTGTCGTTAAGCATCTTCAGCAGCTTACGAATCGCAAAAGTCTTATGAACTCTGATGATATCTTGTGGCCTCAATCGGCTATCAAGCTTCAGAATCCAATTTACTATCTCTTCATTAGTCGTTGTTAATGGAACATTTCTCAATTCGATCGTGTAATCAGAAGCCGTCAAGGTTTGAACATCAGCTTCCACATTGACTTTTCTCAATTGATATCTCAAAAGATGGAAAAAGACCATAATTACAATCACAGTCACCAGATTTAAAGCTAATTGAGTTGTCAGAAGGTCCTTATTCTCCCTCTTGTTTGGTAGTGAGAACGACAAAATATATCCTTTCACACAATACACATTCCCGAATTCTTCTCCACTTTGACGATCACTGCAATCCCCTTCAGCCACATTTGATATCAGATTGTATAATCCGCCCACTATAAGCATCGAAAATAGCATACCAATGGCATATTTGATAAATTTGAAGTATAAAGGATAGCCACTTCCCAAATGATATATTGACTCCAAGCCAGCGCTTAAAGGGATTGATTCGCCTTCCTTTAATATCTCGGGTGAGCTTTTCAGATGTGAAAGAATTTACTCTTAAATGACAGCAGAAGCAGATTTTGGACTCATCCAGAGGAGGCTTCCCAAAACTTCCAGCATAAAATACTCTTTTCACTCTCTTAATTCCACGTTATTACTCTGATATAAGAAGGATTGGATTTACGCCATGCTTCTTTGCATCTTGAAGACTGGCTGGAACCTTGAGATAGTCATATTCTATATTGGATGAGAAGCCATCTTCAAAAGAAATCAGAGTACCTTCTTCAACCAATTGTTGGATTGGCACCTCACTCTTATTTGCTTCAATTGGAGAAACTGGAGATTTTTCATCAATTTGAGGTTCAATTGGAGTCTTGTTTGAAGCATATTCTTTGTTTCAGGAAAGTTATTTTTCTGATATGAAGGAATCTTTACCAATGTCTTGACGTTCTGTTTCAACATTCCTCATTAATGATTCACTAGATGTTTAATATTGAGTTGAGGTGAAAGTTACGAAGTTGGATCATTCATATCTCTGAGCAACCTGGGTGAATCGAATGGAATAAATTTAAATGAGAGATATTGCGAGTGTTTTAACAAGTAAAACCTTGGCTATTAATGTTTATAATGCCATTTTTGATCTATAAAAAAAGTAACCTCTCTTTTTTTTATTAAAATGAATTTTTCCAGAACCAAAAAGGAGAGGAACAAACTCTTATCCGATGATTGTCAAAGATTTTCTTTAACTGCTAAATTGATGCCATGGCGGAATAATCTCCCATAATAAAAAAACTGCCACTGCATGCATGGTGGATTTACACGCCGAAGAGGGCAAATAGACTGAAGATGTGGACTCATCCACCAGAAGAATATCTTCAGGATTTATCTTCATATGTCGTTCAAACCTTATGTAAGCGATTACCAAGCATGAAAGAGGCCTGGTGGATTAATCCATCTTTAATAAGGCTCAAAATCGAAATAGTGGGCTGATCCACCACACATACAGCTTCCCTTTCCATAAATTTTATTCATCAATTTACCAGTTAAAGAATTCTTCAAGTTTTATCAACTCACAATTTTCCCTTTCTTTTATAAAAAACATCAGATATATAACAGAAACGAAAAAAAGTTTGCTTTTCTCAATAAAAGAATGACAAATCACTTACTAAATAAATTAAATACTATCTATTTCCTCAATGTTATTCTCGATTAATGAGCAAAGAAAGGGCTTCCAATTTCTCTATTCACTGCTTTACTTCTGAAGCCTGGGTCACTCTTTTCTGCAAAATCCCTCTCATCCATCTTCCCAGAACCACGATCAATATTCAGCCTAACCTCATCCATCTCTTCCTTCCCTTGCTCCTGCTCCGCTGCTCTTCTCAACTTTCTTTCCCTAAATGATTGGAAAACACTTCGAACCATTCTATCAACATTCCGACGACGAGTTTCATTTGGATCTTCGCCATTTTGTTCAGCAGACTCGGGATTATGATGTTTCGTTTGAGTTCTAAGGGTCATAAATTGTTGTAATGCAGTCTGAACAGCCCTTAAAAAAATCTCTTAGAAAATACTTCAACCAAGAAAATTTACTTGGGGAACTGTTCAACATTCTGATTAGGAGTAGATTTGAGCTTGTTCTCCTCAACTTTAATCGCATAATCATCCAAAGCTTCGAAATCCAACGCTTCTTCGTTACTACTTTGGCGAGTCTCGAGCTTCTTATTAGATGATGAGACATCTGATTTCCTCTTCAAGTGATTTTTCAAAGCCTTTTTACGAGTCAAAGGATTGGTTATCTCATAATCCTATTATTATTCATTAATTAGACCCACCATAATAACCTTACTGTGTGGAATTTGATTTGAGCTTCTTCAAAGCAATCAGTTTCAGCTGCTTTTTCAATGTCAGGGAACAATTTTGCGTTCAAAGATCCCATTGGGAAGAAAACATAGAACATGCTCAGTCCAAATGTCACCCATACCAAAGCGCTACAGCTTGTTGGGAAAGCAAATTCATTCTCACTATTCTTCAATGTATAGAAGAAGATCAAATTTCCAATCTATATGACTGAGAAAAATTCAAAAGATATCTTTGATTTACTGCAAAAGTCACAGTTGACCATTCCAAATATTCCACCATGGAGTCAGTCAAATCATTATTAATCGACTGTGGCAATGCAAAACGCCTCAATAGAACATACTATCATCATAAGTTAAATCCTTGGAAGGAAAAATTACTTTGTCAGCCCAGAACCAGGCAATGAGCCCAACGATGGTGAAAATGTAAGCAAAAGGGATAGCAGAAGCATAGAAAGTTGTTAAAAGGACAACTTTAATCAAGCCAGCATACTTCTTAGGCATATCCAACGGAGGACCTTCATAAAGCCTAATGATAACGTTATCTCAGAGAGAATCATTCAAAAGAGATGTTACACATTTGCTTCCATTTGAGTCAATTTGTTCTTACTACCCTTTCTTTCTGCAAGATATTGATTAAAGAGCTTCCAGTAATATAAGGGGTCAAAGTATGTGATTGAAGGGGCCACCAATGCATTGGTGATAAACACCCAAAACATATTTTCCAACAAACCACCTAGACATTTTTTAGAATAACATCCTATCTCAATTCCTACCCTTGCCATAGAAGTTTAATGATTGAAGTCTGTTGGATAAGGAGTCGCTTGAAGCAAGAATAATCTGAGACAGCAAATTGATAAGGGCTGTGTTCAAAAATTGTGCCTATTCACCATTCAATTAACCTTCTCATACATACACCTTACAATAGCCAATTTTTGAGTGATACCACTTAAATATCTCGTATAGGTTTCATGCTTTTCATACCTATAAAGCATTAAAGAGGACTTCCCATATGAATCTCGATACTGTGCAAGGAATTCGATGATAATGCCGAGGACAGCATTGGTGATAGCAATAATCAATGAAGCAACAATAGACAAGCCTTGAACGACACTTGAGTTGTTACCATACTTTTTAATATATTCTCCCTGCCCCCAATTAACAAGGATAATGAGGCCAAAACTGATAGCAATGATGATTGTTGTAATACCAAGTGAAAACATTCGAACCTTCACTTTTTCTGCTTGACTGTATTCAAGGTTTTTCCACAAGATATCAACAGGCTCTGGGGCTCTTCTGACTTGAACTGTATTTTCTTTAAACTTATAAGCAGCATAGTCTTTTGGTGAGAAGAATGTCTCGTTAATAAAATCTATCACATTCTTTCTAAAGAATCTCACACTTTCAGCCTCTACAAAAATAAAAATTGATTCAAAAAGTTTTTTCCTTACGTTGAGCAGTTTTGAATGTAATATAAACAAGAGTACATTTCTTCAACTTTCCTGGCTCCCTCAGCTCTTGAATCTTCTTGGAAATCTCTTTAATTTTCTCTTCAACCTTCGCCTTCTTCTTCAAGTTCTTTTTATTAAGAGCTTTGTTTAATTCTGCGAGGTGAATTTTCAAAGCAGACTTTTCATTCGTCAGCTCAATGTACTGATTGATAGCATAAGGTCTCACGACCTTTTCAATCTCTAGCTTCCCACACTTCTCTTCTAAACTCAAAATCCAATCTCTAATATCTTGTTCAGTGGCTTCAGCTGGCACATTCTGAATCTCCACAGTGTAGTCAGAAGATGTCACAGCTTGGGAATCAGCTTTGAAGTTGATCTGACGAAGCCTCAGTCTCACATAATGCAGCAAAAGCATCACAACGACCGCTGAAACTAAATTTAAAGCCAATTGAGCAATCAAAAGGCCTTCATTGTCTCTTTTATTTGTCAGAGTGAATGAGAGAATGTATCCCTTCACACAATAAACATCCTCAGTCTCGACACTTTGGCTGCTACAATCTCCAGCCACAACGTTTGAGACGATACCATAGATTCCACTTATAATAAACATAGATATCAGCAAATTTGTGGAGTGTCTGATAAATTCGAAATATGTTGGATAACCGACCCCCAAGTGAAAAAGCTGCTCTACGCTGGCTGTTAATGGGATCTTTTCTCCTACCTACGAATCTTACTCAACAAAATTTTCTCTTGATTTACTTGGAAACCGCAACAAAGGCATAATTCTTTTTCTCTTTCCCCATCAGCATAGACCCTCTTTGCAAGCTATAAATGATTCAAACTCTTCACCTTAACAGAAATCTCTTACTCCATGCCTCTTGGCTTCTTCAAGGTTTGCAGGAACCCTGTAGTAATCATATTCTAAATGATGTTGAAGTCAATTTAAAAGGGAAAAGATACTGCGTTCAGTGGGTTTGGCTTCAGTGAGAAGCTGGTTATTTTCGGTGTGAGTGAGAATAGGTGATTCGCTAAAAGATAAGGATTGTAGAAGAGGAAGAAAATTTACTCTTTGGAGGAGTGCATTGGAAAGTAAATATGATTAAAATTAAAACGCTGTTTTATATCATACGAAATAAACCCTTCTAACTTTACCGTTTTCGAGCCTTGATATCCTGTTAAAAATCATCCAGATTTTATTGGTTAGATAATTCGCGTTAATTTGAGGTTTAAACCTTTCTTAACAAAGGAAGTTTTTTTTTGTCTTGGAAAAAAGGACTTTCGCTCTTTGCTGAAAAGTTCAAGGACATTATTGTCTTGTGGATCAGACTCAGCTGTACGGTTCCAAAGAGAGAATAGAAAATTGACCCATTCCCATTCTGACTTTTCCCCTGTGATTTGTGAAGATTTGTCTTTGAGATTTTCAAGTCTTTTTGAATCTTCTCGTTCAGGGAAAACAGAATCCCATTCTCGTCCTCATGAAAGAATCCTTAGTAATCTTCTCGAAAAATGGTGAAATGGCGATGTTAACAAATTGAAAGCCGATGAGTTTGAAAAAAAAAAAAGGAAAAAGTTTCATTTTATGTGAATTCAATAAAAATAATCAGGCAAAACACAAACAAGATTAATTCGCAATCAACGGCTTTTACAATCAACTTTTATGGGTAAAAGTTTGATAAAAAATAAACTTTGAGAATCAATCTTTGGTGTAAATAATTTCTCATAAAAAATTTTCAAAGAAATCCCTTCATAAGTTTGAGAAAATAAGAGAGGATTTCTAATGAGTTTAGATACCCTTAGCTTCTAGAGAACCGAAACAAATTTCATGTTATCCATTTATTCAAAAATTTGGTTTTCCTTTCCTTTATGAGGAATTTCAAAAAATATAGAATTAGATCAACAAAACAAATCCAATAATAACAACAACAACAACCAAAAACACTTAGCAAATAAATTAATTATTTTTCTTACATTTACCAAAAAATTTATTCAATTGATTTACATCTTTTTCTCAACGCTCCAAAAAAACTTATTTTGATTCTGATTTCTTCTCATAATCACCCTTTTTCATAGAATTATTCAAAAGTCCTTGATTTGCATTCTGAGGAGAGGCTATCGATTCTGATTCTCCGTTTTTATCTTCTTCCTTTTCCTTATTTAAAAGCCCTGCTGCACTTGAAATTGAATCTTGTGGTCCTGATTTCACTCTTCTTGTTGCATTTGTTTCCACACTCTTATCCAAAGGAGTAGTTTGGTCAGATTCTCCCTTGGCTTGCTCCTGGGCTGGTTCTTCAGGATTCTTCTTATTCAATCCCATTGTAATGTGAAGATTTCCAAGAATCTCTTTCCACTTCACTCCGTGATCTTTCTTAGAAGGTGCTTGTTCGACGTTTCCTTTTCCTTGAAGCTTTATCAAACCCAAGCCTCCAACTATTCCTCCAGCGATACCTCCGAACAATCCAGCAAGGAAGTAAGGACCAATATTATCGTCAGCGTGAGTTGATTCCTTCACGCTCGACTTCTTTGCCCCGGTGATTTGAACAGGTGTTTGAGAATGTCTGGGAGTATCATTGAGAATATCATCAAGATCTAGCCCGAAAATGTTCTCAAACAAATTGTTCAAGTCAACTTCTTCTGCATTAATCAATTGATCCAACTTCTTGTACACACCCTTCAAGCCTGGGTCTTGACCACCACCACTTCCTTTATATTCATTTTCCTGGTCTCTTCTAGCATAGTTCTCCAAAGCATCAAAATCGAAATCATCGTCTTTTGATTGGAAGTTATTATTGTATTTCTTGTTGGCCGGAGAACTATCGCGCTTTCTCATCAAATGTCTTCTAAATGCCAGCTTTCTAGTGATTGGATTCTCAATGTCATAATCAGAAGTGAAACTTAATCTGGCTTCTTCAAAGGTTTGGTTTTCACAAGCTTGACTTTTCACCTTGAATAATTTCTTATTCAACATGCTCATAGGGAAGAAAATATGGAATAAGCTGACTGCTAAAGCCAGCCAAATAAGAGATCTAGCAGTATCAATAAATGCCAATTCGCCAGTTGCATCCTTCAATGTATATGAAAACATGATACTTCCCACGGCAAAAGTACAAGCGGCCCATTCAAGATACTCAACCATAGCTTCTGTTAAATCGTCGTCAATTGATTTTGGCAATGACATATGCTTCAACAACATATACTTGTCAGCCCAGAACCAGAGAGTTAAACCAATGATGGTAAAAATGAGCACGAAAGGCATAGCAGGGGCATAGAATGCAGTCAAAAGGACAACCTTGATCAAACCAGCATATTTCTTTGGCATATCAAATGTCACGCCCTCATAAAGTCTAAACAGAAATATTAGTAAATTTCATTTAATCTCAGGTTCAGTACATATTAGCCTCCATTTGAGTGAGCTGATTTTTATCTCCTTTTCTTTCGGCAAGCTTTCTTTGGACATTCTTCCAGAGATAGCTGGGATCGAAAACTGTAAGGATTGGTGACAAAAAGGCATTGGTAATAAACACCCAATACATATTCTCCAACAAACCACCTAGAAATTTTTTAGAATAATATCACGTATCAATTCGTACCCTTTCCATAAAAGTTCAAGAAACCAAGCTTATCAGGGTCTTGAACATCATTATTTGCAAGAATAACCTCAGCAAGCAAGTTAGTAAATGCTGTATTCAAAAATTGTGCCTAAATAAATCATTAAAAAACTTCTCCCTCCATAAAGAGATCCTTACAATAGCAAGTTTTTCAGCAATACCTCTTAAATAATGAGTATGTGTTGTATGCTTCTCATACTTGGCGATCTTCTCAATCATAAAAGACAAGAAAGAGTTTGTGGCAAAAACGACAAGAGATGCCACGATAGACAGTCCTTGAACGACACTGGAATCTTCACCAAATCTCACCACAGCTTTGCCCTAGATAAACGCCTTTAGATAATCGTCAAAATCAATTTCTTACTTGAGCCCAATTGACTAAGAGAATGATACCAAAACTGACAATGATAATCAGAGCAGTAATAGCATAAGTCATCAGTCTAATTTTGGTCTTTTCCTCTTGCTCATATTGAAGGTTCTTCCACATAATATCAGTTGGTTCTGG
>Ga0182738_1008315_pt1 | contig 10318 bp, 7 predicted proteins | sample eDN5th30CBELigMG_FD_128876 | JGI IMG/M metagenome (GOLD analysis project Ga0182738, IMG submission 128876) | Enriched Miracle-Growth compost microbial communities from Emeryville, California, USA - eDNA 5th pass 30_C BE-Lig MG (version 2)... ... | reverse complement strand
CCCTTCCTCCTTTGAGAAATTTATTTTCAAAATAATTTCTCAGTTCGAGTTATTGAATTGAAAAAAAAATATTACTGAGATTTAGGAAACCATCTCCAATGTAGGGTTTTTTCTAAAAGACATCCAATAATGTGTGAAATTCTGAGAAAGATTGGGAAGCCCGGGAAAATTGTTCGGATTTTCTCATATTGGAAAAAAACTACAAAATACTACAGAGTAACCTTTCTTCTTTCTCTCAAATCTCTTTCTTTTTCCCATCCCCCATCTCTTTGAAACATTGAGGGATACTATTCCCATTTTAATGGATATTTCAAAAAATACGTCCGAAACTACAAATTTTCACATCTTTGCCAATTTTTTACCCTTTTAATGGTAAAATCCATCTCCAATTGCAGATTAAACCTGAAAAAAACTTGTTTGAATGAGGTACCTGAGATTAGAGAGATCTTTTTGGAAATTAATAAAATTCTAAAATTTGGAAGGCTGGGATGTTTTCAAGGTTGAATTTACTAATCTTGAATATTTCATCAATTTCAGCTTGGTATCGTCCCCAATACTGATTGTTGCTCATTTTTCAAAGTCCACATCATAAAAACATCAATCTTTATTAACGATATCAGTTTTTGTTGAAATTAAACAACAATTTTGGCGTGAAAAAATCGAGTTTTTTATCATTAAGAACAGAAAACCCTCGCTTAATCAAAGATATTGAACCTAAAAATATTTCTTTGTTTAATAAATCAGTTTCAATTTCCCTTCGAAACATTTTATTTTCAAAAAAAATACTAAATCTTCTTATGGATCAAAGCCCTGAACAAGATCACAGCCACGCTCACCATACCCAAGGTTATTTCCTATCTATCTCTCACCTAACGTTCATTCCAGAATCTTACAAATCACCCAACAACCTCAGACAAAAAAATAAAAAAATCGAGGATGAGATTCTTATCATTGATGAAAAATTAACTTTTGGCCCTGGCGCTGAACAAGTAGCCCGCCTTCCTTTCCTGCTCTAAGTCATAGGTTAAAATCCCTGTTGATGTCTTGGAAATTGAAGAATTGGATGAAATTGGATCTTTCTCAATCACTTTTAATGTCAAGATCTCGACCAATCTTAAAGATCTGAGTATTGCTTTATTTCTTTGAATAACGAATAACCCTTCGCACAGAAAACGACCAAATCTTCTTCCAAATTGCCTCTTCGGTTGTGAACAAGACCTTGGTTGTCGGAATTGCTAAAGACAAAACGTTCTTTGTGTCTTGCCTGTACATTTCAGAAACTTCTCTTGATTCCTAATTTTGAGTAGCTCTCGCAAAAACAAATTCGAAACCTGTCACAGTCAGAATAAAGTAAAGAATGGAGAATATCATTTCGGTATCACCGTCGCCAACGAAGGCAATTTTACTGAAGTCAATCTCTATCTTAATGGCCAAAATGACTCCTCAGTACCAAAAAACCCTCGTTCTCCTGAGAATAACTCTTGTCTTTTAGTTAGTATTCCCATCCCTACTTGATGGATTACAAGGGGAGTTCCAATTTGGCAGTGATGTTCCACTTGGCGGGTTCCAAGGCGAGATTGCAGATGCCATGTTTTACCTTAAAGTCTTGAGCCCCTTGGATATCAAAGAATGCTTCTTGTCCCGCAAAATATCAAAAGGTGAAAAGTCTACTTATCAAATCAGAAAAGAGAAGAATGCCTATCTCGCTACTACTGAATATGTTTCAAAGAAAAAAGGTATAGAGATTTTTTTTAAAAAGTCATTAATCTCTCCTTCCGCCAGGCGTCCCTGTGAATCTTATCAGAAGTCATGAACTTGAAAAACAACAGCCACAAAGACAACCTCCTCAAGTTGAAGAAAACAAGGGACCTCAGATGAGTGAAGAGGAAAAGAGGAAAGCTCTTCTTTATAGCATGATTGAGGATCTGAAGGATCTTCTTTATGAAGAGGAAGAACTGTTCTTCTATGCTAGAGAAGTCGCTGTCAATTTTGAATGGATCTTTAATGCCTGCTCGGTCTTATCTCCATCTATAGATGAAAAGGGACTTCAACCAAAGCATACTTTCAAATGCTTACATAATGCTCTTGCTGAAAGTGAAGCAAGATATTATCCATGCTATGCCATTACTATTGATCAATTTATGAAGGTTATTGCTAGAGCTGATTGCAGATTACAAAGAGATGATGTCATCAAGATGGCTGAAAGAATCGATGTCTTGGATGTGAATAAAGAATTTGGAAACTTTATCTATTATGATAAATTCCTTATTGCTATCCGCAACGCCACCCTTTCCAAAGAAGAAATCTTGAACATGAACAAACTCGAAGATGATCTCGAAAAGCAAATTGTCAAAGCTGAACAAGCCAGCCCTAGCGTCCACGGAGATCAGATTGTCACTCGTGTTGTCGCCTATAATCTTATTCCTATCTTTGAAGGTGCTGACTACTTTGATCAAAAGGATTTCATTGAAGCTAATCCTGATGCCGTTCTTACCAAAATCATCCTTTCTATCGCAAAAGCCACCAACCATGTCAAGTATATTCACTTCACCTACAGACTCAAAAACGGCAAATTGACCAGTTATGAAGTCGGCAAGCCAGTTTTGTCAAGCTTACCTGGAATGGCCCAAGAACTTGTTCACTTTACTATCGATATTAATGATAATGAATACCTTACAGGCGTTAAAGTTTCCAACTTCCATGCCAATAATGCTAATAAAGTTATCAATTATCTCTCCTTTGCTCTCAATACCCATCCTGATGGTATAGTCTATGGACAATTCAATGGACACCCAAGTGATCTCAAGTCCTTCTCATTCGATGCCTCTGAACATGAAGATAAACAAATCCTTGGTTTCTATGGAGCTTTCAGAGAAGATCTTGTTGGTTTCGGAGTCTATGTTCGTGAAAGGGTTGTCATTCCTGCAGAAAAACTTGAAGAACACTCTCCAGAAAAGAAGAAGGATGAAGTTGTTATGTGCAATGAAGATACTGACGAAGAATACATTATTAGTATTCCACAATTAGACCCTCATTGGAATGAAGGAAGAATTCAAATTATCATCAACAGATGTTCCGATTGTGCTCAACATAGAAACACCACTTCTCATGAAGAAGCTGATTTTGCCATGAAATTCAACGAATGGGGTAATAGAATCAAGGATTATTTCCCCAATTCAGATATTGTTGGAAATTATGATAAACCAAAAGTCTTTGGTTACTTTGAAGTTTACATTAGAGGTGTTGGACACAACTCTGAAAGAGATGAACAAGGAAGAGTTTTCTTACATCAAAACTATACTTCTCCTCAAATGAAAACCACCTTTGCTCAAGTTTTCGAAACTCTTGTCCTTTACGCCTTTGAATATGGAAACTCTATCGAAATGGCCAAGGCTCAAGATTCCTTCCTCAAAAGAAATGCCAACAGCATCCCCAAAAAATGGTCCAGTGCACATGAACATCCTTGCGATGTTCCTGAAAGACTCAGCCAAACAACCAGAAGAGCAAAAGGTAAAGGTCAAATTGAAGATGGGACACATGTCGTCTGTAAACATTGGGCTTGCGGAGCTCGCTATACCTTTGACTCCATGAGTGAACCCGTCTGCCAACACCATCCTGGTAGATATGAATTCGGTTCTGTTCATGTAAGATCCAATAATTTTATTCAAATCTAATTTTCCAATTAGGGACTTTGGCCTGAAGGTTGGACTTGCTGTCGTGCAGCTTGGGAAGGACCTGGATGTAAAAAGGGCAAACATGATCCTGTCTCTGTTAGCAATTATTATCATCTCTGTCTTAACCACGGTGATGTTAATCCAAAAGGAGAAAAGCCAGATTCAGCATGCGGCAAGGCATTCCAAGATGCAAATGAAGAATGTAAATTCCATCAAGGATATCTTATTGGAAAAGGAGCCAATGCTAAATGGAGCTGCTGCGGTGAAGTTGGAGAAAGTGCTCCTCCTTGTGTTAGTACTTCACATAGAAGTGCCGAATGGCCTGAAGAAGAAGCTAAATTATATTTCGTCACCAGAGAGGTCAAGGTAATTTCGAAATAGTTAATTTGAAAATAACAAACCCCATAGAACCCTGGACTTCATAGAAATGAAGGCCAATCTGGAGCATATTCCAAGAGAGCTACTACTTCAGGTTATTATAAGAAAATTGTACCATATGTCATGTATGAAAACCCTGAAAGAAAAAAAGCTAAAGAAATGGAAGAAACTGAAAATGAGCCAAGAGTTTGTATGAATTGGGGTTGCTCTGCAACTTATAAAGAAGTTGATAATAAAAAGGTCAAAACTTGCCATTGCCATCCTGGTAAGTGGGACTTTGGATACACAGGAATCACTGTGAGCCAAGCAACCACAGAATTCTTGCGTGATCAAAGTGATGTCCTTCTTTGGAAACCTCATTGGACTTGCTGTAGACAGCATTGGGAAGCAAAGGGATGCACCAAGACCCACCATCGTGGGCCCTTGGCAAGCGAAGCAGTTCAACCTAAATATAAATGGCCAAATGAAGATGCTCAAAAATACTTTAGAAAAACCATCAGTCCTCTATGGAAAGAAAAATTGGAAGCTAGATATCAATTAGAACCTAACCAAATCGCTCAAAAGTTTGATGAGGCTGCCACGAGATTAGGCTCTGGAGGAGTAAGACTCAATATTATTTGTCAAGAAAAACTAACTTTTCCTTCATAGAAAATTCCAACAAGCTTATTACCTCAACTTTGTGATAAGTTAAGATTACATTTGTTGATCATTTCAGAAGATTTATCTCCTCACCTCAGATTCTTGCAAGTTATCAATCATACTGCTGATGCTATTGTTGACGATGGCAGTGGCTATATTGATAAAAAGAAGTAACGTTAAATTTTTTCAAGCTTTTCCTAATTTAACTTTTAGGTTCATCGAATGGTGGTTTGCTAAATTAGATGAATAAAATTTAAGAAAAAGATTTTGATCACCTTGATTTTTTATGTTTTATTATTATTATTTGACAATAGAATAAATTGTATCCTTTGTCTATCTATCCATTACTTTAAAAACTTTTCCCTTCCCTCAATTCCTTAAATAATGAAATCATGAAATTTCTTGCCTATTTACTGAAGTTTCTAGAAATTCATTTGTAATTTTGAATTTCCTGTATTTTCAGTTAAATACGTTAATTCAACTTGAATGAGCTAGTATCCTCCAGCAATTCTCGAATGAGATACATTAATCAGTTCAATTCCACGTTTTCTTGCCGAATACAGGAAATTTTAGACTAAAAAATGCCCACAACACTATAAAAGATGAAACAAATGAATAACACGTGTAAGCAATTAGCGAAAAATTAAAAGTCAAACTCTTGACTTTTACTTGATTTGTATTTGCCCAACTAACAAACAAAATTTAATCATAAACGGCAAGATATAAATCTCGACATAAAAGACTGCAATAATAAAAATAACTTTATTTCAAATAAAGACACATCATATAATGAGTAGATCAGCCATTATTTTCTGCTTTTTGCTCGCTTTCGCTACTTTGGGCTCTGCTTTCTATGAATCTGGTTCCAAGGTCGTCAAGCTTACCGCTGCCAATTTTAGAGAAAAGGTCTTGAACGGCAACGAACTTTGGTTTGTTGAATTCTATGCTCCCTGGTGCGGTCACTGTCAAAGACTTACCCCTGAATGGGAAAAGCTTGCTGGCGCTTTGAAGGGTATTATTAACGTCGGCGCTGTCGATATGACTACCGATCAAGAAGCTGGTGCTGCTTATGGAATCAGAGGTTTCCCTACCATTAAATTCTTCGGTGCCAACAAGAACGCCCCTGAAGACTATCAAGGACAAAGAACTGCCAGCGATATGATCAATTTCGCTTTTGATCAAGCCAAGAGAGCTGCCAATTCTAGGCTCGGCGGTGGCGGTGGAAGCCAAGGTGGATATAATCAACACCAAGGAGGCCATGGAAATGCCGGTGGAAACGCAGGTGGAAATAGTGGATCAGATAAGGATGTTGTTGTCTTGACCGACGCCAACTTCGATGATTTGGTCATGAATAGTGATGACCTTTGGATCATTGAATTCTATGCTCCCTGGTGTGGACATTGCAAGAACCTTGAGCCTGAATGGAACAAGGCTGCCACTGAACTTAAGGGAGAAGTCAAGGTCGGTAAACTCGATGCTACCAGAGAACACACTATTGCTGGAAGATACAACGTCAACGCTTATCCTCAAATCAAATTGTTCCCAAGCGGCCCCAAGAGTGATAATTTGATCGAAGACTACAATGGCGCTCGTGACTCTTCTTCTATCGTTTCTTGGGCTCAAGAAAAGAAGATCCAATACAAGCCTGTCCAAAAAGTCGAACAACTCGTCAACCAACAAGTCTTTGATAAATTATGTTCCAACCTTAGAGGAATCTGCTTTATTGCTTTCCTTCCTCATATTTATGACTCTTCTGTTGAAGAAAGAAACAACTATATTGAAGTCTTGCAAGATGTAAGAAAAATCTCGAATTTTCTTTGGAATATTAATAAATTTTTAGTTGGCTAAAGCTAACAGAGCGAACCCTGTTACTTTCCTTTGGGCTCAAGGAGGTGATTACTATCCCATTGAAGAATCCATGGGTCTTGCCTCTGGTTATCCTTCTCTTGTCGCTATCAGTGTCAACAAGATGAAGTATGCTCAATTGGCTGGCTCTTTCAGCAAGAAGAATGCTGATACTTTCATCAAGTCTTTGATTGCTGGAAAGCAAGGTTTGTTCAATCTCAGAGAAGTTCCTAAAATCAAGAACGTCAATGCTTGGGATGGAAAAGAAAGCAAACCTCAATATGTAACTTCTTTTGTTTAAAACTCTTTTACTAAAAATTTTCTAGGAAGCTGTTGATCTTTAAAGAAATAAAGTAAAGACAAATTTTAGTTAATTTTTTACAAGATAAGATGTGTAATACAACCAATAATTTCCATTCTCACAATCGTATGAACTTAATTCCTCTTGCCTAATATTGGTTCTGTATCTCATCTATTATATTCATCATTATATTTGAACTTTCAATCCAAAAAAAATTTCCCTCCCTTGCCAATTTTTTTATTCGAGTGTGAATTAGGATAAACATATCAAATTACCTATTGCATGTATTAATATCTAAATTAAAATGGAAGGAACAAAAGTACTAAATTTCGTATGTAACTATTATCTGAATACCTTAGGAAAATAACGAAGATGTCGTAAAGAAATATGAAGAGCTCGCGCGTACCCAGAATGAAAAGCTTGATTTACGACAAAAAAATCTCAATCCCGATAGAAGTTCTGGTAATGAACATGCGATTCCCATCTTATTTTCAAGTCAATTTTGACAAAAGAAACTCCAAAATGGATCTTGTAAACAAATTCAAAAATAAACTCAAGGACTTCACCTCTAAATATGACCAAATCATGAAAGATGTCGCCACTCTCAACTTAACAAGGTAAATTCCATTTACAATAGGTATTGCTAACATTTTTTAGATTTATCAACGAAATCTCAAAAATGCTCTGTGAACAATCCATCCCTCAAAAAGATATCATGCTCTTCTTAAGAGTAATTTTATTGGCTGATCGACCTCCTTATCATCAAAGTTTACATCTAAAATGCATCAAGAATATGAAGAATTCAGTCAAGGATTACAAGGAGATTTGATCAAACAAATCAAAATAGGGTCTTTTCAATAACTTTATCGTCCAGTCTGATTTGATTTAGTGTTGAAGGAAATGATGAAACCGCAAAAGCTAATAGACGTAGAAATACCGCAAGATTTGCTTTCGAATTATTCTTGATCGGACTTCCTGTCAGCTTTGAAAAAACCTTCAGACAAGTCAAGGAAATCGTAACTAAATTCCAAATCTTAAAAGTGTCCCTGAGAATAAATAGATGGATGATGATAATGAAGAAGTCTTTTATGCTAATATGAATCTTGCTGTCACTTTTGTTCAAAATTTCAATGAGGAATTTGTTGGAACAGTTGCTCGTTCTAAAAAGAGAGATTGTGCTCAGAATCCTAATCTTCCCAAAGTCGAAAAATTAACCGAACTTATCGCTCCTGAAAAGAAAAAGAAGATGTTGGCTTACTTAAAATCATATTTGGAAAGAATGATCAATCATCATAAAGGATACATCAAAGTAATTTAGTTATGGGAATAAGTAATTTACTTTCAATTATCTCAGAAACTCCAAGAACTTGAAGATGCTAGAAAACAAGCTCTTTTGAATATGGGCAAAGTTGAAGAAGAAATTGAGAATAAATATACTGAAATCACCAAAAAATATACCACCACTCTTGAAAGAATCCAAATGTATTGTGAACTTGTTTAGGACAAATTCTTCAATAATCTTTGACTAGTATGTGTGATCATTTGGATATGGATCCTTTAAAGTTAGAAGATGAGGATACTATCCGTTTTGAAGGAGAACAAGGATCAAAGAAATCCGCTCAAAGAGATGATGAAGCTCCTAAGGAAGCTGATCAATATGAAAATGAAGATGAATATCAGTTCTACTCAAATCTCATCGATTTAAAGGACCATGTTCCTGATGCTCTTCTCATGAAAAAGCAGCAAATTCAGCAAAAAGATCAACAACATAAAGAAGCTCATCCTCCAACTGGCATCAGCCCTGCTAAGGATAAAGAAGAAACTGCTGGTGACGCTGAAACTACTGAAGTAACATCCAAGATGAAATCTCATCAAAAATTCTAGGCGAATAAAGAAGAAAGAAAAGTTGAGGATACCAAAGAAACAGAAACCCCCGACGCAACTCCAACTGCTCATGCTAGCAATTTAGGTATTTGATGGATATTGATATCAATCTTTTAATTCCGTTTCCATAGCCAACTCCAAATCTTATGAAGATGTTATCTCCAAAATTGAGCAATGTGAGAATAGAGATGTCGCAGATGATTTTGCCAAAGATTTTTGCTATGCCAATAATGCTCCCAATAGAAAAAGACTCATCAAGGATATTTGTGCATATCATAAAGAATATCAGATTCTCGTCCCTTTCTACTGCAGAATCTTAGCAACTCTCAACAAATATTTCAAGTTCCATTATCTCATTCTTCTTTTCAATTAACAATTTTCCCCAGGGATATTGGTGAATACCTTCTGGAATATCTTCAAAAAGAGTATAAATACATTAAAGATAAAGCTGAAAAAGGTATATCTATTTCTCTCATCCATCATCATTAAACCCACTCCCAAAATATTAGAGAGGAGACTTCGTATCATCCTTTATTTCTGTGAAGCTACAAAATTCAGATTGATTCCTCCAAGTTACATTATGGATTGTTTACAAGAATGCTTGAATTCTCCAACTGGCATTAATATTGACATGATTATCTTGATCTTGGAGAGGACTGGTGTTTTCCTTGTCAACAATAGCCACAAGAATGATCGTCTTAGATTTGATATGCAGTTGACTCAGGTTAATAACTTTAGAACCACAGCACATCTCCCTGATTTTACTCTCATCCAACTTGAAAACGCATATTATATCTGCAAGCCTCCTGAAAGAGCTGAAATCAAAATCAAAAAACATCTTACTGATCTCGAAAACTACATCCTCTATCTCCTCTTCGAAAAGCTTGAAGATAATTCTGTTGCTATTGAATTATCAAGATTACCTTTCAAAGAATGTGAAGATTTCTTGGTTAAGTGCTTCATGAAAATTGTCAGAAAAGGTCGTTATGGTCATATGAATAGAGCTGCTGCTCTTGTCAACTATCTCGGACAATTCTATCCTGCCTTCACTATCAAAATCGTCGATACTGCTGTCGAAGAAGTTCGGCTGAATATTTCTATCAATAAATTTACTCCTTTCTAGATCATTGTTGGTTTAGAAGAAAATGTCTTTACTGAAAGACAAAAGAGAATTTCATTTGTTAAATTCTTTGGTGAGCTCTACAATTATACCGTCATTGAAATTGGTATTTCTTGAGAATTATTGCAATCCTAACTCTTCTCCTGTAGATATGGTCTTTAAGATATTATATTTCTTATTGGAAGCTGGAAATGATCCAAATAATACCCAATATAAGCATGTTCCTGATAGTAAAGATGATATCTTTAGAATCTCTTTGGTTGGAACTCTTCTTGAAACTTGTGCTCCTCATTTAAAGAAGAAGAAATACAAGAATGCCATGGATAAATTCCTCGTCTTCTTCCAAAGATATATTCTCAACAAAACTTATATTCCTCTCAATGTTGAATTCCATATTCTTGATGTCTTGGATGCTCTTTCTCCTGAACTCAAAAAATTCAAAACTTACAAAGAAGCTCACGAAGCTTGGCTCAAATT
>Ga0182738_1008313_pt1 | contig 10320 bp, 9 predicted proteins | sample eDN5th30CBELigMG_FD_128876 | JGI IMG/M metagenome (GOLD analysis project Ga0182738, IMG submission 128876) | Enriched Miracle-Growth compost microbial communities from Emeryville, California, USA - eDNA 5th pass 30_C BE-Lig MG (version 2)... ... | reverse complement strand
CACAATAGGATTTTTCCTTCAGATTTTTAATTAATCAGGAATCGCATGGACTTCACAACAAAAATCTGAACAGACACTCATCGCCCCAGATTGCTAATTCTTGCATTTTAATACATGGGCTCAAATTGTCTACAGGCGATTTTGTGGGGGTTTTAACAACATTGGAAAAAACCATCCATCATTGAAAGGAAATCTATCATTCAAAGCAAAAACAATTTTTGATAATTTTGAGTGCTCAGTCAATGAGGGAGAATAATTCAGATATTCCATGCGAAACAGAACAAAACAAAATAAATTGATTGTTGTTACATTTATAATCAACAGTGTTATTAGAGAGAGGTTTTATAAAGCATGATGAATACTATTTAGGTACAATGTTTTGTATGAAAAAATATACTCAAAAATTTTTTTCATATTCTTCAATCAAAGCATTCAATCCAGTTCCCTATTTTATAAAATGGAATAATAGCAACAATAATAATAATATTCAACCAGATCCAGGATCGTCTCATTTCCCTTCAAGAGCTTTGTACGAATGATATTCCAGAAAGAAAGACAGGAAAATAGTTGATCATACACAATTCGAAAGATCTTCAGAATTATTAATCCTGAGTTTTATTATAGTTTTTTTGTAGCAGTGATGTCTTGATCAGTAAATCTTTTGAGCATAATATTCACAAAAGGACTATTGGCATTCTTGCTGATAGGTTTCCCATGGCTATCCACCATTGCATGTTTTCCTTTTGATATACTTCTATGACTTAGTATTGTACTAGCTGATGGATGTTTTGAAGTATTCGATATGAGACTTCTTTGTTCCAACGATTTTTGTGACTGAGTATTATGATTTGCTTCACTCTATTTCAGGAAAAAGTTAAGAAAAGAAACTCAAATAAGTGATTTACAATCAGAGGACGAGTTCTTGCAACTCCAGATCTTCTTCTATAATTGTTGACTTGATGAGTTGTATCAACTTTAACATGGACTGGAAGTCCAGCAAGATCGTCGTGCGCTCCATTTTCGACAACGATCAAAGACTTTGATTTTCCATGGTCATCAAAAGAGTCTGTTTTTATTAATGTAGTTGCAGGCTCATCGTGATGCTTTATTTTGGTTGGAGATAAAGATTTATCATCTAATCTTCCTGCTTCTTTCCTTGCTTTAACTCTGGCAGCAGATTTACTCTTTGATTGTTCTTGAACTAAGCTTCTATTGAAGGGATTGTAAGAAAATTGATTGATGAAATATCAAGGGTGTACATTGTTTGACAGCTAGCTCCTCTCGAATGTGAAATAAATCCATATTCTAAACCTCTGCCTGTGTGGTTAATTCCGCTTGACCTGAGTACTTCAGCCTTTCTTCGATCTGTAGCTGTTCCGACTTGACTCTTGACTAAATCTTTTGCATCTTTCAACCTAGATGAAAAAAGTCAGATGGAATCTCTTAATCGATATAATTTACTTTTCTATTCCACTAATCTTTAGATTTTTGGCATTCATTGATGTAACATCAAGAGTAGTTCCAGATCTTTGTAATGTTTTGGTTTTTGTAGAAGTTGGGGTTCGGTTTGTAGACTTTTGAAATAAAGATTAGAAACCGAAGATACAATTCCAAAAGACGTTACCTTGATGCTTTGAAGGACACGACTCGATTCAAGGTTGGGTATTAATTTCGAGAATTCAGTCGGAGTGAGACGATTATCACTGAGAAGCATTTTGAGATTTTGCGAATTCCAACTTTGAGTTTTTGTTCGAAGATTTTCAACAACTTGTGGAGAGTCAGTATTTGCAGTGGTAGCAGCAGCATTGCTATTGAAATTTTGTTGCAAATAGGCTTTACGTTCAAGGGCTAATGAACGTAATTCTTCTTCTTTAGCGTGGAAAGCTGCTGTTATTCGAGCTGTTTCTTTTGTCAGATGCTTGAGAATAATTAAGAGATGATTCTAAGATTGAGTCGCTTACTTCGATGGTATTTTTGTTATCTTCAAGTTTGATTTGTGCTTCAATTAAGAGTTTTTCGGCTTCTTCACCTTTGGTGGTTAATTGTTCAAAATTAAGTCTGTAGATTTGTTCATTCTAAAAAGAAAAGAGTGGTTGATTTTTTTGAGGAATTGAGGATTATTACTCTAATAAGTTCTCTGATTTTGGTTTCTGATTGTTGAAGAAGTTTTTCATATTCATCTCCATTATTGACTGTATTCTTTTTTTGGCGATTTTCTCTCATCTTGGTGCAGAATCTGACAGCGATATCTCGAAGAAATCTGATGCAATCGATAGGTTTTTGAACTTTCATGGTTTTCACTATATCTTGGATCTCCTCAAGGCAGACCTAAGGAATTAATATCTTTTTGGAAATTGACTCAAAAGTACAGTTGTAATTAAATTGGCGATTTCAGTATAGCTTTCAAGGATATATCGACATAGTCCTTCATATGCTTCTTTAGTATTGAGAGGGTGTGGGAAATCATGAATGAGAGGAATTTGAAAAATTTGAAAGTTTCTATTCGGTTTTGGTATTTTTTCTTCCTGTTGAACGTCGGGAACATTAAAGACGAATCGTCTTGGAGCCATGTATTGTTTGGAATGATCTGGAGCCGAGGGCTTTCCCGGATTCTCATGCTTTTCACGCTCACTCATCTCAGAGATTTATTGTGTTTTCTAACAGAGAACAAAGAACAGAGATTAATTATAACAGTTAATATCGTTAACAAAAAAGGAAATTTTTATGACTTGTAGGAGATCTAGGACTCAAAAGATAAAAAATTGGGCTTTTTGTTTGAAGAGGAGAGTTCAAGTGGATTTGAAATCACAAGAAAAAATGGCTGGAAGAATGATTTGAAATTTGGGGAAATTTTTATATGGAAAAAGTGCCAGACTTGTTATGAAGTCGAAGATGGAAGCTTTCTTTTGTTAATGGAAGACGCTTCTTGGAATACAAGTTGAAAGTTTGGTCAAGGTGGCAAAAAAAGGAAATCCGAGAATAAGGGAAGGATGAGTAAGGAAAAGAAAGAAGAAAAGAGAATGACCATGTTTAAATTTTAAATGAAAGAATTTGTATTTTTATCTTTGGCAAAAGGCAATTCTTAAAAATTTAAAATCAAATTTCAAAAAGTAATTTGAATAAATTTGAGTTTTCAATTAAATTTAGGTTTTTCCAAATTAATCCTTTTTTACGTGCTTTTCAACCTTTCTTTAATAGGTAGGAGGATGAGATGGGAGGTAAATATTGAAGATCGATACCGAAAGAAATGATGTAAACTGAAATTAATTGAGTCATTTTGGAAAGTTTCCTCTTAGATTAGAACACGTTATTGATTCAAATTAATCTTTTTCATTTTTTTTTTCGGAGTTGTCATCTCATGCAAGTCCAGGAAGTTTCTTTTTGAAACAAAAAATATTCATAGATTAATTTTTACTGGAAATTTTATAATAAACTGCGTCTGTGAGGTTTAATATTTTATAAACTCATAAAAAAATTGGAATGAAGCAGGGGAAAAAAGTAGATTTTTCTATTAATAATGAACTCCCTTTAAATATAATTATATACTTTCTTATGTATAGACGTTTCTTAATTTTGCAGTCTAGATGAAAAGATTAGTCAAAAGCGATTAAATTAGATTACATTTTCATATCTTGCTATGATTTCTGATTTCATGTTTCTTTTAGCTATCTCTTTGGAATCTTCAACAGCCATTTGTCTTGCAATTCTATCTGCAATAATATTTTGATTTGTTCTTCTAGCTTCCAATCTTCCTTCTTGTATTAATTCCTTTTTTCTTCTCTCATCCGCTTGGAACATTGTAGAAGCTAGTCTATGCTTGTAGAATCTCTCATCCTCAGAGATAAACATAGCAGTGTTGCTAGGAGATTGGAAATTCAAAAAGGTATTGCTCCAGCCAGGATGGGCTCCTGATCTTGTAATTAATTTTGAATCATTTGGTTCTATTCAATTTGAGTTAGGAATCGAAAACAAATAACAAAAAAAGACTGTAAGATGATGGATCAAAGGAGTTTCTTGTTTCTTCAAAGAATTTTTTGGTGGCTCGGACCGATTCCCAGGCTTTGACAAAATCTGGTTTGGCGAAATTCATGGAAGACTTGGTTGTTCTGAAATCTGTAGTACTATTATCACCTGCATTTGCCATATTACGCTTGATTTTTTGACTGAATTCAGTAAAGTCAACGTATCCCTTTTGCTGAGGATCCAAATATTCCAAGATTTTCGGGATGTCTTGTTTTTTGGCAAGGTTTGCATTTTCTAATTTTGCTGCAAAATCTTGATGTGACACAAAACCTATGATGGAAAAATTGATTTTTTCCCAATCCAAAAGAGTAAATTTTACCGTCGCCATCAACGTCGAATTCTTTAAAGACTTTATAGGAAGATTTTGTTCCAACAAAATATTTATCATCGAGACTTTGTAAAACATTGATTAAGTCTTTATCGAGGACAGCATTTTTCGAAGCTGATTTTGTCTTTTTCAGTTCCACGACATCAGTTTGGCTTCCTCTCTTAGTATTGATTGCAGGAAGAGCGCTCTTTTCTGCTGGACTATCATCAAGCTCCAAAGGGGCAATCTTAATACTCCTGAGATTATCGGTGCTTTGGGCTAAAAATCTCTTTTCAAGTTGAGGTTCTGGACCTTTCTTTTTGAGTTGTACTTTATTCATAAAATCTTTTTCGTCTTCCCTAAAAAATGAATGATCTCAGGAACCCTCAAATCTCTTTATTACTCATAAATTGTGTGTCCGACTTCTTTCATTGTGGTCATTCCATGTTTATTATACAAGATGGAAGACAAGAAACCTTCTAGATCTCGCTGATCAATATGTTTGACTTCGAATTTATTAAACATATCTTTAACAAGTCCTTTGAATTCTTTCATTGAAACGTAACCATTTTCAGCATCTTGAATATTCAATCTTTTTGAGACATATTCATTCAAAGCCTCTTTATTTGGAAGGAATTGTTGGATAGCTCTTCCAACCTTTTTGGATCTTGCATAATAATTTTCAATCATATTTAATGGAAGATTGCGACAGTCAACAATGTCAAGTGTTTTTGGCATAAAGTCTTCAGGGCTAAGATTTGCATGCTTCTTTTTCTTGGGAGTTATGGCAAGATCGATATATTCTTTATCATAGTCAAAAGTGTACTCTTGGAGGTGTTCAAGGAAATCTCTGTAATTAAGTTTTGTGGAATCAGTTTTGAATTTTTCAAACACATCAGCAATATCTTGGGAAGAGATGATATTTTGGTTGATCCTTAATCTTTGTAAAGCTTGTTCGAATTTAAAATGATTGACGTATCCAGATCTATCCCTATCTAACTCAAGGATTGCTTGTCTGATATCTGGAATTCTGTTTTTCAAGACAAGTTTAAGTTGATTCATTCTTTTGATTTCTCTCGCTTTCTTTGCATCATCTTGTAATTGACTGATAATGTTGGTCTTTGCTAACTCTTCTTTTTGGACCACATGCCCTTTATTTGTATTTTCTTTGGGGTGAAAAGTTAATATTTTAAAATTCCAAGAACTTACTTGCAAGCTTATCAAGGTCGACATTTAAGACGTCATCTTTATTATAAATCAAATCCAAGAACTCATCAAGGTTGAGGGAGCCAGAAGAAGTTCTATTAGCACTAGCAAGTAACACTCGAGCTTCATCATAATTGAGGTTTAATCCAAGTTTTTTCGACATATTGAACACATTATCTGCAGTAACGACTCCGGCGTTTTCTTCATCCCAGGTACTATAGATCTTTTGAATATTTTTTCTGTTTGCATATTTTCTTCTGAGAACTCTTCTCGCCTCTCTGACTTTTTCCAAGTCAATATTATTATTGATAGTATCGTTATTATATTTATCAAACCCAACTAATTGCGTTTCTTGGATAGCTTGAGCATGTTCTGTCAACTTTGTCTTTTTCTTTGTTGCTTCTTTCTCTATGGAGCAGGGTAAAAGAGATTCAATACAAAAAATATAATACTTTCAGGTTTCTTGACGGCTTCGCAACTTTTTTCAAGATCTCGATATTTCTCGAGGTTTTTATCATAAATAAGATGAGATTCTCCTGTGAAAGCTGTTTTCATTTTCTCTTTATCTTCGAGTTGAGCAACTCGTGGACTTCCAATTTCAGTCTTTAATTTGAAGGACTTGTTTGTTTCTTCATAAAATTTGAGAGTTTCTTCTGTTGGCCCGACAGCTGTTCTTGAAGCCTTTTTTGAGATGAGCTCAAGAACCTTGCTCTTTTTCATTGGGGATGATGGGTTCGGATCTGAGTGCTTTGTTGATAAAGGGAATGTATCTCCCGGAGTTTTTAATTGAGCAGTCTGGAAAGCAGCGCTTTTTTTAGGGGTGCTAGAGGGATAAACCGGGAGAATTTCTCGTATCACTTACCTGTGGGAAAGATTGGAAGTTCCAGATTGGTGTACTCTATCTCTTCTGAGTATCATTTTGGGTTTTGATTTTGGGGTTTTAAACTTTAATCAAGTTTAAATTAATGTGAATTTGTCTTTGGAAATTATTATTTAGTCTAAATTTTTTTTGTTTCCTTGAATCAAGGGTGATTGATTAATTCGAATTTTTGACTTGGAGCATGAGAAAATGGGCTAGCCTTTGGGGCTAGTTTGAAAGATTTTGAAAAGTAAATCTCAATCATCATCACATAAATATAAATTCCTTGTCGGGCAGTCAAAGAAAAAATCTAAAAAGGTTGTTTTTCATACAATTAAAGGAATGAGAGTTCAACATAATTAATTATTTATCTAAAAAGATATATATAAATAATGAGGGCAGATTTTCAAGAGGCAGTGGAGTTCATTCTTCAAGAAATGAACGAGAAATTAACAAATCTTGAACAAAGAGCTGCAGTACAACGAGAAACTATCCAAGTCTATAAAAAGAATCAACTCCTTGCTGAACTCATCACTCGACCTCTTTTATCTGCAGAATCCACACAAACAACCCTTCCAGAAGTTTCTCTGTCTTCAAAGCTGAGATCCTTTTTAAATTCTGGAACACAAAGTCAAGTGTCTCTTCAAGGAAAGCTCGACTCAAGATCCGTTTCTTCTAAATCAAAAGGATTTAGTCCAATGAAGCTTTCAAAGCAAAATCTGAATAAATCTGTGAATGATGGTGAACGCACAAGAGAACAAAACTGTTCTGAGCAGAATATTTCCAGATCACCAACTATATACTTGAGATCAGAAACGGTTTATGATTCAACCATTGAAGAAGAATCTTTGGTGGATATCAGCCAAGGGGGTGAAGAGCAAGCTAAAAGTGTGAGACCAGTTTCAAGCACAGTTAGCAATAAAGCCTCCTCTCAGACCAAGAAAAAGAATGGAAATAATTTGCAAGCGTATACTAAATGGATTGCAAAAGATAAATCGAATCTCATCAAGCGTGAAGTTCTCAAAAGAATTACCACTTCTGCTTTATCAAAAGGTAAATAAAAAATGTCTATGAGTATGTATGTCTGTTTGTTTGAATAAAAATTCCTTCGTCTATATATTGACTGATGATCTGAATATTTTTTAATTATTATGATGAACCTATCATCTCGTTATTTCAAAAAAACCTCTCGAGGAAAGGGATGGACAACACAATAAGCATGCGATTAAACATACCATTTTAGATAGATAGATAAATGAAAAAAATTTCAAACTTTAAAGAATCATATAAAAAAATTTGGTACGGAAAAATACAAAGCCAATTATTAAAAAACCAATCAGATAAGATTAAAGGAATTTCTTTTTGTTGTTGGATATTTTGTTGATTTGTTTTTTTGCTAGTAGGAAAAATTAGAGATTTTGTTAAAAAAGTTTTTACAATAATAGTTTTGTATTTGTTGTTTGATAGTTTGGAAGTAACTGAAACTGATAGCAGTAGTATACTGTAAGCTGAAGCCGTCTTTTGTTTTTGATGAATAGTATTTTTGCCATACATCAAGTACCAAACAAAAGTTTTGAACAGTTTGAGGATCTTTCAGAGTGTCGAGCAACTCATTCATTTTCCCATTACTTTGAGCAAAAATAGCAATAATTAACGCTGTATTAACGCAACAAATATCTTGAAAGAGGATGTTAGTTTTCCATAAAAAAACGCGAAAATTACTGTCGTGATTAAAGATATCTAAAGTCACAGTTTCTACGAGAAGATTGAACCAACTTGATTTTTCTTTGTTGAGTAATTTGAGCAATTTTAATGATTCCAAGGATTCCTTTAAAATCTTTTTGTTTTCTTCATCTTGTTTCTTTTGATGGACAGAGAATTGTTCATGGGATAAAATTATAGATCTTAAAAAGACATTTGAATCGATAATATTGAGCTTGACTTTTTGGTAGATGAGATGAGACCAATCGAAAGCATCAGCGAGGTGTTCCAAGAATACGACATTATATTTATTAAATTGTACAATCTCTGCGATGAGATCATAGCTTATTTGAATATGATTTGATTTTGTGATTTCATTTTTGATGATTTGGTTAAAAAGATGATATAACAGTCCATTATGAGCAACAAAAATTTGATGGAAACTATTGAATCCTCTCAAAACTGATTTGATACAGGAACAGAGCCAAAAATGATAGGTTGAGTTTCCGTGGACTTGTTTCAATAAAGCGATAATTTTGTTTAATAATCCCTTTTTCTCAATATCCTTGAAAGCATTTTCAGTCAGAGTTTGTTCAGTGAAGAAATTGCTGTGCTGGTGGCTAAAGGACATTTTTTGAATTGAACTTCTGAAATCTCGAGGATTGAAATCTACAGTTTGGTTTTCTGCATCAATAAATGACTTGTTCAAGGCTTTACTCATGAGATTTCTAGGGAGGAAGGGGTAAGAGGGGGGGGAAGATGTAAAAAATAAATCTACCCAAAGAAAAATTCTTGTTCTTCAGGAGAGATGAAGGAGATTTTATTATCAATATTACAAGAATCTCGATCACAATAATTGATGATAATTCTTAGCAATTGGATTCTTGTTGTTGTCAATGGATTAGGAGGGAGGGCTTCATTAGTCTAATCAGAGTAAAGGAAAAAATATTCAAAATTTGATTACATCATCGATATTATCAAATTCAAGTTCGGAGCTGAAAAGAATATCAAACAATGGGTGGAGGACACGGGTAAAGAAATCCATTTGATGAAGTTGTTCTTGGATGTCAATTTTTCTTTTACTTGAAAGCAAACTGGAGATTATAAACAAGATCTCTGTCTACAATCGAAAAAGTTAAAGGAAAGAATGTTTGCAATTTACGATGTTGCTTTTTTTGGTGACAAATTTAACGATGAATTTAAGGGAAAAGACTTCTGTAAGAAGACTTTCAGAAATTTGAGATTGTTCAAAAAGAGGTTTGAGGAAACTTAGATTGAGACCAGAATCTCTGATTATCCTGGAGTCATTAAAAGCCTATGACAAGGAGATTATGATCTTTGCAGAATTCAGCAACTTACGGAGATGGTTTTTTCGAGAGTGTCAGGAGTAATACGAGAGAGAGAATCTGTGATGTCTTTAAGGTGTTCAAGGATGACGACATAGTTTTCGAGGAGTTGAGGAACTGAGAGAAGGAAGGAATGAATTTTGATGATTTTGCTATCAGTGAAATTTGGAAGTAAATCCTTTGAGTTGGTTTTTTCAGAGTTTTCAAGGACAAGAAGAGCAATAACACGGGAGAATCTGGCAAAATTTTTCATGGACATGATTGAAAGAATTCTAGAAAGTTCATCATAAGTTTTCAGTATGAATTACTCTCGGATAAGGGGGTACAATTGTGGGGTAATTGAGCCTGGATTTGAGGTAATAAGAGCTTCGATAATACTAACAGATTGCTTAAAGTACAACTATTCAGGAAGTGAGAGGAGTTTTTCAGAGTTTCAAGGGTTACTTTTCCATCTTCTAGAGTAAGTTGTAAAAGAGTTTCGAGCAAAAATGGGCAGCCTGAGAGAATTTTAGCGAATTTAGGATTTCTGATAGCAAAGATTTTGAGGGCTTTAACAATCTATCCAAATGGTTTAGAGGTGAACTTCGGAGCTTTTTACAATGATGGTAATTTCTCTTGGTTCAATAGTAGTTGAGTCAAGGAGTTCGTAGAAGCTCTTCTTTTTGACGGGGAAGTCCCGTTTATGAATGAGGTAATCTGCAAATGATCGAACGAGATTTTCTGCTTTTTGAATGAGTGAGGTTTCAGAGGAGCTTTTAGGAGTCACATCACCATCCCTTGAGAAATCAGCAATTAGCAAATCATCGTTCTGAAGACATTTGTAAAAGTTCTCCAGTGCTTGTTTTAGGGCTTTGTAGTTTTTCTGTTCGTAAAGCTTT
>Ga0182738_1008312_pt1 | contig 10321 bp, 10 predicted proteins | sample eDN5th30CBELigMG_FD_128876 | JGI IMG/M metagenome (GOLD analysis project Ga0182738, IMG submission 128876) | Enriched Miracle-Growth compost microbial communities from Emeryville, California, USA - eDNA 5th pass 30_C BE-Lig MG (version 2)... ... | reverse complement strand
CTTCATCGCCCTGCCGGGCGAGTCGGGCGACCTCGGCATCCTGCCGGGACACACGCCGCTGATTTCTCGCGTGCGCCCCGGCACGCTGAAGATCCGGCGCGACGACGGCACCGATGAACACATCTTCGTGGCCGGCGGCATCCTGGAAGTCCAGCCGCATGGCGTGACGGTGCTGTCCGACACGGCCATCCGCGCGGCCGACCTGGACGAGGCCAAGGCCGTCGCCGCGCGCGAGCGTGCCGAAGAAGCCTTGCGCAACACCAAGGAAAAGGCCGACATCGCCGTGGTGGAAACCGAACTCGCCATGCTGGCGGCCCAGGCCGCCGCCGCGCGCAAGTTCAGCCAGAAACGCAGTTCGCACTGATCCGGCTCCGCAACAACGGAAAGCGCCCCTTCGGGGCGCTTTTCTTTTGTCTCGCGGCCATTGTGCCGCGCCTCCAGGGAGGCGGCCCAGTGGAACTCACCCAGGACTTCTGGTTACTCACCGGCCGGAAAGCGGAACCTGTTCCGCTGAAAAGGAGAGCCCCGATGAATTCGATTTCCACGATTGCGCAGGCCATCGCCGAAGGCGCGGCGACACTGGCCCCCGGCCAGGAAGTCCACATGCCCCTGGACGAGCACCGCATGGTTCGGCTGCTGCGCCGCACCGTGACACCCACGCTCGGACTGTCCGTGGCCACGCTTGCCGTGGGTCGCACCGAAGCGCAACAAGCGGCCGCGCGCGAGGCGCTGCTGCGCCTTGGAGCCGATAGCCGCTTCACCCAGGCATTTGCCGGCGGACTGGACGACGAAGGCCGCGATTGCGTCCTGGCTGAGCTGGCCGAGCCGGTCGACGCCATTGCCGTCGAGACCCTGCTGAACCAGATGTTCGAACGCTGCGTGGCACCCACGCACAAGTCCGACACGCTCGCGCGCTGGTCGCGAGTCTGAGCACCACCTCATAAAACCTCATAAAGAAAGACAGATGCCGCAATTCGACGATCCCGATTTCCAGCGCCTGGCCGCCAGCCTCGGAGACGTGACGCCCACGTCCTCGCGTAGCTTCGACCTGGTCTTCGATGACAACCTGTGCGTGACCGTGTCCGTGCATCTCAAACGACCGGATGTTTGCGTCGACGTTTGGTGCCATGACGTGTCGGCGTACGTTGGCGCGCCGCGCCGCGCCCTGGTCGATACGCTGCTGCTGCTCAATCGCTCCGCGCAGGCCGGACAGCCGTTCCGCGTGGGTTTGGACAGCCGCGATTTCATCGTCGTGCACGCTAGCCAGGCTATGGACCGCCTCGAGGGCGGTGCGTTCGGCGCCTGGTTGATCTGGATGCTCGATCAGGGGCGCCGCGTACGCGAACTGGTTCGCACCATCGGTTTCGAGAACAGCCCCCTCGCCTACGAACTGGCCCCGGCGCTTGCCGCCGCATCTCAAGGAGAACAATGATGGCTATGGCAACCTTAGGCAACATAGGCCACCTCACGACGCAATGGAATGACGCGGTCCAGCGCAGCAGCGAGCCTCCCTCGTGGTTTGCCAGGCTGATCGGCGTCTTCTGCACGCCGACCAGCAGCGTCACCCAACTGGTCAACACGCGTGAAACGTTCAAGGGCTTCTTCCAGGCCCAGGTATCGCAACTCGGGGCGGGCGTACCCGAGCACAGCAAGGCGGGCTTCGAGGTCCGTGCCCAGGAACTGTGCGCCTCGATCCTGGAGAACTCGCTGAACACCGCGACGCGAGAAGCCATCGCCCGCGGCGATGGCCGGGTGCCGGACAAGGTGTTGCGCGAGGCCGTATCCAAGGCCAATGCCCGCGCCCAGGAAGCGCTGCAGGAACTGCAGATCCACGCCTCGCACGCGCGGCTGACGGTTGATCGGCAAGTGGATATCCGGCCGCAGGTGGTTCCGCGCAAGGATTCCGAAGGCAAGGTGCTGGGCTTCAACGTGATCCGGCAAGCGCCGCAGATCGAGAATCTTGTGTTCCGCGGCGGCGGCGCCAAAGGCATCGGCAATCCTGGAGCCCTGGTCGAAATGCAGGACGCGGGCATGCTCAGAGGCCTGAAGCACTTGGTGGGCACGTCCGCCGGCGCGCTGACCGCGGTGTGCCTGTCCTGCGGGCAGGACGCGCATGCCTTCCAGGCGTTCTCCGCCTCGGTGGACATGAACGAACTGAAGGGCACGCCGGAAAACTTCGAGGCGCGTTATCCGATGGTCGATGTGAGCTGGCGCGTGGGGTTCCATGCCGGCAGCGCGCTCGAGCTGCTGGACCAGACCTCGGCCAGCGGCGTGTCTCAATACCTGAACGAGAACTGGGACCCGGCCGCCATGCGAGATAAGCTCGCCAGCCTGGGCAGCGAGGAGGCTGTCGAAAGCGCCATCGAACGCCTGGAGCAGTTGCGCACGCAGGATTTTGATGGCGATCGAACGGGCCAGATGGTGACGTTCAAGGACCTGCACCTGATGCATCTGCTGGCGCCCGCGCAATTCAAGGAGTTGACGCTCACGGGGTGGGACAACACCAACAAGCAGGAAACCTACTTCAACGCGCAGAACACGCCGGACATGCCGGTGGCCGTCGCGGGGCGCATCTCCATGAGCATCCCGGTGTACTTCCGGTCCGTGGATTTCGATCCCGGCGATGGCAGGGGCACGCGCTCCTTCACCGATGGCGGGGTCGGCAGCAACATGCCCACCGAGGTCATCACGGACAATCTGCAGGGGAGGGCCCTGGAAGAGGCGCGGGCGCGAACCGCCTTGATGACGTTCGACGAGAACGGCAAGGCTTATACTATGCTGCACAGCAAGCCCGCAGGGCCGGAGAAAGGGCTGGTCGCCTGGGCCAAGGCCCAGTTATCCGGCAACTCGAAACTCTCCGGAATGGGGTACCAGGACAAGACCAAGATCCACGAAGCGGGCCCGAATGCCTTCGTGATTTTCCACGGGGATATCGGCACGTTCGACCTGAACGCGTCGCCAGAGCGGGTGCGCAAGGCGCAGACGCTGTCCACCCTGAAGACCCTGGAGCAGATCGAGCAGCGCCGGGACCAAGCCTACGCGACCGAGTTCGACAGCGCGCAGGATTGCTTCGCTATGCTGACGGATCAGGAAAAGCATGCGATCCGAGACGGTGGCGAGCCGCATCCCGGCAACTATCCGCCGCAGTTCGAGACGGACCCGTGCTATCGGTTCCAGCTTGAGCTGTACGAGCTTGCTTGGGGCAAGGAGGGCTGATTGCGCCGATACTGCGCGAGGGGGCGCACAGGGCGCGACGTGAGCGTCGTTCCCTTGCGCCATGGCCCGGCCGTTGACGAAGCAATTGGCTTCGGCATTGCCCGATAGCTTGATCTGGATTCCGTGCCGCAATCTCCGGGCATTCCGGGCAATGCCGTCTGTTTTTTGCGCTATACCGTGAAATATCCGGGCTAGTGTGATGATCCGCCGGCGGATTCAGCCGTGGGCGGGCCGCAGCCGCAGCCGGTAGCCCAGGTACAGCACGCCCAGCCACACCGGCAGCACGTAGACCGCAGGCCGGGTGTCGTCCAGTTGCGTCATCAGGCCTACGAGCATGATCAGGAAAGCGATGCACAGGTAGTTGGTCCAGGGGTGGAAGGGCGCGGGAAACAGCAGCGCATCGCGCGCGTGCGCCTTGCGAAAGCGCAGATGGACCAGCACGATCATCATCCAGGTGATCGCGGCCGCCGCCGTCGCCACGGCCATGATCCGCATGAAAGCGCCTTCCGGTACGAGGAAATTGATCGCCACGATCAGCAGCGTGCAGGCCGACGAGAACAGCACGCCGACCCACGGCACCTGGCGCCGGCTCAGCCGCAGGAACAGGCGCGGCGCATTGCCTTGTTCGGCCAGGCTGCGGAGCATGCGGCCGTTGCTGTACATGCCGCTGTTGTAGACCGAGATCGCGGCGCTCAGCACCACCAGGTTCAGGATGTCCGGGGCCGCGGGGATGCCCAGATGCGAAAAAATCAGCACGAACGGACTGCCGTTCAGTCCGATCTCGTTCCAGGGATACAGGGTCACCAGCACCGCCAGCGCGCCGACATAGAAGATCAGGATGCGCCAGACCACTTGATTCACAGCGCGCGGGATGCTGCGGCGGGGGTCGTCGGCCTCGCCCGCCGTGATGCCGATCAGTTCGGTGCCGCCGAATGAGAACATCACCACCACCAGGGACAGCAGCAGCCCGTGCGCGCCGTTGGGCAGAAAGCCTCCGTGGGTCCATAGATTGTCGAGCCCCGCGCCGCCGGCGCCGCGCGCGATGAGCACGCCGCCCAGCAGGATCATGCCGACGATGGCGGCGATCTTGACGAAGGCCAGCCAGAACTCGCTTTCGCCGTACAGGCGAACGTTCAGCAGGTTCAGCGCCGTGACGGCCAGCAGCACGGTCAGGGCGCTGGCCCAGGCGGGGAAATCGGGTAGCCAGTAGTTGACGTAGAGGCCCACCACCGAGAGTTCGGCCATGCTGACCAGGACATACAGCAGCCAGTAGTTCCAGCCCGAAAGGAAGCCGGCGAAGCCGCCCCAGTAGCGGTAGGCGAAATGGCTGAAAGCGCCGCTGACCGGTTCCTGGGTGGACATTTCCCCGAGGAAGCGCAGGATCAGGTAGATCACGAGACCGCCGATCAGGTAGGACAGGATGATGCCCGGGCCGACGAGTTGGATGGACGCGGCCGAACCATAAAACAGGCCGGTGCCGATGGCGCCGCCCAGGGCGATCATCTGGATGTGGCGGTTTTTCAGACTGCGTGCCAGGGTTGCGGGCGGCGCGCCGGATGCGGAGGGAGAGGCGGACATGGAAGCAAGGGTGCGGAGTCGAAGAATGGCGCGCGCCGCAGGGGGTCAGGCGCCGGTGTCGTGGAGTTCAGCCGCCGGGCCGTGGGCGGCCAGGAGACGGTGCAGCCGTTCCACCCGCGGGGCGAGCATCGCGCAGGTGTTCGTCCAGGCATCCACATGCACGGCGTCGTGCCGGGGCGGCGCCCAGATGGCGTCAGGGAAGCAGGGGTCGCCTCGCCAGCGGGGAATCAGGTGCCAGTGCAGGTGGGGCACCTGATTGCCCAGGCTGGCGAGATTGATCTTGTCGGGCCGCAGGGCGTCGCGTTGCAGGCGCTCGACCTGGAACACGGCGCGCATCAGATGCAGGCGGTCCAGGGCGTCGATGTCCGTCATTTCGGCGACGTGGCGCTGCCAGACGACGCGCAGATAGCCTGGATACGGGGAATCGTTCACGCGGACGATCCGCAGCCTGTCGTCCTGCCAGAGCAGGGTGTCGTGGTCCGGAACGCAGAGCGGGCAGTCGGAGGAAAAAGCCATGGCGGGGGCGGATGCGGGATGGGTGCCTGCCGCCCGCCGCGCGGGCGCAGGAGGGCGTGTTCAGCGGGCGAAGAACAGTTCGTGCAGGGCGGCGCCGGGGTCCGGCGCACGCATGAAGGCCTCTCCGACCAGGAAGGCCTGGACGCCGTGCGTGCGCATGCGGTCGACGTCCTCGGGCCGCAGGATGCCGCTTTCGGTCACGATCCGCTTGCCCGCCGGCACGTCCTTCAGCATCGACAGGGTGGTTTCCAGGCGCGTTTCGAAGGTGCGCAGGTCCCGGTTGTTGATGCCGATGAGCGGCGTATCCAGGGACAGGGCCGCATCCAGTTCCTCACGGTCGTGGACTTCGACCAGCACGTCCATGCCCAGATCGGTGGCCGCGGCTTCCAGTTCGCGCAGTTGGTCGGGAGCCAGCGCGGCGGCGATCAGGAGGACGCAGTCGGCGCCCAGGGCACGGGCGTGGATGACCTGGTATGGATCGATCAGGAAGTCCTTGCGCAGCACCGGCAGGCTGCAGGCCGCGCGCGCCTGGCGCAGGTGATCGTAGCCGCCCTGGAAATACTGTACGTCGGTCAGGACCGACAGGCAGGCCGCGCCGTGGCCGGCGTAGCTGGCGGCGATGTCCGCCGGACGGAAGTCCTCGCGGATCACGCCCTTGGATGGCGAGGCCTTCTTGATTTCGGCGATCACGGCGGGTTTGCCCTGGGCGATCTTGTCCTCGATGGCACGCGCGAAGCCGCGGATGTCCTGGCGGCTCTGGGCCTCGCGCAGCACTTCGGATTCGCTGCGCATCTGTCGCGCGGTGGCGACTTCGGTGCGCTTGGTGTCAAGGATCCTGGACAGAATGTCGTTCATGCGGAGAACCTTTGCGTGTATTGGCGGAATTGTTCCAGCTTGTCGCGCGCGGCGCCCGAGGCGATCAGCTCGAAGGCCTGGCGGATGCCGGCGGCGATCGAATCGGCGCGGTTGCCGGCATACAGGGCCAGGCCCGCGTTCAGCGCGACGATGTCGCGTGCCGTGCCGGCCGTGTTGTTCAGCGCGGCTCGCACCAGTTGCGCGGACTCGTCGCGGTTGGCGACCTTGATGCTGCGGTTGGACACCATGGCCATGCCGAAGTCCTCGGGATGGATCTCATATTCGCGGACCTCGTCGTCCTTGAGTTCGCCCACCAGCGTGGCCGCGCCCAGGGAGGCCTCGTCCATGCCGTCCTTGCCGTGCACGACCAGCACGTGACGCGACCCCAGGCGTTGCAGCACGCGCACCAGGATGCCGACCAGGTCGGGGTGGAAGACGCCCATGAGCTGGTTGGCGGCGCCGGCCGGATTGGTCAGCGGGCCGAGGATGTTGAAAATCGTGCGGACACCCAGTTCGCGGCGCACGGCGGCGACGTTCTTCATGGCGCCGTGGTGGGCCGGCGCGAACATGAAGCCGATTCCGGTGGCTTCGATGGATTCGGCGACCTGGGCGGGTGTGGAGGCGAAATGGATGCCCAGGGTTTCGAGGACATCGGCGCTGCCCGACGAGGACGAAGCGCTGCGGTTGCCATGCTTGGCGATCTTGACTCCGCCCGCGGCGGCCACGAACATGGCGGCGGTGGAAATATTGAACGTGTGCGAGCCGTCACCGCCCGTGCCGCACATGTCCAGCAGCGCTTCGGGGTAGGGTGTGTCGACGCCCAGCGCGAATTCGCGCATGACCTGGGCTGCGGCCGTGATCTCGCCGACGGTTTCCTTCTTGACGCGCAGGCCCATCAGCAGGGCGCTGGCCAGTTGCGGGGACATGTCCCCGCGCATCAGCATGCGCATCAGTTCCAGCATTTCGTCGTGGAAGATTTCCCGGTGTTCGATGCAGCGGGCCAGGGCCTCGCTGGGAGTAATCAGCGGCATGGAGGTTTCCTTCTGTCTTCGTGTCTGTCGGATGGGCCGGTCTCGGGGTTTCAGCGTTCCAGGAAATTGCGCAGCAACGCATGGCCATGCTCGCTGAGCACGGATTCCGGGTGGAACTGCACGCCGTAGACGGGCAAGGACTTGTGGGCCACACCCATGATCTCGCCATCGTCGGTCTCGGCGGTGATGTCCAGGCATGCGGGCAGGGAGTCGCGCTCGATCGCCAGGGAATGGTAGCGGGTGACAGTGTAGGGCGAGGGCAGTCCCGTGAAGACGTCGGTGCCCCGGTGCGTGATGGGCGAAACCTTGCCGTGCATGATTTCCCGGGCGCGCACGATGCGCCCGCCGTAGGCCGCCCCGATGGCCTGGTGCCCCAGGCAGACGCCCAGGATGGGCTTCCTGCCGGCGAAATGCCGGATCAGTTCGATGGAGATGCCGGCTTCGGCCGGCGAGCAGGGGCCCGGAGACACGCAGATGCGGTCCGGATCGATGGCCTCGATCCCTGCGAGATCGATCTGGTCGTTGCGCACGACCTGGACTTCGGCGCCCAGTTCGCCGAAATACTGCACCAGGTTGTAGGTGAAGGAATCGTAGTTGTCCAACATCAGCAGCTTCATGATCGGGGCGTCCTGGTCAGGTTCGGGAAACGAGCGCGCGAACGGAGGCGGGCTGCGGAAGCCGGAGGGAGCGGGATGTGGGGAATGATACGGACATGGTCTTCCTTGGAGTCAGGAGCCGCCGCACCGGAGACAGATTCACGAAGACCTATGCCTGCCAGAACGGCGGCAAGGTGCGATGAATCACGCATGAGGATGCCGCCCCTAGGAGGAGCGCCACCAGAACGAAGCGTGCACGGTCGCATGTGAAATCATGGCAAACATTCTACTGTGCGGCGCTGAGGCTGTCGAGCTGGGTCAATACCGGATGGACGTGTGGCGGCCGGCTGCTTAGGGCCAAAACCTCATGATGAAAATGGTAATACCACTATCGGGTTTCGGTGGACCGGTGATCGCATGGCTTCGCAAGAGTGTGAAGATTCTTCCAGATAGTGATTGACCCTGGGAATGGTGCATTTCTATAATCCGGAGCATGTCCGGATGCCGGATATTTGGTAAGACCAATAATACGAACCTCCACGCCATGCGACTTTCCGACCGAATCGCGGAACAGCTCCGGGCCCTGATCGACGAACAGGGCCTGCGGCCTGGCGACCGTCTGCCGGCCGAGCGCCGGTTGGCCGAGGCGCTCGGGGTCTCGCGCCCCTCGGTCCGCGAGGCCATCCGCCAACTGGCCAGCCAGGGGCTGCTGCGCAGCAGGCAGGGCGGGGGTACCTATGTCCAGTCATGTGAATCTCCCGTGGACGACTGGCCCGAACGGCATCTGGTGCGTCCGCTGGATGAACTGGTGTCCGACGATCCCGAATACCGCTATGACGTGCTGGAAGCCCGTCACGCCCTGGAGGGCGGCACCGCCTGGCATGCCGCGTTGCGCGCCACGGCCCAGGATCGCCAGGAGATCCGGCGGCGCTTCGAGGACATGGTGCGTTTCCAGAGCCGGGGCGACCCGGACCTGTCGGCGCAGGCGGACGCCAGCTTTCACTTGTCCATCGCCGAGGCGTCCCACAACGCGGTGCTGCTGCAGATGATGCGCGGCGTGTTCGAACTGTTGCGCTCCACCGTCACCGAAAACCGCCAGCGCATGTACCTGATCCAGCATACCCAGGATCAGTTGACGGCCCAGCACCAGGCGCTGATGGAAGCCATCCTGCGCGGCGATGCCGAAGCCGCGCGGGAGACCGTCTGGCGCCACCTGGAGTTCGTGCACGGCAGCGTGCGCAAGCTCGATGAAGACGAGGCGCGCCGTGCCCGTTCCTCCCGTTTGCCCCCTTTCACACTGACATCATGATCATTTCCGCCTCCACCGATTACCGCGAAGCCGCCCGGCGGCGCCTGCCCCCTTTCCTGTTCCATTATGGCGACGGGGGGGCGTATGCCGAATATACGTTGCAGCACAACGTCAGCGACCTGGCGGGCGTGGCGTTGCGCCAGCGGGTGCTGAACGATATGTCGCAACTGGATCTGTCCACGCGGCTGTTGGGCGAAACCCTGTCCATGCCAGTGGCGCTGGCGCCAGTGGGCCTGACCGGGATGTACGCCCGCCGGGGCGAGGTCCAGACCGCGCGGGCGGCGGACCGCAAGGGCATCCCCTACACCATGTCCACCGTGTCGGTCTGCCCCATCGAGGAGGTCGCCCCCGAGATCAGCCGGCCCATGTGGTTCCAGCTCTATGTCCTGAAGGACCGGGGATTCATGAAGAGCGTGCTGGAGCGCGCCCGCGCGGCCGGGGTCTCGACGCTGGTGTTCACTGTGGACATGCCGGTGCCGGGGGCCCGCTACCGCGACGCCCATGCCGGGATGAGCGGACCGTACGCCGCTTTGCGCCGCTACGTCCAGGCGGCGCTCCATCCGCGCTGGGCCTGGGATGTGGGCCTGCGGGGCCGTCCGCACGACCTGGGCAATGTGTCCAGGTATCTGGGCAAGCCGACGGGACTGGAGGATTACATTGGCTGGCTGGGGGCCAATTTCGATCCGTCGATTTCCTGGAAGGATCTGCAGTGGATCCGTGATTTCTGGCAAGGGCCGATGATCATCAAGGGCATCCTGGACCCGGACGACGCGCGCGAAGCCGTGCGCTTCGGCGCCGACGGCATCGTGGTCTCCAACCATGGCGGGCGGCAACTGGACGGGGTGCTGTCCACGGCCCGCGCCCTGCCGGCCATCGCCGATGCGGTCAAAGGCCAGATCGCTTTGCTGGCGGATTCGGGCGTGCGCACCGGGCTGGACGTGGTGCGCATGCTGGCGCTGGGCGCCGACACCGTGCTGCTGGGCCGCGCCTGGCTGTACGCCCTGGCCGTGGGTGGCCAGGCGGGCGTCGCCAACCTGCTGGACCTGATCGAAAAGGAAATGCGCGTGGCCATGACCCTGACCGGCGCGCGCACCATCGCCGACATCTCGCGGGATTCACTGGTGCGCGCCTGACGGGCGCAGCCCGCGCGGCGTGGGGGCCTCTTTTTGCCGCCGGGCCGCCCCAAGGCAAAAAGCGCCCCCCTCGGGGGGCAGCAAGCG
>Ga0182738_1008311_pt1 | contig 10321 bp, 7 predicted proteins | sample eDN5th30CBELigMG_FD_128876 | JGI IMG/M metagenome (GOLD analysis project Ga0182738, IMG submission 128876) | Enriched Miracle-Growth compost microbial communities from Emeryville, California, USA - eDNA 5th pass 30_C BE-Lig MG (version 2)... ... | reverse complement strand
TTTGAAAAACATTCCGCGGAACCACTGTTGAGTGGAAGTCGCGATGGTGTTTGGATCGCATTAGTCTTTACTGGCGGAGATGAACTCCACGGCGACCGTTTCTCCAGGTTGGCCGGTTTCGACTGGGTCAAAGCGCAGGCGGCGGATAGTTCCTCGGTATGCGGCCGACGAAGACAGGCGGACCTCATAGGTGCGGAACTTGCCATCGGGTATGACCGCGAACTTCACGTTTTGCTCAGGATGAAAGCCCGGCTTTTCGGTGGTTTCCCAGAACAACTGGGCGGTCGTGTTCGTGGTTCGATAGGCGGCACGAATGAAGATCGTCGGCACATCTGCCGCGTGCCAGCAGCATTCCGGTCCGATCATGTGTGGATCGTCCTGCTCCACCTTCAGACGCCAGTGGTCCTTGATGGGGAAGCCAGTGTCCGCTGCATTCACTAACCACCAGTGCTGGCGGTCATTCTTGAACTGGTAATCCGGAGCGGGCGAAGTCGGGCGCTGCTGATAGGCTTTCTGGCGAATACTCTTCAACGAATCCAGGACCAGCGCGTAGCGGTACTCGTACACCATATTGTGGTCGAGGAGTTCCCGGCGCACCGGGGCAACGTATCCGCAGGAGTCGTCGGCAGGACCGCCAGTGCCGGGCTCGCCATAGCCGCCGCCGATGAACCGGATCGCACCGGGATGGATGATGCCCAGGCCCCAGTTATTATCGTCCACAAGCGCGGCCCAATGCTCGCTGGCAAAGAAAGTCGTCCATTGTGGCTTGCCGTCCTCGGCCGGTTGTTTGGCAATTTCGGTCAGTGGCTGGTCCGTAAAGGGCTTGTCGCCCGTGTAAGACACCAAGCGGTGCAACTTGCCAATGGTATAGATGGCGGGCAATTCTTGGTCCATCGCCGGATACTGCTGGTCGTCCCGCCGTTGGTTCGTCAGCCGATTGCGGACATGAACCGTGCGATTCTCCAGCGTGATCCACGTTTCAAACTGGCAATCGCCCGGCACGTTCTCTAGTGCCCACTGCATGGGAACCGACTTGATGTAGAGCGCCTTGCCGTCATTTGTCGTCTCGATCAGTTTTGAAGGGTTCCCATACACATCGCCGGCACTGACCGGATTCCACGGCCAGTTCTTCCAGTTGGGATGAGGCGTGCCAAAGGGCGTGGGGCCAGAATAGTACGACTGCCCGATCCAGCGGCCAAGATCGTGAGTATTGACCACGTTGCGTCCCTGCCGAACATCGGCGAGGAAACCAATGCTGCCGCCTCGGTCAAGGTTCACGCCCACCTTGATGATGCCGTTATCCAGGTAGGCCATGCGGGATTCCCGATCCGCCGGACGACCTTTATCGCCATAGCACTGCGACATAAATCCGATCGTCATTAGCAACAGCATGCAAGCCATGTTCATGCATCATTCCCCGCTGCGGCCCGTAGGGTTCCTCGCATAAGCCGATTCAATATTCGCTCGATCATATCCATCGTTGTTTAAGCGAAGCAGAGTGTGGCGCGTAGGCATCTAAACAGTAATTGACGGGCGTTTAGCTGAGCGTTTATTCTCGGCGGAGGCCAGCTAAGAAATTGCAAATAGCGGAGCACGTGGGGCAACAGCGCGCATCGGACAATGATGCGAGAAAGGCAGTGGTATGGGCCTCAAACGGATGGACAACGTGCTGATCGTTGTCGAGGATCTGGAAGCCGTGAAAGCGTTCTTCATCGAGCTGGGCCTTACGGTCGAAGGCGAAGCAACTGTCCAAGGGCCGGAGGTCGCCAGGCTGATCGGGCTCGAGGACGTGCGCGCTACTCTCGTGACCTTGCGGACTCCCGATGGGCAGGGCATCGAGCTCGACAAATTTCACACGCCCGAGCCGATCAGGTTTGGGCCGGTCAACGCCCCGGTGAATGCGCTAGGCATCCGCCGCATCATGTTCGCCGTCGACGGGATCGACGAGATGGTGGCGCGGATGGTCGCCCACGGAGCCGAGCTCATCGGCGAAATGCAGTACGAGGAACTGTACCGTCTGGCCTATATCCGTGGGCCAGAAGGCATTATCGTCGCGCTGGCCGAGCAGATCGGCTAACGCAGCCGTGCCCAGGCACCAACGTGGCGCCGCTATGCCATCTCCAGACCGGTGAGCGTGCCGGTGCTGGAACCAAAGCGGTCGACTTCGATGCCTAGCCGGTGCAGCATCGACAGGTACAGGTTGCTCAGCGGCAGGGGATTGTCGGGGTTGAAGGCCAGGTGCTGGCCGTGCCGAAAACCGCCGCCGGCAAACAGCACCGGCAGGTTCTTCGTCGAGTGGTTGCTGGCGTTGCCCAGGTTGCTGCTGAAGTACACCATGGTGCGGTCCAGCAGGCTTTCGCCCTGCTCCTGCGTGTTCTTCAGCTTGGTCAGCAGTTCGTACACGGTCTTCATCTTTTCCAGTTCAACCTTCTTGAGCTGCTCGATCTTTTGCGGGTCCTGCCCATGGTGCGATAGATCGTGATGGCCCAGCGTCACGCCGGGGATCGGCGGTACCAGGCTAGTGCCGAGCAGTTGGAACGTGATCAGTCGCGTGGAGTCGGTTTGCAAGGCCAGGAAAATCAAATCGAACATCAGCCGCGTTTTGCCGACCAGGTCGGCCGGGGTGGTGATGCTGCACGGCGGCTTGGCGTCCACCTGCGGCTTGGGCCGGCGAGCCCAGGCTTCGTTGATCACCATTCGCTGTTCCAATTCGCGCACGCTGGTGAAGTATTCATCGATCTTCTCGCGGTCACGCACGCCCATCTGCGGTTGCAGCCGCCGGGCTTGCTCGCGAACGGCGTCCAGGATGCTTTGCCCATTGCGCAGTCGCTGCTGCTGGGCTTGCACTTCGTCGGGCCGCCCCTCCAGAAACAGCTTAGCAAACACGCGCTCGGGCCACAGGTCGGCAGGCACGCGAGCGCCGCTGCGCGTCCACGATAGGCCGCCGCCTTCGGAAGATAGGGTCAGGTGCGAAAACCGGGTGAGGCCGGCCAGGTGTTCCGCGGCGAACTGGTCCAGCGAGATGCTGTTGCGGAAGCCGGCGCGGCGTTCCGGGTGCGGCGCTGCCGTTAGGAAGCTGAAGAGAGAATCGTGGCTGGAGCCGACATCCGGGTGCGCCAAACCTGAGATCACCGTGAAATCGCTGCGCAGTTCTTGGAGCGGTTCCAGGTACGGCGACAGCGCATAATCCTTGCCATGTTCTGCGGGGAAGAATGCCTGGGGATGCAGACCCAGCGGCGTGCAAATGCAGACCATGCGGCGGATGGGTGCCGGCGGCGCAGAGCCCAGCGCCCGCGGCTGCAAACTTTCGAGCACCGGCAGCGCCAGCGCGACGCCGGCAGCGCGCAGCAACGTGCGACGCGAGATCGCACCAGCAGCCGAACCGTTCACGCCGGCCGATTGCCCGGCCACCAACGCATCGCGATGCAGCATGACTTGGCTTCCTATATTTACGGCCCCTTTAATGGCTTTGCTCAGGCAGGGCAGGGGGCCTGTGGTTTGGTTGAATGCATTGCTTCGATTGCGGCCCGGTTACTTGGATCGGAACACATCACTCTGCACGATGGCGTGGATCAAGGACCGGAACCCGTAGTTGTGCTTCCGGGCTTCGTCAACAAGCGCTGCGATGGCCGGTTCGTCGGCCGCTTCGACGGGGGATCCCGTGGCGTACGTGACAAGCTTGGCGGTGAACGCTTTGGCGAACTCGTCCTGATCCGCCAGCATCAGTTGCTTCAGTTCGTCGATGTTGCTGAAGGAGCGTCCATCGCGGAGTGTGTCGGCCGGATCGACGTCAGGGCCTCGGGAGTACGACATCCGTTTGCCGTTAAGGACCACGCTCTTGCCGGTCCCGCGCACGCGGTAGTAGTCACGCCAGCCGCCGATCACGTCGAAGCTTTCCAGGGCGAAGCCGGGCGGATCGATATCCCGGTGGCAACTTGCGCAGGCCGGGAGTTCCCGGTGCTTGGCTAACTGCTCGCGGATGGTCGTCGCGCCGCGAATATCAGGCTCCAGGCCAGCGACATTCTCGGGCGGGTTAGGCGGTCGGCGGCCCAGCATTCGTTCCAGCACCCACACGCCGCGCGTCACGGGCGAGGTATGCGTGCCGTTGGCAGTCACCTTCAGTACCGCCGCCATGGTCATCGCGCCGCCCCGGTGGCTATCGGGCGGCAGAGCCACCTTGCGGAATTCCCAGCCTTCCACGCCTGGGATGCCATAGTGCTCGGCCAGGCGACCGTTGAGCATGCTGAAGTCCGACGCGATGAAGTTGGCGATGCTGAGATCGTCCTTGAGCAGTTCGGCAAAGAACAGTTCGGCCTCGCGAACCATCGACACCTTGAGCATTTCGTCGAACTCGGGATACAGCAGCCGGCTAGGCACGGTGAAATCGATCTCGCGCAGCCCCAGCCATTGCCCCACAAAGTTCTCGGTGAACCGCTCTGCCTTGGGATCGGCCAGCATCCGCTCGACCTGTGCCCGCAGCGTGTCGGGGCGGCTTAGCTTGTTGGCCTCGGCCAGGGCCAGCAGTTCATCGTCGGGCATGCTGCTCCAGAAGAAGTACGAAAGCCGGCTGGCCAGGGCGAAGTCGTCGAGACGGCCAGGCTTTTCGCGCAGGAACAGAAAGTCGGGCGAAACCAGCACGGCGGCCAATGCCACCCGCACCGATTGCTCGAACGACTGCCCTTGCTCCAACGTGTTTTGAAAGAGCTTCAGGTACGGGGCGATGTCATCTTCGCTCACGGTGCGGCGGAACGCCCGGCGGGCGAAGTTCAGCAAAATCTTTTGAGCGTCGGCGTCGGGGTTATCGGACACTACTTCGACCCGCTTGCTCATGTTGTAGGCAGGGGCCGGCGCTTGCGCCAGGTCGCCAAAAATCTGCTGGTGGCTGGCCGGCGGCCAACCTTCGTTCAGCGGCCCCTCGACTTCAACCCAGTCGATCGCCAGGCCGGGGCCATCGTATACGTCGGCGCCGATCGCATTCACGGTTTGCGCCGGGGGCAAGCCGTACGGCAAAATCGAAATGGTGGTCCTCGGCTCCATAAAGTCGACGAACTCGTAAACCCGGGGCTCGCCCGGCAGGGCGTCGAAGTAGCCGATCAGTCGGGCTTTCTCTCCGCCTACGCCCTGGCCGCCGCTAAGCACGCGAAAGATGACCGGCTTGCCGTTGCTTTGGATGGCCGAGGCCGAGATGCGATACCGATAGTACCCACGCTCGGACGGATAAAACTGAGTCAGCCGGACCGTCTGCCACAGCGAGGATGTGAATAGCACCGTGGTGCCGCTGTCCAATTTGCGATGCACCCGCTCGCGGGTGACTTTCACTTGATGCGCGTCTTGCAGGCTGTAGCGTTTCTTTACGACGGGCGGGGGCGGCAGGTTGGCAATCGCCTGGTCAAGCGCTGCCTCGGCGGCTTCCAGGTAACGTTCCATCAAGAACGACGAGGTATGCAAGGCGTCGCCCACGTTGTCGAACCCGGCGGCCGCGTTGTCTTCGGGCAGCAGTTCCTTGATCTTGATCTGGATGCCCAGCAGGTCGCGAATGGTGTGTTCGTACTCAATGCGGTTTAGCCGCCGCAGGACGGTGCGGCCCTCGACCGCGCGCTGCTGGGCCTCGGCGGCGGCCAACTGCTGCGTGATCCAGGTGGTGGCTGAGTCGCGAGCTTCTTTGCTGGGCTGCGGTTCGTCGGCCGGTGGCATCGCTCCAGCTTTTAGCTGGGCCAGCGCCCGCTGCCACAGGGCGCGCTGTTGTTCGTCGGCCAGGTCGGCATCAAGCAGGTCTAGCCTCACTTCGCCCTGGGCCTCGGGGCTGCTGTGGCACTTCAAACAGTGCTGGGCGAGGAACGCCTGCATGGGGGCGGCCGCCTGCGGCGATGCGGCCGGCCTTGCTTTCGGTGCATCGCCCTCGGCCGCGCCGCATGTGGCAAGGCTACTAGCCAACCAGCCTAGCCATAGGGCAGCCGCTACCACGCGCGCAGGTGCGAACGAACTCATGGGTGCAGCGCTCCGAGCAAGAGCGGATGGTGGTACGTGGACGGGAGTGGTGTTGCGGGTGGGCAGCCGCGACGGTGCACTACCTTCTGCCACCCCCCAAGAATAACTGGTTCCAGATGCGGTGTCGCTAAATCTTGTCGTTAGCGGGCGATTGGTTCCGGTTTGCTGGCAGCCGGGGCCTACCGGTTCCACGCCCCGCCGGGCGCGAAACCCGCCGCGCCCACGGCAATAAACATTGAACCCATCAGCCTAAACTGATATATCTAGCCAGGATGGGGGGGCTCGTCTTTGGCTGCAACTCGATAAGGGCAAGTTCCATGCTGACTTTCTGCGATGGGCGTGGTCGCTTGGACCGGCGAGACTTCTTGAAAATTGGCAGCTTAGGGCTGGGTGGGCTGTCGCTGCCGCAGATATTGAGGGCCGAGCAGCAGAGCGGCCAAAGCCGGCCGCACAAGGCCGTGATCATGATCTTTCTGTCCGGTGGCCCGCCGCACCAGGACATGTTCGATCTGAAGATGAACGCCCCGGCCGAATACCGCGGCGAGTTTCAGCCCATCTCCACCTGCCTGCCCGGCGTGCAGATTTGCGAGCACATGCCGCGGCTATCGCAGATGATGGACAAGCTGGTCACGATCCGCACGCTGGTTGGCAGCGAGGGCCGGCATGCAGGCTTCCAATGCCTCACGGGGCGGGCCTCGCGCGGAACGGCACCTGCGGGCGGTTGGCCATCGCTAGGCTCGGTGGTGTCGAAGCTGCAAGGCCCGGCCGCCGCTGGCACACCGCCGTTCATCAGCCTGACGCCCAACATGAAAAGCCGCGGCTGGTCCGATCCTGGCTCGCCGGGCTACACCGGTCGGGCCCATGCGCCGTTCACGCCCAATGCCGACGGCGGATCAAATCTGACGCTCGATCGCATCTCGCTCGCGCGGCTGACTTCCCGCCGCTCGTTGATGCACGACCTGGACGGCCTGCGGCGCGACGCAGAAACCAGCGGCGCGGTAGCCGGCATGGACGCCTACTACCAGCAGGCATTTGAGATTCTGACTTCCAGCCGCCTGGCCAACGCTTTGAACCTGGACCTGGAAGACGACCGCGTCCGCGATCGCTACGGCCGGGGCGATAACGTGCCGGCCGGTTATGGCGACGCTGGGCCGCTGATGAACGAATACTTCCTGGCGGCTCGTCGGTTGGTCGAAGCAGGTGCCCGCGTGGTGACGCTCTCGTATGGCCGGTGGGATTGGCACGGCCGCCCACACGGCACCAACTTTGAGAACGCGCGGGACCACCTGCCGCGGTTCGACCAGGGGCTCACCGCGCTGATCGAAGACCTGGAGCAGCGCGGCATGCTCGACGACGTAAGCGTGGTGGTGTGGGGCGAGTTTGGCCGCACGCCCAAGATCAACAAGAACGGCGGCCGCGACCACTGGCCCCGCGTGGGCTGTGCCCTGTTGGCTGGCGGCGGCATCCGCACCGGCCAGGTGATCGGCTCGACCACCGAGCTTGGCGAAGATCCGGCGGAGCGGCCCGTCCACTTCCAGGAAATCTTCGCCACGCTGTATCACAACCTGGGCATCGATGTGCACAGCACCACGTTGACCGATCTCAGCGGCCGCCCGCAGTTCCTGGTGGATCACGACCGCTACGGCCCATTGTCGGAAGTGATTTGAATTATCCTGCTGTGCCTGTCGCGTCCAGGTTGCTATCGCTGAGGAGAAACGGCTCATGCCCCGGCCGCTACACGTGCTTCGCCATCCCAATTCCGTGTACACCGCGGCGTTTGCGCCCAACGGGCAGCACCTGGCTACCGGCAGCCTGGATAGCACCATCAAGCTTTGGGACGTGAGCAGCGGCAAGGAGCGGCTTACGCTGACAGGGCACCGCGACGGCGTGTGCGGTCTGGCGTGGTTCCCCGATAACGAGCGGCTAGTGTCCGCCAGCTTGGATAAGACGCTCCGTATCTGGGATGCGAAGGAAGGCAGCCAACTGGCTTCGCTCGCCGGACATCAGCACTATATCGAGACGTTCGCCGCGACCGCCGATGCCGCCCTGGCCGCCAGCGGTTCCCACGATAAGCAAATCCGCATTTGGAACCTGGCCACTGAGTCCACGGTGCAAACCCTCACCGGGCATACCGCAGCCATCTTCGGCCTGGCGTTCTCGCCCCAGGGCGACCGCCTGGCTTCAGCCGGTAACGACGATTCGCTACGGCTTTGGGACGTATCCACCGGCCAACAGCTTGGCACGTTTGCCGGACATGAAGGCGCGGTGCAATGCGTGACGTTCTCGCCCGACGGCGCCACGCTCGTTTCCGGCGGCAGCGACGGCACCGTGCGGCTGTGGAATGCCGCGAGTTTTGCTGAAAAGAAAAAACTCAGCGGCCAGCGCGGCTATGCCAAGAGCCTGGCCTATGCACCCGGCGGCAAGCAGCTGTTTACCGCTGGGTTGGATGGCACGCTGCGGGTGTACGACGCCCAGGGCGAGCGGCTGGCCGCCTTCGAGGCGATCCACGAAAACACCATCTATCAACTGGCATTCTCTGCCGACGGCCGCTACCTGGCCACCGCCAGTTTTGATCGTACGATCAAGCTGTGGGACATGCGCGACCTGATGAACATCTGACGGTTGCCTAACAGACGTTCGCTGGGTGCCACTGGCTTCTGCCGGCGCTATACGCACCGCGAATAGCAGTTCCGCGAGGCGATGCCTGCCAGCGCTGTCATGTCTGTTTTCGTCTGTGGCAGTTCTTGCCGACCCACAAGAACGCGTTCTCCAGGCTGAGGAGTCTTCTCGATGAGAACAATGTTCTCCCGCTACTTCCCCTTCGCCTTCGACCGCCAACTTTTCTTGGCCGACCTCACGGAAGACCTCGACTGGGCGTACGACCTGGAGATCGGCGTCCTTTCCTTTGACGACCGTTACCAATGGAAGGCCGAAGTTCTCGGCACCGAATCGGACGAGAGCGGCACTTGGCTTTGGGCCTGGGCGAACGACGCCAGCGGCATCCCTGCGCAGCATCAAAACGCATCGCTCAAGCTGAAAGCTCTTGGCGAGCAGCACGGCATCGCAGAGCTAACGGAGCCGATGGTATCCCTGGAATATGCAGACGGCCATGCCTTCGCTGCGATTGCCGTTGGCCAAGGATTGGGCAAGGCGTACTACCGCGGCCCTTACGAAGGTGGTGCGGCGTTTTTATTGATCACGGACGAACGACTTCAATTCCAGGTCGATGATCCGCTGCGGCGCATTGTGACGGTCTTCCCGCAAGCGATCTCGGTAATCGAATTGCCAGATCATCGAGAAGCATTCCGAGGCTACCTGGAACTATATGGCATTGAACCACACGAAGTTAACGGTTCGCTGGCCGTGATCCAAAACAGCCAAGAAGCTCTCAGAGCAGAGTTCGATCAGCACGGACGATTGCGGGAATTGAAAGGCACACTCGGATAGTTTTCGTAGTTTGCGCTGCGTCGAACCAGGATACGGAGAGGGGACCGAGTCGCTGGACCGAGGTCTTGTGGCCTCCGCTGACGATGTATTTGCCGCCACTGACAATTCCGTCAGGCGGTGCCTGGCCTACGAACGCTTCGGAAGACGAAAGCGCGGGCTTCAGTTTGGCGTAGCCTCTCCATGCGGGTAGCGGTAGTCCGCCTTGTCATCCGTCGAAACCTGCTTGGTGGACCCATCTAGCAGTGAGTAAAGATACAGCTTGCCGCCCGCATGATAGACGATCGACTGCTGATCTTTGGTGAAACGCGGATACGCAAACCAGATCCTTTTCCCCTCAACGTTGGCGAAGGGTTTCAAATTACGGATGGTACGTTGCTCAATGTCGAAATCAGCCACGTAGAGCGTACGACCGGGGAACTCGTATTTGAACCCGGTTTGATACTCAAAGCAGATCTTGGTTTCACTGGGGGAAACACTGATGCGGTCGAGAATCCCCTTGTCGGCCAGTTCACAGTCAATGCGCTCGAACTTCGGTTCTCCGCCCGGTTGCGGCGTCATTAGATAGTAGCCACGTCCGAGATTGGGCGGCGTCGCGGCGACCAATAATCGCCCGTCGCGGACTGCCGAGTGAACCCAGGCGTGGTACGATTTGTCCGTCAGTGCGATTTCCTCGCCGGGCTTCCCCCCGACTTTGCCCGACATGATGTAATACCGGCCCGTTGCCGCGTTCTTACGGTTCCAGACTGGCGTGTTCGTTCCATCACGGGTCCAGGTGGGATTGAAGTCCGTGTGCGTGCCGTCGGTGAGCTGATGGAGTCCGGTTCCGTCCACGTTGATGATGTGAATGGCCGTGATCCATTTGCCGACATCGGGATCGTTCTTGAGG
>Ga0182738_1008310_pt1 | contig 10322 bp, 7 predicted proteins | sample eDN5th30CBELigMG_FD_128876 | JGI IMG/M metagenome (GOLD analysis project Ga0182738, IMG submission 128876) | Enriched Miracle-Growth compost microbial communities from Emeryville, California, USA - eDNA 5th pass 30_C BE-Lig MG (version 2)... ... | reverse complement strand
GATTTTGGCCGAACGAAGCCAATTTCCGCGCCGAGGACGAGCGACGCAAGGGCCTGTGGGGATGGGCTTTGCTTCCAGATTCGTCCTCCAAGACCGCCTCGCCGAACGAACCCAATCCGGGGGGCTGGCGCTCCCGGCGGCGCGTCCATCCCGCCGGGAGCGCCGATCTCCCGATCGGCATCCGGGCCAACAGCCGGGTGTTTCACAACGTTCTCTCAGATGGCGGTGGCCGGCGTCCCTGGGTCACAGACCCCGGCCGCAAGGGGCGGCCTCTTTTGTAGCCGGCCTCCGTGAGGCCGGGACCGGCGCTGGCGAGCATCCCAACCGAGGGAACAACCCTGTCCGCCCGCCTGGTCCTTCGCGTGCGTCGCTCGGGCGCGTTTGGTCAAAGTTCCCGCCGATTCCAGCCCATCGCGACGGCTTCGCGCGTTGTTGAAATGGCGGGGCGCGGATACACTGGTTGGTCGATTGTCTCGGGTCGCGTCCAAGGCGCGACGGCCCCGGGGCGATGCGGCCGTTTCGGCGTTTGGCCCCACGGAATGTTCGTCCTCTCGCGGGGACGCGGATTCGGAAGAAAGTCTAGAGGTTTGGACGCGATGGCGACGACCCCGTTCGTGAAGTCTCAGCGGCTGCAAAAGCTCCCTCCCTACCTGTTCGCCGAGATCGACAAGAAGAAGAAAGCCGCCATCGCGGCCGGGCGCGACGTGATCAACCTGGGGGTCGGCGACCCCGACCGGCCGACGCCCGAGCCGATCATTCGGAGCATGCAAGAGCACGTCGAGAACCCGGCCTTCCACCAGTACGCCCTCGACCAGGGATCGCCCGAGCTGAGGAAGTCGATCGCCGCGTTCTGCAAGGCCCGTTATGGGCTCGACCTGGACCCGGAAACCGAGATCCTTCCCCTGATCGGCTCGAAGGAGGGGATTGCCCATTTCCCCCTGGCCGTCCTGAACCCCGGCGACATCAGCCTCGTTCCCGACCCCTGCTACCCGGTCTACCGCTCCAGCAGCATGTTCGCCGGGGGCGACGTCTATTCGATGCCGCTTGAGCGGTCGCTGGGCTTCCGGCCCGACCTCGACGCCATCCCCGCCGATGTCTACGCCCTGGCCCGCTTGATGTTCCTCAACTTTCCCAACAACCCCACCGGCGGCACCGCCGACCTCGACTACTTCCAGAGGGTCGTCGACCAGGCGCGGGACCAGGACTTCGTCATCGCCCAGGACGCCGCCTACAACGAGATGTACTTCGACAAGCCCGCGGCCAGCATCCTCCAAATCCCGGGCGCGAAGGACGTGGCCGTCGAGTTCCACAGCCTCTCCAAGACGTTCAACATGACGGGCTGGCGGGTCGGCTTCGCCATCGGCGGCGAGCCGATGATCTCGGCCTTGAAGCAGGTGAAGGCCAACACCGACTCGGGCATCTTCACCGCGGTCCAGTTCGCGGCCAAGACGGCGCTCGACCAGTACGACGAGATCACGCCGCCCATTCGGGCCCTTTATAAGGAGCGCCGCGACGCCTTTGTTGGCGCCATGCGAAAGCTCGGCTGGGACGTTCCCGCGCCCGAGGCGACGTTCTACGTCTGGATTCCCTGCCCCAAGGGCTACTCTTCGACCGACCTCTGCGGCCGGCTGCTCGAAGAGGCCAGCGTGGTGACGACGCCCGGGCTGGGCTTCGGCCGAACCGCCGACGGCTACATCCGAGTCGCCCTGACCGTCGAAACCCCTCGGCTGCTTGAGGCCGTCGACCGAATCGGCAAGCTGTCGCTGTAAAAAGCCCCCGCGGGCCGGGGAAGGGCGAGGCGGGCGCCGAGCCGAAACTGTGCGCGGGACGGACAAGGGAGGGCGAGGCTCCCGCCGAGCCGGGGCTTTGCGTGGGGCTCGGCGGCAGCCTCGCCCTCCCGGAACGCCGGCCCAGGAGACGAGACGAACCGCCGAGGAGAACGCATGAGCGGATCGCTGGCGATCATCGGCCTGGGGACGAACCTCGGAGACCGCGAGGCGAACCTGGACCAGGCCATCACGGCCCTCCAGGCGATGCCCCACGTCCACGTCTGGACCGTCAGCGACTACTACCAGACGACCCCCATCGGCGGCCCCCCCGGCCAAGGGCCGTTTCTCAACGCGGCGGTCCTGGCCGAGCCGGCCATCGATCCCCTCAGCCTCCTCGAACTCCTCCACCGGATCGAAGCCAAGTTCGGCCGCGAGCGAACCGAGCGCTGGGGCCCTCGGACAATCGATCTCGACTTGCTGCTTTACGGCGAGGAAATCAGGCGCTCGCCCGAGATCACCCTGCCGCATCCTCGGCTGCCGTTCCGGCGATTCGCTCTCGTGCCGGCCGTCGAGGTCGCCCCGTGGTCCATCGACCCGTTGACCGGGTTGACGATCAACGAACTCTTGAACAACCTCGATCGTCGGCCGAGCTTGATCGCCGTCGCCGCCGCCGACCCGTCGGATCAAGAGGCGGTCGAACTGGCGTCGGCCGTCCACGCGATGCTTTTGGAGAAGGTGGGAGGCGAGTCGCTACGGCGTTCCGACCTCCTGAGAACGCCCACAACGACCGCGCCCACCGACCCTCGCGACCGCCTTTACGCCGAGATTCAGACGATCGCCAGGCGCTGTCCCGAAGCCAAATGGCCGGAGGAGAGCCGGGGGGACGACCGCTGGCTAATCGCCGACTTTTCCCTCGACCTGGAATTGCGGAGAGCGGCGGCAATGGCCCCGGACGGCCCATCGCCCGATGAGACCCGCTGGAAAACGCTCTGGAACCAGTTCACCTACGAACGCGCCGCGACGGCCTCGATAGAGCGGGCCGTGGAGCCGACCTTTGTGGTTTTGCTGGGCCGATCCGCCCGCGAGGTCCGCGACCAAAAGTTCCCCCGTCCGGTCTTGATTCCCGAGGCGACCGACCCGGCCGGGATCGTCGCCGAGATCGACTTGGCCCGCCAATCGACCCGGGAGTAGGCGACGGCGCGAGGGTCGTGCTACACTGAACTGCGCATCACAACAAGTCGAGGCGGTCTCTGGGGCTCGGTCAACGACATGGCCAAGAAAGACGCGGGAAAATCCTCCGCCAAGGGGGCGAGCAAAGGCGAGTCCGACGGCATCAAGATCGTCGCGCGCAACCGGCGCGCCCGACACGACTACGACCTGATCGAAAAAGTCGAGGCGGGGATCGTCCTAACCGGCACCGAGGTCAAGAGCCTCCGCAACGGCAAGGCGAACCTGGAGGACGCCTACGCCGAGGTGACCAAGGGCGAGGTCTGGCTCCTCGGCTGCGACATCCCCGAATACCTCCAGGCCAACCGGATGAACCACGTCCCCAAACGCCCCCGAAAGCTCCTGTTGCATCGCCGCGAGATCGAAAAACTCGCCATCCGAACCAACGAGCGGGGCCTGACCCTGATCCCGCTTTCGATCTACTTCAAGAAGGGGATGGCCAAGGCCGAAATCTCGGTCGCCAAGGGCCGCAAGACCCACGACAAGCGAGAGGCGCTTAAGAAGCAAGAGGCCAAACGCGACATCGACCGGGCCCTACGGCGAAGGTAATCGAATATCGACCGGAATCGGCCGAACCTTCTTGACCTTCGCGCCGTAGAGATAATAATGATTGAGGCTCGACCCGCCCACCACTACGGGCGAGCGACATCGGGGGCGAACCAGGATCGACCGGATGTCCGAAGCGAAAGGTGGCGCGCCGAGGTTGGTCAGCTGGCCTCGTAAAAAGCCGACCAAAACTTAACTGCCAACAACACTGTTGGTCTCCGTCTCGCCGCCTAAAAAACGGCAACGGCTCCGCGACGAGTCTTCTCCCGAGAGACCCGGCCGGAGACGCCAATTCGGGATCGCCTTGGCCTAACCGCTTGTTGCAGCCGAGGTTAAACTCATAACGAGCTAAGCCGAAGGAGACCCTGTCGATCGGGGCTCCCAGGCCGACAATCAAATAATCGACTACGCGCGTAGAGGCCCTCGCAGACGCTTCTCGGGACGCGGGTGCAATTCCCGCCGCCTCCACTTTCAACTCACTTGGGAGAAATCCCAAGTGAGTTTTTTTATTTGACTTGTGGCAATTCCCGCGAGAATCGATCAGCCCATTTTCGCCGTGACGCGCCGGAATGCCCTCCGGTTTTAGATCGTCGAACGATCACGGGGATCCGCTTGGGAGGGTCGGATTCGGGAGGGCGAGGCGGGAGCTTCGCTCTCCCTTGGATCTTGCGCGCAACGCGCTTGTTCGCCGCTCCAGCCCGGGTGATACGGAATTGCGTGGAAGGCTAACCGTTGGCCGCCGCCCAGCCGAAACCGACCGCCCCGCGGACGGTTTCGGCATGGTCCATCAACCAAAGGCACCGCTCGACCAGCGAGTTCCGCAACTCCTCCAAATCGTTGTACCCTTGGTTGGCCACCGCCTCCCGCACCAGCGGCCAGAGCGGCTCAACCGGTTGCAGTTCGGGCGTGCGCGGCGGCAACCGGCGCAGAAGCACGTTGGGGGGAACCTCCAACCGCTTCGCCACGTGCCAGCCGGCGTTGTCGACCAGGACCAACAGCAACTTGTCGCCTTGCGGGTCGGCCCAGCGGGCGAATTCCCTCAGAGCCGCTCCCATCCAGTCCGCGTTCACCGTCGGCGGAAGCAACTCCAAGCTTCGCCCGCTGGCCGGATGGGCGAAACCATAAACATAAAGCCATTCGTATTTGGTTCGGCCGAACGCCTCCGGCCGTCGCCCCTTGACCGCCCAGACCCGCCGGGCGATCGGCTTGAGCCCCAGCCGCGCCTCGTCCTCGGCCCAGACCTCGACCGTCTTGTCGGGATGCTCACGTCGGAGCCGGTCGACCCGCCCGGCCAGGGCGTCTTTTCCACGCCCGCCGAGTGGCGGGCGTGGCGGCCTCCGGATGGCGGGGACGGGGGACCTGCAGCGAAAAACCCAGACCGCCCAGCCAGCGCCAGCCGGTCGATTTGTCGACGACCACCCCCCAGCGGTCACGGACGTAGGCGGCGACCTTCGGGCCGGTCCAAAGACCGCCGTCGGGCGGCGCGTGTTGCAAGGCGTCCCAGAGGTCGATCTGCTGGTCGACCGAGAGCTTCTCGCGACCGCCGTTGGTCACCTTGCGACGATCGATTAAGCCGTCGGGGCCCTCGGCGTTCCACCGCTTGATGAGGGAGCGGACCCAGCCGGCCGACAAGCCGAGCGCCTCGGCGACGGGGGCGGCGGCCGGCGGGTTGTCCGGACGGGTCAACAGCCGGAGGGCCTCCCAATGGGTCTTCTCCAGACTCGACCGGCAGGCCCGACAGCGGGCGGAAATCTCTTCGTGCGTTAAATGCGGCGAGATGGGGAGCCTGGGGTGCGCCATGGCGTGGCCTCCTGAAGAATGCCTACGTCATTATACCGCCGCTGATTCGCGAGATTCCGTATTACTCCTTGACACTGGCGATCCGCCCGGGTCCATTGCGTGTGAGGAAAGCTCGGGCGGGAGTCAAAAACAACGAGACCAACACTCATCCGGCAAATCCGGCCAAGGGAGGCTGGGATCAAGTCATGAAGAAATTGAATTTCCTTTTCGCGGCGATAATTCTTTATCCCTGGTTTGGAGCTGGCCTGGGAACGAGGGCGCTTTGGGGCGCTCCCCCACCGGTATCCACGGATTGGTCGGACTGGGAGAAGCACCGCGGATCGGTGGTTCACCCGGCGACAATCGTAAAGCCCCAAGATCTGACCAGGGCCAAGGAGAACATCGGCCGTTACGCTTGGGCGCGCGACGAAGCGGATCGCGTTCGCCGGTCGGCGGACGAGGCCCTTAAGACGATCACTCCCCAATATATCGAAAAGATGATCGAACGCACCACGCCCGGATGCACGGGGCCGTGCCCAGCCTGCCGCGCCAAGGGGCTCGCCTGGCATCCGAACGGGCGTTGGAGCTGGTCGCCGTCGCGTCCGGATCAACTGAGCTGCGGCGCTTGCGAGACCGTCTTTCCGAACGAGGAGTTTCCCGAGACCGTCGTCGTCGAGTCCAAGTGGGGGCGCGGCCAGAAGTTCGCCTTCATGGGCGGCGAAACCTTCAAGGTCTTTGGCTACACGCAGGCTCGGCCGAGCCTCTCGGGCATCATCCGGGCGCGCAAGGTGGCGTATATGACGAGGCTTCTGGAAACGCTCGGCACGGCTTACGCCCTGACCGACGAACCTCGATACGCGCGAGGGGCCAAGGCCATCCTGAGCCGCTTCGCGGACGTTTTTCCCGAGTATCTCGTGTACGCCGGGTACGGATACGGGGAGTACGCCGGGATGGATCCCCACGTGGCGGCCGAACGGATCAACAACCTTCCAGAGGACGAAGTCGTCTATCCGCCGAACAAGCCCAACCGGAAAATCCACACCGGCTATTGGTCGGCCAGCCGGATCGGCACCTCGGGGATGGACGGCGGCTGGGTCGTCTCGATCGCCGTGGCTTACGACTTAACCTGCATGGCCGAAGAGAACGGCGTTCCCGTCTACTCAAAGGACGAGAAGCTGCACATCGAGCGCGACTTGCTTTTGGAGGGCGCCTATCTGGCCCTCTGCGATCCAGACATCAACAATAAGTCCGTCGGCAACCGCGCGGGGGCGGCGGTGGTCGGGATCTGCGTCGGGCATCCGGGGCTGGTCCGGTTCGGCGTGGAGGGCTTCCAAAAGGCGGTGGACGACTGGTTTTTGCCCGACGGCGGCACGTCGGAATCCCCCGCCTACGCCATGATGACCATGTCGGGCCTCCGGCCCTTCGCGCTGGCGCTCCGGAATTATTCCGACCCGCCGGGCTACAAGGCGGCCGACGGCTCCCGATTTGACGACTTCGACGCCAGCCGCGACTCGAACTTCGGCGACTGCTGGCAAGCCTTGATCTGGACGCTTCAGGGGGATCTTCGCTTCCCGCCCTCGGCCGACTCGTATCGCACCAGCGGCATCGGCTCCCGCTTCGCCGAACTCATCGCCGTGGCCTATCCGACCGACGAGCACATCGCCCTGCTCAAGGAGTTGGCCGGCGACACCCCGAGTCGGGGCGCGGCGCGCGACGCCCTCTTTTACCGGGAGCCCGGCCTGGCGCGTCGCGAGACGCCGCCCTTGCGACTGCCCGACGTGGCGTTCCCGTTCCTCGCCCAAGGCTACGTCCGCACTGGCGAGACCGGACGCGATGGGCTGTTGATGCTCAACGCCAGCGATTGGGGAAGCCATCACCATCGCGACAGCCTCAACCTCTACCTCTGGCAAGAGGGCCGCGAACTGCTAACCGACCTGGGATACCTGTGGGACCACCCCGACAAGCACCAGACCGCCCGAACGTTCGCGCACAACCTTGTGATGATCGACGGTCGCGACCAGCAAACAACCGGACGCGGCGGTAGTTTCCATATCTTCTCCGTTACGCCCCGGATCAAGGTTATGGAGGCGTCGTCCGACGCCTACGGCCCGGAATCGCTTTACCGACGGACGAGCGCGCTGGTGGATCACGGTTCGGAGGGCTCCTACGTCCTCGACATCTTTCGAGCGAGCGGCGGCGCGACCCGAGATTACGTCTTCCACGGCCCCGGGAACCAGTATCAGGTGGAGGCGCTCCCGCTCGCTCCGGCCCCGTCGGACTCGGCCCTCCTTTCGCTTCCGCTTGAGAAGCTTGAGGCGGCGCCCGGAGACTCGCCTTGGAGCATCCGCTGGGAGCTGCCGGACGGTTACGAATTCCGGGCGCTTTCACCGGGACACACGGGCGAGACCGTCGCCTTGGGCCAAGGGTGGGGCCAGCGCGACCACACCAACAAGGATCGAGGCGCCACGCTGCCCTATATCGTCCGCCGTCGCGTGGGCGAAGGCCGCGGCGACGCCTTCGTTACGGTTTTCGAGGGGAACGCGCCGAATAGGCGGCTCGTCAAGACCGTCCGGTTGTTGCCCATCAAGGGCGCTCCGTCTCTTGACGCCGTCGCCGTGGAGGTCGAAACGACGGACGGCAAGGATCTGATCGTCAGCAGGATCGGGGTGAACCCGAACCGCGTTACGGCGTCCTTCGAAGGCGGGGGCGTGACGACCGACGGCCGGATCGCCGCGATCCTTGCCGAGGGCGGCAAGCCTTCATGGGCGACCCTCGTAGAGGGAACGCGCCTTGAGGCGGCCGGGATCAGCCTGAGGTCTCCAGTCGCGGCCTTCGTGGGCAAGATCGTCGCGGTGGGCGGCGTGGGCGACGACTCCTATTTCGTCGTGGACGCCGACCTGCCCAAGGATCGGCGACTGCACGGCCAGACCTTCTTCGCGATCGACGGCGGCGTTCGCCGCGCGTATCCCATCATCGGGGTTGAAGAGGTGGAGGGGCGAACCCGCGTGTTGACGAAGCGCGACGGCCGCGGCTTCAAGGCCCGCCCGGCCCAGAGTTGGGAAATCCCGGTGACGCTGGAACAAGGCGCCCCCGAATAACCGAGACGCGGGGCCGATTCTTTCCGTCTCCGTCGGTTGGCTTGACGAACGAGCGTCCGCAGTGATCAAGCCAACCGACGATATCATCGAATCCTCTCAACGACGATCAACTGGAGCGGTCGGCGGTGGCCGCCAATTGCCGGATGAACGGAGGCGGTCGACGGCCGCTCGGTTGAGCCTGTGCCGCGGGAGCGCGAAAGCACTGATCGAGGCGGCCCGCGTCGCCCACGATCGGGGGCTCCGCGTGGAGAACGTCGGCGGGGATGTTTCGGACGGTTGGCCCCGCCCCGCAAGATCCACCATGATTTGGCCCTTCCAGCGAGGATTGAGCGGCGCGCGGTTCGCGTGGATGCGTCTCGAAGGGGGCGAACATGGCTGAAAAGCAAACATTCGAGGACGTGCCGATAGGCAAGTTCGACATCCTGGCGACCTACACGCTCGCCGGGGCGCTATTGGACGGCCTGGACGAGGACGAGGCGAAGCAGCGCGGGATGGTGGCGGCGATCATGGGAGCCCGGGCCCGACTCGGCGGCGGTCGCGGAAGCCGCCACGATGAGTTCAGAGCCCAGAAGGAGGCCGCCGAGAAGAAAAAGAAGACCACCATCACCGCCGAGTCGTTCGATCGCCAGGTCGCCGACAAGATGGGCGCCTTCTTCGACTCGGCGTTTCTCCCCCTTATGAAAGAGCTGGTCGAGGCCGGGTTCTCTTACGACGAAGTCAAGCGGACGGTCAAAATCCCCAGCGTCTGGGGAGCCAAAATCCTCGGCGAGCAGTTTCGAGGGCGGGCGTCAGAGGCGCTTCGGAAAAGCCGCCGGACCTGAGGCCCGAGCGGCTTCGAGGGCTTTGGAAAACGCGGCGAGACGGCTATAGTGGACCTTGATGTCGCGCCCTTTTGGATTTTCGATACTCTCCATCCGACGAAACGAATCAGCCTTATGGGATCGATCCTCGCCGCCGTCGCGCAGTTCCACCATAAGCCCGGCGACAAGGCGTACAACCTGTCGGTCGTCGAGCGGTTCACGGCCGAGGCTCGGGCCTTGGGCGTGAAAATCCTGGCGTTCCCGGAGATGTGCCTGACCGGCTACTGGCACGCGACGAAGCTCGACCGGGAGGGGCTCGAGGCGCTCGCCGAGCCGATCCCCGACGGCCCCTCCGTCGCCCGCCTCCGGGAGTTGGCCGCCGCCGCCAACATGGCCATCGGCGCGGGATTGATCGAACGCGCCGAGGACGGCCGATTGTACAACGCCTACGCGGTCGCGATGCCCGACGGAACCGTCCACCGCCACCGCAAGATTCACGCATTCGAGAGCGAACACATCAGCGCCGGTGACCAATACACGGTCTTCGACACCCCCTGGGGCATCCGCGCGGGCGTCTTGATCTGTTACGACAACAACATTATTGAGAATGTCCGCGCGACGGCCTTGCTCGGCGCCGACGTTTTGATCGCCCCCCACCAGACCGGCGGTTGCGACTCGCGGAGCCCCCACGCGATGGGGCTTATCGACCCCTCCTTATGGGAGCGCCGGGAGACCGACCCCGAGGCAATCGAGGCCGAGTTTCGGGGGCCCAAGGGGCGAGAATGGATTCTCCGGTGGCTGCCGGCGCGGGCCCACGACAACGGCCTGTTCGTCCTCTTCAGCAACGGCGTGGGTGAAGACGCGGGGGAGGTCCGCACCGGCAACGCCATGATTCTCGACCCCTACGGCCGCATCCTCGCCGAGACCTGGAAGGCCGAAGACCGCATGGTTACGGCCGAGTTGGATCTCGACCTCCTCCCCCTTTGCACCGGCCGCCGCTGGATCCGTGGCCGCCGCCCCGAACTCTACGGACTTCTAACCAAGCCCCTCGGCCACGAACTCGACCCCCGCGCCGCCCGATTCTCCCGCGCCGCCGTCGAACG
>Ga0182738_1008306_pt1 | contig 10324 bp, 17 predicted proteins | sample eDN5th30CBELigMG_FD_128876 | JGI IMG/M metagenome (GOLD analysis project Ga0182738, IMG submission 128876) | Enriched Miracle-Growth compost microbial communities from Emeryville, California, USA - eDNA 5th pass 30_C BE-Lig MG (version 2)... ... | reverse complement strand
CGATGTCCGGGGTGCGGCAAGCCTGCCGAGGAGAAATACCGGCCCTTTTGCAGCAAGCGCTGCGCCGACGTCGATCTCGGGCGCTGGCTGAAGGAGAGCTACCGGGTCCCGACGGACGAAACCTCCGACGACAGTGGCGAGCCCTAGCAGGATGTCGGCGTTGAGGCCGATATCGGGATTGCGTTGGACATTTTCCCGAGCGCGTTGACGCGTGATGAGAAATTTCCGGGCAGGTGCGGATGTTTGCGCTCGCCGGCGTCTGACCACGCCTCACGAACATCAATCCAGACCCGCTCCTCAACTCAATGCCGCACTCGCCCGCCCTCTCTTTGCCCTCAACTCCAAGACATCAGTCCGACAGGATGCTAGTCTAACTGGACAGGGACGTTGACGCGCCCTATACAGCCCGCCGCAAAACAAGTGGCGCGCCCAGGTAGCTCAGTTGGTAGAGCATGCGACTGAAAATCGCAGTGTCGGTGGTTCGACTCCGCCCCTGGGCACCATTTCGTTTTGTTCAATCTAGCGTGCATTTAGGCCTGCTGGCCGCCGCCGCTGGACGACCTTTGCGAGACGTTTTTTCCAAGCCTCGGTGCTGTAGAACCTCCTGTCTGATGTAGCGAGGCGCGACCTCGCGGTCGAAGCGCTCCTCGCCGAGCTGGCCGCACCAGCGCATGGCGTTGCGGGGGTCAGTAGGCCGCATTCGTCCAGACGGATGACGGCCCGAGCGGTCACGGCAGCCCGTCGCCGCGGGCGCAGAAGAGCGGAGGCGGAAGGATCGCTCCCGCCTCCGCGTCGCTGTTCGGATGGGCGCGAGCGCTCATCGCTCGGCAGCCTCGGCTTCCACGATGGCTGCGGCCGGCTGCTTGATCATCGACCAGGGAACCCAGCCGCCATCCCGCTTGTCGGTGTCGGCGAAGCGCCGGCCGTCGAAGCGACCGCGCCGCACGTGCTTCACGTCTCTCCGCATCACCTTGTGCAGATTGCTGTGCGGTGCCGTGCCGAGGCCATCTTCCTCGCGCTCGGCGATGTAGATGCGCGTCATAGCGCACTCCGGCGACGAAGCATCGGCGTTGGTGATGAAGCTGATGAGCGCTTCCCGCGCCTCATGGAGGGCGTGCTTGCGCGCGTTGTCGCCCTCGCAATCGTCGGCATCCGTGTTCGAGTCGGGCTCCAGCATGAAGCGCGCGATGACGGCATCGCGTACGGTGAAGCCGCCGAACAGGGACTTGAGTGCTTCGACGAACTGGTAGGCCGTAACGCCCTCCTTCGTGTTGTCGCCGTCCACGAACGGCAACACGGCCTCGACCACCTGGTCAACGAAGGCGCTGGGCGAGAAAGCCGGCGGCGCAACCTTGGCCGTGTCGGCGGTGGTGATCATGGTGTCTGGCATCGTTTCCTCCTCAGCAGAAGCCGTCGGAGGCGAGTAGCGCCCTCGACTCGTCGACCGCCATGTTCGGAGATTCCTTCACACAAGGTCCGGTCAGGCGAGATGAGTCCCCGTGAGTAGGGTCGTTACCTCAACATCAACACCGAGTTGCAGCACCTGAAGCTGTTCGTGGACGCCACGCCGGCGCTCACGACCTCGACCCTGCGTACCCGGGCGCGCCGGCTGAAGCGCCAGCACAGCATCGGGCTCTTCGTCGTCGACCATCTGCAGATGATGCGAGGCTCGGCGAACGTCGGCGATGGACGGGTGCAGGAGGTGTCGGAGATCTCACGCGGCCTGAAGGCGCTGGCAAAGGAGCTGGACGTGCCGGTGCGGGCACTTTCGCAGTTGAGCCGAGCCGTCGAGAATCGGACCGACAAGCACCCGCAGCTCTCCGACCTGCGCGACTCCGGCACGATCCAGCAGGATGCCGATGTGGTGATCTTCCTGTACCGCGAAGAACACGACTTGGAGCGCAGCAACAAGAAGGGCAGCCCCGACCATATCGCTGCCATGGGCCTCGCCGAGGTCGACATCGCGAAGCAGCGCCACGGGCCGATCGGCACCATTCCGATGCCGTTCAATGCGCTTACACGAAATTGAGCGACATGGGCGATGCCAATGCGTGACGTTTCCGAGGTGCGTCGCGCGGCTTGGCGGACCCGCCGCGAGCGCTACGGCGCCAAGGGGCACACCGGCCAGTACAGGCAAGCCGCACTGTGCCCAATCTGCGAACGTCTGTGCATGGAAATCGAGACGCATTCCGAATGGAGTCCGGCACGGTTGCCCAGGTCGGCTCAACGACGGTCACAGCGCCGAGAGCGATTCGGACGGGGCCGAAACGATGGACGCCTCGGGCGCCAATGTCCGTTTCAGGGTGACGGGCAAGGAACTCACCGAGTTGACCGTGCTCTCGATAGATCCGTGATGGTTCTATCCGTGCCGCAGGTACTCCACGGCGTTGGCCGGGTGGTAGAACGGATTGGGGCACGCCCGCCCGGGCTCGTAGCCGTCTACGGCGCAATGGCAGATGTGAGGCCAGCACCATACCATCCTGGTCCTCAAGTGCGGCTGCGCAGCAATCAGGAGGCTCTCGATCGAGCGCGTCTGAAGATACTTGCGCAGCGCCCGCCCCATGGGGCTCAGCCTTGGCGGGGCGCCGACGAAGATGCGTGCACCGGCGAGGGCGTGGGTCATGGATTCCGAGGTCTCCAACCCGAGTGCGTCCGCTATGGCGGAACGATCGACCGAGCCCGGAGCGCAGAAACCAATCAGCTTCTTCAGTGCCGGCAGGGCATAGGGATCGCCCAACCCGTGCGCGTGCGGAAAGACCTGGCTGTACCAGTCGCAGAAGAACTGATCGATCGTCTTGGTCATCGCATTTCCCCCCCTCCGTCACGATGGCACCGTGGCCGAGTGCGCGTCAAACGGATGTGAGGTGACGGCGTGAACAAGCAGGACCTCCGCGACATCTGGCAGTACGTGATGTTGATCGCGCCGGCACCCATCGGCGCGCTGATCGGGATGCGCTACGCCGTCGACCAGACGCCGAAGGCACGGGCCTATACGGGTCCGTGCTCGATGGGGCTGGCGCCTTCGTGGCGGCGGGCAACCATGAGCGGCCAGGATCTCGGGCTGATCCTGATGGCAGCCGCCGGCCGGGGCGCGCGCCACTGGATTTAGCGCTACATCCAACGATGGAAAAGACAGTGAAGCTGGCCAAGCATTTGCCCTGCGGGAAATGTCACGTCGCAGACCGCAGCGCGGCCGGGAATCGACAACACGCCACCCATGGCGGAGCTCGGCGAGCTGCAGCGCACGGCCGAGCTGCTCGAACGTGTGCGGGCGATCCTTGAGCGGCCCGTCCTCGTGACCAGCGGCTATCGCTGCCCCGCGCTCAACGCAGCGGTCGGCCTCCTCGGCGCCATCAGCGCCGAGGAGGCGAACGGTGGCTGGCAATGACCGCGAAAGAACCAGGCAACGTCCTTGTCGCGTTGCAGGGTCGGCAGGTAGACATTGAGATACACATCCGGTCGATCCCTTCGACCGACGGGCTCACATGATTATCCAGTATCTCCGCCACGCTCTGTGTTACTATCGCCACGGCTTCGGTCGTTCGGTTTTGCCCGATCAGGGCGTTTACAGTAACCGCTTACGCGGTCACTTGGGACTGGTTCTACCAGAGCCCGTCATGACCCGGCGACCGGAGCCGCCTCAATACATCTCGTCGGTCTGAGGCGAAGCCTGGTTAGAAAACGGTCATTCAAAAAATGACGTTTATTCAACTGGTTGGGGGAAAATTTGATTCCGCCTCCAGCACCATTTCTCTTCGGTGACTTAATCGCAAGCGGGTGCAGCGGCCGATCTGGCATGGACAGTGCCGCCCTGTGCCGTGGGCCGCGCAGGACACGGCGCGCTCCGGCTCACAAGGACTATCCGTACCTCTGGGCGGCGTGATGATCGGTCGCCGAACCGGGCGGGCATACCCGATATTCCCCTGCATCCCTGCGGCCGCGGGTTCCCGCGCCTGGTGACGATCATGGGCTGGGCGAAGCGGGAGCGGCGCCGGACTGGTGGCTTCGAACACAATGGATGCATCCGGCCAGGGAAGCCGGGTGGCGCCTGCATCGGCACCCTGCTGAAGATAGCGACGTTCACCGGCGGACGCTTCATTTAACAAACGCCGATTGCTGCCCAAACAAACCGGGCCCCCTCCATCTATCAGGTGACCTTGCATTGTTCGATTGTTATGCCTGCTGCCAGCGCCTCAATCAGCCAGCGTGGTTTCCGGCCGCGGCCCGTCCAGGTTTGAGCGTCGTTGCTCGGATTGCGATATTTGGGTGGCAACTCTCTTGAAGCGCGCTTGCGCTCCTTGCTGCTCTTCAAGGCAATTCGGAAATGCGAAAGCCCAACATCGTACTTTTCAATGACCACGCGTAGTTGCTGGATGCCTTCCGTCAACTTGAGTTCTGCCGCCTCTGCCTGAAGTGATCTAATTTGCTTCTCGATCTCCTCCAATGATCTGCTTGCCATGGTCTCTTCCCGTTTGGTTGCTACTCTGAAGGTGGCGCGAAGGGAGCCGTGATCGCTTGCCGGCAGCCTATTGGACTCAACCCGGATTTCCCAAAGGCAGAACCCGCATCGACGGTCCGATTCTGAGAAAAGAGTCGGGCCGCAACAACTTTTCGCAACGAGAAGGAGGCCGCGATACCGACGGAGTGTATCGCGATTTCGGTCGGCTTTGCACGCATTGACGGCGGCTGTGTCGTCTTCGACAGCGGGAGATCGCGTCTGATGCCGATGGATTGCTGCTGGGCCCGACGGATCGGCCGATCGGGTTGATCGACCGGTTTGCGCAGTGCTTCACCGATCACGATCCCGAACTGCGGTCGGACTGCGCGCCGATCGCCGGCCTCGTGGACAAGCCCAGGGGGAAGGCAGCACGTTCAGTTATCTCGGGCTGGGTCGCCTGGAGCCGACGAAGTACCATCCGGCGAAGGACCGCATCGCGGAATGCCAGATGAACCTGCTCGCCGCCTGCCCAGAGCGTAGCCCGAGGGATCGCACTCGGCGGCTATCATGCGAGCCGATCAGCGCCACCTCCGGCTGTCATCGATGGCCTGTGTCGGCACACCCCCGCCGGGGCCTCCAGCGGCTCCATGCATCTGGGGCAAGGAGACGTCCGGTCCGGTGCTCGGAATCATCAAGTCCAGGCCCTACGGACAGCCGTCGACTTGGCGAACAGGCAGGCAGCCGAACTCGAGATTGCCGGCCCGGAAGTATGAATACGAAACTTGAGCCTTCTCTTCGAGAGGCGGTGGTGTATTCTATGTTACGTACGAGATTACCGTCAGTCCTTCTTGAGTTGGCTCGAGGGTGAGTATCCAAGTAAAGCGCAGAGTACAGGCAGAAGGTCCAGACAAGCCGATAAAGTTTTTCGCGGGCGATCCGTCGCACGCAAGCCGGGACAAATGCGACTCTTGGAGAGCTTTCCCGATCCAGCCGATATATTTCACGCAAGTGCTTGCAAGGAGGCGGCTTATTGAGGAGGACACATGAACTTCCGTGCCTTGAGGTCGGCCCTTGGCGTAACGCGGGCTGAAGGTTTTCGCGGCAGGATGTCCAAGTGACGAGCCGTCCTCGCTTCCTCCTCTTCGGCGGAGATGGCCAACTGGGCCGTGAACTGCAGTCGGTTGCGGATCGCAATGGCACAAGCCTGGTCGCGCTGGGAAGACGCAACGGCGATATCACTCGGCAGATGGACGTCGGACGCGCTCTTCGTCAGTTCGCCCCTGACATCGTGGTCAATGCGGCGGCCTACACCAAGGTCGATGCAGCCGAGTCCGAGCGTGAGGTGGCGTGGAAGGTCAACTGCGTTGGGGCGGGCGTCGTCGCCGCCGAATGCGCAGCGGCTCGGGTGCCGCTGATCCATGTTTCTACCGACTATGTCTTCGATGGATCGAAGAGCGCTGCTTACACCGAGGATGATGCCGTCGCTCCCCTGGGCTCGTACGGTGGTTCGAAGGAAGCGGGCGAGCGGGCGGTTCGGGAGGCATGGGCAGAGCATCTCATTGTCCGTACGGCGTGGGTGTACGGCTCCCACGGCGCCAACTTCCTCAAGACCGTCATGCGGCTCGCCCGCGAGCGCGATGTGCTGCGCATCGTTTCGGATCAGATCGGTAATCCAACTGCTACCGAGGATCTTGCGACCGCAATCCTGGTCGCAGGCAATGGCGCTCTTGCTTCAGGGGGCCCGTGGGGCACGTATCATTTTGCCGGTTCCGGCGATGCCTCATGGCATGAGTTCGCCATTGAGATCGTTGCGGCGCAGTCCCGGTGGACAGGCAGGCATCCAGTCGTCACCGCGATTCCCACCTCAGATTATCCGACGCCTGCCAAGCGCCCCGCCAATTCGAGGCTTGACAGCGGGCGGTTTGCCGCGACCTTCGGGGTGAGGGCCTCGCCGTGGCGAAGCCGCATTCCGCCCGTCGTTGAAGCGGTGTTGAGACAAACGGGGGGCGACCAGATCATCCATGGCTGAGCCGAAACTTGGATCCGAGTTCCGCTCGAGTCATCGACCTACGCCAAATTTCCTGATGGGGAACATGCAGCCGAAGCGCCGCCGACCGCGCTGGTCGTTACGCTTCGGCAGCTCGCGGGCGGCAACCCGATTTTGGAAAGTGTTCGCTTGACGGCGTCACGCCGGCAGCAGGACCGTCGCCAGCTGCAATGTCTTGCGCTTCGTCGCCGCGATAGGTGCCAGGTCGACGATAGAGTTCGAATTCGGCGACGAGGTGATGCGAGTGTCAGCCGGCGGCGATGCGGCGACGCTGGGGGCGGTGCTGCATGCCGTGAGGCATGGCGTGATCGTCGGTCGGGCGCGGTGCGGGGGGCGACGGGGCATACGCGGACTTCCGCAAAGGGTGGATCGCCGGCGCTTCGGTGCTGCTTGCAGGATCCGACCGGACGCCGGCAAGGGCAATGCGCGCGGCGCGCCGCAAGCCAGTGCTGCAATTGCGCGGCCGAACCAGCGACACGTTGGCCCGCCGCTCGGGTCAGCCCGCGCAGAGGCGTAGCGATGCAGCGGTGTGAGTAAAACGTGAGCAAACCGTTTTTCACCACTCTCCAGTGCGGCCAACTTGCCAAAACCTGCTCATCGCGCGACAACGCAACTCGTGAGAATGTCCAGTGCACGGGATCCCGATCTCGACCGCAACTTGAGTTCAACCAATCGTACGGTCGCCCTGCTGCTGCTGATGCGCCAGGCGCAGCGTCTCTCAAGCTGGGCAGAGCAGTGTCTATCACCAGTTTCGTCCGGCGCCAGCAGACCTCGCGGTCATGCGCGAACCGGGGAGCTGCATCTCGATCATCCGCTTGCGCGTAGCTGGTTGCTGCGCGATCCGGGCCCCTAGCAGGTTGCCAAGACGAGATGGACGATAGGAGCCGAGACGATATGTCGACGGTCGAACGCATTTAAAGCGGCGGCAGACGACGCCGATTTTCGTCAAGGCAAACTGGCCGCCTCCAGCAATCTCCGAGGAATGTTATCAGCGACCATGACAGCGAATCGTGCCTTCATTCACATTGGTCTTCACAAAACGGGCACAAAGTCCATCCAGTTTGCGCTCGCGCAACGACGAAGCCGTCTCGCGCGGGGCAACTGGTTGTATCCGAGAGAAGGGACAACGAGCAATCGGAGTGGCCACCATGGGCTGGCATGGTATTTGCACCGCGCTTCACATCGGCACCCTGGGCTACTGAAGTTTGATCTTGCTGCATTCCAGGCCGAGATCGCTTCAGCGGGCACAAGGGACATCATCGTCTCTTCCGAAGAGCCGAGCAGGCTGTCCAGGAACAAATTCTCGATCGAAACGGTCCTTGGTCTGTTTCCAGCTCATGAAGTGTTCGTTGTGGCCTATGTCCGAGAACAAGCCGAGTTCCTGAATTCCCTGTACACCGAAGTTCTCAAGGATATGACCTATCCAAGCTCAATTGGGAATTTCGTGGCGCGGCGCCTCCAGGCAGACCAGGACAATTACCTGGCCCTTCTCCAGCTTTGGCATCAGCGGCTTGGTCGTCGGCTCCTAGTACGTCCCTACGATAGGACCGAGATGTACGGCGGGGATGCCGTACGCGATTTCGCGCATCTCGTGAGCATCGACGATATCGTCCGGCCTCTGCCGGCGGAGCGAAAGAACTTACAGCATAATACGTGGCAAGTGGCGGTGCTCATTGGTCTTTCCCGCTTGCTGAAGAAGCGCGACGAGCGCTGGGACCACAATTCCGACAGGCATCGTTATCTATGAAGAGCGGTGGACGACATCCTTCAAGATCCGGAACTGCGTGCGGGCGAGCCTTATTGGGGATTGGGCCCTGGTGTCGTGCGCCGCGTGCGAGAACACTACGAAAGTTCGAATACCGCGTTGTTCAGGAACGTGCTGGGACGAGATTTCGAGTTTAGTCAATGCAGAATTCACAGGAAACGCCGCAGCGTAAAATACGAAGAATTGCCGGACGCTTTGCGCAAGAGGCTTGAAGAGCGGCTTATGGCAGGCCTGACTGACGATCGACATCGATAATGATCGTCGGTGGCACCAAGGCCGTATCCGCCGGCTCGGCCGTAACGCCGGCTCGCGATTGATCGCACGGCCTTTCGCCCGCGGCAGCCGGCTCAATCGCCGCGCTCCGTGCGCGGCGATTGCGTGAACAACTCGCCCGGCCATCGCATCGGCTCAGGATCATCTAGGGATACACAGACACTCAACCGACATATCTGGGAAGACCGTCGGTCTCGCCGAGAAGGGGAGCAGAGGCATCTCGAGCCGATACTATCGGATTCCGTATGCGCCAATCGATGCCGAGTACGGGATCACACCAGCGAACAGTAATTTCGCTCGAGGGGTTATACAGATTATCGCACTTATAAAAGAAGTCGGCCGACTCTGACAGAACCACGAAGCCGTGTGCAAATCCTCTCGGTATGAACAATTGACGGCCACTCTCTTCGTCGAGTTCCACGGCCATGTGCTTGCCAAAAGTGGGGCTTCCGATCCGAACGTCGACAGCAACGTCCAAGACGCGTCCCCGCACAACTGATACGAGTTTCGCTTGCGGTTGGGGCCATTGCAGGTGAAGACCCCGAAGAACCCCTTGCGCCGACCGCGACAAATTGTCCTGGACAAACGGCTCTTTGACGCCAAATGCCGCGTAACGCTCCGCCTGGAAGATCTCGCGAAAAAAACCACGCGCATCACCGAAACGGCGAGGCTCGAAGACGAGTACTCCGGGAAGCGCAGTTTCGATCATCTTCATATTCATACCCTAGGAAAGAGTTGCTCTCGGTATGCTTGCGATGGCATCCCTGACAGGATACTCTTGTACGTATCGAGGCAATCAACCTATCGCGAATGGATATCCTGTGAAAGGTATAATCTTGGCCGGAGGGAGCGGGACCCGTTTGTATCCCGTGACGGCTGTGATTTCTAAACAGCTGCTGCCGGTTTATGACAAGCCTATGATCTACTATCCATTGTCGACCTTAATGCTCGCGGGATTAAGAGAGATCTTAATCATATCGACGCCTCAGGATATGCCTCTCTTCCAAAAGCTTCTCGGTGACGGATCGCAGTGGGGAATGCGGTTTTCATATGCGGTGCAGGAATCTCCGCGCGGTCTTGCTGATGCCTTTTTGGTCGGCCGGGATTTTGTAGGTTCGGATCGCGTTGCATTGGTCCTTGGTGACAATGTTTTCTATGGTCATGGACTTGCTGAAAAGCTGGCGAGGGCGGCGCGGCGTGACACGGGCGCCACAGTGTTTGCGTACGCCGTCGGCAGCCCGGAACACTACGGCGTCGTTGAATTGGACCGAAATGGTCGTGCGCTCTCGATCGAGGAAAAACCTACCTCGCCAAAGTCGAACTTTGCTGTCACCGGTATTTACTTTTATGACAATCGTGTTCTGGAGATTGCTGCATCGCTGAAGCCGTCCCCCCGGGGCGAAATTGAAATCACCGATGTGAATCGTGCGTATATGGAGGAAGGGAATCTGTTTGTGGAGGTGCTTGGGCGGGGGTTCGCGTGGCTTGATACTGGTACGCACGAATCGCTAACTGAAGCAAGCTTGTTTGTCCAAATCCTGGAGGAGCGTCAGGGCCTGCGTGTTGCGTGCCCTGAAGAAATCGCTCTACGTCAGGGTTACATAAATCCGGACGAATTTCGCAGATTGGCGGAGGCGGCGAGCAAAAGCCGGTACGGACAGTATCTATTGTCGGTTTACAACGCCTTTACCGATGTAGAAGCCATCAACCAGCCCCTCTCGGGCGGCTGAGGCGCGATCGGTCAGCCATTACATCTTTGCGGACGCCATTATTTGAGGCAGGAAATAATGGTGAATGAAGG
>Ga0182738_1008303_pt1 | contig 10326 bp, 9 predicted proteins | sample eDN5th30CBELigMG_FD_128876 | JGI IMG/M metagenome (GOLD analysis project Ga0182738, IMG submission 128876) | Enriched Miracle-Growth compost microbial communities from Emeryville, California, USA - eDNA 5th pass 30_C BE-Lig MG (version 2)... ... | reverse complement strand
GGTTTCTAAATTTAGAAGGAAGGGAAGGGATCATGTGAGCGAGAAGCTATAGAGTTTTGGGAATAAGCGGGAAAGATTTATTCATTGATGTTTTCATAATGAATGTGGAAATTCTTGAGAGGTGAGCGTAAGGAGGTTAGAAAATGAAGAGAATATGAGAAGAAGAATTTTTAGAAGAATTAACGAATAAAACAGGTTTTTAGCTTCGAATTGAAAACGGCAATGATAATCGTTAAAAATAAAAATTAGAAAAGGGTTTTGTATTATATGAAAAAGGCCTCTCGAAGTGAAATTTTGAGAAGACTCGAACCAGTCATTTGGAAAGTCTTCTTGTTCGGCAAAGATTGAGAAGAAGTGAGCAAGTTTGAGCTTTGAATAAAAGGATGATCGTTGATAAATTTCAGTTTCAACAAGTTATTTTATTTCGTTTTTAATTTTGAATTTTTGAGGTTTTATCCGTTGTGAAATTCAATAAAAGCTTTTTATTTGAGCTAGAATCATGTTCTTTCTTCAGAAAAATTTTGAAACGATAAAGAACTGATGGATTCCAGCGACTCTAATTTCAGTATTTTCAAGAAAAAAGATAACATTTCATAAACATTGATAAAAATGACTTTTTCCTTTGGAGAAATTGTCGACTCATTTTTTCTCGAGATGGTTGGTCTCATTTGTTATTTGCTTTGATTTCATCTATTTGATAAAATTTGTTGGCTCTCAGGTTCAAGTATTGGGGCTATAGAAAAATAAAGAATCGAGGAATTCCTTTTATTTCAATTCTGTTTGAAATTCAAAAAATTTAAATCTCGCAAGAAAATTTGAATTTCAAAGGATCTTTTTTCCTAGTGAAAGACCTCACAAATTTCTGAGACTGTACAAAGTGAAAGTGAATCCTTAAGAGCTGACTTTAGAGTTTTCCAATCTCAAACCTTGAAGAGAAAAAATTTGAAATTTCTTTTCGAGTTTTGAATTTTCTTGGAGAGATGAATTAGAGTATTATAAAATTAAATAAATTCCTTTCAGAATCCTAAGCTAAGGAAGAGAAGACGTAAATCTAAAATTTTTAAGATTTATGGATTTCTGGTTTTTCACTCCCTTCAAAAGCTTGTTTGGTTCAATTGTAATTTGCGAGGTTTACCGAAGATTGACTTTAAAAGATTTATGCCCGCAAGAGAAGAATTTTTGCAGGGTTGAATATCATTGAATATTCTCTGTGCTGCTACTTATTTGATTTTTTCGATTTTTCTACAAAAAGTTTTGGAGCTCGATTTTTCTCTTTCAAGATTCTGAGATTTCAAATTATTTTCAAGTGAATTTAAAATCATAACTTTTAAGCAAACTTTTAAAAGTCAATTTCTATACTGTAACACCATATTATAAACTATAGATTGAAACTCTGGTGAAGAATTTCTATATACTGTAAATATTCATCTCATTTTCTCTTACATAGTCTCAAGCCTAAACGAATTACACAACAACAAAAGATCTCAAATCATGTTCTAATATCTCACCTCATCAAAGAAAGGATGATTTATCACTTCTTCAGCCGTCAATCTCTTTGTATGATCAAACACCAACACCTTACTCAACAAGTCCAATCCTTGAGCATCCACCAAATGTTGATTACTTTCATTAATAAACTCTTTCCAGTTCATCTTTTTATGATCATCAACACTCACAAGATACTTCAAATTCATCACATCCTGGAACTTATTCGCATACTGTAACAAATCCACCGTTCCCAACACTTCAGCAATCGCATCCAATTGGTTTCTATACTTAATAGATCTCTTTTGTGAATCACTTTTTCCTTCGAAATTCTGAGGTCTCTTTGTTTCAAAAAGATGATATTTCTTGAACATCATCTCACCCAACATCACGCCAGCAGCCCAAACGTCTACACCATAATCGTACTCATGATAAAACAAAAACGTCTCTGGAGCTTTATAATTCAAAGTGCCTCCAATACTTGACATTCCACGGCCTGGCAAATAATAATCCGCTATTCCAAAATCGATCATTCTCACCTCATGAGTGTCAGGATTCATGAGCACATTGTAGAATTTAATGTCTCTATGGATGATTCCACGGCTGTGGATGTAGTCCAAGGTCCTAAAAGTCTCGTACATGAGCTTTTTCATGGTTGCTTTTGTGAGAGTTTTGAGGATTTCTCTGATGGATTTTGAATGGAAATAATCAAAGACCAAAGTGAAAGGCTGACCGAATTTTTTATCATCAATGAGAATATCCTTTACAGGAAGGAAATTCGGGGCATCTTTAAGCTCCTGTAAGATCTTGATTTCTCTCAGAATGTTCGACGTAGCCGAATCAATCACTTTTAAAGCATACGTGATGTTGGATTCTTCATGCTTTGCCTTGAAGACCTTTCCAAAATGTCCTTTGCCGATACTGCTTGATTCAGGAGTGTATTTATCGGCATTGCCGAGGCCGATGATCAAGCTGTAAGGGTCAAGAATGGAAAGGTCTTTGTGGATATTGACATTTTTGTAAGGATGGCCTTTGTAGTATTTTTGAAGGAGGGTAGTGAGAGGGGAAGCACTACAACGGCTCGAGTTTGTGGTGTTCATGGGGAGGAAGATGGGTTTGAAGGAGGAGGTGGAGTCTTCAGAGCAGAAGAAGGTGCAGTTGATAGTAGAAATGAGGAGGAGGAGAGATAGAAGGAGTTTGATCATAGGGAAATTATTTAAATTTTATTAGTTAATAAGTTTAAATTTGGAGCTGTTTATAAAGGTTTTTGAGAGATGTTTTATCCGTTTTTGTAATCAAGACTGAAGTGTGCGAAATTTGAAAATGGGGAAAGATAAAATTGAGAATTTGCGCAAAGAGAATTGTTCTTGAAAACTTGAACTTGGAAAGAAAACTTGGAGAAAAAAGGAGTGTGGACCTTGAAGGGTTTTTGAGAGATAAGACCTCAATTTCTTTCTTTTTCCAAGGTTGGAAGTCAGTGGTTGGCGATTTTTGTTTCGGCTTGCTGAAGAAAATTTGAATGATTCAGGATCGGTCCCAGGGAATGGCTGATGGATGGAAATTTTCATATTAGTTTGACTGTTATTACCTTTTAAAGGTCAATAAAAGGATGCAAATAAAAACTGCATTTTAATTTTTTTTAAATCAAGACCTTTTAGTTAGGGTTAGGGGAAATTAAATCACAGATTTTCTGCAACAAATAATTGCAGAAAAGCCTGAAAATAGAGGCTGGCAATTCTTACAGGCAGAGCCAACATATTGTCTTTGGGCAGAACTTGAAAGATTTTGAAGGAGAGTCGAAACTTCAATATGAACAGGATTTTGGGAAAGAAAAGGAGAAGATTTTCTGTATTGTAATTTTTATTGAGTGAATGGGGAATTTTCTGTATGCATGCTCAAATTTATACATTCATTCTTTGCCTATTTCTATTGATTTTGTCTGTTTACAGAGAATTTCGATTTCTGTTACTGTCCAAAATAAAGCTAAAAATTACGAATTTTATGACGACCTTTTCAATGCAGAGGACCTCTTACGATGAAGAACCCATCCTTGTTAGGCAATCCTGAATCTAGGTCAATTAAAGGTGACCTTTTTGGATTGTAGGAATAACTTGTTCGAGAAAAAAATTGACTAAAACAGAAAATTAATTGGAGATTAAATTTGTTTCCTTTCGAATCATTCCTTTTCATGGCCTATTTTACTATTTTAGACTTGAGCTGAACCTCCCAGGTCATCGAAAACTCTTTTCTTTAAACACTTCTTTCATATTAGACTTCAACAACAAGCTCTCTATACCGTTCGAGACGAACCAATGAAATATTACTTCATTTATTCTCTTACTATAATTCTATATAAAACAACAAAACAATTCATTGAAATAAACTAATCTAATAGACCTTACACTCTTCTTTGTTACAGATTCCTTACTTCATCAAAGAACCGATGATTCATTGCTTCTTTTGCAGTGATTCTCTTGGTATGATCAATCACCAACAGCTTACTCAACAAATCCAACCCAACAGGATCCACCAAATCTCTATTCTTTTTATTAATAAAACTCGTCCATGGTTGCTTCTTATGATCATCCACATATCTCAAATACCTCAACCTCATCGTATCCTCAAATTTATTAGAGTATTGCAACAAATCCACAGTGCCCAGGACTGAAGCAATGGCATCAAGTTGATTTCTATTTCTTACATATTTCACTCTTTTCTCATCCACATTCGTAAAATTCTCTTCCCTCTTCGTTTTGAACAAATAGTAATGTCTGAACATCATCTCACCAAAGATCGTTCCCATACTCCAAATATCAATCGAATAATCATACAAATCATAAGCCAAAAACAATTCCGGGGCCTTATAATAAATCGTCCCCACACTATGTGAAATTTCCTTGCCAGGAAGATAGTACTCACTGACCCCAAAGTCAATCATTCTGACCTCAAAAGTCTCTGGATTCATCAAGATATTCCAATGCTTCAGATCTCTGTGCATAATTCCTTTGCTGTGGACGTAGTCCAGGGTCTTGAAGGCTTCGAACATGAGTCTTTTGAGCGTGTATTTATCGATTTTCTTGATCAAATCATTAGCGTGAGTAAAATTGAAATGATCGAAGACCAAAGTGAAAGGCTGCCCGAATCTTTTTTGGTCAACGAGAATTTCTTTTATAGGAAGGAAATTTGGAGCGTCTTTAAGTTCGTTAAGGAACTTGATCTCTTTTAAAATATCAGATGTCTTGGAATCAATGACTTTCAAGGCGTGTGTTTGATTTGTTCGTTTATCTATTGCCTTGAAAACTTTGCCGAAGCCTCCTTTGCTTGGATCTCCGTTCTGAATGACATAGTTATCGGCATCTCCGATCTTGAATTTGAGGCTGTAAGGGTCAAAGGCGGATTTCTCCTTGTTTATGTTGACGTTTTTGTAAGGATGGCCAGTGTAATGCTTTTGGAGGAGAGTGGAGAGTGGGGATACGCGGCAATTGAGGGAGGAGTTGGTGAAGGAAGATTTGGGAGCCTCATCATAGCAGAGGGTGGAGCAATGGGAAGCTAGGATGAGGGATAAGAAGAGGAGTATGATGAAGGAGAGCTTCATAGGGTTTAGAGTGATTTTTATTTACGTTGAAATTATTAAAAATTTGAATTGGTTAAATAGGTCGTGAGGGTAATAATCGTGTAATTATCCGTTTTATTCGTTTTGAGCATATATATTTTGAGATAGATTTTTTTTTTGTTTTGTATTTGAATGTAATTTTATATTGCTTTTAAATATTCAAATTATAGGGAAAGAAGAAAATTTGGAGAGCGTTGAGGTTGGGTGTAGTCAGTGGAGAACAATTAGAATTCATCTTTTTTTTTGCAAATTAACGGGGTGTTAAAACCCCAAAAAATCGATTGGGGGATTTAGAATCGTCTCGGCGTCCTAGCGTCCCAATCCTTGAAGATTTTTCTATTCGTAAATAGAGACTATTTTTTCAAAGAAAAATCTTGAATTTTTGTGAACAAAATTTTTTTATTCAGAATTTTTTTGGAGAATATTTTTCTCGGCGATCTTTTCATTTCATCCAGAATTTTTTTGGAATTAATTCTCTATTGATTTGGTCTTTTCTTATCTCCTCTCCTATTCACCTTCTCACCTCTCTTTAGATGGATCAACTTGACTCAAAGCCAACACTCAAGAAATACGTGACATTCGCAAAAAAACTGCACCGAAAAAATATAATGAAAGTTTTCCTTTAGATCACGATATATGAAGGGGAAGTCGCTAGGTGGCGAATATTTAATCGTCTGAGAGGACGAAAACTGTTCCTTGTTTGTGAAGATTTTTAACAGCCCTGAAAATAAAATTTAAAGGGTTTTTTGTTTTGCTTTATTAATCAATTTGCTTTTAACAAACAAATTTTGCCATCTCCTAGCTTTTTCAAGGTTTGATTAATTTTTACCGACAATATTGCTTTTGTTACAGGGTTTCCTTGTTACTTTTTTTCTGCCCTCTCAAAGCACAAACTCTCAAGTTGGTTGACTTTCGAACTGGGTTTGATGAGGCAAAGCGTTTCAATTCAAAAATTTTTTGGTAGAGAGATTTTTTATTCATCAACTCTTCCAAGCCCAAACACTTGTAAAGAAGGCTCAAAAGAGCTGAACCAGATAGACAAAGGAAATTTTTTTTGGCGACAAAAATGATCTGAGTCAGAAATAGCTTATTAAATATTTGCCTGTCAAATGTTTGAGATTAATTGCTTTCAAAAGTCTGAATTTGGTTCAATCTTTAAATAAAAGCCACTTTTAAATATCTGGTTAAAATCAAAGTTCCTTTCATTTCAAAAAATTCAAAGACAGACAAATTGCTCAGTGCCCCAACCTTCAAGTGCTTTAGATTGAAAGTCTTTCATTTTGCAATCTGGAGGGTCGAGTTTTAAATTAGATATGGCTGAGGTTAGCTTAGTTAATGACGGCCATTTAATTTCACGCAAACAAAGACTACTCTATGACATTTTCTTGTATTTTCTCTTTCTCAAAAAGTCTCCTATAGTAATAGGCTTCATCCCTTCTAGCTCTTTCTCCCCTAAATTTGTCCAAAATTTTTGCATTATGTGAAAGAATTCAAGACATAAATCCTTACAAAACCTCCAAATTCAATCGATCTTGAAGGACTTGAATTCTCCTCTATTCCATCATTACCTGATCTCACAAGTCTAGAGAAAGCTGCATTGGAGATTTGATATGAGGAAATTAGCCTGAGGTGTTCTTATTTGTATTCATGGGGAAAAGGCAACCATGAGGTCGATCTAATTTTAGATAAGAAAAATTTAGGGATAATCGCCAGGCACATTGGGAAAGTCAGGAAACATCTATGCTTTATATTATCGAATGATTTAGAATCAGCTGTGATCACTTTAAGAATTTTACAGGTGAAATTTAAGACAAATTTAATCAAAGTTTTCGACAATCCTGCAGGAATGTAATTATTGTTGACCCCGAGACTTTTTTCTCTAAACTTTCTTTGTCTTTTGAGCTAGCAAACCCTAAACTCGATAAAGCCTCTTATCTTTCTTAGCTCTAAAAGACCTTATTTGACTGAAATAGCAAGGGAACTCTAGTAAAACTGCTAGCTTCCTACCTTTTCTTTATATATAATTTTAGCAAGATCTTTCCAATAAAATTAATGCACAATTTTATTGCAGTTTTATTTCGCTATATCTATCTATCCAACCCAAAATTCAACTAAATAATAATTTGCTTCGCTTCTTACAATAAGCCAATGGCGCGAAAATCCTCCTCATCCCACAAAGACATCGAACTCCCCTTGCTTTCCAAACACCATCGCTCTTCCTTTGAAGCCTCTCGTGATCATCTCCTTGAATCCCAGCCTCGAAAGCAAAAATATCTCGACATTAATGTCCTCAATCGTATGCTCTTTATCTGGATCACCACCATTGTCCACGTAATGTACTTCTCTTTCTTTTTCTTTATCATCCTTATAGCGTGGAAACGAAAAGACATTCCAACAGGATCACCATTACAATCTTCGAGATGGAGAAGATACATATTGTATCTCCCAAAGATTCAGCGCTGAGTGGAGAAGACTCCAAGGCAAGAAGTACGCGCTTCTGAGAACACAATACCAGGCTTTTAAGCCTTTGGTGCTGACGACTCAAGCCCTTGCTTTGCTGCAGACTATGCTTGATTTTACTGGGCCAACATTAGTAGCAAGGATTATCATGTACATGGGACAAGAAGAACAGACGCTTTCTGAAGCGCTTTTCCTCATTGTGATCTTTATTATTTCGCGAATTGCCATCATTATTGTCAATGCTCAATGTCAACTTACCAATGTAAGGAAGGTTTTCTTTGTGGGTTGTTGATGATTCATAGACGTTATTGCAAAATCAAGTGATAGCAGGAACGAAAGCCTTGGTCTACAAGAAGTTTTTGAAGTTTCCTTTGATAAGAAACAAAGAGTATTCTTCAGGAAAGATCATGAATTTGATGTTGGTTGATATCGAAAACATCGCCAAGATCTTTTTCAATCTTCCTCAATTACTCCAGTTCCCTTTTATCCTCGTCCTGGGTATCTACTTCATCTACGCTGCTATCGGTCTTGCTTTTATTGGCGGTGTTATCTCTGTTGTTGTTGTCACTTTCGCCGTCTCACAAATCACCAAAACCGTGTCCAAATATCAACATTTGGTCATGGAGGCTAAAGATGAAAGAATGAAGAAAACCAATGAAGTTATGACCGGCATCAAGTACATCAAAATGTGTGGCATTGAAGATAAATTCACAGAAACTGTACATGAAGATTTAAGATATATAAAGTTAACGTGAAAATTTTAGGTCTCTCAAAGCAGAGAAAAAGAACTGGCCGTCTTAAAAATGAAGCAAATCTTCCATTCTTGCAGAATCTTCTCTGGTTACCTGACTCCAGTTGTTCTCGTTATTGCGGTCTTTGGGTGCTTCATCTTGTTTGAAGGAGACCTTACCGCAGAAAAAGCCTTCGTTGTCCTTGCTACTCTCGTTGTTATTCAAGTAATTGATCATTTTTTCTGTCAATAATTCCTCAAAGAAACCAATTAATTGGATTGGGCAAATATTGAATGACGTCAATTTGGGTCAAGTTTCATTGGGAAGAGTTCAAGACTTTATGTATACTGAAGAAATCGACACAAGCATTATTGATTCGAAGAAGGATGAGAATGAAGATGTTGTTGTGAAGATCAAAAATGGTAATTTCTCTTGGACCAATGAAGAGGATTTCATAAAAAATTCTGAGAATCTCATCCTGAAAAACGTCAATTTGCAAATCAACAAAGGCTCCTTCGTCGCAATCCTTGGAGAGTAAGCAGAGTTTTCTTCCTTAGTTTTACCTTGTCTAGTGTGGGCAGTGGAAAGTCGTCTTTGTTTAATTGCATGATGGGCGAAATGTTGTATGACAAATACAATCCTCCCTCAATCCGATTGAACGGTTCAGTAGCTTACGTCGCTCAAAAGCCCTGGATTATCAACGCAACCGTTAAGGAGAACATCCTTTTTGGCAGTCAATTTGATAAGAACCAATACTCTGAAGCTTTGAGAACCAGTTGTTTACAATCAGACCTCAAGATTCTCATCAAAAAGGACGAAACAGAAATAGGTGAAAAAGGCGTCAATTTGAGTGGTGGACAGAAAGCAAGAGTTGCCTTAGCAAGAGCGATATACGCCAATAAAGATATCTACCTCCTTGATGATCCTCTTAGGTAATTTTTGAGAAAGATTTTTCATTGAAAAATGTCTAGTGCTGTTGATGCTCATGTAGGGAAGTACATTATAGAAGAATGTTTAACAGGCCAATTGAAAGAAAAGACGAGAATTTTGGTGACCCACAAAATCGAAAGTCTCCGATACGTTGACTATATCTACATATTCAAGGCCGGGAGTATTGTAGCTGAAGGTTCTCTTGATGAAATCCGCAAGACTTCTTTCTACCAAGAAATTGAGCAGAATGCGACAAAACAAGCCAAAAACGCAGAAGAAGCCGAGGAGACTGAAGAAGGAGTGAGTAGTTCTAAGAATTCCAAGGCCCCAAGTGAAATAAAGGAAGAGGCTAATAAGAGAAAGACGACACAGAAACAAAGTTCTCGTCACGAAGGTTCGATTCATGAAGGCGAAGACCAGAAAGAAATGCTTAATAAATTGATGTTGGACGAGGATAGAAAGGTCGGTGCTATTGGCTTGAAAGCTTGGTTCACTTATCTTGGATATCTTGGGGGCAGCCAATTCTGGGTCTCTCAGACTGGCAGTATCTTCTTATTTGAAATATTTCTGTTCTAATGTTATTTTCTTAGTGTTGGTGGTGTGGATCTTATTGAAAATGGGGGCCGATTTCTGGCTCGCACACTGGAGTAACGCTACTGCCGACGAAGAAAACACACATTCCAACGGCTATTACTACGGTATTTACACCGCAATGGGGGTTATTTCGGCTTCTTCACTGTTCACCCAGACCCTTCTCATGTTCTTAAAGGGCAATGATATGTCAAGAAAACTCCATACGGACATGTTTACGAGAATTATCAGAGCTCCGTTGAATTTGTTCTTTGATAGAGTCCCTCTTGGACGTCTGATTAACAGATTTGCGTCTGATTTGGACATGGTGGATAATACTCAGATTCAAATGTTGACTGCTGTGTCGCATTTCCCATTGAATTTGTTGTCAAGATTTGTGGTCTGTGCAATTGCAGGCACCTTGTGGGTCTTCCCTCTGGCGCTTTTCTTCTTGTTTGTCAGCTTCAAAATCCAAAGATATTACCTCAATATCTACCGTGAAGTCGTCCGTTTAAGTAACTTGATGATTTGTTGAAG
>Ga0182738_1008302_pt1 | contig 10326 bp, 7 predicted proteins | sample eDN5th30CBELigMG_FD_128876 | JGI IMG/M metagenome (GOLD analysis project Ga0182738, IMG submission 128876) | Enriched Miracle-Growth compost microbial communities from Emeryville, California, USA - eDNA 5th pass 30_C BE-Lig MG (version 2)... ... | reverse complement strand
TTGACCACAATGTCTGGCGATTTTCCATTTTGATTTGATTCAAAATAACAGTTAAATTTTTGAAATTAGTCGGATCGGGTGAACAATTTGTTTTGATCCCATGGACTGAAAAATAAAATCTCAAGAAATTATCCTAATCTATGATATGATCTTAAGAGGATGAGAAGAATATTTTTTGTTGTCTCAAATGAATTTTGAGATTCCTTTATTAAAAGAGATATTGTATTGTACTGTGCCGTAAAGAATAGATTACAACAAAATATAAGAAATAGGATGTGCATTTTATTTGTGAGCCATCAAGCAAGATCTTGAATTGAGGTTTTCTTTTGAGCACTATTTTATGATTAGCCAAAATTGTCGGAAGCAATTTTAAATGGATAGGATGTCAAGTAATTGCTGATTGCCCGGCCATTGAAGGGCAGAACAATAAACGATGTCACTTTGTTCCTCTCGTAACGTTGATGAGCTTGAAACATGAAATGTCGCAAGCTCTTTACCATTACATTTGGAAAAAGAGAAAGGCTCAAAAATTACCTCATCAGATTTCTTTCTTGAAGACGAGATACAGCTTTTATTTATAATTGCCTTTTGATAGCCTATTAACGATTAGCAAAATGCCCGATTAGAATGTTGAAAGGATTGTAAGACAATTTATGAAAGAATCTGTAATAAAAAACAAATCCTTTGGTTTCATTGCCAGTCAATCTAGGAGTTTTGAGTAGAAGGATATCTCATTGAAGGACATATCCTCTCAGGAAACTCCATTGTTTTTGAATTGGATGAGAATTTACCTTGATCTTTGATGAAATGGGTGTGTTGAGAAGTCTTGTTTCTTTTGTCACACTCTTGTCATGAGAGAGAGCATGAGGGTTATGAGACTCTCTTCATAAAGTCTGTCTTTGACTTGTGGTCAAAGGACAGCTTAAATAATTTATATTATTTTGTGTTTTCACAAGCTTAAATAGATGTTTTAAATTTAATAAACTGTCTGGATCCATAGATTCTCCTTGCAAATTGGTACCTCAAAGATTCAAGAAAGAAATCTTTGCTCAAGAGAAGAGATTAGGAAAGCATTTTGTTTTTGAAAATTCGAAAGGAGCAAAGTGATAATCTTGGAAAATTTAGTGAAAGGAGAAAGTTTCCAGGATTTCTTTTACAAAATTTTTGAGAATGAGAGAAACAAGCTGACGATTTTCCTCATTGAAAACACAACTTGACTTGCATTTAGGGCTTCTTGGTTTCATGAATAACTATGAGAAAAACTATGAAGAGAGAAGCCAAATAAATTTTTTACCCCAAATATAATTTGAAAAAATTTTAGGATATTTTGGAATTCAATCGGGTTTATGATCGCATCCACGACTCTGCTCATTTTGAAACAAAAAACTTTTTCTCTCTCTCTTCTGCCAAAGTATTTAACACGAAATTTCTCCTTATACCTGAAATTTGAGGGGCTTTTTCCGTAAGTCAGTTTCAATGACGGATTTTTGCAAAAAGATTTCACCTAACTCGCATGAAATAGTAATCAACACAATAATTCATCCATAAATAAACAAAAAATAAGTGATACAGAAAGAGGAGTAAACAAATTTACGAAGTGGATATTTACTATTTTAGTTTTGATTAAGTTCTTTGATACGTTTTTCCCATTGATCTTGAAACTTTCTATACAATGCCATAGCGGCGCGAGCATCCTCAACCTAATTAATTTGTCTCTAAACTTTCAAGGTAAAAAGATTATATACTGAGTTATGAGGGCCTCTTTGAATGTCGACATGTAAATACTTTGCAACCAAATTTTTGAGAGACAGAGGACAATTATATGATCTCATAGGATCATAGTGAGCTAAATCTCTAATATTCCCCTTTTCAGGTTGAAAACCAATGACCTACTAGTTTACACTTTCAATGGTTCAAAATTTTTTACCTCCAAGTCACCCTTTAAAGAATGTCCGACGATTATTGAATCTTGGAGAATTTGAAAAATCTTTTTTTGATAATGTTCGAGAGTATAGCAAGTTTCAAGCTGACTTGGGAGAATCCCGTGAACCCAAGTGACATAGTCTATAACTCTTTTTGAAGGTTTGATCAGATGATCAAAAAGAACGTGCCCATCCGAGTTCACAATTGAGCATCTTGCAACTTCAGGAACATTTCCCTCAGCCTTTACCATCTCGCAGTCTAATGCCAAAACTTTAGTCTTTCTACAAAAATATTGTCAATTGGAAGAAGAATAATAATAAATCAATATACCCCGTGTTAGGGCCCCAGAAAGATTTTAAAACTCTCAGTTTCAAAGGGGGAACTTTAGCCTTTTCCACTTTATCTTCAGAAGAAGCATCAGATTTTTCAGGACAAATAGTTTCTCGAGTTGTTGCTGTGTGAAGTTTTTTTAGTGAAGTTGGGTTCAGTTCGACTTGAGCTTGTCTTTTTGCATTGAGGTTTTGTTCCAATTTCTCACCAATACGTGCTTTTCCTTGAAGACTTGGAGAAAGTATGATAATATCATCGTCAGAATCATCCTCAATCACAATACTATTCTCAAATTTCTTAATTTCATCTGTGGACAATTGCTTAACTCGCTCATTGATCACTGGAGTTTGTCCTAAATCTCCTTGGCTTGCGACAGTAGTTGGAGAATTATCATTCAACAAGAAGTTTTCGTTTCCGGATGAGACTAGAAGAAAGAATCAATAAGAGTTAGAATCATAAATGTTATACATGATGCTAAATGGCCTGGAAGGTCAAAGCAGGTATTCTCTGGGGATTGAGCCATGATACAAAAGATTGAGAACCGAGCAATTTAATAAATTTATATTACTAAATATTTGGCGACCTCCCTTTTGATACTTCAGTTCCAATAAATCTCTACTGACATCAACTTTTCGAGTCAGGTAAAAAACAATTTTCTGAGAGTCTTCATAAGATAAATAAATCTACTATTTTATTTTTCAAGAGTTTGAGAAGTTCAAAGAGAGATTATGAATTGAGAAGGAATCTCAAAAATTTTTATGATTTAAATGTGAAGAAGAGTTGATGAAGCCTTTCAATTCTTCGAATGTGACTGAAGTTTCGCTTCAAAATGAAAACGAATTTTTTCTTTAAATGAGGAAGAAAGTTCATCAATATGTTAACCTGAACTTTTAAAAATTGAAGTCTCTCTTTTCCATTTTCCAAAGCGAAAGTTTGTTTCTGACAATTTTTTCTTGTCAGACTTTTTTATTTCACCCAATGAGAACAAAAAATTTTTTGAAAAATATTTCCAATGACAAAACTTTTTTAGTTGAAAATTTTCTTCACTTTCGATGACCTCAATAAAGCGCAATGGATAATGAAAGTATTTGCCTATCTCAAAATGTATCTCATTTCAAGCTCTTTGTGTAATTTGTCTCACGGTTCAATATATATCTTGGAGGTTCAAAAACGTAGAAATTAGAAATTTTGGATTGTTTAGATATAATATCTAGACAAGAAATTTAAGATCTTCTCCATATCTTGATTTAAAAATATCAACAAAGAAAAAGTTGAGCTCTCCTTGAAATTATTTTTCACAAAATATTGTTTAAAACAATTAGAAGTTCATTTTTTTAAGAAATAATTTTTCTTTGAGAGTAAATTCACAACATTCGAGATTAGCCCTTAAGAATAACCCTAAACTCTGAGGGGAGGAAGCAATCCTTTACTAATTTACTTTTTCCTCATTTCATTTATGAATTAGAAGCTTTTATAGAATTTTTCTCAATTAAACAATTTCTGAACCTTAAGAGGAGGTCTGAGAGAGGCTTTTTCAAGATTCAAACTCTCAGAAGTTATTTCTTATAGATTTGCAAGGAGAAGCATAAAATTATTTAAACTATTTATTGAATATAGAACAATATGAAGATGATTTCTTTTCAGTTTCTAAAAGTTTTCTTGAGTTTCACATTGAAAAACCAAAACTCTTCAAATTAGTTCTTGCTTCTCAATGAAAAATTGTCATCAAGACAGAGAGTTCTTAAAAGAACTGTTTCTTTCTAAAAATAATTTCAGCCTCTCCTCCAAAGAATTTGAGTATTCATTTAATTTCATGATTTTTTCATTATTCCTCATGATTTTCTGGTTCGTCTCATCAACTTTCTCCCAAAACTTTTTATCATTCATTTCTTCACTTTCATTAGCTTCATTGACCTGCTTTTCAGCAAGTTCTAACAGAAAGCTCACATTTTCTTGTTCGCTCTTGAGAATTTGAAAGGCCTTCAGGAGATTATCTTGAGTTAGATCTCGTTCCCTTTGATCTATAGGAATCTGCCATTGGTCTTCAGGGGCGAGAGCATCTTTAATCACATACCTCCTGAAGTGGAGGTTCAATGATTTGAGCTCGGCAACAACTCTATCTGAGAAGAGTTCAGGTGGAAGAAAATGCTTCAGCTTGATGGAGGTTTTTGTAAAATCAAAATACAAAGAATCTTCCCCCTTGATTTGAGGCAGACCTTCAAAAATCACTAAGAGCGTCTTCTCGTTGATTAAAGTCTTTCCATCGGAGGCTCTAGTTTCTGTATTAGAGTCTCGTGACCAAATTTCAAGGACCTTCTTGTCGGCCCAGACTGTGAATTGATCCCATAAAAATCTTAAAAATCTCTCCTCTTGTGATCCACTGAAAATCTTGAAAACTCCATCATTTTTCTCCCTTTCGTCTCTTTCTGAATCCAACAAATCAGTACCAAGGGTGAGAATCATAAAATAACGTTCACTACGAGACATCCTCTGAATGGAAGAACAATTGATATAGAGTTTTTAATTTAATAAACTATTAACTTCTGGCAGCTTATCAATTGCCGCGCGTGATTTTCAGTTTATAAATTCAGGCTTGAGAAAGCTTGGACGGACTAGGCAGTTTAAGCGGCCTAGTCGGCCCAGGCGGCCCAGGCGGCCCAGACAGCTAATTTTTGCTGGAGCACACATTTCTGGATAAAATCGTCTGTGGATGCTAAAATTAGAGTCCTTCACATTCCCAATGAATCAAATGAAAAAAAAAATTTAATCCAGTTTTTTTCCAAAGTATCTCTGTTCAAAATTCAAATTTAGAAAAAACTCTCTTCTGCTCAATATATTTTTAGAAGGAACTTGACCCTTTGCTGCAGTTTTTTTTCCTATGAAAAAACTCTTCAGATGAATCGAAAGAGATTCTTAGGCCCAAAACAAGAAGGAGATTTTGCAGTAATTTATTTGAAAACTGCCTCGAAGTGATTATTATTTGGATAATGGGTACCTTTCTAGTTGCAGCCCATTATTTAGCCAAACTAAATTCTAAATTTTCTAATCCATTGAGTGAAACTTTGAATTTTTATATTTAGCCTGATGAATTCTATAAAATAATAATTTGAACTAAACTTATGAATCATACTACCCAAGGCAATTTGGATCAAAGTCTTTGGTCCGACAGCGAAAGGAACAATGATCAGCTCCTCGCTCCGCGTACCACAAAACTTGTCTCGGACCATCTTCTCGTCCAAGTGACGCTAACACAGCTTGATGACCGTGAAGAAGTGAAGATCCCAGACAGAAGCTCCAGTTTTTTCGACTCAATCATCCATCAACTTTCTATTGAATATCCAATTCCAATTAATGAAGTCTGGATATCGAAGGGCTTGAAGAATGCAAGTCAGGCTAACATTCGACCTGCAAAAAAAAGATTTACCATGCTTGTTCTCTTTGGATCCTCCTTGAAGCAATTAGATCAACACTTTCAACTAAAACTTAAATCCTTCAAACAAGAAATGGTCATCAATTCTCTTCATTGTACCATTCAAATCGCTAATCATCAATATGATGAAAACAAATTGGAGAGCTTCAAAAAGGATTATGAGTCGGCAGAACTCCATCCCTTTATCCTCCCTCAGATATTCAACATCCAGCATGAGCTTGATCCTGCTTTTAAAAAGGAGGATTTAGAAAGACAAGCTAGACGATTAGCCCCTTTATCGCCAGAAAAGAATTTAGATGGAAAGAAGAGACTCTGGAGACTGTATGATCGACTTTTTGAAAAGTCTGTCCAGTTGAAAAAAAAGACAGAAGCTTTGATCAATACTGTTCAGACAGCATCAAATCATGGTTTAAGATTTAGAGAGAATTTTGAAGATGCTTTTCAGCAGATGGATATGTTATTGGACAACTTGGAAGAAAATGATCTCAAGCCTCTCGTAGAACAAGGTCGACATTTTGATGAAACTTTTGACGAGTTTGTTGTACTTTATGAACAGCTATACGGAATTGGGAAAGATGCATGTGAAAATTGAGGACAATTTACTGGTCAAAACGGATCGATATTTTGATTCTGGTTGATAATTATGCATGAATAAATTGCAATGATTAATATCATACATAATACTGAAATATTTTAATATCAAATAATTTTTCACAAAGTATGATGATTAAAAGAAAATTTCCACAATTATTCATATCAATCAATCTTTGAAAATGAAAATGAAATTTCTCTCATTGTTTTTTCTGAATGAAATTTTTTCATGAAGAGCTTTCCTGAAATATTTGACTTTGAGAGAATAAAAGTTTTTTCATTTCTTTCATTTTCATAATGAGTAAGAAATTATACATTCCCTTTCATATCAGGACAATATAAGCGATAGCAAGTTATTCCTCTTTAATTGATAAAATCTTGTGTATTACAAAATTTATATATGGAAATCATTTTGTTTATGTTCGGAATGGACACTTCTATGAAGGAAAGTCTTTTTCATTCGAGTTGATTTTATTAAATGTGAAAATGCATTAGTACTCCTGATTTTACAGAGATTCGTTAAGTCTGAATTTCTTTTGCTTATTCTAATTATTTAAAATTATTTTGAGCTTCTCGCTATTGAGAAAGTCAAAATTTCCAAAGGTTTTTTGGATTTGAGTCTTTGATTTGAATTGCTCTGCTTGATGATGGTTTACGAGTCCTTTCATAAATTTCGCTTGAGGTTTTTTCTTGTCTATCCGTGCTTGTTGCGTGGAAATAAACTTATTGACTTGAGGCTCAATTTTTGAGAGAAGATTTTCTTGATAAAACTTCTCTGAGCAAGCGTCTTTCAGAGACAGCCATGAATCAATTTCGGTTTTTTCATCCCCTTCTGGTTCTGATTCGTCCACATAATAACTGAATTCATTTTGAGGAAGAACGACTAGGAAAGGCGATACTTCGACTTCTTGTTCTTGGCTCAAGTCTTCGCTCTTGCACTCGTTTCTGAGAAAGACTCTGATGATGAACTTCCCAAAGAGAGCTTGAAACAACATCCATGGTCGACTTTCAAGCTCAATATCCAAAATGTCACCTATGTTTAAGATTTCTCCTGCTCCAAAGGTGATCTGCTCAGGTTTTCTTTTGAGAAGTGGTTTCTTGAAGCGAAACAAGAAATATCGGCATCCTTGTTCTTTCATTTCATCTTCTGGGCTCAAATCTTGTTTCACAAAGAAATTGACTTCTTCGTTTGCCCATATTTCTACCATGGACCAGAGTTTTTGAAGATTCAGGAGGTGGAAGGCACAGGTATCTTCAGGTCCAAGCTTTTGCGTTACCCGAAGAAAGATATGGTCATTGTCAATAGTGCCAGTTGCGAGTGGAGGAAAGAGATTTGTTTCCATTCAACCAAACGATCAGAAAAAATAATTTTAGCTTTTATGATTTATAAAAAATTCGTTTCCTCTTCCCTTAAGTAACAAGTCCCTTTATAAAGAATTTTCATTTTATTGTTTTATTGAAAAAAGATTGCCTGTTAGGTTAGTCAGACAGAAGAGAATCCAGATATTCAGGAGATCCCGCTTTGTTGGAGCAGACATTCAGATTGAGAAATCAATATTGAAGTAATCTTTTGCACACGTTTTTCCTCCCACCATTTGAGCTTAAAAGACAATCGCAAAGTATCTTTGAGTTTTTTAGTTGAACTGAGAAATTGATTGATTTATAATTTTAGTTTTTAAAATGAATTTCTTTTCACAAGAACATCTATTCTGATTCTTTGGTTCCGTCTCTCTTTGTAAAGTGAACCAATAGCCTTTGGAATAAAAGCATCCGGAAAGAAATTCAGAAAGATTTTCTATTCTTCTCTATTTATCAAAAGGAGTTTGTTTTTTTCTTTGTTTAATGAAAAATGAATTTCGAGAGCCAGTTATATTAATTAGTTTTTGAAAATTGCATATTTAGCTTTCAGTATTTATCCTGATGGATTCTAATATAAACACATTTTAAAACAATTATTTTTCACTTCAATGATAAGCAGTTTGGAATATCATTTTTATGGGGTATTTGAAGTTTCCTTGAATGGAACGTTTCAAGACAATAAGACTCTTTTTATTGAGAAGAGACTCTTGGATATCCTAAATGAAGAAGTTTCTCAAGTGGTTAAACAACCTCCAAGAGAGTTTTGGCTATCAAAAGCAAATACTCAGAGAAATCTCTCTCTCACTCTTCGATTCAAATCAGGCACTGTTTGGTCTTTGCTTCTGGGAAGATCCCCAATTCATGGCCAACCACTCCTTTGAGAAGAGAAAATATGACATTTCAAATCAAAATCCTACAAGAAGAACTCGAGGTTGACAATTGCTCTCTGGAGGCTGCCTTCAAATCCAAGTTTGGAGAATTCCGACGATGGCAAAAAGGAGATGCTATTTTAAAAAAAGATGAGCATTTAGTGGAACTTCATGAAGACCATATGCGTCCAAGAAGCCAGAGCAAATGACAATTGAGAATCCAGAAATGAAGCGTTCAGCCGAACGAGTGAGAAATTATTTTCAACAACATTTCACTCCTCAACCATACGCTCACGACTCCAAACAGAATGAAAACCAACAGATAAAAAGAAGACCTCACGAAGAGTTTAAAGAATCTAAACAAGAAAAGACAATCACTCCCTCAAAGGGAGTTTATTCAATTCAACATTTCCAAGGAAATCAGCATTCAGTTGCACCTTTTGACAAAAAAAAAAATTCTTTGACAAACCCAAAACGAAAGAGCAATTCTTTCAAGTTCACTTCAGAAAGGAAAGAATCTATCACGAAGTCTGATTTGCTCCAGACGCCTGGCAAGGAACCTGATTTGCTCCAGAAATCTCAGACCAAGCAAAATCCAACGCCTTCAAAACTTTCTTTTGACCCTTTCCTCTAAGGAACTACCTAAGAAGAATAGAATTTTATATTTTATTTTTCGTTAAGTTTATGGGTTCAATTATAAATAAGAGATTACCAAATTCAGGCTTTGATGTTTTTTTAATCTGTTTGTAAGAATCATCATTATTCTCAATTATGAAAGAACTTAAGCTAAGATAACCTATTTCATGATTCATTGAGCACTCTATAAAGTATTGAACTTTTTCTTTTGAGGAAATTCAACGTTTCTGATTCTAAAAGATTTTTTTCGATACGAACTTATTGTTTGCAGCAGTTTTCAAATTTACAGCAAGCATAATGAAACGTAAAATATATTTCCAAGTACTTTGGAGCGGAACAGAGAAAATGGAGTTTGGGCAACAAATAAAGTTGACTTACTTATTGGATCCAAAAAGTATATTTATTACACAAAGTTAACACTGAATAAGATTTGTAGAAATCATACCAAGGACCAAATTACCAGTCAAGAGTTTTTTTCTTGGTCTTTTTCTTGGTTGGATCAGCTTTTGCCTTTGCAACAGGATTTTGGTTTCTTTGTTCGATCCAGGCATCATAATCAAAATAATGATGCATTTGTCTATAAGCCTTTGATGTCTGGCTTTGGTCTTTAATTGCAACCTAGAAAAGTTAGAGAGAGATGAAAAACACTATCACAACCTGACTGGAGATGACTTTTCCACCTTTGGCAGGATTGATTGCATGAGATCTTGATTCGTGAATTTTAATTTTCTTATATCCCAGAATTCCTTCTTGATTACGATGCTCAGGAGCACGATAATCATTTAATTTTTTGGTTCTCTCTTGAACTAGAATCTAAAGAATAGGTAAGATATTCTCGAGGCTCAAAGAAACTCACTTGATTGTCATCCAGATAACTATATTTTGCATAATCATTCCAAGTAAATGCTTCTTCTGTGTTTATATTTTCTGCAACACCCTCAGCAGGAGCTACAATTCAGAAAGTTTAATTATTAATGAATGAACTATTATTACTTGTTGGCATTTCGTAGGTTTCAATAACCTGAACATAATTTGAAGGGAAATACCCGAGTTTCTGAGCAGAATTACCATCACCAGTATCTTTATATCCAGCCCACCATCCGCTCTCGCTCTGGTAAGTTGTAATAATGAACTCATCAGCATCAAAGAATAAATATTGGGTAGAGGCAGTCTGTTGTTCTGTTGATG
>Ga0182738_1008297_pt1 | contig 10329 bp, 7 predicted proteins | sample eDN5th30CBELigMG_FD_128876 | JGI IMG/M metagenome (GOLD analysis project Ga0182738, IMG submission 128876) | Enriched Miracle-Growth compost microbial communities from Emeryville, California, USA - eDNA 5th pass 30_C BE-Lig MG (version 2)... ... | reverse complement strand
TTTCTATTTGAAATAAGAAGAAATATAAAATAATGAGATGACTATGAAATGTTTTTTCAGCGAAGGAGACCAAAATGAGGATGAACGGATCTCATCTTCTTGAAATTTTTCTCGAAAACAAGTCGCTTATGACAATTGTTTTTTGATTCTTTTTTTTTTCCAAGTTGATTTCCCGATTCAAGATTTTTATTTACATTTTTAAAAATGTGAGAAAAAAAAAGTCCTCCATGATAATTTTCCCTAACTTTCAATTAAAAGTAAATCAATTAATCTAAATCCTCCAATTAATTTAAATAAAAAAAAGAAATTAAAGATTGAAAATCATTTAAATTTAAAGAAAATCAATAATTTTTTGGACTTTTATGAATAAATTCTTTTTAAAAATCTTTGAGTTTGTTTTAAATTTGAAAGGTTTTGAGGTCTCAAAGATTTTTGCGACAAATTATTATTCGTGATCAACAAACTTACAACCAGGCTTTGATATTGACATTAATTTGGTTTTCATCATTAAACAGTGCTCTTTTATGCAAAAATATGAGAAAAGTAACTGATACCCAAAATTTCATTTAGATAATCAAATATTATATTATTTTCAATCTGTTCAATTAATTTAAAATGTCTCAATTTAAATTCAATAATAATGAGAAGCTCAGTTTAGTTTCAGACTTTATATGTTTTAGATAGAGTTCAGATGGGAATTCTCTTATCATATAGAAGGACTTTTCCAAACATCATAAATCATCATATAATTCATTAGATAAATAAAGGTTTCATATCAAATAAAAGCTACTTCGATCAATTGTTCAAGAATATTGAGAAAATTATTCAAGTCTTCAGAAGCACCCAACAAAGCTTCTCCACCCTGAAAGACGTCTTTCATAAAGTTTCCGGTATCAGCTCCAACTTGAACGTACTTTCCTGCTTGGAAATCATCATTTGTTGTTGTAATCTCTTGGCGAACTTCAGCGAGATTTGCCATTGTATAAGTGATGATTCTCTTGCTCATTTGGGGAATAGTCAAGTCTGCGATTCCCAAAGCAGTGTAGAATGCAACAGTAGAGGAGTTGGTGTTCACACATGCTTTGATTTCAGGAGAAATGCTTTGATAGAAAGAGGTAGCGGTTTGAAGAGCCTTGAGAATATTGTCGTTAACGAGGTACTGGAGGGTTTGGTTGGCTGCATTCACAAGGCCTTGTGCGGTATTTTCATCCAAACAACTGGCAGCAAGGTTAGGTGGGGGAGTGAGACCGACAACTGACCAAGCTCCAGTGAAAAAATCTTGGACTATTTGAATTGAGTCCTCATCATCCAACAAACTTCTTGGGAAATTTGGAAGAAAAGCGGAGGATCCCACAAAAGCAATACCAAGGAGGACAAAAAGCAAAGTTTTCATCGTCTTTTTCTTTGAAAAATTAATTTAATTGACAATTGGATCTTTATCTGCAATCATCACAATATCAATATGTGGGAAAAGAATATTGGTGAATATCATCCATCCAGGAAAGCTTCTCGAAAAAAAATAAACTCTTCATATGATCTAAAAATAATTTTGGGTAAATCTGACAGAAAAATAAATAAAGAATGCTTGCTTTTCAAAGCCTTCAAAGATAGACTCCAAACCCAAAAATTCCACTGTTGATTGATGAGAAAATAAATTGATTTCTTGGATTCTCTTGGAATATTCTTTGTCATCATTCCAGCCGATCTGTTCAATCCCGAATTTGGATCAAATCGGAGAAACTCTCCCTCTAAAAATGTTTATTTTTGGCAATTGAACACGTTCTTCAATTTATTTTGAGTTTTTCAAAAAACTTGAAATAACGAAACAAAAGCAGAAATTTGTTTCACCATTTCTCCAAAGATTTTTTGGAATCCCAAAACAACATTTTAAGAGAAGTCTCAAAGTGAAATGATTTTTTAAAATCTCCTTAGATTGATTTGTTTTTCTTTTTTCAAGACTCTCTCTTAATTCAGTATTCTCACACTCAATAAATATTAAGTGAATAAAAGGTTTTAATTTAAAGCTTTATTCAGTTTATTCTACAATTTCTAAAACAATTTTCTGTAATGGGTCATGCATCGAGTTTTTTAGGTAAAATAATTCCACAGTTTGGAAGAAAGGACCAAACAGAAAACAATTTCATTTGGAGGGCAGAGGATACCCAGCACAAGGATGTTATTGGAAAGGGATCCATGGGTTACGTGATTGAGGCTATCAATCTCAAAAATGGGCAAGCCTGTGCAATCAAAATTATTGAATATGAAAAAAGGGAAGACGCAATTTTCGAATATGCTCAAAAGAAGGCGAAGCTGGTCACAAGTCTCTCAAAATTGCGACATCCGAATATCTTGAAAGTTTATACTTGCGAGCCAATTGAAATGGAAAACAACTTTGCTATAAAACACAAATACGCTTTTATAATGGAGTTGAATAATTGCAATTTGGTCACCACCATTCGTCAAAAGAACGCTGAAAATGCTGCTTTTGAAGAGGCTGACCTCTTGATTCATCTTTTGCAGCTTACTGGAGCATTGTCTGAAGCTGTTCAGATTGGCATTCATCATCACTCTATCAAGGAAGAAAACATCTTTTATGAAAAAGATAGCCAAAAGATGATTTTGGGAGATTTTGATTTATTTGAGAATATCGTCTCCAAAGTGGAACCGAAAGATTTACTTTACAAAGCCCCTGAACTAGAATTGACGACGAACCCATTCAACGAAAAGGGTGATATTTACTCGCTGGGGATTGTATTTCTCAAATTGGCCCTTTTAATGGAAGAAACTATTTCAAAGGAGGAGATTTCGAAGCACCTGGAATCAATAAAAGAAAAGGATTACAAAAAGCTCCACCATATTCTTTCAGGAATGCTTGATTCAAATGCAAACAAGAGACCAACTTTGGAAGAGTTGCTGAAAAACCTGCAAAATCAAATTTGCGAATTACGAGGATATGATTATTTTGATGAAAAGTTTTCTCTTCATTATCTGTCAGAAAAGCAAAAATCACTGAAAAGTCTGCTTGAAGATGGAAATATTTTCCGCAGAGCTGAAGAGTTTAAACAGGGAATTCCAGCCTATCAGAAAGTAATCACTTATTGTTCTACGAATGAAAGCAGCTTATCAAAGTACGAACGATATCTTTTGAGTCTTGCTCACGAAGGGCTTGCAGTTTGCTATTTGGAAACAAAAGATTTCCCCCAAGCCATGAGAGAGAGCTTTAAATGTTTGAAAGTCAAAAACCTTCACCTAGATGGCTTCAAAACGTATCAAAGTTTGATAATGGTCGGAAAGATTTATTCACGGCTCGGGGATTTCCAAAACGCGCTCATTTATTACATCAAATCAAATGAAAATTTGAAATCGCTGGAAAAGAGTGATATCCTGATTCTTGTAAAGAGCAAAGAAAATATTGCCTATGCTTATGAAAATTTGGGAGATAATGAAAGTGCCTGCGAAAACTACCTGCAGGCCTCCGTCCTTGTTCAACACAATTTTGGAACCAATAATATAAAATATGTAAATAATATGAAAGCGCTGATCAGAATTTTTAAAAAGACAGGAGACGCCAATAAACAGAGGTTATTTGAAAACAAAATTCGGGATATTAGAGTTTAACATTGAGGGAGATAGATATTATTCACAATGAAAAGAATGCATAAAACTATCGTTTATTTTATTGATCCTTTTGTTTATTTCACTTCATTTCACACATTTTTAATGATGAATAGAAGAAAATATGTGTGTAGGTTTGTTTGTTTGCAAATGAGAATTGAGTTCCAGGAAATCTTTACAATTCAAGATCTTGGGAATCCCCTTGAAAGAAATTCTCTTTAGAAAAATTACCAAAATTCTGAAAATGAATCTCTCTAGAAAAATCTATTTTCATGATAAATATTGCGCATTCAAATTTATTTGAGAAAAATTTGGGAATAATAAATAAAACAAAGAATTCAATGTCTCTTGCCAAGAATCCCATAAATGCTGAAAATGTCGAAGAGGACGACTGGAATCCGAGCATCAACAACCAGACTGTTTTCAACAAAGTTTTGGTCGATATGAGCGGTTTGTCTTGTTTGTAATTAATTGATAACAAATCTCCCTTATTAGATCAAACAATCAAAAAGACGCTTGAGAAGGAAGACTTTCTTGATCAAAAAGAGCGAAAGAAATATGAAGAGATGACAGTTCAGGGAATAATAAAGGAAAATAAAGCAAAATTTGAACCAACCCCAGACGAGATGCTTGAAGAAGATGATGATGACGACGACGATGTTCCTGCTGAATTGAAAGATGCTGTAAAGAATCAAAAGCTTTTTGATGAAAATCTGTATGATCCGTTAAAAGATGAGAAATATGAAAATTGGGTTGATAAAAATCTCCGAGTTGACAAAAGTTCAGTGATTGTTCTTTCCTGTCCATACTGTTTTGCACAAGTTTCTTACGACTCTCAAAGGTGAATAAATGAGAAGATTATGACTAACATTTCCAATAGGCATGAGATTTATGAGAATCAATACAGGAGTATGTTTGTGAGAAATTGCAGAATTGATTACACAAAAACACTCCAGCCATTATCAGAAGGCTCTCAAAATCGAAAATCAAATACAAAACAGATTGAAACAAAACTGCAGGAACTGAAAAAACAAGATTTTCTCGAAAAGACCGAAGAAAAGGAAGATGATGATGGAAACTTTGATAAAGACTTTGAAAAGGTCTTTCCCAAGGAATTTGAATATTTCTTCCCAGTTTTGTGTTCTAGTTGCGATACAGAAATTGGTGTTTATGATGTTGAAGGAAAAGTTTACCATTTTTTCAATACCATTCCAAGTCTAGGCTAGCTCCTAAGTGACTGAAGTCATGAATGACATTTTGACAAGATAAGATAAAAGCTATTTATGTGTATAGTAAGTAGAACTATATAATTTATTGTAGCAGACCGAGTAACCGTTATCGTTGTACAAAAAACCTGGCTGAATCAAAATTTTTATCATCAAAGAGAGATTTCTTTGCTGTTGATGAATTGATCTGATCATGTTTCAAAATAGATACATGAAATTTGAGATTTGCTGAATCTTGCCTTTCATATTTTCTTGAAGATTCCCAAATTTAACTGGTTTTTTTCAAAAATTGCATTTTCTCTTTTCAAAAAGGAACATTTGAGGCGAGAAACCCAGCAAAGTGTGGAAAAGAGATATTGATTGGAGATTGATTCCTGAAATTTCGGCAATAAAACCATTTTCGAGCAATGAAAGAGATACTCTTTAAATCTCAATAACATTTTGACATTTTCCTTTCAATTCTGCCGAAACTGGATTATTTCTCGGAAAGCAAAAGAAATTTTATGATTTGCGGGAGAAGGAGGCAGAAAAATCAATATTTTATTGAAAGATTATCAAACTGATGCAATCCAATTTTTTGAGAAAAGAAGCAGTTTTCTCTCAAAAATAGCAAAAAATGAAGTGATTTCATATATTTAACAGAGAATTAGGATCTGTTTTGATTTTATGATCTCACTGCTTTTCGTGAGCAAAGAAGACAGAATGAATTTCAAGAAAAAGAAGCTGTTTGAGAAGAAATTTGATTTGTTTTTCTCAAAGATTGATTCATTGATTTAAAAAAAAAAAAATTCGATTCATCTCTCCAGGAAAAATGAACTAAATGGAATTCTTTCACCATTTTTAGTTTTAGAAAATAAAGAGCTTTGAGCTCATTGAAAATGACTATATCTGGATATCTAAAACGATTCAAAGAAACAAGAGCATGAAAAATGTGATTTAAGCATAAAAGATAAAAATTGCAAAAAGTTTCATTGATTTCCGAAATCCTCAATTTTTCATCATCACCATCATCCATTTTGTGCATTTTGGAAAGAAATCAAAAGAAATGCTCGAAATGAGCATTTCAATAACAGAGTTTGCGGCTGTCCAAAGACAAAAATCTCTCATTGGGTGAAGTTCCAATTTCCTTCCGGTTCTTTTCATGGTTCTGCCTTTGAAATGTTTTTCATTGGTCTGCATTTGATTAAAAACGAGATGAGAAGAAAGAAAATTCGCCCAATCCGTTTCTCACGTGAATTAACCTCAGATCAGTGTATTTCATAATAGCTCTCCAGAATTCCAAGTTTGTGTTCGATAAGAAAGTCAAATTTTCTCTTCTGAATAAGAAACGAGGTTCTTGATGTTTTTCTTTGGTGTTTCTTGCTTTCCTGATTGATCCATAGTCAATCATAACTTTTCCAAGCTTTTCAACTTATGAGGTTTGAGATTTTCAATCTCCTAAAAATAAATTATTCAACTTTTTGGTATTCATTAAGCAGAAAGGTTTTCTTTTTCTTTGCCGTATGATCTCCTAAAAGCTCCTGAAATTTCTCCTCATTATTGCAACTTCAAGCTTTGGAATGAAAAACAAAAATTATTGTCGTGAATTGAAAAGAATCAAACATAAGAAAAGCTCATTTCAAAATATTCAGTTTAATTTCAACAAAGAAAAGAATCTCAAAAGACCGCCAAAGAGTCCAGTTTCAGTGCCTCCCAGCAAAAAATTCAAATCAATTAAAAGAAAGATTCTCTCAAATTATGGATCAAATACAGATAGATAAAAATGATTTCATTCAAAAACTTTCAAAGATAATGATGGGAGACAGAAAGTGAAAACTTACTCAGATAATAATTTATTTAGATTTTTGCAATTACCATTACAGACAAGCAAACGAACGAACGAATGAATGAAATCACCTCACCCTACCTGAAAAGCATTAAAGTTGAACAGTTGAGAATGATCTTTCTTTTCGAGTGACAGAAAAACTTTGTTGTTGTATTGAATTATTTAAAGTGAAGAGTTCGGCCCTTCGTATCGTTGACCAGCGCTGATCACCAGACTGGTTGTAAACTTTTGGTCCTGTTGTTTTATAGTGTTGGCTGATTCTTCTCGGTGGTGAATGATCAGCATCATCAGGAAACTGCGTATAAAATTGACCCCCATATTCACTTATTTTTTTGGGTTCAATGTTGGCTGGAATTTTAGGTTCTTCAACGGATTGTCGAGCTGATGCTGGATTTGCAATCATTTTCAAGGTTGCTTTTTGTGGTTTTGATTTGAAGAAGTTTTCTTGAGTAATTTTGGAGCAGATTTGGTTAATCAGAGCCTTTCTTTGTTTTTCTTGAGGATTTGAGACATTCTGGTAAGCATAAATCTTGAAATTTGGGACGCTTTTTTCTTGATTTCCAGCTCGAATTGCCGGGTTGCTTGCAGATCTGGCATTTTTATTCGGGCGCACTGCTATTTGAGAAGAATTTGCTCGAAGTAAAACATCTTGTTTTGTCTTTTTGTGGGTTTTTTGCTCGCTTTCTCTGATTTTCTGGGCTTTAATCTTCGAGACTAATAACCTGAGGTAGTTCTTTTCAACGATTCGAACCTCATTCGACTTCAAAGCCTCACCAGCATGGCGATGAGTTTTCATCGAATTCATCATGCTTTGAGAAGAAGTTGGAGGAACTCTCGATGAGACTGGGTCCTTTTTCAATGATGAGGCAACGTTTGAATTTGATTCACTCAAAGGAAGCAGATTTGTTGGTCTGTTGATGAAGCCCTCATTGGTGTTGAAAAAGTTGGAATAGCTGCTCCTGAAATTTTGACCACTATTCCTTTCCCCTCCCATCGCAGATTGCAACCTCGTCATTGGTGTGGCCTTTGATTGGCTTGATTCTCGAACTTCGTCCTGGTGTCTTGCAACTGCTAAATCTTCTTTTTTCTTTTGATCATTGATCATATCTTGAACTTTAAAAGTCTCTTTTTCGTCTGCTGCAAAACTGGTGGTCCTTTCATTCATCTTTCCCATCAGTGTCTCCAGACTTGACTGATTATTATTATTTGTATTTCCTCCTGGGTTTATTGTCCTCAATTTTGAATCTTCGACTGAAGAGAGATCGGTTTTTCGATCAGAGATATGTCCAATATTATTATTCATAAGTTCTAAATTTTCAGTGCCACTTTGATTTCCTCCGTAAGTTTGATTGAGAGTGAAAGTCTTGTAGTTGTTGTTATCTTTTGATGATTGTGAATTTGATGAGAATTTATCAACAGCAGCAGTTGTTGGTCTGGGGAGTAGACGTTTCTTGGATTGCTGCAGACTCTCATTACTTTTATTCTTTTGAACGTAAAGAGGAACGGAAATATTTGGAGAACTTTCTCTTGCGACAAAAACGGTTTTCCTTAAATTTACGATAGGAGCCGCTGCTAGTCTAGAATCCTCATGTTGTTGTAATTTCGTCGAGCTTTCAGTGATGGAGCTCGACATTTTAATTTCTTCGGGAGCAAAGCTCTGAGCATGCTTGATGAGTTTCAAAATAGGCATTTGCATGAACGAATCTGGAGTTTTTTCAGTCTCGTCATCATTCCAGTTGACTTTTTTTAATTTTGCCAAGTTTTTGTCAAATTTGGTCAAAGACTGTGATCGAACTCGAAAGCCGGCAGTTCTCTCGGCAAAATTATTCATGATTGGATGTGACTGAGAGCTTTCTGGTTCCTTGATGGTTTGGAAGTTACTTTTGCTTTGGCGGCCTTCAAAAATAAAAGGGCTTTCTCCGCCCTCGTAATCTTCCTCTTCTTCTTCAAAATCAAAATTTTCCCCTGTACTCTCATCATTTGTCAAATGGAAAAGATTATTTCCACCATGCTCATCAACAGTCAACCCCTCATTGACACTTGCGTTTGAAGTCACTGTCATTGAAATGTCATTTTTCTTTTCTGGAGTTTTCAGCTGCTGTTCTAGAATATCAACCTGCTGTTTCTTCTTTTGTTTTTTGTTGGCTTTCTTCTTTGGGTCCACTGGCTCCCTTTTGAAAGCATCCACTGCACTCTCTTCTCGCAGCTCTAGAAAAGCTTTTCGAAAATTTTTAATTCTTTCTCCGCTCGATAACTCTTTTGCTTTAATTTTCATTTCAGTTAATTCCTCGTGGGCCTTTGTCATCTCGTTTAATTCTGATATTCCGATGGTGAAATCCAAATCCTTTATTTTTGTATCAGCTGGGCCTTGCCAGATAATCTCCTCGTAGTCCAGAGGAGTTTTTTTCCTCTTTTCAGAGGCGATTTGGTCAAAAAGAAAGAGCAATCTCAGATCGTTCTCATCTTGTAAAAGATGAGCAAGCCTTTGCAGGGAAGGGACATCATAGAGCTCTTCTTTTTTTTGAGTTTTTCTCTTAATATAGTCTTTGATGTATTTCTGATGGCGCTTCTTGAACCGAAATTGGACTGATTTTTGCAGGTCTTCCTTGTTTTTATCAGTCAGAATTCCACCCAAGTCCTTTGTGACGAGAATGCCTTGAAGGTCGAGCACTGTGATAGTCTCTCGATTCAGATTTGTCAGCACTGGGAAATGCGTCCTTCTGGGGATTGGGCATGGGTCCTTCGTAAATTTGACAAATGAGCTTTCATTAATATTCTCAAGAGGGATCAGACTCTTACTCTCTCTAAAGCTGTTTCCAGTTTTATTCACAAAAATATCTGGCCTTCTTTTCATTGTAACGTTGGAGAATGCGAGACTATAGGTTGCCGTGAAAATCTTTATCGGATCGTATTTTCTGTACTTTGAAGGGAAGAGCAAAAGTTCAATCAATTTTATTCTCAGAAACTGGTTCGAGACAGGGTTTTCGGTAAAGTCAAGTTTGCTTAGAGTTCTAGAGTGTCCTAATTCAAGAATATCTTCAAGGGAGTTGATTTTATTCTTGGAGAGGTCCAATTCCTGCAAGTTTGGAGTCCCTTCAAGGAGATTGGAGGCACTGAAGCGCACAATCTGATTCGCTGAAAGATTCAGGACCTTCAAGTTCGTAAAACCTGCAAGCAGGTAGCCATGTGGAGTATTCGTGAAATTCTGGTTCGATAGGTTTAACACTGAAAAAGACAACACCGACTTGTTTGACTTGAGAAGAAGCTCAAATTCTTCAAATTCATCTGTTTCAGTCTCTTGTTGTTGAGCAGCCATTTTTGTAGAGAAAAATTGGATCTGGAAGTAAAATTATTAAATCCAAAGAAGTTCCATTAATTATTTCATTTAATAAAATTTATTTGTTGTGTTGTGTCTGAATTTGTTGGAGTCAGTCAAGTTACAAAATAAAAATGGGGAATTAACGCATACAAAGAGACAAAAGTTTTGTTTTTAATTTCAAATGCGAAAGAAAGGGAGGGGATGAAGAAAAAAAGAGAAAACTTTGAAGGTTGTTTGTGGTAATGAAAAAATTTCTCCTTTCTTGGCTCCATTTGATGTTGGAGAAAATTGGGAAAAAAAGTCACAACAAAATGATCAAAAAATCCATTTATTTTCTCTCTCTC
>Ga0182738_1008296_pt1 | contig 10330 bp, 8 predicted proteins | sample eDN5th30CBELigMG_FD_128876 | JGI IMG/M metagenome (GOLD analysis project Ga0182738, IMG submission 128876) | Enriched Miracle-Growth compost microbial communities from Emeryville, California, USA - eDNA 5th pass 30_C BE-Lig MG (version 2)... ... | reverse complement strand
TGGCGGATTGCCGTTTCGCCGTTCAATGGATCGACCAGCCCGCTGAGCTCCTGAGCGATCAAGGCTTTGAGCGCCTCGGCCTCATCGGGCGTGACGACCCCTTGCCCTTCTCTCCCTTGTAAATTCAGATAGATGCCACAGAGGCCAAGAGCATAGGCCCTGGTGCGAGACCAATCGACCCCTTTGAGGAAGTCTCCGGCCGAGTCGCCCGGAGAGACCCCTTCGCGCAAGGTGAGGTGTCCCTTCTCGAGCAGCAGGGTGTTCAAGTTGACCCCGCGCTTGAAGCTACCAAAGCCGTGGTCGCTCAGGACGATGAACAGGGTCTCGTCATCCACGTACTTCAAGACCTCGCCGACCACCCGATCCGCGTGACGATACTGGGCTTCGATGACGCCACGGTACTCGTCCGAGGGAGGAACTCCCCTGTTCGCGGGATGGTCCGACTCAAGATAACGCCAGAACATATGCTGAACACGATCTGTTGTATCAAACAGGCAATACAGCATGCCCGAGTCGAATCGGTCGAGCTCGGTCTGAAGCATCGCCATGCGTTCGCTCCATGCGGTGTCGCACTGGTCGAGGAACGCGTCTTCCGTCAGTCGCTCATTCATCAAGCCCGCGTGGTCTTCCACCATGCCCGTGGTGTGGTACAGGCCGATCTCTTCGGCGAGCCGCAAGGCATAGTCGGATGGCTGGCTGATGGGAAAGAGGGGCGCCTCCACATCAAAATTCACGGGGGAGGCGTAAAGCATGAGATGCGGATTGAGCTGAATCAGGTGGAAACGGACCATCCCACGAACCGATTGCAGCATGCCCAGCTTGAACTTGACCCGGACCCAACCGCTCCACTCCCCTTGACTAAGGGAAACCTCTCGCGGAGTGCCTGCGGATCGGAGGATCACCTTATTCGTGGCCTCATCCCGCTCGATGGAGAGGTCCAGCCGGAGGTCCCCTCCCCCTTTCGGATTACGGGGCCCGATTAAGCTCGTTTCGATAATCTTTGTTCCGGCGGGTTCGAGCTGAACGACGTTCTCGCTCTCACCGGGGGTCACGGTCGGGTCGGTGGTGTAAAGCGTCGCGGTGCCGAGCCCGCCTCGGAGGTCGGGAACGCCCATGCCGGAGAGCATTTTCCCTCGCACGGGATCGGCGGGGTAAGAGCAAGGGCAGCGGAGGATCGCCGAGGGGATACCTGCTTTCCCAAGCAGGTCCCATACCGTCACTCCGCGACGGAGATTCACAACCTTGGGAGGCAGGAACGCGCTCTTCGATTCATAGCGGTTCAGCGCGAAGTCGGGCAGGTACGTGCGAGGGTCGCGAGTGAGGAAGTCAAAGATTCCGTGGCTCCCCGGATTGACTCCGGTTGCGAAGGTGGACCAGGCGACCGGGGTTTGCGCGGGTGTGGTGGTTGCAACCCGTGCGTACCCCCCCCGCTCACGGAGCTCCGCCAGGTTGGGCAACTGCCCGACCTCGAGCATGGAGTCCACGATCGAAGGTTCCACACCATCCAGCCCAATCACGATCACTTTCTTCATGAGGTCCGGTATCCTTTAGGAGCACAGGGCCTACCCGGCTCATCCACTTCCCCCATTCTCCGCATGCCACAGTCTCAACAAGTGAGGTGGTGAAGAGAATCGAGTTGTAGTTAGATAAATCTCATTAAATGAGTTAATGGGGCGTAACACTTTCACTTTCTTTCGTCTTGCTTCCGGCGTCTCTGCTCGAGAAGTGAGGTGATCGGATTGGGCTTGCATCGCGCGTCTCGAGTGTCTGCTTGCGTTTGAAGGGCAAGAGCAACATCGCGAACAGACTTCTGCCAAACATCATGACGAGCCCCGCGATGGTGGCGAGGACGGAGGTGATCGGCAACACAGTCTCGGGACCGAAGTAAGCGAGAACGACCCAGGACGGCAGCATGAACTGCTCCCTTCTTGATCAATTGGATCCGTATTCGTGGTACGAGAATTCGGAGTCAGGAGAGGGGAGCCCCGACCACGAGTGATCGAGTCACGAGCGAGAACGCTCACTGGCGGCCCCGTGGAAGCGAATCCGAAGAGGTCGCGATCCCCGGTTCGGGAGTCTTCAACCGCGACAAGGGGGGGAGTCGAGCGCAATCAGACTGCCGGGACGCTTGGTGGGAATCCTTTGGATGTGAAGTGGCTGCCGTTGTAACGCCGTCTTCCATTCCTCCTCGAATGGTCGGAAACACGAAAACTCCGTCGGGGGGACGACGGTCATCGATTCGAAACCTCGTTTCTCCTGTCTCGCTGGCACCCTACCACACGTCCTAATCGACGCGGGCAACTGCCTTAACCGACGTGAGTCTTAGAAGAAATCGCGTTTCTTTTGAACCCCAATCCCGTCGAATTCTGTAAATGGAACGAAACAATTCGGTCTGATCCACCAACCGTTAGTGCCCCGGAGTTCGCCCCAAGACCTATCCCATTCCTTGCTCTGCATGGACGCTGGTAAGGTAAGAAGTTTGGAGCATGGAGGAAACTTGAGCACTACCGACCCAGTCGTTGACTCACTCAATCCGAATTTCCTCGGACTACCCCGCGGGCGCAAGCGAAAAGCGAGGAAGTCGCAAGTGCGAGACAAGTCAGCCCTTGTGATGCGAGGGATAGACTGCTACGCTCCCCTTACGCCACCTCAGAGTATGGACACGCCCGAACTCGCGCACCCGAGGTAGGATTTCGTTTGATGGCACGCATCTGCCTGATCAATCCCAGGTTTCCCACCTCGTTCTGGGGCCTCAACCACGGCTTGCCGCTGCTCGGCAAGAAAGCCAACATGCCCGTGCTGGCCCTGCCAGTCATCGCCGGCCTGACTCCTGAAAATCATGAAATTGTCTTGATTGACGAAAATGTTCAAGACATTGATTTTGATCAACTCGAGTCTTTCGATATCATTGGCTTGACCGGCATGACGGTTCAGCGAGACCGCATGCGTGATATCTTGCTCGAGCTACAGGCGAGAGACCTGTTCGTGGTGGTGGGTGGGCCGTGGATCACCGTCGCGGAAGATTTTTTCGCGGGTTTGGTGGATGTGATCTTCGTTGGCGAGGCCGAGGAAACCTGGCCACGCTTCTTGGAAGATTGGGCTCGAGGTGAGTGGCAGCATCGGTACGAGCAAGAAGCGAAGACCGATATGACCACCGTTCCCCTGCCCCGTTACGACCTCGTCCCGTTCCGCGAGTACGCGATGGGGTGCATCCAGACCTCGCGTGGTTGCCCATTTCAGTGCGAATTCTGCGACATCATCGTGATCTTCGGGCGTCGGCCGCGGATCAAGACCGCTGAGATGGTGATCGCCGAGATCGATGCGCAATACCGGCAAGGGGTTCATGTCATCTTCCTGGTGGATGACAACTTCATCGGCAATAAAAAGGCCGCGAAGGTCATCCTCCGCGCCATCATTGAGTGGCAGCGGCAACGCGGGTATCCGCTCGCCTTTTTCACCGAGGCGTCGCTCGACCTGGCCGAAGATGACGAGTTGATGCAGCTCATGGCCGACGCCGGGATGGTGGCCGTGTTCATCGGGATCGAGAGCCCCGACGAAGAGGCCCTGCGCGAGACCAAGAAGTTCCAGAACGTGCGGGGAGGGCTCATCGAACGCGTCCACAAGGTGCAGGCCGCCGGGCTCGAAGTTTACGCGGGCATGATCGTTGGGTTCGACCAGGATGACGTGACGATCTTCGAGCGTCAGTACGAGTTCCTGCACCGGGCTCGCGTCATCGGCGCGATGGCTGGGATGCTTTCGGCCATCCCCAAAACGCCACTCTATGCTCGGCTGGAGGCCGCGGGGCGGCTTGACAACGCCGCGGCCGACGACCCTCGCATCGCGACCAACGTGATTCCTTTATTAATGACACGTGAAGAGATGCGCGATGGATGGCTTCAGTTGATGGATCGCCTGTATGACGCGGAGAACTACTTCGAGCGATTCGATGAATTATTCATCAAGGGAAAGTTGCCGCTGGCCACGGCCAAGACGCGCTGGTTGCGACGTCATAACCCACTGGCCTATCTGAAAATCCAGACCTTAACACTCCTCGGCGCGTTGGGAATGCTCTTCCGGCTCTGGACCGATCCGCGGACCAAGCCGTACCGGCCCGTCTATGCTCGATACCTGCGGAAGATGCTCCTGTCCGGCAGGCCGCCTCGCTACCTGTTCCAGTTCGCCTGGAAATGCATCCTCCATACGCACTTCTCCACCATGACCCGCCAGATGGTTCGTGGCGAGTCTCGGCTCGTGAATACCTAACGACTCGCCTCACCGACGAATCCCAGGCGACATCCGCCGGGAGGGACTCAGTTCCGGCAATACTTCTTCATACGCCGCGCCCCCTCCCCTTTGGCTAATAAATGCCGTGGAGAACACGACCCGGGGCCGCAAGCGCATCCACCCTTCTCTCGATCTCGGGATCATCCACCAGGGGGGGGGCGTGGTGTGGCTTACGTCGGGCGTCGATGATGAGCGGGCCCGCGCATCCCCAGTGCTTTTTCACGGTCGAGGCGCGGAAGCCGTCGATATCGGCCGCGGGATTCGAACGGGTAAAGGTGACCCACAAGAGATTCTTGATCGATCGCGCGGCGAACTCAGCGTCATCCACAAGGACGACGAGGGGGAACCCTTCAAGCTCCGACACCAGCACGTCACGCTCGATCAGTTGAGCAACCGTTGCGTCGTCAGACCGATAAGCGGGCCCCTCAACCACAAGCACCCCAGGTATGACGACCCTCGGTTTGGAAAAGGTATCGGGCAAGCTAAGGCTCGTTGGTGGTTCGCTTGCAAGTTCGCGACGGACAGGCCCGGCGGCGGCGATCACCACTTTCGACCCTTGGTTGAGGCCGTGACCTGAATAGTCCAAGGTGTCGATCGTGGTCCGCGTCTGAAAGTGGAGGTCTTCGCGCCAATCCACTCTTTCAAGGAGGTGGGTTAGGAACCGTGGGCAATCGTGGATGTCGAGATCCGGCTGGTCTTCCTCGGCCACGATCAAGAGGTACTTGGCGAGGGACATCTGCCCCTGGCCGAGAATCGCGTTGGCGGAGGTAAGTAGTTCCTGGGGTTTGCGCGTCTCCGCATAAGGGACGTACCGCTCGCTTCCAATGGCCAGCAAGAGCGGATGCACGCCAGCGGCGTCCACCGCGTGAACGGCTCGAACCCCGGGGAGGACAGTGGGAATCAGCGGCCCCGTCAGCTCGTGGATGAGGGCCCCGAAGGAAGTATCTTCCTGGGGGGGCCTTCCCACCGAGGTAAAGGGCCAGATTGCTCCTGGGCGATGATAGACCGACTCCACCCGCATCACCGGGAAATCGTGCTGAAGACTGTAATAGCCAAGGTGGTCGCCGAAGGGTCCTTCGGGCTTGCGAACATTCGGGTCGATGGAGCCCGAGAGCACGAAATCAGCCTCGGCGGGCATGGGGAGACCGTTCGACGCCTTGACCATGCGCACCCGCCTTCCACCCAGAGCTCCCGCGAAGGCGAGTTCGGGAAGGCCTTCAGGGAGCGGCATGACGGCGGCGACGGTCAGGGCGGGGGGGCCTCCCACGAAGACGTTCACCTTGAGGGGCTCGCCGCGCCGAATCGCCGCGGCGTGGTGTACCCCAATGCCTCGATGAATTTGGTAATGTAATCCAACCTCACGATTCGGCTCGTACGCATTCCCGGAGATCTGGATGCGATACATTCCCAGGTTTGAGCGTGCCAGCCCAGGGTGGTCGGGATCCTCCGTGTAGACCTGCGGTAACGTGATGAACGCCCCTCCGTCGTCAGGCCACGACTTGAGTTGCGGGAGTTGCTGAATCTGGGTGTGCCCCTGGAGGATTGGCCCGTGGGACCGGAGCCAGGGGAGGAGGTGAAGCGCGGTGGCCGGAACGCGTCGAAATCGCCAAGGGCTGCGCAGGAAACTGGGGGGCGCGACCTTCAGGTCGACGAGCGCCCGCACGGCATCGAGGGTGTCGCGGAACAGGTAGCGTGTTCGGTCCAGGGTTCCGAAGAGGTTACCGAGCATGGGGAACGAGGTCCCTTTGACGCGCCGAAAGAGAAGGGCGGGGCCGCCTGCCTCGTAAACCCTGCGCTGGATCGCGGCGACCTCGAGATTGGGGTCAACCTCTTCTTCGATTTCGACGAGCATGCGATGGCCGCGGAGGTCAGCGACACAGTCGGACAGGTTGCGATACCCCATGAGGCTTTGCGTCTCACTCCACACGATACGATGCAAGGGCGACGGAACTTGGTACTTGGAAGGAACAAGGGTAGAGGTTGACACCCGGTTCGCCAAGCCGACTTGGCCTGGGGTTCGGCGGAAGGAGACGAAGTGCGATTTCGGAGTTGGCCGGACTCTGGCTACAATTGGAAGGTCGTTCCTCTAGATGCGGGTCAGAGTTCTGGATTCGGCACCGGCCGAGGTGTGAGATATGTCGGTTGAGACTGCAAGTACCACGTCCTCGAGTTCTAATCCCTCAGCGCCGGTCGACAAATCTTCCGACAGGGTACGGTCCATGTTTGCCTCGATCGCGGGCAAGTACGACTTACTCAACCATCTCCTCAGCTTGAACATCGACAAGTCTTGGAGGCGGTTCACGACACGGACGGTCCCTCCCCAACAAGGGGTGCCGGTCCTCGACTGCTGCACGGGAACCGCGGACCTGGCGCTTGAGTACGACCGGGCAGGGAAGGGGCAGAGCCAGGTTGTCGGGACCGACTTTTGCCGTGAGATGCTCCTGCGCGGGCGATCGAAGGTTGAGCGGGCCGGAGCGGCAGAGCGAATCGCCCTGGTGGAAGGAGACACGCAGAGACTCCCCTTGCCCGACAACCACTTCGGGGTGGTCACCGTTGCATTCGGGCTCCGGAACGTCAGCGATACCACGCGCGGGATCGATGAGATGATCCGAGTCGCGCGCCCTGGCGGCAAGGTGGCAATCCTGGAGTTCTCCAGGCCGAGAGGCCGGTTTCTGGGCCGACTCTACCTCACATTCTTCCGGCACGTGCTTCCGCGGGTGGGGCAAGCGATCTCGCCCAACGAGCAGAACGCTTATCACTACCTGCCATCGAGCGTGCTTCAGTTCCCGGATGGGCAATCGATGCTCGACCTGCTCGGCTCGCGCGGGCTTGTAAGCACGAGACAGTATCCCCTGACACGCGGGGTGGCCACCCTCTACGTCGGAACGAAGCCAGAGCCAGAGGCCGCGGTATGACTCCCGGACTCCCGAGCTCCCCCCCTGCCCCGACCAACGACGGTTTCGTGCTGGCGATCACGGGGGCCAGCGGCGCTCCTTACACACTGGCCCTCCTTCGAGAGCTGTGCCGTACTGGCCGACCGGTCCACCTCACCATCAGTGAGAGTGGGGCCCAGGTTTTCCGAGAGGAGCTAGGGATCCAACTTACCCTGAAGGCGTTTGATCCGACCGTGCTTCCGGGGGTGGACCCAACCTCAATCCGCTACCACCATCATCGCGACTTCAATGCCGGAATCGCCAGCGGCTCGTTTCGAACCGCCGGGATGGTGGTCTCTCCTTGCAGCATGAGTACCTTGGCCTCGATCGCGCATGGAATTACCACGAACCTGATCACCAGGGCCGCGGACGTTCATCTCAAGGAGAGACGAAAGTTGATCCTGGTCCCGCGCGAGACTCCTTTGAGCTTGATCCATCTCGAGAACATGGCGGCCGTGACCCGGGCGGGGGCGCTCGTCCTTCCCGCGATGCCTGGCTGGTATCATCGCCCGTCTTCACTCGACGACCTAATTCGATTCATCGTGACCCGGATCTGCGACCAGCTTGGGGTTGTGGATGACCATGCCCAACGTTGGGGTGGGTCAGCCGATCCCGGTTGCTAACCGTTTGCGCGTTTCATGCGGAGCGATTCACGACATGACAGATGCACCCAGAAGGGTGGCCCTTCTCACGGGAGCCTCCGCTGGTATCGGGGCAAGCCTGGCTCGGGAGCTTGCGAAACGAGGAATCAACCTCGTTCTCACCTCCAGGCGAGAGGATCGGCTGAACACGCTCGCCCAGGAACTCACGTCTTCCCCCAGAACGGAACAAGGAAGGAATCGCGTTCCGAACGATCGGCCGATTCAGGTCTTGGTTGTCCCCGCCGCGCTGGATGACCCAGCCACCCCGGAGCGTTTGATCCAGGCAACCCTCGAACGATTTGGCCGACTGGATATTCTGATCAATAACGCTGGGTTCGGGTTACCCACCCTGTTCGCTGATGGCGATCCGGTGGAGATCCGAAGGCAGCTCGAGGTCAACTTCGTCGCCCCATTGATGCTCACGAGAGCCGCTATCCCTCACCTGCTCGAGAGCAAGGGCACCATCATCAACATCGGTTCGGCCATCCGGTCGGTGGCCAACTCGGCCCTGGGAGCCTATGGCGCGACGAAGTCAGGACTGGCGTACTGGAACGATGCCTTGAGACGTGAGCTAAAACATAAAGGTGTCTCCGTCTGCCTGGTGGAGCCTGGCCCGATTCGTACCGAGTTTTTCAGTGCGCTGGAGAAACTTGCCCCCGCGGGCGGAGAGTACAACCCGCTCCTGGATGCGCCAGCGAGCTGGATGACATTTCACGTTGAGGAGGCAGCGCGTCGAATCGCGGCGCTCACGGAGCGACCAAAGCGTTGCCTTGCGGTACCGAAGCGATTTGTGTGGCCCTGGCGAGCCGTGGGTCTGCTCTTTCAAGCGTTCCCCTGGTTGGGGGATTTGGGCTTGAGCGTCATGGCCAACCACTTCGACAAGAAGGGAGACCTGAACCGGCATCCCTCGAGGAGACTGAAGAATGCTCAAACGCCTGAGTGACCTCCTGGGGATGATCAAGTTCAGCCACACGCTGTTCGCCCTGCCCTTCGCGTTGATTGGAGCCGCCCTGGCCGCACACTCCCCGCGGGGGTGGCACGGCCGGCCTCGGGATTGGGTTGGGATCCTGCTGTGCATGGCCACCGCGAGGTCAGCGGCGATGGCCTTCAACCGCCTGGTTGACCGGCGATTCGATGCCAAGAATCCCAGGACCGCGACCAGGCATTTGCCAAGCGGCCAACTCTCGGTGTTTACCGTCGCGCTCTTTACCCTCGTGTGCAGCGCCTTGTTCGTGCTCTCAACACTCTGCTTTCTTCCCAACCCCTGGCCCTTGCGACTGGCGGTGCCCGTCCTGCTTTGGCTTCTGGGGTACTCTTACGCCAAGCGATTTACGAGTCTCGCGCACGTCTGGCTTGGGTCGGCCCTGATGCTTGCACCGATCGCAGCCTGGATCGCCTTCCGTGGCGACCTGCAATGGCCCCCTGTCCTACTTGGCTTTGGGGTACTCTTCTGGGTCACGGGGTTCGACATCATCTACGCCTGTCAGGATGCTGGCTTCGATCGCCAGGAAGGGCTGCGGAGTATTCCTGCTCGGTTGGGAATCCGCCGGTCGCTGAAGCTCGCGGCGTTCTTCCACCTGATGATGCTCGTCGCGCTGGTCGCGCTTGGGATCACCTACCCACTAGGTTCGATTTATTACGTGGGTGTGGCCCTGGCGGCAGTGCTCCTGGCCTACGAGCACGCGATCGTTCGACCCGACGATCTCTCCAGGGTGAACATCGCCTTCTTTCAGGTGAATGTGATCGTGAGCGTCGGACTGCTCGCCTTCACCGTGGTCGATCTCATGAACTGACTCGCGAGCCGATTGCGCCGACCCCAACTTGAGTCGAGGTACCTCGACCGTCGTGGGTTTCACGTGAAACCCACGACGGTTTGACATTCGCGTTTGCGGTCCCTCAGCGGACCTCGGTCTCAGGCGGGTTGGGATTGATGCGGGCAGCCTCCTGAAGCGCTTCGAGAACCGGTTCCGGTTTTCGATCCGTGAGGCGTGTGAAGATATCCGCCGCCTTCTGCGTCCTCCCGGAGAGATACCATTGGGTGCCCAGGACCAGCCAGGCGTCCCGATCACCTGGCTCCGCTTGCAGGTGCGATTCGAGGCGGGCAATCTGCTTGGCGAAGTCCGCGGGCTCACTGTACAAGGACTGGATATCATCAGAGGTGAAGACCCAACCGGGATCGGCGGTGAAGGCGTTGCGCAAGTGATCAGCGGCCTCACCGTACTGGCCCCGGCCGATTGACAGTTGGGCCAGCCGAATCCAGGGAGCCGCCGACAAGGCGTCGGCCTTGATCGCTTGTTCGTATCGTTCTTCCGCCCGTTTCGTATTCCCTCCCCGGAACAATCGGTCTCCGAAGGTTACGAGTTGTTTCGCTCGCTCGGGATCAACGCGCTTCTTTCCCGAATCCGCGGCGCGCAACCTGGGAATACCGTGCCTGGGTAAGGGGCCAGCCAGGCCGAATCTGTCTGGGTTTCT
>Ga0182738_1008293_pt1 | contig 10333 bp, 6 predicted proteins | sample eDN5th30CBELigMG_FD_128876 | JGI IMG/M metagenome (GOLD analysis project Ga0182738, IMG submission 128876) | Enriched Miracle-Growth compost microbial communities from Emeryville, California, USA - eDNA 5th pass 30_C BE-Lig MG (version 2)... ... | reverse complement strand
GTTGAAATTTCGGAAAAAAAATGGGTATACACCTCTCGATTTGAGCGTGTCATCCTTGCGCAGGGGCCATGCTAATCTTCTCTGTATCGTTCCAATTTTAACGGATGACCCTTTCGGGTCCCACTAAGTAATGTTTTTGAATTATATTTATACGATCAATGCGATTTTGATTTTTTCTTTATGGGTCAAATTTTTACTTTTGCTTTTTAATTCCCTCACAATTATATCCCCTTTCCTTCTCCTAAACTGTCCATTCTTTCCTTAGTCAACGCCAGTTTCAATAAGCTCCCAGATCTTCACCCTTCTCAATTGAAGAACTACCAGCTTTTAACGAGATTTCGGGATGAAGATGATGATTCCTCCTATAATGAATATATCTTGGCTCTTTATGAACCAAAAAGATCCCTCATCGTTGCCAAAATAACGCCTTGTGAGGACTCTAAATATCACTTAGTATGAACCAGATAAACAGCTTGATAGATGGAGGATTCATTCAATTATCAAACTCATCATGTCTCTCAGACCCTTTCAAAGCAAGCAGCTTGTACAATAGCTTCGTGCTTGAAATACTGAGCCTGAGCACAATTCCTAAGAAGAATTTTGGAGAAAGAGGAGTGACGCATGGAGGTATGGAGGTTGAAAGCAATTCCCAGACAAATTTCTTGGGGTTTAAAAATACAGGCAGAATTTTATTTTATTCCGTCCACTTATCAAAGCAACGCGAAAGTTTATACCATATCTACTTGTCCCTTTCAAAGCTTGCAATTCAAAGGCTCCGCTCTCAAACCTAGTCATTTTCTACAACAAATTGGTCTCCTCATCCTCTGACAGAATCACTCAAGCATATTTCAATCACTCATAAGAAAATAAGCCCAAGCTCCTTCAAATTTCCTCTTTTTTCTACATCTCTTGAAATCTTCCAAAATACACAATAGCTTTGTCACCTGATGAGCAGATATTTAGTGTTTTTCAAGAGCATGAGAGCTCTTGAGTCTCCTGCTTAAACGGCAGCTCAAGGCTTGACTATTTAGTTTAATCTTAAAATGAACCGAGTCTAATTCGTCATCTAATACCTTTTATCCTCAGGGCCTAACAACAAAATTAATGTTTTCTTTTTCGCGTCAGATCTTGTTATATGCTCAAACTTTCGTCCCTTACGTCTTCTTTGCGCTACTTTTACAATAATGACTCATCTATAGCCTCTTTCTCTATTATACCGTATGACCAATTCTCTGACAATATCTTACTAAACTCACTCTTTCTTCTAACATCATTTTCTTTTCAACAAAGCTCATTTCTTCTAAAATCTTTTCGAAACCAAACATTTTATAGCCTCATCTTGCGACAAAAGCTCCTCTGGCCCTTTAACAGAAAAATCTTAAACAATATTAAATTTTAGCTGAAGCTAAATCTTGCGAAAAAGTCCCCGCCGATGGTTTTGCACAGAATCAACTAGTCTAAATTTATCTTGAGATCATAAATAAATCTCCTCGATTACATCTTAAACCTTCCACTCTTTCCCGCTCCCGCTCTCACTTTAATCATTTGTCTTTTCTGTATTAGAAACAAAGAAACTAATAGATCCAAGCTTCGAGAACATTACGTGAGGGGATAGTGCTTCATTGACCTTCTCCTCTTGCAGAAAAGCCAACCCGGGTCTTATCTCCCCTTAGCATACAAGAAATGCAAAAGAGACTTGCGTTAATTAAATTCGGTTGCCAACAAAAGAAGGCGGTCTCATTTAACATATTTCTGCATTGGAATTAATCCTGTTGGTAAGCTAATCCCGTGTAGCTTTTGACGGGCTCCTTCGAGGCTTCATCGTTAAATAAAAATATTGATTTTAGTCGCAAGGTGCCGCAGTTTATGTTTCTGTGATCAGATTAATTAAAATGTAAAAGAGCGGAATGTTATAATGCTAGTTTTGCGAGGTTGATTTGACATTAGTTTAAGCTCCATTTTATCCTCAAAAAGTCATATTACACAAGGTCATCTTTGCTTCAGTGTGTTCTCTTCATCAACAGTTGTTTGAAGTCCAAAATTAATGTAAGATATGCTATTATCTTGATGTTAAGAATTCCGCACCTTTTCTATCCAATAAGAAACTCTCTAAATTGGGTTATTCTTTCATTCTTTTCAGAAAAAACACAATTTCTTATTCGAAAAAATGGAATCTTTTCAATGATTTGGCCTCATAAATCGAGTTTTGTAAAAGAATTTTCCATGGATTCTTTCAGAAATGGTCTGTTTATCTCGCCAAATCTCTTCTAAAATCCTATAATAACATTCCCACCAAACCTCATGTTTTTCTTAAAGACTGCCAAATAACTTTGCTTCTGTGCTTGTCTATTTCGAAACTGAGCTAAAGATAATTTCTGGCATAAGTGAAATATTATTTTCAGCTTCGGACCAATGAAAAACAAATAACAAGCAAATGGAAATTCTAATTAAAAACTCTTTTTCCTTCAATTAAAGTTCTTTTTTATTTCATCCTCTTAACTGAATTTTGTCTCTTTTTTCTCATAACCCGCCAAGATTAATGAATGAACTCTCTCACTGAAAACCTTCGTTCGTCAAGTATTTTTACTGTTTTATTGTTCCCTCTTCTTACCTTCTTTCCCATCTAATATCTTAGCCATCCCTTTTTTCCTCATCAGTCATTATTTTCATTTCCTCTCGAAAGATTGTTGCCACCAAACAAAGCTACAATCATAGAGCAACAATCCATCGTAATATTCCAAATAAAATTAAGTCATCCTCCGCTAAAGTCGAATCTTAAAGAATCATCCTTCTTCTATTCATAAAGAAAGAAATACTCAAGTATATGTTTTCAAGAATTTTTAATATACGAATGAATATGTGATAAATATGTATATATTAATCAAAGTACAGATATGAAGGAAATAGAAAAGTAGTTAAGAAAACAGAAAAAGTAAGAATCTAACGTTAACAATGTAAATTAAAAGCGTTAGTTTCAATTCAAAAGTTAAGAGATAGATAGAGTACGAAAGTGAGGCCAACCACGCTAAAAACCTTCTTCACAGGCTTCGAAAATGCGCAATCGGCGCAATCCAAAACTCTCTAGACAAATCTTGTCTTCCAACAAAGCATCAAAACTGTTCACCTCTGAAACGGAATTTAACGAGTCTTGTTCTGCTGAGTTCAGCATTCCTTCATACACGCCTTTGTATTGTATTGAAACAGTTGGATTTTGTTCCTGGCTTGGGGTTTTGTGGACAAACTGACACCTTGGGCCATAGTTACAAAACCCTAGCTCGTGGAATTGCTTGCATTTTATTGTCTTGTAGTTGTTTGGTACAAAGACTTTTCCTCGTAGTTCATCGTATCCGTGTGCAAATGAACACTTGGAGCCGTATTGACATGTCAATCCCAACAAAAATGTTTTACAAAGCTATTAAAATTTCTTTAGAAAAACGCTCATTTTATCAATTATTTACCTCTGTCTTTTTCTTGACTTGGAAATTCCTGTGACGACGCTCCAAGTTTACTTGATGCTTGGACTTGTAACTTGGAGAACTGCCTTCGCGTGGAGATTCGCTTTGGGGACTGTCTGCTGTGGAAACGCTGGAAAAACTGTCGTGTTTATTAAGCGGGATAAAGTCTTGGGGTTTAACAAATTCATTGAAAAGAAGACTGTTAAAGTCGAGATTGTGAGAAGAATATGTATGAAGTTCCATGTTGTTATTGTTATTGTAAGTTGTGTAAATACGCATAAATTATCAATGAGATGGAGAATTACTTTTTTGCGAAATAAAATATTAAATGATTATATCGAAATAATGAGCTCGGAATTTAAATAGATTGGATTGAGTAAAACTTCTCAAATTTGAGGTTATGAAAAGATAATTAAACACAACACTGTGAAAAAATCATTTTTGGCTCATTTTTATTAAAAAAATTAAAGCTTGGTTCTAGTTAAAACTTTCCTCTTCTTGAACAAAACTGTGAGATTTCTCTGTGAACATATTAGCTGTTGTCGCCTTTTCCTAAAAGACTTTTGATTAGAGTGCTTTAGCGAGTTGAGACCTTTCTAGTCATTGCTCAATATAAGATTGGGTGATTGAAGGGGACTTATGAATCTAGATTAATAGATTTAGATTTTTGAATTTTTAATAAAACACATAGGTTTTTTCTGGAAATAAAAATGTTCATCGTAGCGGGAGATTAATGTTTATGGGCTACTATCGAAAAGGGAGGATTCTTAAGACCACGTAAAAAATCATTTTCTTCAGATAAACCCGAAGAAAAACCTCTGAAACAAAGGTTTGATTGATTTGCAAACAGATGAATAAGCTCTTTAATTGAGGAATGATATTGTTATAATTTTGGATTTGTTAATTAAATAAAAAAACTACACAAACATAGCCTCAGAACCCACGGATATTTCTATATTTTTGGTCCCTCATTTCGAAAAAAATATACATTGGGTCAATCAACTCAATCAAATTAAAATCGATTAAATTCCTCTCATTAATTTTTTTATTAGCATTTTCGTTATTTTGGCCCCTCAGGGTTTTTCCAGAAAAGCCAAAGATAAAAATTTTTTTCCCTTTCCGTTTGAAAACTCTCTCTTTTACTCTTTTTAAACCTCTCCCTCCTCCGACTCCTGAAACTTCTCCTCCTTCCTTTGAATCTTACCATTGCCTTCTCTTTTTCCTATGATCTTTTTTTTTCAGAGCTTCAAAGCTGCAATGTAAATTTCTCTCGGAACTCAACGGATTCAATATAAATTACTTCCTCTTGGAAGCCAATAAATCTACTCTGGACCTTCTTTTCTCTTCAAATGTTGATAATCCGCATCAGATAACTTGAAAAAACGCAAAACTAGATCTATCTTCATATTTTTCTGACTCTTCTCTTATAGCATTTAGCTAAGTTTTCCACTATCTGAATATTTTCTTCTTCCTTCATTAAACTCCCTCTCTTTTTTCTTCATATGAAACCCTCCCTCTGACAAAGACATTCCAAAAATGGCTATTGGGAACACTTCATACCCCTGATCAAGGTTTCTTTTTTGGAGGAAAAAAGGCTCAAGCTCCAAAATCTAACAAAATCCCAGTTTCTCCAAGCCTCAGACCACCTCGAAAAGAGAGTTTTTCTTCGATGGATCCAGGTATCCCATCAACACGAACATCCCAGAAAAAGAATTCTGAAAAAGTGAAAGTTATAATCAAAACCTTCTTCTCTAATCTAACAGTCAATTATTAATAAAAATTAAACTAAAATTAAAAGAATTTTTTTCAATACTGTGGAAAGAAAAATGAATGGAATCGTTCATCAATCAATCCTATTGGCTCTCTTTATTTTAAAAAACTAAATTTCTATTACTTCCTCATCTCAAAAAAGCTTTTTTGCCCTCCAGCTTTTTAAAACCAAGATATATTAGCTAAATTTAACCCTCGTCCTTTTCCAATATCTCCATCTACTTCTCCTTTTTCCTTTGATATTTTCCAAGAGTTCTCAAAGACGGAAAGAACTTTCTCTTCAGACAGCTTTTTCAATTCTTGAAATCTCTTTTCTTTTGGAAAAAAAAAAAAATGATTTCGGCTAATCTTTGAAAGGTTAATTGGCATCTTATAGTTCTCTTTCTTTCTCCCAGTTCTCATCCTTTCTCAGAAAGTCAAAAGCAAGAAAGAGACACAACTCTCAAGAAGACTCTCGAATTATAATTTTCTCTTCATACGAAGTTTGTCCCAAGGGTTTGAACTTATCATTTTGATAAGTTGAAAACTCATTGAATTTAAGCAAGAAACTGCTAAATATAAAATTTCAATTTAAATTCCAAGAAGCTACTCTTCCCCTCTAAAATTTCTCCACAAAGCAGATCTCTGTTTCACTAGGCTCCTCTTTTTGTCAACTCTTTTGTGAGGATTGTCATTATTTCATTCGGCGGGAACTTTAACAAAATTATTTGTTCTAAAAATGGAATAATATAAGGCTCATAGCCAGAACCCCAATTCCCATCATACTAAACTCGAGCCCTGTATCACAACGTGTTTTCTCTTCAAATTATAAGGTCCTGGGTTCAATCAAAAAGGAATACGAGCCTTCTTTGAAGAGCTTATACTGAGTAAAAAATTTCAAATAAGCCAGAAAAACTTGATCTCATATCATTTATTTAGAGAAAAAAGAGAGTTGAGAACATCAACTGATTCTTGAAATGCCGAGGAGAAAGGCTTAGAGCCTCTAGAAAGAAGAAGTGCTTCGAACTCAACAAAAATTTTCTGGAATTCAGAAAAGAGGTCTAAATTATCTTTTTAGAAAAAAAAGAAATTATAAATTAATTTTGGACTTTCAGTTCGTGAAAGACTTCCATTTCCAGGCAATAAGATCAAATCTGACAATGGCCAGAGATCATCGATAACTTCTAAAAATGAAGATGAACACTCAAGGTACGGATAAATGGTGTCTGACTTGTTGAATCCCTGAGGATAGGATTCTAGAATAATAAGCCCAAGATAAGGCTAACTGCTTGCAAAATTAATTTGGTGAAAGTTATTTTTGAAGAAAACCGACCTCAACTGGAATGGCAAAAGGATCCTGTTTAAAGTCCTTCTCAAAAGCTCTTTTTGAAATTTTCCAAGCCCAGAAAACTTCCAAAATCTGAGAAAGAGTCAGAGTTTCATTCGTAAATAATTTATTTGAATCAACGATCTTTTTCCCTATCCTGGAGAAGTTTAAGGCGCTTTCTTGTCCTCTTTTTTTTCGAAGAAGTGAATCTTGTCAAATATTGAAAAGAAGTCCGAACTGGGAGAGTCCAAATGTGGGGCAGGTAAATGAATAATGTAAATAGAATTTGTTTGGCTTCATTATGTTCGAAGACAAGTCGTTGTCAATTGATTTGCTATTCAGAAATTTTTCTTAGAGAGCTGAGATAAAATATTTCAAAGCCTCTTTCTCTTCTCAAAAGGGGATGAAGAAAATTACCTCTTGATAGAAATCACCATCAAATGGGATCTCTTAAAATTTCAACTATCTCATTAAATTTTCTTGAGCATGGGGCAGTCCCCTATTGTTATTCACCTTAATCTTGGACTCCAAAATTTCAATACAACCCTTTCTCCTGTAAAACTCAGTCATGCCAAGCACCTGGGTTTTTTTTTTCAGTCGATTATTTGACAGTTTCTTTTTTTTACGGAATTGTCCTTCCTAAATATTTTTTAGAAAGTTTCGAAAAAGTTGCTTTGTCTTTTTTATATGCCTGAGACAGAAAAGTCTCCTAAAAAATATTCTTAAAGCCGTAATTTCAAGGCATTTCAGCGCTTCAAGGGGGAAGGCCATACCTGAAGATTGACTATCATTTTTGTGGATTCATTTCCAGGAATGAAAAAATATCATTTCAATTACAATCTCAAAAATTCAATTTTCTCAAGGAGCCTTCTTAGAATCTTTGGAGAAAAATATGGACTTCATTTCAATTGTTTGAGTGAAATAACGTTTTTTTCTATTTTATACAATTTCTCTCTTCTTCTTATGATTCTGAGAAAAAGCTTTTAAAAAAAAAAATGAAAATTTTCTTTTCAGAGATGATGAAAAAAAGCATAGGTCTCGGTCTAATGGGATTCATTTTCAGGTTCTCACCTTTTTTATTTGCAGGAGTTTCTAGATTAAGGATAATTTTCTCTCTAAAGAGTTCTGTTTTTCAATCATCTCCTTGAAATAGATTTCACAAATTTTCAGTAGAAAAATACCAAAGAAAATCCCTTGGTAAAGTAAACCTTGTAAGTCAAGGAAATATCTCTTAGTTGAATCTAAAAGAACTCCAACTCAGATATCTCCAGAAATGTAAAGTATTTTTCCCAGCGCGGCGTCAAAAAAGATCTTATCAGATTCAAAAATACAACCTAAAAAAATCCCAAAATGTTTATTTTTAGTTATTTCTTTGATTCATAACTGACTCCTTACGATAAAATTTAATTATTTCCTTATCCTTTGAGATTTGTTAATAAATTAATCCTTTTTGTTTTGCTATTTTTTAATCAAAATCAACAGTCATGGCCAGCGCGGCTGCTCGACTTCGTCATAGCTTTCTTGCTTTCCCCAAAATCCTCTATCTTGCTCTTTTAATCATCCTCTGCATTCTCTTTGCCGACGTCAAAAACAGTCCTCCAACTTTCGACAGTTCTGAGGCTCAAATTCTCGAAGACATCTTCACAAATGTCCACATCAAACCTATCAACAAAATCGCCGTAGCCACTTCAGGAACCTGTCCTGACGGCTATTCAGCAATCGTTCTTGGCTATTGGAATGGTACTTATGAAGGCTGTTCTTGTACAACTGCCAACACTCTTACTGTTGGAGCTTGTGCTTCTGATGCAGATTCCTCTTGCACAACTGTCTCTGCTGTTGGCGTCCAGAAAATCACCTCATGGAGTGGCTCTACGTTCTGTGTTCAAAGAGTTTCAGCCTTTGAATTACCAAGCTCTACAGGCACTTGCCCAACAACTGGAAACACGCAATTATGTAGCGGATCACAAATTTGTATCCCCACTGGCGAAGATTGTCCTGTGAATATTATCAAAACTGTGACTACTGATACAACCACCCCTGATGGCTACACTGCGATCACATTAAATTCCACATATAACCTCATTTATGCTAGTAATGAAGCCAATGTTGACGCCATTACGGATTTAAAAGTCTCTTTGTATGATTTGCCTTGCATGAATCCCTTTACCCTGCCTTATACTACAACTAAAAAGCGTTATGCTCTTTCTGTAGTCCCTGAAACTAACTGTAACGGAACAGGAACTGTTGATCATTTGTTGAGCATTGAAAGAAAAGATGTCACAAGCCTGTTTACTGAGAATAGTTTGAGCACTTATGTGACGGCTTTACCAGGATTTTCTGACTATATTCTTAATCAAGATGCTCGTTTTGTGGGCCAAAGACAATATAAGCTCGCGACGACTGCGGGATTATCTTGTGGAACTGCGGATCCTGCAATAATCCCTGCGGTTATCAGCCGAGAAACTAATTATAAGGATTTGGCTTATGGAACTTTGATTGCTGCTCTTGTGATTATGTCGATTGTGTTCTTCACGACGCTGATTGAATTTGTGTTTAGATTTAGAGGAAACCAAGAAGAAGAGAAATGGATGAATTGCTTCTGGTACTTGAACTTGTTCTTGACGTTAATTGGCTGCATTTTGTTGATTGTTGTTGGTGGAGCTGCCATCAATGCTAAAGTAAATCTGTCGAAAAATGTTGGGTATTTCAACTATTTGGCAAAATATACTTGCTTCCAAGAACCAGAAGTTAATACAATTGTCAAAACCTACCAAGGAAATATCTCGAATTTTTATGCTCAAATCTGGCTCAGTATAGTCTTGTTGATCATCTCCTGTGTTGGAATTATTGTGACAATTATTCTTGGACTGATTAATGCTTATGCTGGAAGACGTGACGGTGGATCGGGAGGAGGCTTTTACAAGAAAATTGGAGGAGGCATGTTTAAAAGCAAAAAGAAGAATGGCGGATATAGTAATAATGTTGAATTATCCTATAGATAATTTTTTTTGATGTGATATGATGAATAATTAATTTGTCTGTTCTTTATAGCAAGCAAGAAGGAGATTCGATTCGATAAGATTTTGAATGTGATAATATGATAACAATTGATTTAATTAGCACAAGACTTGATCATTAGCAAAAAGGAATACCAATAAAAAGCAAAAATTTAAATTGGAATTAAAGCTAATTAGATTCTTTTGAAGGAAAGATTTGTAATTGATAAATTAAAAAGAGGGGCTTCCCAAAGAAATGGTTGGTGAGTTGTGAGTGTGTTTTATGCTGAGATTTAAAAAGTAAACAAAGGAGATTATACTCATTTATGTTGGTGCAAAAATTCATTTACATTGGTTAATGAAATTTTCGAAAAAAATGCCTGTTTGGATTTTTTCACAAAATCTGAAAATTAAATATTTCAAATTTTTCTATTTAAAATTAATTCTTTGAAAAAGAAAGAGAAAGAGAGAAATTAATTTTTTTTGAAATTAATTCTTTTTTCTGATTTAATTCATTCACAAACAAATAAATCAAATTTTTTCCCCGAAAAATCAAAAAGAAGAATTCATGAATTCAATTAATTATTTTTAATCGAAATCCAAAATTTTTCCCAAAACAAAAATCTTCAAAATCTCCAAAAGGTTTAATTCTAATTTTCCCTGCCATTATCTCATCCTCTCTAATAAATATCATTCCAAAGAGCATACTTTTTTCCCTTCCAAACTTCAAAAAAAAAACTGGCCCATTTCCACAATCCTTTTATTCATCCTTTTCAAACAATCTCTATCTCTCTCTCTCTCTCTCT
>Ga0182738_1008292_pt1 | contig 10336 bp, 13 predicted proteins | sample eDN5th30CBELigMG_FD_128876 | JGI IMG/M metagenome (GOLD analysis project Ga0182738, IMG submission 128876) | Enriched Miracle-Growth compost microbial communities from Emeryville, California, USA - eDNA 5th pass 30_C BE-Lig MG (version 2)... ... | reverse complement strand
TCCTCAACGAGGATCACATCTATCGCCGCTCGGACGCGAACAACAACACCATCGGGTCGTATGCCAACTTCAACCCCCCGCGCACGTTCGGGCTCGAGGGCATCGTCAGTTTCTGAGGGCGTGAAAGTCCCCCCTGAGCCCGGCCGTAGCGATCGCTACGGCCGGGCTTTTCTTTGGCAAGCCTGCCGCACGGATTCGGCGCGGGTGCTGCGAGAATTGATCCGTGCCGCGAACTGGGTGCTGGTTCACGGATGGGCGACAGTGTGGGCGGGGCGTGCAACCCTCTCGCACGATCTGCGTGCAGCATTTGTTCGGCACATTGCTTGCGGCGCTCATCGGGCGTCGTTATAGGCCCCGCTGCCGCTGCGACCGGAGACGTGGGTGAGTGGCTGAAACCAGCGGTTTGCTAAACCGCCGTACGGGTAAATCCTGTACCGAGGGTTCGAATCCCTCCGTCTCCGCCAGTGCGCCGCAGCCAGCCCACTTCACGAATCATCGATGGCAGAGAACGCTTGGCCGATTCGCCTCGCCGCGTTTTCGACTCGGTTCGCCGCGCGTTCATTGCCGCTTCAGGGCGCCGGATTCATCTAGGACGCTTGCGGGGATCAGCTGTTCGCATCCAGGATGCGAGGCGAAGGACACGATTTTATGATGAAAATAGCGCAGTTCTGCCGCCGCCACGGCCTCGCGGCCGCGTTCGGCCTCGGTCTCGCGCTGGCCTGCGGGTCCGCGGGGGCGCAAATTCAGAACGTTGATCCGAACACCGCGATCGACGGCGACCTGCTTCCCCCTTCGCAGCAGGTTGTCACCCCGGAGCCGGCCAGCCCGTCGTTTGACCTGCCGCCGGTTGACCAGTCGACACCGAGCTACAACCAGCCGCAAGCCGCTCCGGCGCCTGCTCAGACCACCACTGCGACAGGCGACACGTACAAGGAAGATGACTTGATCGGCGCAGCCGAGGGCCTCTTCGGCAAGGGCGCTGAAGGCGTCGCGCGGATGATCGAGAACATCCTCGCCAAGCAGGGCGAGCCCAATGGTTACATCGTCGGCCGTGAAGGCGGCGGGGCTTTCGTGCTCGGCGTCCGCTATGGCTCGGGCACGCTTCACCACAAGATCGAGGGCCAGAAGCCGGTCTACTGGACCGGTCCGTCGGTCGGTTTCGACATCGGCGCCAACGCGGGCAACACGTTCGTGCTGGTCTACAACCTTCACGACACGGAGCAGCTTTACGAGCGTTATCCGGCGGGTGAGGGCGACGCCTACTTCATCGGCGGTCTCACCGCGAGCTACCTGCGCAAGGGCGACGTGGTGCTGATCCCGATCCGCGTCGGTGCCGGGCTGCGGTTGGGCGTAAATGCCGGTTACATGAAGTTTTCGAAGGAACAGAAGTGGCTACCCTTCTGAGGTAGAATCTTGCGTTTTGCGGAATAAGGCAAAGCTTGCCTTGAATGGGCGGGCATGGGGCGGCATGAGGCCGCCGCCATGCTCGACCGACTCACACAGCAACCGCCCGACGCGCTTCTTGCGCTGATCAAGCTTTTCGCCGCCGACGAGCGGCCCGACAAGATCGACCTGGGTGTCGGTGTCTACCGCACCGACGCGGGCGACACGCCGGTGTTCGGCGCCGTGAAGGCGGCCGAGCGCAAGCTTGTCGAGGAACAGGATTCCAAGGCCTATCTCGGCCCTGAAGGCGACATGGACTTCGTCCGTGCGCTGATGCCGCACATCTTCGGAGACGATCCGACGCGCGGTGGCCGCATCGAGGGGATGCAGACCCCGGGCGGCACCGGCGGCGTGCGCCTCGCGGCGGCGCTGGCCAAGGCTGCCGGCATCAAGCGCGTTCTCATGGGCGTGCCCAGCTGGCCGAACCACGCGCAGATCCTGCGCGATCTCGACCTCGAGGTCATCACCTTCGAACACGCGACGGGCGCGGGCGCTGCCGATATGGACGCGCTGCGCCAGGCGCTTGGCAATGCGGGCGAGGGCGACGCCGTCCTGCTCCATGGCTGCTGCCACAACCCGACCGGCATCGATTACACGCCCGAGGACTGGAACGAGATCGCGAGCCTGCTCGCCGACAGCCCGGTCCTTCCGATTGTCGACCTCGCTTACCAAGGCCTCGGCAAGGGCATGGAGGAAGACGCCGCAGGGATGCGCACGCTGATCGCGGCTGTGCCTGAAGCGCTGATTGCCTACAGCTGCGACAAGAACTTCGGCCTCTACCGTGACCGCGTCGGCGCGTTCTACGTGATGGTTCGCGAAGGCGGTAACGTCGCCGCCGCGATTTCCAACGGCCACGCGCTGGCTCGCGCCAACTGGTCGATGCCGCCCGATCACGGTGCGGCCGCAGTCCGCCTGATCCTCGAAGATCAGGCGCTTACCCAGCAGTGGCTGGACGAGCTGGACGATATGCGCACGCGCATTCGCCAGGTTCGTGCACGCCTCAGCGCGGCGGGCAAGGTCGGCACTGTCGACCTCACCCCGATCGACCAGCAGAACGGGCTATTCGCAATGCTCGCGCTGACCAAGGAGCAGATCCAGGCGCTGCGCGAAGACCATGGCATCTACATGGCCGGGTCGGGCCGTATCAATGTTGCGGGCCTGACGATGGACAACGTGGAGAAGTTCATCGGCGCTCTCGCCGCGGTGGGATGAACCGCCAGCCGGTCCTCGAAGGTGAGCGGGTGCTGCTGCGCCCGCTGACCGAGGATGACTGGGATGCACTCTTCGCGGTCGCGTCCGACAGAGAACTGTGGGCGCGCCATCCCTCGCACGATCGCTGGCAGGAGCCGGTGTTCCGAGAGTTCTTCGACGACGCCCTCGCCAAGGGCGGCGCGCTGGCGATCATCGACAAGGCGACGGACGAGGTAATCGGCTCGTCGCGCTTCCAGGAATACGATCCGGCGGACGGCGGCTCGGTCGAGATCGGCTGGAGCTTTCTTGCACGCTCGTACTGGGGCCGGCGCTACAACGCCGAATTCAAGCGCCTGATGCTCGCCCACGCCTTCGAGAGCGTCGAGCGAGTGATCTTTCGCGTCGGCGGCGACAACGTCATTTCGCGCAAGGCAATGGCCAACATCGGCGGCCGCCTGACCGGAGAAACCTTCATTGCCGAACGGGCCGGCCAGCCGGTGGAGCACGTGGTTTTCGAGATCACCCGCGAGGATTTCGAGAACGGACCGCTGGCCAGCTGAACCTCAGCCGCGCCAGTCAATCGGCGGCTCATCGACTGCCAGTTTCCGCGCAGTGGTCAGTGTCTGCACCACGAACAGGGCGATCAGGAACAACCCGATGCTGCCGACGAAAAGGTCGAACCACGTGAAGCCGCCAGGGAGAGTGGGTTCGGAGCCCGCGGCGATCATCGTCAGCGTGAGGGCGATCAGTATCAGCCGCAGCTCGGTGGGGCCGGCGTTGAGATAAGACAGCTTCAGTTCGCCCAGCACGCGCACCGACAGGAAGGCGTGAATGGACAGGAGCAGGTAGCCGGCCAGCGCTACGAGGGCGACTTCCAGCATCACATATTTGCTCAGGCCGATCCCGGTCACCACCAGCGTCGTCGCCAGGCCGTCGCAGCTGTGATCGAGGAAGTAGCCGTAGCGCGGCCGCTGGATGTCGCGAAAGCGGGCGAGGCTTCCGTCCATCGAATCGCCGAACCATTGCACGACATACCCGGCGATGGCGAGCCACAGCCAGCCGTCACCAAGGTTGCTGGCGAGGTAGCCGGTAAAGATCAGGACCGCGCCGATCATGCCGATTGCCGTCAGTCGGTCAGGCGTCACCCAATACGGCATGCGGGCACAGAGCGCGTTGAGCAGGCGCCTCTCGCTGCGTGCGAGGAAATTTTCCTGGATGCGTACGAGAGGCTCGGAAACGGGATGGGGAGACGCCACGAAAATGTAATCCACTTCGTTTAGCGCCAGACCGGGGGAGCCTGATTTCCTGCGCCGTGACCGGCCTATCGGCTCCTGCCCGGGGAATGTCCACTTCGAGGCAGGCGAGGGCAGACGTGCTGATGCCGGCGTGCGATCAGGCGCGCAGGCTTTCCAGCCGCCGCAGGTAGCGAGCCACGGTGTCGATCTCGAGGTTGACGGTATTGCCCTGCTTCAGGTCGCCAAGCGTGGTGACCTGGGCTGTGTGCGGGATGATGTTGAGCCCGAAGTGGACCGAGCCGTTCGGCTGGTCGGCGACCTCGTTGACGGTCAGGGACACGCCATTGACCGCTATCGAGCCCTTGGGTGCAATGAACGGCGCAAGTTCCGCCGGGGCGACGATCGTGAAGCGCATCGAATCACCCTCGGGCGATATGCTGGCGATTTCGCCGACCGCATCGACGTGACCGGAAACGATGTGCCCGCCCAGTTCGTCACCGACCTTGAGCGATTGTTCGAGATTGAGCCGCTCGCCTTCCCGCCACATGTCCCCCGCGGTGCAGGAACGGGTCTCGGCCGAGACATCGACCGCGAACCATGCATCGCCCTTGGTGCCGCCCCGTTCGACAACGGTCAGGCACACGCCCGAGCAGGCGATCGATGCGCCTATCGCGATGGTGGCCGGATCGTAGGGACAGGCGATGCGGACGCGCAGGTCGCCCCGCTCCTCGACGCTGGTGATGGTGCCTACGGCGGTGACGATCCCTGTGAACATGAGGAGGCTCTAGCGCGCCCGTTCGAGGATTTCGAGCGTATCCGCACCGAGGCGGCGCTGGTCGATGGTCGTCCACCCTTTCGGCATGCCGTCACGAAACGCTGCGATGCCTTCGCCGAATGTCACAGGCGCACGGTAGAGCAAGATGCGGTCCACGAGGTCGGCATCAAGGAATGCGGCGGCGGCCCCCGACCCGCCTTCGACGAACAGGTACTGGCAGTCTGCCAGCTCGTGAATCGCTTCGGGCGAGCGGAGGGCGCTCCATCCGTCCGGCGCTTCGCCGTGCGTCAGGAGCAGGCGCCTGGGGCTGCGATTCTCGAGGCCGGGCAGGCGTACGTCGAGCCGGGGAGCATCAGCGCGCAGGGTCCCGCTACCGACGAGGATCGCATCCGCTCGCGCTCTCTCGCGATGGACGTGTGCTCGTGCGACTTCGCCCGTGATCCACTTGCTGGTCCCGTCCGGACGCGCGATGAAACCGTCCGCCGTTACGGCGAGCTTCAGCGTCACCTGCGGGCGTCCGCGCTGGCGAAGCGTCAGGTAGCCGGCGAGGCTGGCGCGGCAGGCGGGATCGTCGGCCAACACGGTCTCCACGCCTGCTGCCCGGAGCCGCGCGATACCGTCTCCGGCAGTGCGGGGGTCAGGGTCGCCAACGCCAATCACCGCCCGCACGAGACCCGCGGCAGAGGCGAGGTCCGCACAGGCGGGGCCGCGCTGGCTCTGGTGCGCGCAAGGTTCGAGCGTCACGTAGAGCGTGGCGCCGCGAGCCCGCTCGCCGGCCTGCGTCAGTGCGATCGCTTCCGCGTGCGGGCGTCCGCCGACGTCGGTCCAGCCGCGTCCTACGACGATGCCATCCTGCACCACGATCGCCGCGACCGCGGGATTGGGGCGGCTCAGCGGGCGTGCGCGCTCGGCGAGAGTCGCCGCAGCAGCAAGCCAGCGCCTGTCGTCAGCGGTTGTCGCCACGCGTGCCGGTTTTTGGCGTCTCGACGGGCTTGTCGGAATATTGCCGTTCAAGCGCCTCGACGTCGAAGCCCGACGCGCGGCCGAGCTGGCGATAGAACTCCTTGCGCGCCTCGATCCGCTCGGCCTCAAGAGCGGCTTCCCGCTCCTTGATCTTCTGGTTCTCGATATTCGAGGCGATGATCTCCTGGTCGGTGCGGCCGTCGGCGAAGGTGCTGATGTAGATGATTTCGGGCTTTTCAGGCGGCGCGCGGACGTTGGCCGGCACGAAACCGTAGAACATCAGCCCGGTGGCCAGGATCGACACGCCAAGCACGCGCCAGCGGTATGGGTTCTCCCGCCAGAGCACTGCGAAATCGCGCACCGCCGTGCCCGGGGTAACGTTTCGCCAGAAGGACTGCTTGCCGAGAGTGAACATCGCGCGAAGATAGGACGCCGGGCCGCCGATGACCAGTGCGTCAGCCGAATGTCGCGTAGAGACTGCGCCCGTGCGCCTTGAGCCAACGCTCCGCGGCGGGCAGGTCGTCGTCGAAAATCTGCGCCAGCAAAGCGTGGAAGCGGGGCGAATGATCGAAGTGGACGAGGTGCGCGACTTCGTGTGCGACAACCGACCTGCGCACAACATCCGGCGCTTGCACCAGCCGCCAGTTGATTCGCACTGTGCCACGACTGGAGCAACTGCCCCAGCGTCGCTGGGCCCGGGACAGGGCGAGGGTGGGAACCGCCTTGCCGGCGCGGGCGCAATAATGCTCCAGGTCTGCCTTCAGCAGATCCCTCGCCTGTGCTTCGAGCCAGCGCTGCAACCGGGAGGATAGCGAAGCTTCCGGGCCACCGAGAACCAAGGCGCCATCGGCAAGCGCCGGCTTGCGCGGAGCGTCGACGCGCCATGCGATGACGTACTCGTTGCCGCGATAGAGGAGGGTCTTGCCGGCACGCGCGGGGTGGGCTTCGGGCACCCGGGCGAGCTGGTCAGTGAGCCACTCCGCGCGGGAGCGGGCGAAAGCGATTGCTTCTCGGTCGCTCGCCCAGCGTGGGACGGTGAGCTTGACCGCGCTGCCGTCGGCGGCAAGCCGCAAGGTCAGCCGCCGTGCGCGGGGATGGCGGGAAATCTCGATCGGCAGCACCCGTTCGCCGAGTTCGATCTCGGGATCGACCGGCACGCGGCGCAGCCAGTCGATCATGCCTCCTCCCACTCGCCCGTGGACCATTCGACAACGTGGTGTTCGAGCGGCCCGGCATGGTCCTCGCTTATCACGCGCCCCGCCGCCGAGACACCGGCGTGGAGCGGGCCATCCGGATCGCCGCTCACCAGCGGGTGCCAGCGGGGCAGTTCCTGGCCTTCGGCGCGCAGGCGATAGGCGCAAGTGTGAGGCAGCCACGACACTTCGCTCACCAGCCGCAGTGTGAGGCGCAGGCAGTCGGGCACCAGCGCCTTGCGGTTGCGATAATCCGTGCAGCGCGCAGTCGCCGGATCGAGCAGGCGGCAGGCCACGTTGGTCTCGGCGATTTCGCCGGAGTCCTCGTCCTCGATCTTGTGCAGGCAGCAGCGTCCGCAGCCGTCACACAGCGCTTCCCATTCGGCGCGGTTGAGCTCCGACAGCTCGAGCTCCCAGAAGCGATCCCTCAGCTGGTCCATTTTTCCAGCTCGGCGGCGACAGCCTCGCCTTGGTCAACGACATCGATGGGCAGGAGAGCAAGCGGCTCGCCCTTGCGGCCCATCAGGTAGGCGGCGGTGGTGTGGTCCATCAGGTACTGCCCGTTCGCCGCCGTCTCGCCTTGGCGATAGACGACCTTGAACGCGTCGGCGGCAACCTTGACCTGTTCGGGAGTGCCCGTCAGCCCGATAAGGTCGTTGGAAAAGGCGTTGGCGAACTCCCCGATCACTTCGGGGGTATCCCGCTCGGGGTCGATCGAGATGAAGATCGGCTGGACCTCTGCCGCGATCTTCGGGTTGTCCTTCTTGAACTGGCCATACCCCTTCATCAGCCGCGCGACGTCCATCGGGCAGACGTCGGGACAATAGGAGTATCCGAAATAGACGATCCGGTACTTGCCGTCGAAATCGCTCCACCGCACGGTCTTGCCGTTCTTGTCGACGAGTTCGAATGGGCCGCCGATCGTGGCGCCGGCAAGGGGCGCCTCATCGGCGTTTGTCGAGGATCCGGGCTGGCAACCGCTCGCAAGCAGTGCCGCGGCAAGCAGCATTCCAAGGCGTGGGGACATGACAGCGCGGTTCATGCTCTGCTAACCGCAAAGGGGCAAGAGCCGAGTCCGCGCCGTTTACGGCGTGCGGGGCAGAAAAGCAGGAGGAAACACGCAGCGATGACTAACGGAATGCGGAAGCTTGCGGCGGTTCTGCTCGGTGCGATGATTTTCGTCAGCGTGCCGGCTTCGGCGCAGATGTATTCGGACGGCTACAAGTTTCTCAAGGCGGTCAAGGACAAGGATGGCGACACTGCCATCAAGATGCTCGACCAGCCCGGCTCGACAATCGTCAACGCGCGGGACATCACCAGCGGGGAGACGGGCCTGCACATCGCCGTGGCGCGGCGCGATGCCACCTGGCTGAGCTTCCTCCTGGGGAAGGGCGCCAATCCCAACATCGCCGACAAGAAGGGCGTGACCCCGCTCATGCTCGCAACGCAGCTCGGCTTTGTGGAGGGCGTGGACGCGCTGGCTAGCCGCGGCGCGCGTATCGATGTGGCAAACGATGCGGGGGAAACGCCGCTTATCTCGGCAGTCCACCGGCGCGACATCAACATGATGCGCATACTGCTCAAGGCGGGCGCGAATCCGGATCGTACCGACAACTCGGGCCGGTCCGCGCGCGACTACGCACAGCTCGACGGGGCAGGCAGCGTGCTGCTCGGCGAGATCGAGCGGAACGCCAAGGCAAGCGGTGCCAGCCAGCCGGTTTACGGTCCGAAATGACCGCTGCCGCTGACTTCACGCTTGACGAGCTGCGGCTCCATCTTGCCCCTGCGATTGCCGAAGCCGCGGTTTTCGACGGCTGGAGCGAGGAGGCGGTCGATAGTGCTGCGCTGGCGAAGCAGGTCGATCCGGCGGTGGCCCGGCTGGCGTTCTCCGGCGGTCCGATGGACATGATCTGCGCGTGGATCGAGGCGATCGACCAGTCGGTGCGCGAGGCGTTCGCCCCGGAAGCCATCGCAGTCATGAAGGTGCGCGAGCGAATTCGCGCGCTTGTGCAGTTTCGCCTCGATGCCGTCGCCGGGCGCGAGGAAGCCCTGAAGCGGGCGCTCACAGTGATGGCGATGCCGCAGAACATTTCCCGGGCCGTGAAGGTGGGTTGGAGTAGTGCGGACGCGATGTGGCGCCTCGCCGGCGATACATCGACCGACTACAATCACTACACCAAGCGGGCCATCCTTGCGGGCATCTACAGCGCCACGCTGGCCGTCTTCGCCGACGACACGAGCGAGGGGAAAGCGGAAACCCGGGCCTTCCTGGAACGCCGGATCGACGGGGTGATGAAGTTCGAGAAGGCCAAGGCGCAACTGCTACAGCCGCGCGAGCGGTTTTCGATGACGCGATTCCTTGGCAGGCTGCGCTACCCCGCACGCTGAATCTTATTGCGAGGCAGTTGCAATTGGAACTGCCATCTGGCACCGCTTTGGCATGACTTTGGACGGCCTACCGCTCAACACGCGGGCACGCATTGCCGCAATCGACTGGTCGCGCCTTGCGCCTGAAGAAGCCAAGCGCTTGCGGGCGCTGGGCATCGATGCCGGCGCGGAAGTTGAAGTCGCTCACCGGGGCGTGTTTGCCGGACGCGATCCCATTGCCATCGCGATCGGGCGTATGACCGTGGCCCTGCGCCGGGTGCACGCCCTGGCGATGACTGTCGAAGAACTAAAGTGAAGGCCCCCCGCATCGCAGCATTGGTCGGCAACCCGAACGCCGGCAAAAGCGCACTGTTCAACGCCCTGACCGGCGCGCGGCAGAAGATCGCCAACTATCCCGGCGTTACGGTCGAGCGGAAGGCCGGGCGACTTGTCCTGCCTTCGGGCGAGCCCGTCGAGCTGATCGACCTGCCGGGTTCCTATTCGTTCGATGCCGCGAGCCCGGACGAGGAAGTCACTCGCAAGGTCATCCATGGCGAGTTCGAGGGCGAAGCGCAGCCGCAGGTGCTGGTGCTGGTGCTCGACGCCTCGAACCTCGAACAGCACCTGGTCTTCGCGCAGGAAGTGATTGAGCTTGGCCGGCCCACGGTCGTCGCGCTCAACATGATCGACCTCGCGGAGCGCGACGGGCTGGTGATCGACCCCGAAGCGCTGCAGCAGGCGCTGGGCGTACCGGTGATCCCGACGGTGGCGGTGCGCCGCCGCGGGCTCGACGACCTGATCGAGGTGATCGGCAAGGCCGAAGCACACGCCGAGGCCGATCCGAAGGATCATCCACGCCAGCACATTACGCTGCCCGAGCGTCGCTTCGCCGCGGCGCGGATTGCCGAGGCCGCGATCCTGTCCGAGACGGCGAAGCATCGTCTCCACGCCCGGCTGGACAAGATTTTGCTGCACCCGTGGATCGGACCGGTGATCCTGTTCGCGCTGCTGTTCGTGATCTTCCAGGCGGTGTTCGCGTGGGCGACGCCTTTCGCGGACGCGCTCGAGGGGGGTATCGGCGCGCTGATCGATATCGCCAAGGCGACCTTCCCCGAAAACGTGCTGCGCGACCTGCTGACCGAAGGCATCCTCACGGGCGTCGGCTCGGT
>Ga0182738_1008291_pt1 | contig 10337 bp, 9 predicted proteins | sample eDN5th30CBELigMG_FD_128876 | JGI IMG/M metagenome (GOLD analysis project Ga0182738, IMG submission 128876) | Enriched Miracle-Growth compost microbial communities from Emeryville, California, USA - eDNA 5th pass 30_C BE-Lig MG (version 2)... ... | reverse complement strand
GCATAAAGCTTGAGAAGCTTTGTTATTTTTCACAGCCTGCATAAGCTGGACGATCGAATTGAACTGAGATTGATTGCTTTGGAGTTCTCTGGTAGTCTTCTCATCGAGCTCTTCGTAATCACCATAATTATCATAATAGATTCTTTCGAAAAATGTGCTGATATCTCTTCTTTGATAGACCTGTTCAGAGAAAATACTATTCTTTAATGCAGTGACGCTAAAATCATCAGCGAGTTTTCCTTTAAGCAAAGGATCTTCTAGAATGGCCTTTCCTTTGGCTTTTGCTTTACTAGCAGCGAATCTTTCGATAACTTCTTGACTGAACTCCTTGTAGTAAAGTTCTTGAATTTTTTGGATTTCTTCTTCAGACATGTTTTCAATCGCTGCTGCATTGTTTTCATCCATCTGGACAATATCATTTCCTGGCACACTATCAAAAAAATCTTCTATCGGATTGGATTGCTTCTGGGCTGTTTGAAAAGTTTAGTCATGAAAAATCTCACGTAAAAACTGACCTTCTTTTTGGTTTATGGACATCTTGTTGAGTTCTTCTTCCATTTTGACAACTTTTGCTTCAGGAAAGCCCTGATTAGAAGGAATTTAGAAGGGAATATTGAGAGGACAGTATTACTTTTGCTTTGTTGATTTCTGCTCCGGCTTTTGCTCGCATGGACTTGGCGAATAGAGAGACTTTCTTTTCAGGATTCATGTTTTTTGTGTATTGAAAATTTGGTGCTTTGTGTGAATAAATTTATATTTCAAATCTTGGCAGAATTTTTTTGGGAAATATATTTTTTCTGAGTTGCTTGCTTGTTTGCTTTGAAATAATTTATTTGCCTTTTTTGAGATAAGGTCAACGAAAAAATCACGACTTCCAAAAGTGTCTCTCTTCACCGACTTTGTCGGATTTTTGGCAAACTCATTATTCTAATCTGACCCTTTTCCTTGGAGAGAAAAAAATAGAAAATTGAAATTTTTTTCATAAAAAAGGTTTTTTTGAGAATTTTGTGAAAATTTTTGTTGGGCAGAAATTTTCAATGAAAATCTTTTTCCTTTCCCTCTTTTCAGAAGACGAAAGATTTAGTGGCAAAATAGTTTCTTTTTTTTGAATCTCAGCCCTACTTCCTGAGAGTGATTGGATCGTCATCAAAAATATATGAGATGAGATTTAGTCAACTACCTTCAGAAAACATCTTCAAAAATGTTTGCTCTTTGTGGCATAAAATCAACTTGAATATTGCCTTCCTCTTCTTCAAGATATCAAAGATTGAGTGATTTTATTTCTCATTATTTGATTCCTCGGGATGAGTAATATTATTAATCCCAAAGAGAGGAAATTTGAAAAAGTGAAAAAAAACTAAATAACCCGAGTTAAAAAATAAAAGATAACAGTTTTAATAAAAGTTTCTTCACATTAAGAAATCATGGATAAAAAGCAGAAGCTCGAATATCAACGTGAAATTGAAAAGTACCTTGAATCCAAAAAGGTCTATGAAGTCTTTGAGGATCTCATGAAATCTCTTATTATCAGTAAACCCGAAGATCCCATCAATTACATGATCCAAAAACTCTCTGAACCTGAACGTAAAATCTCATTTTCAATCCTTTCCTGAACTTCTTTTCTTTAGAAAAAAAAATCTTTGTGGTCGGTCCCCCTGGTTCCAACGTCAGAGAGCTTTCTTTGCAACTTGCCGATTATTTGGGATACGCCTGTGCCTCAGTTGGCGATCTTTTGATTAAGGAAATTAGCAAGAAGACTGATCTTGGCAAAACTATTGAAGAATATTACCGTCAATTGAAATATGTTCCTGATGACATTGTTACCGAACTTGTTAAGAAGCATTTGCAAACTTTGGAAAAGGAAAAAAAGAGCTATATTTTGGAAGGATTCCCAAAGACCAGAGTCCAAGGTCTTTCTTTACAAAGAGCCGGAGTTATCCCCGACACTTTCTTGGTTCTCAATCTTCCTGATCAAGAAATCGAAAAGGCCGCCTTGTACAATTTAAGATCCCTTGTCAGTGTTGTTGATTATTTTTTAAAGGAAGAAGATCCAAAACGGCGAAGATAAATGGGTTCACATTCAAGATAAGAATAAAGCTGCCAGCGACTACGCTCTCGAATATAACTTGAATATCAATCATATCAAAGAAATCTACAAGAACTATTTCTTCCAAATCGACGGTCAAAACACCGAAGATAAACTCCTCGAAGAAATGGCGAGATTGGTCAAGTATAGAATCAGATCCAAGGCTCCCAAAAGATCCGCCAGAATCCTCATCCTTGGTCCCCCAGGTGGATAGAATTTGTGTGAATTTATCTCTTATTATTCAATGGTAGGCTCAGGAAGAAGCTCTTTGGCTAATTTGGTATCAAAGAAATACGGTTTTGTCAATGTGAATACCGCTCATTTATTGAAAGATTTGATCGCCAATAAGACTGAAGTTGGCCGTGTCTGTCTCACTCAGATCAAAAAGGGAGATTTAGGTAATAATTGAACTTGAGAATTTATCTCAGATTCCTCTAGTTCCTGATGATGTTATCTGCAGTTTGGTGACAAACAGATTGAAGCAACCCGATTGTCAAATTCACGGATATATTCTTGACGGATTCCCCAAGACCGTGAGCCAAATACAATTATTGGAGGATCTTAAGGTTCAACCAACTGTTATTGTTGTTTTGGAATGCCCAGATGAGACTGTGTACCAAAGATTATCCAAGAGCAGAGTTGACCCCTTAACCGGTGCTGTTTATGACCTTTCTGACCCTAAAGTGTCCATTCCTGCTGAGGTTGAAGCAAGATTAGTTGCTAGACCTAACGATGATAAACAAGTGGTTGATAAGAGGTAATTGAGGGTGATTTTGAGGAGTTAAATTAATGATAATAATAGATTGGCAAGATGGAAGGAATTGTTGAAGGTTGTTGAACAACATTATTCACAATATATTTTGAAGGTGAGTGCAAATATGACTGAGAAGAACGTGTTGGAAAAGATTTCCTTCTATTTGGAAAACTCTTAAAAAGGGGATACTTTTTACTTTAATATTCATCCATAAAGTGATACTTTTGATTTTTACCCAGAATAAATATTCATTAAAATATGGATAGTATGTCATTTATACTGTCTGACCATATCATTAAATATCCCATCATTTCTAATTTTTGGGGTGGGGTGAACCTTTGACCATGAAAGAAGAAAAAAACTTGTTAAATTATTTTTTTGAACCTTTTTTTTTTATTTCAAAGTTTTTGTGGAGTCCAGTCAAACTCAGAAAAAACTGGACAAAAAATATTTTCCTGAACTGTCCGGACATTTAGCGGCCTCAAAGAAATGAATGAAGATTTTTTATCCAAGTTTCAAAAATCATCCATCTGAATTCTTATTGAATTTTGAAGAAAGGATAATATCATTAAGGGAGAAAAAGGCGAAATTCTTTTTTATTCTCTAGGATGCAAATTCATTTTTTTTTTTGAAAATCTCTTTATATAGCAAGCTCCTTACTGGCATATCAACTAAGCATAATTCAGATCTTATACAAATGACAATGAATTTTGAGCAAGATCTGAACAAATAATTGATTTAGAGATTGATCAAGTTTCTGGGAGTGACGGCTTCAGTCATGGACAATTGGTGAATATGATCTCTAGCATTTTGTCTAGCTCTTTCTTCTTCAGTCAAACCAGGTAATTGAATGCTATAACCCTTGGTGGATTTGTTTCCGAAGGCATTTCCGTACATGAAAGTGTAAGCGACGAGTCCAAAAGCGGCACCGCCGTATAATCCCAACCACCATTGTGCAGGGTGAATAAAAGCAGAAGTCAAAATACTGCCGTATATGCCATATCCGACGATTTGATCCCAGAAAGGAGACCAGCTGGAATTCTTAGTCCACATTTGGTGGTAGAAAAGATAGTAACCACTCGAAGCGAGGGCACCTCCAGCAACGTAAGGGATGAGGAGATCACGATAGACCCTAGCAAGGTAATTAAGGAGGAAAATCAATAGAAAATTATTACTCAATTCTTCCGAAAGTATTGTCTCTCATGTGTTGAGAAATCTTTCTCAAAGCAAGACTGTTGAATCTCTTGAGGAGAGGACCAGCAGTGACACCGATAATGGCACCAGCAATAGCGCCCTTGAAAGCGTATCTCAAAGTGTTGACAATATCGTGATGGTGGTCATTAAGCATGTCAGTGTAATCCAAAATATGCTCCTTCCAAGAGTCGTGAGGTCTGGGGTGACGAGCGTGATGTTCGCTGGAAAGAGGCTTGTGTAAGTGAGCGAATTTAATCTCGTCTTCGTTGAGCTTTCCAGTGAAGAAATTTAAAGAGGGATCCATTAGACAATAAAATGTTTAATAACTATTGAATATCAAGAAAAATCATTGTCTAAAAAAACAAATTAAATTGAGATCTTTGATGACGAGACTTGGTAATGGTTTTCTTTTTTCCTTTTTGAAAGGAAATCTGAGCTTAACCTAAGCATATTTTTTTTGAAGATTAATTTTTGCTTGAGTTCTTAATCAGAAAGGAAAAATTCTCTTTGAGAAATATTTTTTGAAAATGATTGTGGAAATCTCAAATTTTTCGATTTTCGAAGAAAAAGAAGCAACAAAAAGTTATAAAAAAAATTTCTCCAAAAAAATCTTCTTATTTGATTCAATGAATTTTTCTTTGGGAAGAAATTTGCAAAAGATTCAATTCGAAAAAGTGACGAATAAAGAAAAAAGTAATTTGAATAGCATACTTATTCACAGATACAATGCGAATAATTTTACTTGTTGAAGAGATGATGCATAACATTAAAAAAATAAGAGACATGAAAATCACAACACACACGCAGTCTCAATTAAGGGACTAAAAATTCCTTAGTCTTCCTATGTAATAAGACACTTTATTTATTCATAAATTCTCAACCAAAGAGCCACCTTAATCTTGCTCTTCAACAGGCTCTAATCTTCTATGCGATTCTTCTTGAGCTTGTTCAGTAATTTGTTGATGAGAAACACCGACAAAAGCTTCAAGATTTTGCATTCTAATTTCTGTGTTTGCGGTATTATTTGATACTTCTGTGTACTCTTGAATTAAAGCATCTCCTTCTGTATGAAGTTGCTTATGTTCTTTATCTGCAAAAGTGCACTGAACTTTAAGTTTATTCGTCAGTTCTCTCATTCTTAACTCTATTCCTCCAGTCAACATTTCCATTGTCTTGTTCCAATTATCTTCAACTCTTGCCATATCCATCTTATACTTGTTCACATTATCTTTGCATTCCATCATCGTCTCCTTTAATTGCCTGACTGTAATCTACACAAAATTAGGCTTGATTTTTTATTCAAGGAGTACTTCTTGATAATTCTTATTTGTTGTCAGACTTTCTCCAGCAACCATACAAGTTTTATTACGATCATAATCCACATAACCTTCAGAAAGCCATCCCACACGACTGACTGGGCCATCAGATTGAACAGAATAATCAGTTTGGTTAAAATCAGTTGCTACTCTTCGATGAGTTGAATTTGCTGTCTAAATGAAAGATACAAATGAGAGAAGGAAGGAGAAAAATTGTAAACTCTGTTATATCCAAGGGTTTTGGTGGCAGAATGACCTTGCATAGTGACGCTATACTTTTTATTCGTATGTTTGTACATTGGGAAGGGGTCCGTAAAGGTTGAGATAAATAAAAGTTTTACAAAAATTAAAACTGGTGAAATCCAGCTGGGGATTATTATAGAGCGAGTGAGTGCTTTTTTTGTTTGCAAACTTGAGAAGTAAATTAGACCCTTTATATTACAAAGATACAGGTTTAGAAATGTTGGTTTAAATTAGGTTGATGAAAGATAATTTGAATCTTGTGATGTTGTTGGAGTTTATTTTGATTGTGAGATGGAGTGTTTATATGGTCCTGATTTTGGTTGATTTTGTTGATTGATGAGATATAAAAATTCCATCTCTCATCGAGCTTCTAATTTTATGCTTATTTTTGAAACAAAAGAGGTGTGCAAAGATTGAGTTTCGTCTTGAGGGTGAGTAAAAATTTTTACATTCGAATCCTTGATAAACAAAAAATCTAATCAGTAAATCCGCATTGATGTCTCGGAAAAATCTCCAAGAATTTTGAGATTGGAAAAAAAAACTTTTTTGGTTTCAAAATCTGTTTCAAAAATTTAGTTTGAGCCTGAGAAGTTGAGAAAACCTCGAAATTTGCAAGTAGAAAATTTCGTGAAGAAATCAAACAAGAAAAAAAAAATAATTTTGGAGTTTTGTGAAATTTTTTTCTGAATGTTTCGGGAAAAAAATTTTATGATGAAAAGAATTCTATTTCTCATTTTCAAAGTTCTTTGAACGAAAATTCGGTTATTTTTGATGAAAAAAATTATCAACCCCCTTTTTGGCTTGAAATCAAACCACTTTTGAAAAAAAAATCAAAATTTTCTTTTTGTCATTTTCTTGTCTCTTTACAAGTCATGACACTTTGAATTTTTTATTTTCTAACTCCTTTTGTATTTCTTCTGAAGTGAATATCTGACCAGCAAAAAAACTTCTGAATTTCAAAGTACCGTTCTCACAAAGAAAATTTTCAAGCTGCCTTCAACTTTTGAAATTATTTAAACAATTGAAATTTTAATTCCTTCATATTTGAGAATTTTTTGTCAAAAAGACAGGGAGAGAGAAGAGTGAAAAAATTTAATATTTTTCCTTTTTTTTGGAAAACTCTCTCTCTCTCTGATAAATTAACATAAATAAAGATTTGACTACTTCAAAGTTTTCGAAAAATCTAGGGGTCTTCCTTCGAGAAAGTGAGTGAGGAAAAGGTCTGTTTTTCTCATTTTTCTTTTGGAATTTTCAAAAGGCAAATCTTGAGAATGATTGATCTGATAAAAAAAATTTTTTGTTCTCCCCAAATACAAAAACTCACATGCCCTTTTCAGGCTTGATGCTTCGATCCATACTTCAATATAAAAAATCTGAATTTGCTTTCTGTCCTCGAAAGGTTCTCAAATTTTTCAAAGGAATAGTCAGGATATTTTTTTTAAAAACTTGAAAAATTCACAGAAGAAAAGGTTTTAGAAAGAATTTTGTTCTTTTTTTTTAATAATAAATTTTTTTTTTAAAAAAGGAAAAAAATTGAATGAGTATGATCTCGGGGAAAAAAGTATTTTGCAAAGACGAATAACATCAAATTTATGAGGAAAAAAGCTTCTTGTAATCTAATAAATCTGAACTGAAATTCTTTATTTTGACCTTTAACTTGGAATTCTAGAGAGATTTGATTTTGTCTTCTTATTGATCCCTTCAAATCTTTGTTTACTTTTTTCTCCTCTCCAAAATATGAGAATTGTTTGAATTTTCGTCAATCTTGATTCCTTCATTTTTTTCATGAAAATTTTCAGAAGTATTTTTTCTCAAGAGACCTAAAAAAATTATTGGAAAATGTCTGGAAATTTTGGGAGAGGAATTTCTGGAAAAGCCTTTGATTTGAGGTTTGTAAGAATTGCACATTTTTTATTTTATCAATCCAAAGAATTTTCTTTTCGCTTGTTTCATTTAATTGAAACTTGACAAAGAACGAATTTCATACAGAAGTAAAAAAAATAAAGAATATGATTGTCATCGAGAGATTGAATATTTTCATACAAAGAATGACAAGAAAATTTTTCCAAATTACAAAAAAAAGTGAGTTTTTCTTACTTGGGGAAAAGACGAATTGTGCCAGCATATGGATTAAAGCGATGTCTCGTCCTTTGAGGGGAATGCTGATTCTGATGAGGTGAAGAGAACCTTGGCGGATTAGCACTCATCTTGCTTGGCATCGGACCCAAATTGTTTAAATTTGGTGGAATTTGATTATGATGTGTCCTTGCCCTGTGCTCTTGTGGAGAATTTTGCATGATATTCGTTCGAGGTAAAATTGATCTTTCTCGGTAACGAAGAAAATCCGGGTTCGTCTGACTTTCAAAACTTGAAAGATCTTGTGTCTGGAACTCTGATTCTAAAACATTGGACAAGAGTTGGACTTCAGAGTTATTAAAGCTTGCATTTTGTTGGCTTGAACGAGGGTTTAAAGGTGGAGATTTATCAAGTCGATGCTGAATCTGTGGGAAAGTTTTTTGAGAAGATTTCGCAGACTGCTTAGCTTTGTAAGAATTGTAGGCATCTTTCAAGGCTTGATAGATCACGTTCAGCATAAAAAGAGCCGTAATGAAGTTGAAAACCATATTGGAAACAATGATTAGTTTTCCAACATTTTTTCGAGATTCCACAGCGATATAATCTCCAGTATCCAACATCGCATTAAAAACCACACTGATATTCACTACAGCTCCAATAAACTCAAAGAAATATTGCTGAGCAGCATCAAAACGGCTCTCAAAAGGGCTTTTCATCAGTAAATACGCAAGCATCAGGCAAGTCATAATGACAGATAAAATAGCTTGAATAAGAGGGTGCTTGTACATTGTGGTCAGAATAAGACTGAAAAGCATATCTCTGAGGCTCAGAAAGACGATGAATAACTGAGGAGAAAGAGCGTAATCTTTGAAATCCTGAAACAAAACTCTGCTTCTTTTATGCTTCTCGATAAACTCATCCAATGCATTTTGATCATCAGATCTGGCCTTTATTCTTTGATATTGGCAAAGAAGGCGAATATGGAAGGTAATGTGGATAAACATGATGAATAATAGGATCACTGAGACTGCCACACTGATGACAGAAATACTGAAGCCGGAATCATAGATTCTGTATTGTAGGATTGCATACAAAATGAGATCCCCATAGACTCCATAAAGCGCAGCGAACAAGAAGTTTTGAACGTGAACCTGACAAGTTTGAATCCAAGAAAAAGCTCGGGATTGTTGAGGGCTCTTGCTTTTGAGGAAGAATTCGATTATTCGAAGGATGAGCCAAATTCCGCTGACCAAAATGATAATCCCAAGGTTTTCCCAAAAGTTCACCAAAAAGCTTGGAGAAACTTCATAGTTTGCAAAGACAAATATCATTGGTTTGTGTTTATCGTTTTCAAAACGCTCAAGCATGCTATTTGGCATGTCTGGAGTCAAGCCCAAAGAGACGAAGCTGGATAACCAGGTTTTCAGAGCCACTTGAAGTTCCTCAGAATATCCAATATCCAGATATTTAATCATTGCAAATATTCTCCCCGCAACCATTGCTGATAAACTGACCGATCTTCCTTTGGAAATAATGTTTGCAGCCTGAGTGGCTGCTGAGGTCAATAATTGAGTTTTTTCAAGCGTGCTTTTGACTCCATTTGAAAGAGGCGAATTTTCTAGAAATTAATTACGGAATTCTTTGAAAATAAATTTTACTTTCACAAATTTGACCTTTAAGAGTGGTGCCAGCAGGACACAATACACAAAGATTATTGAGGAGTCCATATCCAGATGTGCAAGTCAGACAATTTGAGGGACTTGTGCAAGTACTGCAATGGATTGGACAAGTGATGCAATCTCCTTGGTAAAGAGTATCTGGTGGATTACAAGATTCACAAGTGCTTGCATCAGAGCAAGTAGCACATGGGGCTGAACAAGATATGCAATCTTTATTATTATCAAGATATTCTCCTGGATTGCAAGATGTACAACCAACTGGATCTGCACATGTCAAACATTGTGATGGGCAGGCTAGTGGAAGGAATTAGGGATTTTGAGTCAAAAAGAGAGGGAACTTTCGCAAGAACCAAAGGAGGTGTAGGTGCCAGGGGTATTGCAGACAGCTTCAAGGCAATTTGGGGGACTGGAAAATCCCATGTCAACTGCACAAGTTGTTGGATTACAAGGAGCTATATTCATCATATCTAAGAAGGAATGTTCAAGAGTTACAAGAATTTGGGATGAATGCAGCAGGAGTATAGACTTGGATTCTCTTGATTTCTCCAATGAAGCCTTGACCAAATTTGACCTGACTATTTGTTGTGCAGGCTTCGGGATTTTGTGTGCCCTGAATTAAAGTATCTGCAGCACTTGTCACTCCATCTATTACAATTTTTGAGTATCCTTGATTTCCATAGGTGTTGAAAAACGAGACATAAATCATGGTCCATTTTCCAATTGTCAGCGGAGCAGATGGTGTTCCAACTCCATTATGAACAAATCCATTGAGTGTCAGGTCTGTACCAAGTACTAAACCATAAATTTGCTTCCCATACTGAGTGAAAGGATTCAGAACTTTTAAGAGGCCAAAAACTTACAAAATCACAATAATAAGAGAGAATAGTGGAGGCTGTAGCTGGAGCTGCATCAAGTTTGAGATAAAAGCCAAAAGAAGTCGAAGCAACTGTTGACCTGTCTTGCGGCTTGGGAGTGAAACCTTCAATCTG
>Ga0182738_1008289_pt1 | contig 10341 bp, 15 predicted proteins | sample eDN5th30CBELigMG_FD_128876 | JGI IMG/M metagenome (GOLD analysis project Ga0182738, IMG submission 128876) | Enriched Miracle-Growth compost microbial communities from Emeryville, California, USA - eDNA 5th pass 30_C BE-Lig MG (version 2)... ... | reverse complement strand
GGCGAACAGGCTTCAGAGCTTTTTTGACAGGACGTCCTGCAACATTGCCTTGTCGAGTGTCAGGTCGGCGACGATCTTCTTCAGCCGGTTGTTCTCGTCCTCGAGCTGGCGCATGCGCTTGACCTCCGACGGCGTCAAACCGCCATAGCGCTTCTTCCAGTTGTAAAAGGTCGCGTCGCTGATGCCGGCCTTGCGGCACACTTCCGCGACGGACGTTCCTTCATCCGCCTGGCGCAAAATGAATGCGATCTGAGCCTCCGAGAACTTCGACTTCTTCATGGAATTCTCCTTCTCCCGTCATCGGGATCATAAGTGGAAAATTCCAGCTCAGAACGGTCCGAAAATCCGGAGGCTCGTCACAACGTGTCCTCGGCGTACCGTCTCCCCCAACTCACGTCCAATGGCCAAGCTCTCCGGCATAAGCCGCCGTGGCAAGCAGGCGCTATCAGATGGTTTCTTTAATCGAGTCTTGTACCGTTGGCGGCAGCGACGATGTCGGAGATCATGGGCACGTAATGATTTGCACGTCCTGTTGCGGCTGCACCAGCGAACGTGTTCTTTACGGCATTCCCAACGGGGTTGGCGAAGGCGGTAGCGTCGGCCATCGCCTCCAGATAGCGTAGGTCCTTGGCAGCATTGCCGATGGAAAATTTATGCGCATTCTCGTCGCGTTCCAGCACGTACCGCATAAAGGTTTGGTAGAAGCCGCAATCCATGCGGCCTCCTCGTATCACACTATCGAAGGTCGCGGGCTCGATATCCGACTTCCTGGCGAGCGCCAGCGCTTCGGCGTAGATCGCCGCGTAACCAAGAGAAACGAAATTGTTGAGCAGTTTCATCTTGTGTCCATCGCCGACTTTGCCGACGTGCACGATCCTGCCCGCCCAGGCCGAGATGGCTGGTTCGATGCGAGCAAAGACTGCATCGGTCGCGCCGACCATGCAGTCCAACGTACCCTCCATGGCCTCCTTCGGCGTGCGAGAAAGAGGCGCATCCGCATAGTCTACGCCCAGCGGCATCAGTTCCGCCGCGAGCATCAGCGTCGAGTTAGGATCGGACGTGCTGCAGTCCACGATGGTCAGACCTCGGTGCGCTCCGGCAGCCAGTCCACTTCTATCGCGCACAATCGTTTCCACTTGCGCGGAATTGCCCACGCAGATGAACACGATATCCGAGGCTGCGGCGACCTCGGCGGGGGTCGTCGTCTCGGCAGCGCCAAGCGATACCAAGTCGTCGACCGCTTCGCGGCGGCGGTGCGCGACAACCGTCAATGGAAACCCCTTGGCGACCAGGTTCCTGGCCATCCCATGTCCCATCATGCCGAGGCCGATGAAGCCGATTCTTGTCCGTCCGCTCATTTATCGTTCTCCGGTTCTCGATGTCCGCAACAACCGAGTGTCCCTTGCGACGCGTCGTCCGGGTCCATCAGCGATCGTTCAAGGCGCCTCTCGGTCATGCGTGATCGTAATCGCGCCAACTATGTTTCGGGCAAAATTCCAGTATCTCTTTCGCTTTCCGGTTCGAAAGCAATGTCTCGAACTCACCCAATTCCCGCTTGACCGGCACGCCGGGATAGAAGCGCTGCAAAAGGTCGGTGGTCCGCAGGTCGGATGAGGTTTCGTCATTCACCGCGTTGAACACCTGGAAACCCAGCCCGTCTTTCGCCACTGCGAGATCGGTGATCTGGCCGAGGTCTCGGGCGTCGATATAGCTCCATGCGATGCGCTTGCGAAAGGCGGGATCGCTCTTCCACTTCGGGATGTAATCTTCATACTCGTGCGGCTCGATGACGTTGCCGATCCTCAGTGCATAGATGTCGAAGCCGCTGCGCAACGCGAAAGCTCGGGCAGTCTTTTCATTGATCACTTTTGACAGCGCGTAGGAGTCCATTGGGTCGACGTCGTATTCCTCGTCGAGCGGGAAATATGTCGGATTTCTGGGTTCGTTGGCAAAGACAAGGCCATAGGTCGTCTCGCTGGAGGCGATGACGATCTTCCTGATCCCGAGCTTAACCGCCGCTTCGATAACATTGTAGGTGCCCATTGTGTTGATGCGGAAAAGTTCGTTGTCGGGCGCGATCATGATGCGCGGTATGGCGGCGAAGTGGACGACCGCGTCGACCGGCTGCGCCCTCAGCGACGGGTCGAATTCGTGCAGGCCCATATAGCTCGACAGCGCGTTGAAGACCTGGCCGCTGTCGGTGATGTCGGTGATCAGCGTGCGCACATTCGGGTTGTCGAGCGGCCTGGTGTCGAGGTTGAGTACCTGGTGGCCTTGATCGAGCAGGTATTGCACGACGTGCCGGCCGGCCTTGCCACTGCCGCCGGTGAACATAATGCGCTTTGCCATATCCGTCTCCAACCTGCCCTCGTGGTGCGCGGCTGCTTGCGAAAAGCCAGGCGGCGCGGCCGAGACCGCGCCGCCGCAGTTTATTGACCTATCCTATTTCTGGATGCAGGTATCGGTGTTGTCCTTGGTGCATTCGTCGAGGCCGGTGAAGACCGGATCATCGACCTTCTCGCCCTTGATAAGGCTCAACATCACCGACGGCGCCTTGTAGCCCATCTCGAACGGCCGCTGGCCGACCAGTGCCGTTACAAGGCCTTATTTGGCGATGGCCACCTCGTCACCGATCGTGTCGGCTGCGCCGATGGCGAACTCGTTCTTGGCCAGCTTGTCCGCCAGCGGTTTGACGAGATCACGATAGGGCTGTGGCGCGCCGAACAGCGGCCAGCCGCCCATGATGCCGAAGGCGGTAAGATCGGGGTTGGCGGCGAGGATGTCGCTCATCGCCTGCACGCCCTTGGCACCGTCATCATTGGTGAAGACCGGGCAACCTGCAACTTCCGTCCAGCCGCCTTCGCCCTTGAGTTCTGCCAGTCCTTCCTTGCCCGACAGCGAGTCGCGCATGCCCTGCGCGCGGCGCAGGATATTGTCAGCGGCGGCATTGCCCTCGATGGTGCAGATCGTGCCACCCTTCGGAATGGCCTGCTTGATGTAGTCGCCTATGCGCTTGCCCATCAGGTAGTTGTCGGTGCCGAGATAGGTCTTGCGCAGGCCAGCGTCTTCTTTCGCAAGGTCGGCGTCGACCGTCATGATCGGGATCGACGGATTGGCGGTCTTTAGGGTCTGTGCGATCAGCGGCGCGTTGGACGGCGAGATGGCAACGGCGGCGGTGTCCGGCTTGCTGAGCACATCCTGCAGGATCTGTGCCTCGCCAGCTTCATCCGAAGTCGAAGCCGGTCCCGTGTAGAAGCATTCGTACTCGGAATCCTTGTTTTCCGAATTCCACTTCTCACAGCCCTGATGGATAGCCTCGAAGAACGGATTGTCGAGGCCCTTGACCACGATGACGAGCTGTTTCTTGGCCAAAGCCGGTCCGGCCCCCAACAAGAGAGCTGTAGTCGCGGCAAGCAAAAGCGATTTCTTCATGTCGGCAGTCCTCCCTTGAACATTCCTTTTGTGAGGCATGCACCGCTGCAGGCCCCGGCAAGCCGCCGCTGGCCCGCTGGCGGGCCGCGACATCCTCCGAAAACAGGTAATCGCGCCTTTTCCTTCCCGTCAATGTATTTGTCAGACAAAATTACGATCACTGCTTTCATCAGACAATTGACGCTCGCGAGACCATTTGCATAAATGCGTTGCAGCCGGCACCGCCGGCGGCACAGGCCCCAGTCGGAGGAAGTGGTGGCTGTTCTCGAACTTGCTAACGTCTCGAAACACTTCGGGGCAATCCAGGCCGTCAGTGACGTCTCGCTGTCGATAGATCCCGGTCAGGTGGTCGGCCTGATGGGCGACAACGGCGCCGGTAAGTCGACGTTGGTCAAGATGATTGCCGGCAATTTCAGGCCGAGCCAGGGCATCATGCGCATGGACGGTCAGGATCTCGTCCTGCACAAACCCGTCGACGCCCGTCGCCACGGCATCGAGATCGTGCACCAGGACCTGGCGCTCTGCGACAACCTGACGGCAGCCGCCAACGTCTTTCTCGGCCGCGAACTGCGGCGCGGTTTGGGACCGGTGAGCATCCTCGACTACGCGTCGATGTATCGCCGTGCGGGCGAGATTTTCACCGAACTGAAATCGGAAACCAGGGCGCGCGATCCCGTGCGTCGCATGTCGGGCGGCCAACGCCAGGCGGTGGCGATCGCGCGCACCATGCTGTCCAAGGCCAGGATCGTGCTGATGGACGAGCCGACCGCCGCCATTTCCGTCCGCCAGGTGGCGGAGGTCCTCAATCTCATCCGCCACTTGCGCGACAGCGGCATCGCGGTGGTGCTGATAAGCCACCGAATGCCCGACGTGTTCGATGTCGCCGATCGTGTCATCGTCATGCGGCGTGGCCGCAAGGTCGCTGACAAGACGATCGCATCCAGTTCGCCCGAGGAAGTCACCGGGCTCATCACCGGCGCGATCGAGACAGCCGCCGCTTGAAAATTTTCCGCCAGACCAGGGGCCGACGATGACAGTGACCCTCGATCAGACGATCGCCCACAAGCAGCATACATTCTGGTCGCGACTTTTCGGCAACCAGACCTTCTGGGTGGTGATCGCGGTCGTCCTGGCCTGCCTTTTCCTGTCCTTCACCACCGATTCCTTCGCGACGTCGAAGAACCTCTACAACATCACCCGCAACGTCACCTTCGTCGCCATCGTGGCGCTTGGCATGACTTTCGTCATCATTACCGGCGGCATCGACCTCTCGGTCGGCTCAGTGCTCTGCCTGTGCTCGATGGTACTCGCCGTCACCATGCATGCCGGCTACGGCATCGGCATGGGGATAGCGGCGGCGCTTATCACGGCGCTGGTCATCGGTGCCTTCAACGGAATATTGATCGCCTATCTCGGCTTCCCGCCTTTCGTAGTGACACTCGGCATGCTCTCCATCGCCCGCAGCCTGGCTATGGTGGCTTCGAACAACACCGTCGTGTTCCAGTTCGGTCCCGATCACGACAAACTACTTGCCCTCGGCGGCGGAGCTTGGCTGTTCGGCATTGCCAACCCGGTCCTCTACATGATCGTGCTGGCGCTCATAACCGGATTCGTCTTGCGCTGGACCCGCTTCGGCCGTCATGTCTTCGCCATCGGCGGTAACGAGCACGCGGCGACGCTGACCGGCGTGCCGGTAAAACCGATCAAGGTTGCCGTGTACATGATCTGCGCCCTGTCGGCCGGCATCGCCGGCATTGTCGAGACCGGCTGGCTGGGTGCGGTCACCACCAACATCGGCAACGGCATGGAACTGCAGGTGATTGCCGCCACCGTCATCGGCGGCGCAAACCTCGCCGGTGGCGTCGGCACGGCGCTCGGCGCGCTGGTTGGCGCCGCTCTCATCGAGGTCATTCGCAACAGCCTCGGCCTGCTCGGCATCAACGCCTTCTGGCAGGGCACCTTCATCGGAGGTGCGATCATCCTCGCTGTTCTGTTCGACCGGCTGCGCAATCTCAGGCAATCGGACTGAGTGCAACAGGTGCTTGCCAACGCCCAACATCCGGTCCGTTTCGGCGCTGCTTGCCACGAAGGCGCTCCGGCGCATCGCCGAGTTCTACAAGATCGAGAGTGACATCGGGGTCAACTGGCCGACGAACGCCGCACCGGGCTCCATGGCCCTCCCGAAAGAGCACCGGGCGATTGGCCGCTCCCCGAGCTACGAGGAGCGCCAGGGATGCGGCGCTCCTTGACCTTGCCGGCCCTTGAGGGCGCCGGCAGAATCGATCTGGAATTCGCTCTCCGCACGTCAAGAGGTCCGTCGCCGGAACATCCGTCGCCGATGCGCATTGTCTCGCGGCGGCGGGAATTTGTCTTCCGGCCGGCACCTTCGACAAGCAGGAGAGCGACCATGCCCATGACGCGGGAACAGATCGTATCGGTCCTTGGGCCGACAGACGAAACGCTCATCGCCGACATTCTGTCCACCGGCGCGTCCTTCGAGGAACTGCGGGAAGCCTGGGTCTGGCTCAACGAAGACGAAGCGCTGATGGGCGAAGGACGGCCGCTGCCGGGCACCCGCGTCGCGGAACTGATCGATCTTCTGGATGCTGCTGATGAGGATGATTGAACGCTCCGGTGCCGGCGTGGACAGTCTTGACGTTCCGCGCAGGGTCCCCATCTCCACGAAAGACGTGCGCCATTGACGCCCGTCCGATTGCTTGCTCGCAAAAGACGTCAAGAACGGAGGAAGTGATGAACGACGTTCGGTTTCCCGAACCTGTGACCCTCAAATTTCTCACCGCATCGCGCAATGTCGCCAGCAGCTTCGAGGCGCTGGAATGCCTGGACCAGCAATGGCCCGAGTGGGCGCGGGGGCGGAGTTGGCGTGCTGCCGCTCGTGCCTGCCGCGATGCGCTGGACGGATGGCGCAGCGCGCGCGACGCGCATAAGGCATTTCTCAAGGCGGCCAGGCGGGCCGGGTTGATCCCGTCGGAAGCACGCGCTCCCCGCAGGTCACGTTCGGTCCGGGTAATCGACAGTTTGCGGCCCGAAGTCGGCTTCAGTGGATGGCTATGACACCGTCGACGGCGCGCCATTCCGACGGTTCGATGAGGCGATGGTGGGCGACGCGCACGGAGTGCAGCGCGCCCTCCAGTTCGCGCTCCCAGTAGCCGAGGAAGCCCTTCAATTCCGGAAAATGCGGCGCCAGATCGTATTCCTGCCAGACGTAGAGTTGCAGCAGGCACGGGTGGTCGGGAAGGTGATAGTGGATTTCGGCCGTGGTCAGGCCATAGCCTTCCATCTGCAGGCGGAATTCCCTGCTGACCGTGGTAGCCATATACGTCTCCTCTGCCTTTCGCCTTTATGCGTCCAGACGATCGACGGTACGTCGGCTACCGTCAGAGGCCGGCGAAGGCCCAGCCGTTCTGTCGAGCCGACACAGCGCGTCCATGATCTTGTCGAAGGAAACGGACTGCTCGGCTCCCGGCGGCCGGCGCAATGCCGGAACGGAGTCGACGGCGCAGGCGTCCGAGGCCCATGACGAGAGAATTGCCCGCTTTTCCTGGAGATCGAGCGTTTCGTCCTCTACGACTTCGTCGGGATGCCTGAAATGCCTTGCCGGCGACAACAGCCGATCGAGCGCGAGGTCTGATGTTTCGGGAACAAGAGAGGGAATAATCGATGTGGGATTCTGTCGGTCCATCTCAGTCCTCCGTCTTTCCAAAAAGCTCCTTTATGCAGGCTTCAATTTCACAGCCCCGCCGATGGCGAGGGTTCGAATTATTTTGTCCGACCGGGCGGAAAATTCAAGCGGGAAATGCACGGTCGCGATCCGATTAGCCGTATGTTTTCATGGCACTAGCACTCGATCAGTGCGAGTGCCAAAAATTTTTGCGAAGCCTCTTGAAACCGGAAAACAGCAAAACTAGCTCGATATGCGCACGCGACGCCGATAGGGTCGCGCGCACCCCGCACCGGCCCGATATTGCCGGTCCGGTGTGGAGGAACCTCAAAAATCTGTTTGTCCTGAAGGAGAACGATATGGCGTTCCGTCCATTGCATGACCGTGTCCTGGTCCGCCGCATCGAGGCCGATGAAAAAACGGCCGGCGGCATCATCATTCCCGACACCGCCAAAGAAAAGCCGCAGGAGGGCGAGGTCGTCGCCGTCGGTCCCGGCGCGCGCGACGAAAGCGGCAAGCTGGTGGAGCTCGACGTCAAGGTCGGCGACCGCATCCTGTTCGGCAAGTGGTCCGGCACCGAGATCAAGCTGAATGGCGAGGACCTGCTCATCATGAAGGAAAGCGACGTGATGGGCGTGATCGAACAGGCGGCCACGCTGAAGAAAGCCGCCTGACTGGCGCGAACCCGATATCAACCAGTCAAAGAAAGCTGCCTATCGAAGGAGTGATCCAATGGCTGCCAAGGAAGTGAAGTTCCATTCCGACGCGCGCGAGCGCATGCTGCGCGGCGTCGACATTCTCGCCAATGCCGTGAAGGTGACGCTTGGTCCCAAGGGCCGCAACGTCGTCATCGACAAGTCGTTCGGCGCGCCCCGCATCACCAAGGACGGCGTGACGGTGGCGAAAGAGATTGAACTGGAAGACAAGTTCGAGAACATGGGCGCGCAGATGGTGCGCGAAGTGGCCTCCAAGACCAACGATCTGGCCGGCGACGGCACCACGACCGCGACGGTTCTGGCCCAGGCCATCGTCAGGGAGGGTGCCAAGGCCGTTGCCTCCGGCATGAACCCGATGGACCTGAAGCGCGGCATCGACAAGGCGGTCGACGCCGTGGTGACCGAGCTGAAGGCCAACGCCCGCAAGATCACGAAGAACGACGAGATCGCCCAGGTCGGCACCATATCCGCCAACGGCGACGCCGAGATCGGCCGCTTCCTTGCGGAAGCCATGCAGAAGGTCGGCAATGAGGGCGTCATTACCGTCGAGGAAGCCAAGACCGCCGAGACCGAGTTGGAAGTCGTCGAAGGCATGCAGTTCGACCGCGGCTATCTCAGCCCGTACTTCATCACCAACCAGGACAAGATGCGGGTCGAACTGGAGGAGCCCTATGTGCTCATCCATGAAAAGAAGCTCGGCAATCTGCAGGCCATGCTTCCCGTTCTGGAAGCCGTCGTGCAGTCCGGCAAGCCGCTGCTGATCATCGCCGAGGACGTCGAGGGCGAAGCGCTGGCCACCCTGGTCGTCAACAAGCTGCGCGGCGGCCTCAAGGTCGCGGCCGTCAAGGCTCCGGGCTTCGGCGATCGCCGCAAGGCCATGCTGGAGGACATCGCCATCCTCACCGGCGGCACGGCGATCAGCGAGGATCTCGGCATCAAGCTGGAGAACGTGACGCTGCAGATGCTCGGCCGCGCCAAGAAGGTGGTGATCGAGAAAGAGAACACCACCATCGTCGACGGCGCCGGCCGCAAAGAAGAGATTCAGGGCCGCGTCACGCAGATCAAGGCGCAGATCGAGGAGACCACCTCCGACTACGACCGCGAGAAGCTGCAGGAGCGCTTGGCCAAGCTCGCCGGCGGCGTGGCGGTGATCCGCGTCGGCGGCGCTACGGAAGTCGAGGTCAAGGAGAAGAAAGATCGGGTCGACGATGCGCTGCATGCCACCCGCGCGGCTGTCGAAGAAGGCATTCTGCCCGGCGGCGGCGTGGCGCTGCTCAGGGCCGTCAAGGCGCTGGACACGCTGGCAGCCGACAACGCCGACCAGAAATACGGCATCGACATCGTCCGCCGCGCCATCGAGGCACCTGCCCGGCAGATCGCCGAGAATGCCGGTGCTGAAGGCTCCATCATCGTCGGCAAGCTGCGCGAGAAGACCGACTTCGCCTGGGGTTGGAACGCCCAGACGGGCGAATATGGCGACCTCTACAAGCAGGGCGTGATCGATCCGGCCAAGGTCGTCCGCACCGCGCTGCAGGACGCCGCTTCCGTCGCCGGCCTGCTGGTCACCACCGAGGCTATGGTCGCCGAGAAGCCGAAGAAAGAAGCCGCGCCCGCCATGCCCGCCGGCGCCGGCATGGACTTCTAGAACTCTAAAATCGTCAAGCAGCCAGCCCGCTCCCGCCATCGGGAGCGGGCTTTTTGGAGATAATCGGGGGAATGTCATGAACAAGATGACCGACATCGGATCCGTTCCGACGCCCACCCATTCGCCCAGTGAATTCCTTGCCTACGAACAGGAATGCCGCGGCGCCCTGAAGCCGCTGCTGACGGGCCTGCTGGACAAGGCCGAATCGGCCGGCTGGAACCGCCGCACCGCAGCGTCGACGCTGATGTTCCTCGCGGCCCAGCATGTATCGGCAGCATCGGCGCCATCCACGGCCGGATGAAACCAAGATCGGTTCTCGCTGACTGCGCTAGGGGAAGGAACACGGACGGCCCTGACGAGTAGGGCGCCATGCCTTTTTTGTTTTTCAACAGTGCGCTAACCGATATGGTTCTCAAACGGGGGCAATCGAAGGCCTGATCGATGCAGGAATATCTGGATCATAAGCTCGAATGTCCCTATTGCGGGACGATCCGGCTTCGCATTCCCATCGGTGCAACCGAAGCGACCGAAATCAAATGCGATGACTGTGGCAAACCTTTGGGCGCCTGGGGCGAGCTACAGGACGATTTTGCAGAGCAAGGCGGCCATGACGGAATTTTCCGGCTGTCAAAAGGCAGGATCAAACGGATCGAGTAGGAAGCTCACACATCACACCGCCACCCGAGCACACGGATCCGGATGCGCATTTGCGTAAGAGACAGGAGCGGCGACACCGTGGGTCGCCGTCCTGAGATCGCACTGCAGATCAGACGTGTAGCTGTTGACCGGAGCTTGCAGCTTTCGGTGTCGCCTCGTCCTCGACCAGAATGTCTTTCTTCCTGGCGAACTGCACGAGAATGCCGCGT
>Ga0182738_1008288_pt1 | contig 10344 bp, 8 predicted proteins | sample eDN5th30CBELigMG_FD_128876 | JGI IMG/M metagenome (GOLD analysis project Ga0182738, IMG submission 128876) | Enriched Miracle-Growth compost microbial communities from Emeryville, California, USA - eDNA 5th pass 30_C BE-Lig MG (version 2)... ... | reverse complement strand
ATCAAGGCGAAGGCCGATGTCAATGCCCGAGAGAAAAATGGCTGGACAGCGCTTCATTATGCCGCCGCTGGAGATGCACAAGAGGTGGCAACGCAGCTCATCGCCGCCGGGGCCGATGTCAATGCAACGGACAAAGGTGGAAATACGCCGTTGAAGATTGCTCATTTCAAGCACAGCGATGCCGTGGTAGAGCTGCTTCAAAATGCGCAGGGGCATGAATGAAGCGCAGATGGATCATGGTGTTTCCGTGGTTTGCAGCCCAAAAGTACTTTTAAGGTGCTTTTGAGTCGATGAATTCTTGAGAAAAGTACTTTTGGGCTTGAGAAACTTATTTCTTACGGCGCTGTCATAAGTGATGATGTCACTTCGTAGAGAAAGGAGTTTACGATGAATAAAAAACTTTCATTGTTGGTAACGGCCGCACTGGGGATCTCGTTGTCGGGTTTGCCGGTTTACGCACAGTCGCCGCAGCACCAGGGCAACAAAACGACGCAGAACAAGCGTCGTCCGCGTCAGAGCATGGAGCAGCGTTTTGCCAAAGAATTGAATCTCACGGCGGCGCAGCAAAAGAAGATTAACCCCATCCTCAAAAAGCAGGGCGAGCAAATGCGGGCCATCCATCAAAACAAAAAGCTGACGCAGGAACAAAAACGCCAGCAGAGCAAAAAGCTCATGGATGCTTTGCCGGGAAAAATCAACAAATACCTGAATAAAACCCAACAGGCCAAATTGAAGCAGATGACGGAACGCCGCAAGAATTTTAAAGGCCGCCGTGGCCACGGACCCAATAACAAAAAGGGACAAGGGAAAGCGCCCCAAAAAAAGAGGTAAAGTAAACCTGTAGTGTGAAATGCCATTCCGATACAATTATCGGGATGGCATTTTTGTGACAGGGAGTATGGCAAGGGCCAGACAGATAAAAGTACTTTTGATCAGACTTCTAACGAAACATCATCTGAATCAGATATAATTTCCCGTTGGGAGAACAATCCATGGAACAGATATTTCTGGGCAAGGGCGATATTAAGGTCTATTTGCAGGCGGCTCTCGCTAACCGGCACGGCATGGTAGCGGGCGCAACCGGCACCGGGAAATCGGTGTCGCTGATGGTGATGGCGGAGGGATTTTCACGTCTGGGCGTGCCGGTTTTTGTGGCCGATGTGAAAGGTGATCTGGCTGGTTTATCTCAGGCAGGCAGCAGCAACGGCAAAATCACCGAGCGCGTGCAGAAATTGGAAATGGACTGGACGCCGCGGGCCAATCCGGTGGAGTTTTGGGATATTTACGGCGTCAAAGGCCATCCCGTGCGTGCCACCATTTCAGATATGGGGCCGATATTATTATCGCGGCTGCTGGAACTTTCGGACACTCAGTCGGGCGTGATGGAAGTACTTTTTAAGGTGGCTGATGAGAATGGTTGGCTGCTGCTCGATCTCAAAGATCTTGACAGCATGCTGCATTTTGCCACCGAGCATAGCAAGGAAATTTCACAGGAATACGGTCTGGTCAGCAAAGCGTCGCTGGCTGCTATTCAGCGTGCGATGCTTTCTCTGGAACAATCCGGCGGAGAGCACTTCTTTGGCGAACCGGCGCTGGAACTGGCCGATTTGATGCGGCAGGACATGTCTGGCAACGGCATTATCAACATCCTGGCGGCAGATCAATTGATCCTCAAACCCAAGTTATATTCGACATTTTTGCTGTGGATGCTTTCGGAATTATTCGAGACTTTGCCCGAAGTAGGTGATCTGGATAAGCCCAAATTAGCGTTCTTTTTTGACGAAGCGCATCTTCTGTTTGATGACGCGCCGCCCGCGCTGATCCAGCGCATCGAGCAGGTGGTGCGCTTGATCCGCTCCAAAGGCGTTGGCATTTATTTTTGTTCGCAAAATCCCGATGATGCGCCGGACGAAGTGCTGGGGCAATTGTCCAATCGCTTGCAACATGCCTTGCGCGCTTACACGCCGCGCGACCAGAAAGCGGTGCGCGCCGCGGCGGAGACCTTCCCGCCCAATCCCAAAGTGGACGTGGAGACGGTTATCTCGCAACTCGGCGTGGGCGAAGCGCTGGCCAGCACCTTGCAGGAAGACGGCGTGCCGTTGCCGGTGGAGCAAATTCTGGTGGCGCCGCCCACCTGCCGGATGGGAGCGATTACCGACGAAGAACGCCAGCAGGTGCGCGGGCGCTCCAGCGTTGGCACGAAATATGACACGCCGGTGGATCGTCAGTCCGCATTTGAAATATTGCGTGACCGCGCGGCGCAACAACAGCAACAGGCCGTCGATAAAAGACAGCGACGCAGCTCCGCTCCGCGTGCTGCGCAAAGTGCCCCGGCCGGGCCCAGCTGGGGGAATTTCGCGGGCGATTTGCTGCTGGGCACGGGCAGGCGCCAGGGTATGATCGAGACCATGGCCAAATCCGCTATTCGCGGCGCCAGCAGCCAGTTAGGCCGGCAATTAATCCGTGGCGTTTTGGGTTCGCTACTCAAATAACAGCTGTTACCGCGCCAGGCTCCTCGCCCTTTGGAAGGTTCTATACAAGAGTGTCATTAGTAGGCATTGAGGCCAGCGAGCTGGATTTGTGGGGACTAACGCGCGTTCCGCAAAAGTACTTTTTCTCGTGGTACACATTTCCTGGATTCGGCCTTCGCCGAAATGCCGAGCGAGCGAAGTGGGGAAACCTTGTTTTTGGCTCTTCGTTCGATACAAAACGGCAAGATTTCTCCCTTCTAAAACTTGCCCTCAAAATCATAAGGTCAAATTTTCTGGTCGAAATACCACATTGTTGACTTCGGGTATACAATAGCTCTCCCTCGCCAGAGAAAGGGGAAATACTTTCGTTCATTCACAGTGTGATATATTAAATGCGGTTGTCTTAATCGATTAAGGCAATTGATTTTTATGGTAGGAGCGCACGACGATGTGCCCCTACGGAAAAGGATGCACTCATGAACCGATACATTCAGATCAAAAAAGTACTTTGGGGAATGGTGTTATTGATGTTGGGGGGAATGACTGCCTTGCCGGCGGCGCCGCAGCAGGCGGAATCGAAGGAGATCGGAGTGTCACGGGAAGAACTGCGCCAGGGACTTTATGGATATTATGGCTGGGGAAAAACCTATCCCAAACCGCTACCGCCCGAAGTGACCATCCTCGACAAGAAAAAGGAAAAGACCTACGAGCGTTGGCATCTCAAATACCGGGTTGATGCGGATGAATACAGCTATGGCTATTTGTTGATTCCGCTGCCGTTTCCGGCCAAAGGAACCCGCCTTCCGCTGGTGATGGCGCCGCATCCCACGTCGCTGATCGGCAAAGATCGCGTGCTGGGGGTTTATGCGGAACCGCCAGCAAATGACAAAGAAATCCGCGAACGCGCGGCGCGCAGTTATGCGCTGGATTTGGTGAATGAGGGCTTTGTGGTTTTCGCGCCCGACCGTGCCGCGTATGGTGAACGTCGCTTATTAAAAAACGGCGAAGGCTACAAAGAACAAATGGCGGCCTATTCCGATTATCTCCATACATTCCGTCCCGGCTGGCGGCTGACGGCCGGCAAGAACGTGTGGGATTTACAGCGCGCTTTGGATTTCCTGGTGACATATGATTTCATTGATGCGAAAAATATCGGCACCATTGGCCATTCGCTGGGCGCCTGGGACAGCATCATGTTGATCGCCACCGATGATCGCCTCAAAACCGCGGTGGTGAATTCCGGCGGCATGCTCTACTACGATCCCGAATTATGGCACAATGATGCCGCGCTGCGCGATTATCTCAATGACCACAAAAAGCAGAGCCTGAGAAATATCGCCAATATCATGTTTATGCTGTGCGCGGGCCGCTCCCTGCTCTATGATTTTTCGACCAAAGATCCCTATGACAGAGGCGGCCCCAATCTGGTGGATACTTACCGGGTAGTCAAAAAAGACTTTGAAACCAACGAGAAACAATGGGGCAAAACCGATTTCTCGCTTTACATCCACAGCAAAGGGCATGACTTCCCGCCGGAAGCGCGCGCGCTGGCCTATGCCTGGTTGAAGGGACATCTCTAATTCTGCGATGACGTTTTCCTGGCATTAAAAGTACTTTTTGATGCCAGGAAAAAACAACTTAAAAACCCTTTCTTTTCATGAGAAAATTTTTATGTTTAGAAGTAGGGCGAATGTGGAATACTATAAATTAATAATGGTCTTAATCGATTAAGACAAAGGGAGAAGGTTACAATGAAAAAGTGCATTACAACGCAACGGCGTGCAACTAAAGGCTTCACACTCATCGAACTTCTTGTCGTGATTGCCATTATAGCGATCCTCGCGGCAATTCTATTTCCCGTCTTCGCGCGGGCCAGAGAAAACGCACGGCGCACCAGCTGTTTAAGCAACTTGAAACAATTGGGGCTGGGCATGATGATGTATATGCAGGATTACGATGCAAAATATCCTGCCAGATACTACTTCAGCGGGGCCGCCACACCTGGCACGGGATCTGGCACCATGTTGAGCCTGATCGTTCCTCCCCCTTCAGGCGCGAGTTATGCTAACGCAGGATGGTTGCTTGAGCCGTATGTTAAAAGCCGCCAACTCGCTGTCTGCCCCAGTTGGACAGGAAATCTTGCTTCCTATGGAGGCGGTTACGCATATAATCTCATCGCGGGCGTCCCAAGTGTCTATGGCGGCCCGGATGTATTATCGGAGGCTCAGGTAGAGGAGGCCTCGCAAATGATCGCATTTGTGGATGGTTCCTGGTATCGTGATGCTTATCCCGTGGCGAAAGCAAGTGGTGATCTGAACGGTAACTGGAAAGTCAATTTCTGCAAAGATGTCCAAAATGGCGGTACCGCCAAGACCTGCACCGGTGCTGCGTGGGGAGCAGAAATCAACACATACGGCCGTCACTTAGATGGTGTGAATGCCTCTTACATGGACGGTCACGCCAAATGGCATAAAATCGACTATTTCTACAATAACGGTAACAATTATCCTGTCTGGCAAGGCTGGAAATAAACAGAATGAATAACTTAAAAGTACTTTTCGTCAGTGAAAAGTACTTTGTAGCCAAACGCGCCGAAGGCGCAACCCGATTTTAACTCAGCGCACCGCGCTGGGTTATAGACAGATAAGAACAACAAAGCCCCAACGGGGCGACGCGAAAGCCAGGCGTAGAAATGGAAATGAAAAATGGAACGCTTGGTGTCGCCCTTACAGGGCTTTGGGGAAAATAGAGGGAACTATTACCCAGCGCATTGCGCCGGGTTAACATTGAGCTGCCTCTTCGGGGCGAAAATGCTGACTTTTATGGATCAACCTGCAAATTTCAGAGGTCAGTGCAATGCGGGCGTGAATGCAAAAATAAAATCCCTGCAAAATCAGCTTATAAAATTCTTACTGCATAGTATGTTTAAAATTCGCCATTAAGTGGTATAATATTTTGTGCTAATAACTTAATCATTTAAGAAGATGGTGACAAAGATGACAAATGGATTGATACAAAGACGTGTCAATGGGTTTACGTTGATAGAATTGCTTGTTGTGATAGCGATTATATCAATTCTCGCAGCAATCCTCTTTCCGGTATTTGCCCGCGCAAGGGAAAACGCGCGCCGTGCCAGCTGCATGAGCAATCTGAAACAAATCGGACTGGGACTGATGATGTATTTGCAGGACTACGACGGAAAATACCCGGCGCGATATTATTACAATGGCTCATCAATACCGGGAAGCACCGGCGGCAAAATGATCGGTTGCATCTTGCCGCCCACTACTTCAACCGTTTATAATGCAGATACAAAATGGATTCTGGAGCCTTACATCAAAAGCACTCAGCTTACGGTATGTCCCAGCTGGACGGGTGACGTGGCCAGCAAAGGCGGCGGCTATTCCTACAATTTGGTCGCTGGAGTGCCCCATACTTACGCAGACGTTGACGTCCTCTCTGAATCCACCATAGAGGAGCCTTCTTTAATGGTGGCATTCATTGATGGTTCATGGGGACGCGATGCCTATCCGGCATCAGGTTCAATACGCGTCGATTTCTGCAAAATTCCCGGGGATTCGTGTTCCTCCTCAGAACGCTATGGCCGCCATATGGAAGGTGCTAATGCGGCGTACATGGACGGACACGTCAAATGGAATAGGGTTAACTATTATTTCAATGATGGTGAAAATTATCCAGTCTGGCAGGGATGGAAATAAGCATGTGGATTGATACAAAGTACTTTTCCAAATGCTATAAAATACTTTGAACTTACTGTATGAAAACGAAAGGGACACCACCGATGAACATGAAACTGATGAAAAAGTACTTTTACCCCCTCCTCGCCGGCGCAGCTTTAACGACCGGCTGTGTCAAAACGCCGGTTCAGGCGAAGCCGGCCACGTATACATTCGAGGATCTGGGCAAGCCCATTCGCTTTAGCGTGCCCATTGAATTCGTCACGCGCGACGCCACCACCGGCCCTATCGCCTGGTCGGGGCTGACTTCCGGCACGCGCAGCGCGCTGGTGGGCGTGAACATCCAAACCGGAAAAGTCATCAACGTTGATTTCACCCCCTACGGCAAGGGCAACGGCGTGGTGACTTTTAAGAAAGACGAAAAGACCATCTACGTTTTTGCCGGTGATCCCGGCCGGTTCTTTCGTTATGATGTGAAAACCGCCAAACTTACTCCGCTCAGCAAGCCAACCAGCGCGCGTTACTGGATGAAATCCAGCCACCTGGTAGCGCCCGATGGCAAAATTTATGTGGGCACCTATCCCAATGTTGCCGTTGCGGTGCTCGATCCCGCGACCGACGCCACCAAAGTGATCAGCAACATTTCCGATAACCCGCACGAAGAATATGTGATCAGCCTGGCCGCTGGCAAAGACGGCACTCTCTATTTCGGCACCGGCATGCATCACAGCGAGCTATGGTCTTATAATCCGCAGACCGGCGCCAAGAAACAGCTGTTGCCTAAAAATTTGCAAACCTATGGCGCGCCGGTGTTGTGGGTGGGAAGCGATGGCAATGCCTATGGCCGCAAGGGCAAAAGTACTTTTCTCTGCCACCCCGATAAAATTGAAATCGGCAGCTTTCCCGACAAGCCCGAAGCCGTGTTGGATAACGAAATCGACGGCAAGATCGCCACGGAGATCAATAAAGACGGCGATCTCGAATTGAAAGACAAGGCCACTGGCGCTATTACCAAAGTTTCCGCCGGGTTCGACACGCCGGCGCATTCGCTCTATAACATCAGCGACGTGCACGATGGCAAATTATACGGCAGCTCCTTTAAGCCCGGCCCCATTTATTCCTTTGATCTCAAAACCAGGAAGCTGGAGGATTTGGGATTCCTGACCCGCGGCCATGTGCAGGTGTATGACATTCTGTCCTATGGCGATGGCATTTTGATGAGCAGCTACACCGGCGGCTATCTGGATTATTATCAACCGGATAAACCCAAGTCGAAAAACAATCCGCGCCCCGTGGCGGCGCTGCACGCGCTGGCTAATCAGGAACGCGCCGTGCAATTGACACTGGGGCCGGACGGCAATATCTATGCGCCCACCGTGCCCATCAAAGGCTATCTGGGCGGCGCGCTGGTGCGCGTGCATCCGCAGGACTGGAGCGTCAAAATCTATAAAGACGTGATCCACAATCAGAGCTTCTCCTCGGTGGTTTCGGTTCCCAAGACTGGCGAGCTGTTTGTGACCTCCAGCATTGCGGGCGGCAGCAGCAGCAAGCCCACCGAAAAGGATGGCTGGGTTTTTCTGTGGGATCCCAAAACCGAAGCAATCACCTTTAAAACGCAACCCATCGCCGATGCCAATTCTTACAGCAAAGCGGTGCTGGCGCCCAACGGCATGATTTATGGATTCGCGGATGACAGCTATTACGTCTTCGATCCGGTGCAGCGCAAAACCGTTTTTACCGGCAAACTGCCCGGTCGCAGCGCCGACGACTTCAAACGCCCGCCGGCATTGAGCGATGCACCGGCTTCCGATGGATTGATTTACGGCATTGACACCGTCAAGGGCAACCTGATCGCCATCAATCCCGCCGATTGCAAAATTACCATCCTGGCGCAGGACAATTCCATGAAAGGCACCCGCTTCGCCGAAACCGAGTCTGATGGATACCTGTATTATCAGGACGCCACGCACCTGATGCGGGTGAAAGTGGTGAATTAGAACAATGCTTCTGGTCGAACCAAAAGTACTTTTGCTGGATTTAGGCAAAAGTACTTTTGTCTTTCTCGTAAAATAAATGTTTAAAAATTGCCATTATGTGGTATAATAGTATTACTATTAACTTAATCAATTAAGCAATGGTTGATGAATGGAGGTTCACAATGACACACGATCAGTACGCACCGAAACCACTAAAATCAGGGTTTACTCTTATTGAGCTGCTTGTCGTTATTGCCATTATATCAATTCTGGCGGCGATCTTGTTTCCAGTGTTCGCCCGGGCAAGAGAAAGCGCACGGCGGGCCAGTTGTTTGAGTAATCTCAAGCAGATTGGATTGGGGGTGATGATGTATACACAGGATTATGATGAAAAGTATCCCCGAGCGATTCAAAAGAATGAGCAGGTACTGGAAATCGACGGTATCAATGACGCAAGTTTTAGCGGCGATCGTGCCTGGTATTGGGTAAAAATCATTTATCCTTACGTTAAAAGTGTCCAACTATTTCGTTGCCCATCCTCTTCTTCCGAAGATGTTACACAAGGCAATTATGGTGCGAACCGTACTGTGATGGGCTACTATTCTGATTCTACGCAAAGTCTGGCCAGCGTCGATGCGCCAGCTTCCACTTACATGATCATGGATAGCGGCGCCTACATGATTCAGGCTGTGCGCGTTGCGGACAATCCTAACAGCTACTGGTATTTTCCCGGCACCAGTCCATTTGTGGGCACCAGTGCGAGCACACTTGGTATGACAGGCTGGCGGATTCACGATTTTGAAGTGGGCCGTCATTTCGATGGCGCTAACATGATCTTTGCGGATGGGCATGCGAAATGGCTCAAGAGCCAGACCGTGTTCAACGAGGCAAAAAAATACCTCGATGGCGAAAAAAGCGCATGGAGCCCCAACTAAGTTCATGAAAAGTACTTTTATTACCTGATGTTACGCGGAGAGGCTTTCTCCTTGAAATCTTACATCGATGGGCAGGATGGTTAGGATAAAATGCCGGTTTAAATCCTACTTATCTTGCTCATTGATGTACAAATAAAAGTACTTTTATTTGTAACAACCTGTAAAATGGATCTGCGACAAATAAAACTCTGTATCAATATGAAAAAGTACTTTTATCCGCTCATGATGAGTGCGGCATTAATTGCCGGTTGCGCTCAAACACCTGTGCAGGCGAAGCCTGCCGCATATACCTTCGAGAATCTGGGGAAACCCATTCGCTTTGGCGTGGCCATTCAGTTTGTGACGCGCAATCCCCAAACCGGTCCCATTGCCTGGACGGGACTCACCTCTGCCAAACGCAGTGCCCTTATTGGCATTAACGTCCAAACTGGGAAATTGATCAACGTCGATCTGACTCCCTACGGCAAAGGCAATGGCGTTGCTCTCTTCAAAAAGAATGACAATATCATCTATCTTTATGCAGGAAGGCCTGGGCGATATTTCCGTTATGACGTGGCGGCCGGCAAACTCACTCCTTTGGGCGAACCCAGCAATGCCACCTATTGGATGACAAGCAGCCAAACGGAAACTCCTGATGGGAAAATTTATATGGGCACCTTTCCCGGCGCCGCTGTGTCTGTGCTTGATACCAAAACAGATACAACAACAATCATTAACGATATCTCCGATGATCCGCGTGAAGAATATGCCATTAGCCTTGCCCATGACAAAGATGGCACGTTGTATTTTGGCCTGGGAATGCACCATAGCGAACTTTGGTCATACAATCCAGCAACCGGAGCGAAACAACAAATCCTGCCCAAGGAACTTCAACTCTATGGAGTGCCGCGATTGTGGATGGGAAAGGACGGTAATCCTTACGGCAGAAAAGGAAGTACTTTTTTCCGTTGCCATCCTGACCACATTGAAATTGGCGACTTTCCGGATGCACCCGCTGCTGTGCTGGATAGGGAAGTCAATGGCAAAATCGCCTCGGGGATCGGCCAAAAAGGTAACCTGATTCTTAAAGATCCCAATACCGGAAAAACGACCATCGTCGAAAGTACTTTTGATACCCCGGCACATTCACTCTTCCGGTTTAGCGATTTGCACAAGGGTAAACTTTACGGCAGCTCTTTTAAACCCGGAACAGTTTATTCGTTTGACATTCACAGCAAAAAACTGGAAAACCTGGGTCTTCTCACCCGCGGCCGCACGCAAGTGT
>Ga0182738_1008285_pt1 | contig 10345 bp, 9 predicted proteins | sample eDN5th30CBELigMG_FD_128876 | JGI IMG/M metagenome (GOLD analysis project Ga0182738, IMG submission 128876) | Enriched Miracle-Growth compost microbial communities from Emeryville, California, USA - eDNA 5th pass 30_C BE-Lig MG (version 2)... ... | reverse complement strand
TGGATTCGCGGATCAGAATTTTCGCCCGCGTGTTCAGACAGGAGTCCTTGGTGTGGTCTTTCAACCAATTGCCGAATTTCTGGCGGCGGTTGTAAGGGCTGTCGGGCAGAGGCCAATCGGTGCGGTTCAACGCCCACCGCAATAAATCTCCCGTGGCCCGCACCAAGGGCTTTAGGGGCATCAATTCCATTTGCGGCATCAGGTAGGCTTTGATCGGCTTGGGTTCGGCGATTTTGTAGTAGCTGGAGTAACCGTCGTTGACGGCGGAATCGTTGGAGTTCTGTGCGAAAGCCGGACTGACACTCCAACCGATCAAGACCATCAAAACCAAACGCTGAAACATCAAACCCTCCCCCTCAAGACTCTTTCATTTAAGCCTAAAAACACGGTGGAAATCTACAGACCCTCGGTCAAGCTTCTGTCAAAAGCCTGACTTTCAAAATGTGGATATGTGGATTACCCAATGGCGCATCGCTTCTGTTGACAGCATTTTCAGCAGACAGCATCATTTCGCCATGCTGACGCGTGAAGACATTCCTTTTCTTATTGAAAAAGGCCTGATCTCCCGAAAGACCCATGCCGTTTACGACGGCCAATTCAATCGGGCCCTGAGGGAAATTCCCTGGGCCGAGTGGCTGAGCCAACCCTCCGCCTGGCGCCACCGCCCCCAATATCTGGAGCGGATCGATCAATGGATTCACTCAAGCCACCTCAACCACGTCCAAGGTCTTGAACGCTTTCGGGTGCGCCACCTGATCAACGGCACCACTCAGACTTTTGACGAGGTCTACATGAAATACGCCGCGCGTCGGTTGCGGGTGCTTCGGGGGGAGTACGCCTACCATCGGCGTGTGGTGGCCCACCATCTGGACATCGAAGAGGCTCCCTTGGAGGAAAACGATTACGTGATTCTCAGCGCCCCCTTTTGCACCACGGGAGAGCGCCATCCGCGGACTTACGAAATTTTCGAAGAGGCCGGACGAAAAAAAGTGCCGGTGATCGTGGACTGCGCTTACTTCGGCACCTGTTTGGATTTCGAGTTGGACGTCAATCACCCGGCCATCGAGTCGGTGAGTTTTTCTTTGAGCAAAGGTTTGGGACTGGGGGACATCCGCTCCGGCGTGCGCTACAGCAACCTGGAAGATTCCAATCCCATCGCCCAGCAAAACGCCTATGACCACACGGTTCTTTGCGCGGCCCGCATCGGTCTTTACATGATGGAAAAATTCGGCCCCGATCACATCCCCACGAAATTCCGCGCCGCTCAAGAGGAAGTGTGCAGGGAGTTGGGATTAAAACCCACGCCCTGTATGCATCTGGCTTTGGGGGACGAAAACTGGAAGGAATTTCAGATCGCTCCCGAATACAACCGCGTGGGCATCCGCGAGTTGGTCAAAGCGCGCTTCAAGAAAGAAATCTAAGGCGCGGAAAGAAAAACCAGGCCTTCGAAATAAGACGCCACGGGCGAAAAATAAACGGCCGCCTCGTCGGAAGCGCGCCCGAAGAAATTTCTTAAATACTTGCCGTCATAAGAATTCGCTCCGTAAAGAGCCACGCTGAGGGTTTTCCAGTTGGGCCTGAGGGCGGCCACTTCCTCCCGCACCGACAATTCCTTTTTTTCTTCGCTTAAAGATTTAAACGCATGCTGCCTTCCCGCATAAATCACCAGGCGCTCGGAGGGATGGCTGTCCCGGTAAGCGACCAAAAAGTGGGCGAAGTTTTCGTCCATGCGCTGAAGGGATTCCATACCGAAGGGAATATCTTTGATTTTATCCCTTTCCCCCATCCCGATCACTTTGAGGCCGAGAGCTTTCGCCCGACGAAAGAGATTCATGTAGGACTCATCCGCATAGTCCCAAGTGGTTTTGAAAAATTCAAAAAGCTCCCGTTCGGAAATTCTTCCTTCGATGTAGGCGTCGATCCGTCCCTGATCCTTGGCGTCGCACATCTCCAAAGCCAGGGTCGTAAATCCTTGGGCCTGCAAGTCCGCCAGAGAGGCACCGACAAAATTCCTGGAGGCGGAAGAAAGATGGGACTCCCCGATAAAAAGCATGTCCTGCCCTTGGGCGCGCTCTAAAAAATTCCCCGGCTGATAGGCGCGCAGCTCCTGAAGGAAAGCGCAGGCGGGAAAAGAATCCGCTCTGAGAGAGCAGCTTTTAAGGATTTCCTGATGGCGGTAAAGCGGATAAGGCAAGGCCGAGCCGTTGATCCAAAGAGTTTCCGCATCCCGCCCATAAAAGAGATCCTGCTCCGGCAAAGGCACGGCTTGCGCCGTCACCGCCGCGGAAAAACTCAAGAATAAAAGAAAGGAAAAAAAGCCCCCCATGCCGTTTCATATAGGGTTTTTCGTCCCCGGGAAGCAAGAACCCCCCGGCTTCTTTGAAAAAGTCCCCTCATTTTCCCCTTCTTTTTCGCTCCTGCGGCGAAGCAAAATAATGGAGTCCATAAGCGCCTTTTTGAAAGCGTTGAAGTTTGTACAGGGAGGATGTTGACACCACGGCAGGCGCTTGGTGAGGTGGGAGCATGTTTAAGGCCGTGGAAATTGAAATCAATCATGACTGCAACCGCGCCTGCGCCTATTGCCCCAATTCCACCAGCCAAAGAAAAAATCAGGGACGCATGAGTGAGGAACTCTTTCGGCATTTGATGACCCAACTGCGGGAAGTTTCCTTCAAGGGCCGTGTGTCTTACCACTTTTACAACGAACCGCTGTTGTCGCCCGATCTGGAAAAATTCGTCGTCCTGACCAAAGAGTATCTTCCGGAAACGCTGATCGAAATTTACACCAACGGAACCTTGTTGAATGAGGAGCGTCTTTACGCCCTGTTTGAAAGAGGAGCGGACAAGTTCACGGTCACTCAGCACCACGGCCTGAAGAATTTCCCCTTCGCCGAGCTCTATGAAAAACTGCCGAAAACCGTGCAGGAAAAAATCAAATTCCAAAATTACCGCGATCTTTACCTTACCAACCGCGGCGGCCTGGTGAAAGTTGGCTATAAAAAACAAAAGCCGCCTTTGAATCTTCCCTGCCTGATCCCCTCGGCGCTTTTCGTGGTCACCGTGAACGGCAACGTCGTTCCCTGTTTTGAAGACTACGGCGAGGAAAACGTGATGGGAAACATTCAGGAACAAGACCTGATGAGCATTTGGAACTCGAAGTCTTACGTGGACTTTCGGGAAAGTCTTAAGAACAAGCGGCGCGGGGATTTTCCCGTGTGCCGCAATTGCAACCGCCAAACCATTATCTCCTGAGGGCTCAGATGTACCGCGTGGACGAAGAAGAAGTTGAAGCCGTTCGCCGAGTGATTCTTTCGAAGCGTTTTTTCCGTCATTCCGCCGACGGAAGCGGCGAGTGCGAGACGTTTGAGAAATCCTTCGCCGAGCGTTTGGGAGTGGCCTCGGCCTTTTTGGTTTCCTCGGGAACCAATGCCCTGGTGGCTTCCTTAAAATCTTTAAATGTCGGAGCGGGAGACGAAGTTTTAGTGCCCGCTTACACTTTCGCCGCCACGCCGGCGGCGGTTTTCTTGAGCGGAGCCAAGCCCGTGGTCGTCAACGTGGACGATCAACTGGGGATTTCCGTCAAAGATGCGGAAAAGAAAATCACCGCCAAAACCAAAGCCGTGATCGCCGTTCACATGGACGGACTTTCCGCCTCCCTGGGAAGCATTTTGGCGTTGGCGAAGACCCACTCTCTGTTTGTGGTCGAGGACGCGGCCCAGGCTTTGGGGGGAAGTTACAAAGACCAAGCCTTAGGATCCTTAGGGGATGCGGGGGCTTTTTCCTTGAACGAAAACAAAAATATCTCCTGCGGCGAAGGCGGCATCGTCGTCACCAAAGATCCGTCGCTTTCCGTCAAACAGTTTCTTCTTCAAGACTTCGCGGGCCGCTACAATGTGAATAAAAAAAAGGAATTCGACTTTCCCGAAGGATTTTTGGGCGCCTCCATGAGGGTGTCCGAAATCCACGGCGCGCTGATGAACGTGCAGCTAAAAAGGCTGGACGGAATTTTAAACGATCTGCGGCGGCGCAAACAGGAACTCAAAAAGGAACTCACCACGGTTTCTTCCTTGAAAGTTTTAAGTGGTGGCTGTGAAAAAGGCGATAGCGCAAGCTCTCTTCATCTGGCTTTTCCCAATCCCTTGGTGGCCTTGAATGCCGCGCAAAAACTCAATGAAGCGGGTCTTCTCTTTTATCCCCCCACCCTGCGTCCCGCCCATGTGGCGTGGAAGTGGCAGATGGACGCCGCTCTTGGCTTGGACAAAAAAGACCTCGCGCCCAGTCTGCACCTTCTTTCCTGCGTGTTGAAATACGATCTCGATCTCGAACTGTCCGAGGAAGAAACGAGAGAGCGGGGCGCGAAAATGGCTTGCGTTCTGCGGGGAATTTTATGAATTTCTTAGGGCTTGGAAAAACCCTTTACCAATCTTCGGCGGCCTTGATCACTCCGGGGAAAGAACGTCCCGAAATCACCCTGGCCCTCTCCGAGCGTTTGTTGCGGAAAAAAGCTTCCGGTGCCTGGCCGGAAAAAGCTTTGCATGCTCTCAGGGCGGAAAACTCTTTTCAGAATCTTCAAATCAGTGAAAACCGCGACGTCGTCGCGCCGACATTAAAAGAGCGGGCCATGAACGCGGGCTTTCCGTTTTTCGAACATCTTAAAGCGCAAAAGTTGGACGCATTTTCCGGCGTTTTGAATCCTGACGTTCAATTCGTCACCCACCATCTGTGCCATGCGATGGCCGCCACATTGATGTCCCCTTTCAGTAAAGCCTTGGTGGTGGTCGTGGACGGCGCGGGAAGCCGCCTTCAAGATTTTCCCTTGGAACATCCTGAAAGGAAATTTCCGCCTTCTCTGACGGACACGATGTCCTCGCCCCTGCATGAGGAAGGAAGCGTTTATCTTTTGGACCGCGTGAAAGAGCGGCCGGTGTTGACGCCGGTGATGAAGCGCTGGAATCGCTTCGTCGAAACGAACGGGCGTCATTTAAGCGAGGGACTTGGAATTTTTTATGAAACCGCCGCGCAGTATATTTTCAACGACTCCCGCGCCGCCGGGAAAGTGATGGGGCTGGCCCCCTTGGGGAAAAGCCTTCCCTTTGAAGGCTCGCGGGTGGAGTGGCTGAAAAATCTGGAGTGGGAAAATGCCTTTCGGGAGAAAGGGAAAAAAGCTTGGGAAAACTCCCCCCAACTGAACACCTACCGTGAGATCGCGGCCACCGTTCAAGAAGCTTTCGAAGAGGAAATGTTTCAGTGGGTGGGGAACCTGAGGGAGCGCTATCCCGACTATGAAAATTTGATTCTGACCGGAGGCTGCGCGCTGAACTGCACTTTCAACGGCAAACTCTTTCGCCGGGGAATGTTTTCCGGAGTCTACGTGCCGCCTTTTCCGGGGGATGAATCCATCGGCCTGGGCGCGGCGGCGTTTTCGTACTTTCAACATCCGGAGAGTTGTTGGGAACCTCTGCCCTTGGAACGGCAGCAAGCTTATTTCGGCCCGCGCACTTCCGCTCCTTCGGCGGAAAACATCGAGGCCGTCTTCGGCGCCAAATACGAAGTTGAAAAACCCACATCCATCACCCATCGCACGGCGGAAGTGCTTCAGCGCGGACACGTCATCGCTTGGTTTCAAGGGCGCAGCGAATCCGGTCCTCGCGCTCTCGGTCATCGCAGTCTTCTGGTGCGTCCGGATAAAAAGGGCATCAAGGATTTTCTGAACGCGCGGATCAAATTCCGCGAAAGCTTTCGGCCTTACGGAGCCTCTTGTTCTTTTTCCCACGCTTCCACCTACTTTGACGTTCCCGGAGATTTTCACACGCCCTATATGGCCTTTGCGGCTCCAACCCGTGAAGAATATCGGGCGCGTTTTGAAGACATCACCCACACCGACGGCACTTGTCGTTTTCAAAGCGTGCGGCCGCAACAAGATCAAAGATTTTTCGACCTGATCGAGGAATTCGGACGGCTTTCCGGAATTTTTTGTTTGCTCAACACCAGCTTCAACATCATGGGCGAGCCCATCGTGGAAAGCGTGGAAGATGCCCGAAAATTTTTGGATCTGATGAATCAACAGGAAGTGGCGCCTATTCACGGACTGGCCATCGGGGATTATTACATCCGCGCCCGAGGGCACAGGGAATGAACACTCTTGTTTTGACCAGCGCGGAAAATTTCGTTTGGCAAAGCATGCAGGAAATCATTCCGTCCTTGGAAAGAACCTGGTTGAAATCCGGTCGGAAAAACGGGCACTTCGTGGAACGTGTCAATGTCGATGAGTCTCCCCTTTCCTCATACATGGCAAAAGCCTTGGCGGCGGAGAACATCGTCTTAACTTGTTTCAACCACAAACTGGCGCGCACCGCCGTTCATCTTCGAAAGACACTTTCCGTGGAAGCGCGGTTTTTCATTTATCTGCACAACCAGGCCACCATCGGCTGTTGGCCCTTTCATCACTGGGGACTGGGAGAAGTACTGCGTGAGGACGATGTTTTTATTTCCTCCTGCACAAGAGATCAAGAAGCCTTTTCGCTTTGCTTTAAAAATGCGTCTTCAAGACTTCTTCCTTTTACCCTTGAAACTCCGCCGAAATTTCTTGGAGACGTGACGGCGGTGAGGGTTCCGCCCTTCGTTTACGTGGGAAGACTTTCCGATCAAAAAAATCTCTCCTGCCTGCTGGAGGCCTTTCAACCCCTCGCTCGGGAAAACAAAGACGCTTCTTTGATCCTTTACGGAGGAGAAGACGGCCTGGGAAGTCCCAACATGGGGTTGGCCTCCACCTCCGTGCTCAAGGATCTTAAAGATCAATGTTCCCGTCTGGAAATCGGGGAGCGCGTTCACTTTATGGGATTCACGGCCCGCGAAAAGCTTTGGGAAGATTTGTGTTCAAAGCCCCATGTGTTCGTTTCGCCCAGTCTCCATTCCGACGAGAACTTCGGGATGGCCGCGTTTTTTTCCCTGGCTCTGGGAATGCCGGCGGTGCTCACCGCATGGGGCGGCCATCAGGATTTTCCGGCGCATTTTCCCGGCCAAGTTCATCTCGTGTCCGTGCGGGAAAAAGAATCCCGTCCCTGGGTTGATCCCAAGGAATTCGGCGCGGCCTTAAATAATTCCCGGCGCTCTTTTGAAAAACCCCATGAAAAATCTTTGCCTGAAGTCTACAGCGAAGAGCGGGTCAGTCGGACTCTTTACGAATGGGCGAAGGAAAAGTCCTCACCGGGTCGGCCTCTTGAAAAAACGGAGTTGGCGGAAAAAATCTTGCGGCAAAAAAAACAATGGGAAAAGGAAAATCCCTGCCGCATTTTCACTTCTTATCAGGATCCCCTGACTGCTCCGTTTTTTCGCGCCTATGGAATGAAACTTCCCTGATCTAAAAGTTCTTTGAAATTTTCCGCCCGCTCTAAAAAGGTGGGGGTGCCGGTGGTGGAGGCCGCCTTTTCGCAAAAAAGAATCAGCTGCTTGAAATGATTTTCATAAGGCGCCGGATCGAGGCGCAAAAGCATCTGCGACTGAAGACCCCACAGCTCCCATTCCAGTTGGGCCAAGGTGATTTCCTGCAAAGGGGGAAAAATATCCGTCTCCACCGCACGCGCATCATGAAACAAATGGGGATAAAGGGCGGCAAAAGACACCGGTAAGTGCGATTTTTTCAAAGGGCCTTTTCCTTCGAGGCAGGCTCTCACTTCCTTGACCCGTTGATAAATCCAAACCGGATCTTGGGTGCGAAGAAGCTCACTCAAACAAAGGCTTAAAAGAGATTCAAAAGGTTTTTCCGGATGAAATCCCTGAGAAGAGGATTCCTTTCCCACGGAGGCCAAATGCAAAGACCATTTCCTTTGCCTCAGTTTCGGGTTTCTCTTCAAATTTTTCCGGTCCGTCCAAATCTGTCTTAATAAAAAAGCGCTTTGATAGGCCGGGCTCGTTTTTATTTTTGCGCAGCCGTTTTGCGTGAAGCGCTCATCCAACAGGGGATCCCTGAGCCTTTCGTAAGGATTAAACACAAAGGCCCAGCGAAAAGCCAAGGGCGCCGCATAGGCATTGCACTCTCCCAAGAGGGGAAAAAACATTTTGTGTCTTTTCAAGGTCTCAAGAAAGCGCTCCCTTTGAAGACGCGTCGGAGACCCCGGCACCCACAACGTCACATCCAGATCGCTTTTTAAAGGTCTAAAAGCCTCCGTTAAAAAACTATTGCGCGGCCAGATTTCCCCGTCGGGATCGATTTTTTTTACCGAGCGCTTCAAGGAATCCAAGGCTTTTTGATAGGGCCAACGTCCCCAGGAAAGCGGGACCGTCACTTTTGCACGAGGGGCTTAAGACCGCGGTAAAAGCGCAGACCCTCTTCCACCGCGCCGTCGAAAAGAATTTTTCCCTGATGAAAAACCACCAGGCGGTTGCACACTTCTTTGATCTCTTCCGGTTCATGACTGACGAAGATCACCGCGCCCGAATCCCGCACCAATTCTCTCATGCGGGCGGCGATCTTTTCGCGGAAAAACAGATCGGCACCGTCAAAGACCTCATCCAAAATCAAAACGTCCGAGGCCCTCAGTGCCGCCATCGATAGGCCTAAGCGCGTTTGCATCCCCGTGCTGTAGAGACGAAAGGGAACGTCCAAAAAATTTCCGAGTTCGGAAAACTCCAGAGCCTGTTCGATCATCTGCGTTTTGTCTTTTTCCTCGGGAAAAAGAAGCTCCGCCAAAAGCACGGCGTTTTCCCTTCCGGTCAATTCCGGTTGAATCCCCACGGCCACGTCAAAAAGGGCGCGCACCCGCCCTTTGATGCGGATCTTTCCAGAAGTGGGGCGGTAGTAACCCGCAATGCAACGACAAAGCGAGGTCTTCCCCACTCCGTTGACGCCGACCAAAGCCAGCCGATCTCCCGCGAAAACCTCAAGGTTTAAATCCTGAATGATCGGTAAGCGATCGCCGGCGGAAGGCCAAAGGCTCAAGGGATTTTTAAGGGTGCGCACGAACACGTCCCGCCATGACCAGGGCCTGTGAACGCTGGCGCGCAAAACCAGATTCAAATTTTCCAGTTGAACCAAAGCTTCAGACATAAAAATACACCAAATTCCGGCAGCGCCTCCACACCCAAGAGGCAAAAACGTTGATCAAAAAACTGACGAAGAAGGCCTTCAACAAAGCCTGCCAAAAAAGACCGCCGTGATAATCATGGATCAAAATCTGGAAGGGGGAAATCAGATAAAAGAGGGGATTCACGTCGACGAACCAGCGGAAAGCCTCCGGAATAAATTCCGGAGGATAAAAAACCGGCGTCAGAAAAAATCCGATTTGCACCACGAACCGAATCAAAAACCGCGTGTCGCGGAAAAAAACCTGAAGCGTGGCCAAAAGCCACGAAATGCCGAAGGCGCCCCAACAAATCGCAAGAAAGGGAAGAACCACCAAAAACACGGGGCCGCCCGTGTAACCGTAATAAATGGCCAAGGCCGTCAGCACCAAGGCGAAAGCCGCGATAAAATTGATGATGTTGTCCAAAACCTGGGCCGACAGATAAACCAAAGGGGAAACGGAAAAGGATTTCATCAAGGGTCCGGAAACCGCGAACACGGGCGTGCACATCTCCATGGTCTGAGATAAAAAAATCCACGGAATCAAACCGGAAACCAAAAACAATAAATAATCATCGACACCGATTTTAAGAAAACGCCCGAACACCAAACCCTGAACCCCAAAAGAGATCACCGGATTTAAAACCACCCATAAGAAACCGGCCACGGTTTTTCTATAGCGGCTTTTCAGGTTGGCCACAGTTACGGCATGCACCTGCCTCCAAAAATAGGTGGCGTTGAAACCGCTCAATGCATCCCCCGGCGTTCGACGTACCAAGGAAGAAGCCACGAGGGCCATGCCGGAGAAAAACGGAATTCTTCCCCGCCGCGTGAAAATTCTTCGATTTTAAAACCGTGATAAGGAGAGATCATCTCCAAAGAAACCGAGGGACTTTCCTCCGCCGTCCGCGAAGGCGTTTCCCCCGGCAAAAGACGCGCGCCCCGACTGAGCGCCAAATGGGTCAGATAATTGTCCGCACAAAACCACGAAGGACTTAAATCCAAAACCGCACAGCCCTCATAAGACGATCTCTGCTGCAGGCTCTCAAAATTCAAAACCTTCACATCCTCTCCCAACAAACGGCCGGCTTCCATCACCTCTTCAATCACCGCGGCTTCGGGAGACTGTAAGGAATGTTCCCAAAAAAACATTTTGAAAAAAACCGATTTCTTGAGCTTCGCGAAAGCGCTCTCCCCGAAAATTTCCCGCGCCCTCTTTAAGCCCTCCTCCAAATCCTTACCGGAAAAAAAATCAGCACCGATGTGCGCGAAGAGCAGCAACTC